>PVBE010057092.1_pt1 | contig 38374 bp, 38 predicted proteins | sample 1631181 | NCBI WGS metagenome assembly PVBE01 (sample SAMN08397723, study PRJNA350692) | Marine metagenome, whole genome shotgun sequencing project. | isolation source: water | place: Pacific Ocean | collected 2012-04
ACCTGATGGAGGAGAGAGAAGAGGGCCTCCACCTGATGGAGGAGAGAGAAGAGGGCCTCCACCTGATGGAGGAGAGAGAAGAGGGCCTCCACCTGATGGAGGAGAGAGAAGAGGGCCTCCACCTGATAGAAATATGAATAGGCCTATGGATAAATACTCTTGTCAGATAAATGATCAAGGTTTCTGTGTGTTTACTGGAAAACCACATCAAAATGGATTAAAAACGAATTCTGATGAAATTGCAGATAGAAATGGAAAATTTTTATTCTCAGTTGATAATGCCATTGCTGTAAATTCTTTGGGAGAAATATTGGAAGCAAGAGGTACTCCTGCATCAGATGGTGATTATATGACTGAATCTTCACTGAATGGAATGACTAAAGATGAAAAATCTTTCCATAAAGTAATGGCCATAATGTTCCCAATTAGAAATGCACTAATGTATGATATTGAAAACATTGCTTTATCAGATTGGAAAGATTTAGTTTTAGAGCTTAAAAAAAGAAAAATCAAGGATTCTACTTATACCGGAGGTCCTACTCCGAGAGATAATTATTATGGAAGAGAAGGAATTTTTGAATTAGCTAAAAATCCTGTTGGTAGAGATATCCATCATGATGTGATGAAATTTCTTGAGGAATCTGGAATTCAACTCCTTTGTCATGTTACATCTGATGAATTTAATAATATGCTAAGAGATTCTCATCCTGAGGGTCATGATCCATGTAAAGATGCAGAAATTATAGAAAAGATTCCATTTTAAGAATCATCTAAGTTTTCAGATTGTTCTTCTAACAATTTCTTAGATTTCTTCTTTTCTGCTTTAATTCCAGAAACTACCATAAAAATTCCAAGAAAAGTTGCAAATAATACAATTGACAGGAGTAATAGGGATTTTTGATGAATTATATTACTGAACATTAGTGTCCAGGCAATAATAACCATCAGTAAAAACAAGAATAATTTTTTAATTATCAAATTTATAATTTCTTTTTAAAGAATATATTAATTCCCGCTATCTTTAAGGCCTTTTGCTTGCCCTTCTCCAGATTGAAAAGGTTCAGGCTGTGCTATCAAAAGTGCATCTGCAAAACTCTGACAAGTTTCAACACTTAGTTCACATAAAACTACTAAGTTGCCAATTACTCCATATGCAGCATATTTAGTGCCTCCACGTACACCTGTACCAGCATCTGCTAGCGTAGTAACAGATTGTGCTCCTCCTGTTTCTGCTAGATCTTCTGTAGCCTCAGCAGCAATAGGAGCTCCTATATTGAGAGCATCTTCATGTGATTTGTAAAATCTGACTTCAATATCTTTTCTTTGCCTAAATCCATAATGAATTTCTGTAGCTCCTGGGGTATATAGATTTCCTTCTTCGTCTACTGCTTCAGGGTCAAATGTTTTAGAGGATTTCCAACCAGTAGGAAGTAAATGTTCTAAGCTAAACATATGGTTAGGAAGTGCTACTATGAAGTTAGAATCACTTCCAGCATTAGAAGCGGAATCTGAATTTGTGTCTGCTGAATCATCACCAGAACATCCAACTATAATAAATAGTGAAGATAAAAGGATTATTGTGGAAGCTATATTTTTCATTATTACCTACCTGTTAATTTTCCAATAAGATATCAATAATTATATTAAAAAACAAATTATATTGTCTTCCTTTTTTATAAATCATATATCTGTTATTTTATAAAGTAATTGATATCTAATTCTAGGAGCATAGATGAAAAAGCCAAATTTAGTTCTAGGAGATTTAATTTTTCCCGAGGGTTCTATATGGAAAAATGGATTATTATATTTTTCAGATATTTTTTCCCATGAGGTTGTTAGCTTATCTCTAGAAGGTGATAGGAACACTGTTTTTTCTCTTGAAGATGATTATCCTGTTGGCGTAGGATTGTTGCCCGATGGTAAAATGTTGATAAATTCAATGTTAGGGAAGAAATTACTTATAGGAGACCCTGAAACAGCAACAATATCAACATATTGTGATTTTTCAAATATATTGTCTGATTATTCTCCAGAATATATTGTCAATGACATGATAGTTAATAAGAATGGACAGGCATACATAGGTATTTGTGCTGTAGATTTTGATGAAAATCAACCTGTTGGACCCCAGAATATACCAAGTTTTAGCAATATTTTATTAGTAGATACAGACGGAAGTGTCAGAATTGCTTCTGATAGAATGACTTTCCCTAATGGAATGGCTATTTCTCCGGATGGAAACACCTTAGTTGTAGCAGAAACATTTGCAAACAGATTGACTTCATTTGATATAAATTCTGATGGATCTCTTAAAAACAAGAGAGTCTTTGCTGATATTGGAGCACCTACAGATGGGATTTCAATGGATCAAGAAGGTTGTGTTTGGGTTGCATTACCATCATACCAATTTGGAGGACATGGAGGCTGGGTAAGAGTAAAAGATGGTGGAGAGATTTTAGATGAAGTGATTACTAATACTCATGGAGCCTTTGACTGTCAGTTAGGTGGCCCAGAAAAAAAACATTTATTTCTTTTAGAAGCCTCAATATTAGGTCAACCACGAGATAAAGGTGATGGAAGAGTTAGAGTTGTTGAAGTTGAAGTTCCTGGAATAGATTAATTAAAAATTAAATTTTTCTTCAATATTATTAACCACATATTCAGCATCTTCACCCACGCCTATAAATTGAGCAGATTTAGAAGAGTGCATCCACTGTAATCCCATAAAGTAGAGCCCTTTGAAATTAGTTATTCCTCTTTCTTGAATAGGGTGTCCATTTTCTTCAGTTACGTCTAATTTCACCCAATCAAAATTAAATCTAAATCCAGTTGCCCATATAATTGTAGAAATTTTTGATGAATCAAAGGAAATGAATTTCGGAGAAATTAGATTGTCTTTATTTATTCTTGAGTCTGGCTTAATTATTTGATTAGGAGCTTTTAAATTATGATTATTAATGTGTTCATCTACTTTTTGGGCCCATTTTAATGCAGAATCATCAGAAAATTTCAGGTTTTCAAACAAGTTGTTATTAAAGAAAATTCTTTCTGATGAATAATCTGAAACTGAGCCACAGAGTTTTAAACCTTTTTCATGTAAATCCATTAAATTTATTTCATGACCTCCTCTAGCACCAGATGTATGGGAACTACATTTCCATCTTTCATTAAACGGAACTTCTTCAACTGTTTTGTCAAACAAACCCATTTCATTATTCCACCATGAAGAATCATGACCTCTGTAACTACGTAATCTTCTACCGCACTTACTTACTGAAAGCCACACTTCTTTTTCTGATTCGAGTAAATCTTCAGAAATTTGAGCACCTGATTGTCCAGAGCCAACAACTAAAGTTGCTCCTTCAGGTAAAATTTTTGAATTTTTATATTGAGATGAATGAATTTGAAGTGTTTTATTTTGAGTTTTTGATGAGAATTTGGGAATATGAGGATCTCCAAATGCACCAGAAGCTATAATTACTACATTAGAGTGAATTTTCCTTTTATTAGTTTTTATTTCATATATATCATTTTTTTTTCTTGATAACGAAATCACATTCTCATGGGTGAATATTTTAGAACCTATGTGGGATGCAAAGTTTTTAAGAAGATTGATTATCTCAGATTTGTTTAAAAATCCATCAGGATTTTTTGAAGGAAATAATTTAGTGCCAAACCCAAATTCAGGAATTTTAATAGCCCAGTTAGGGTTAACTAAAAAAAAATTATCCCATCTTTCATCTTCCCAAGTGTTAGCTATTTCTCCTTTTTCAATAATAATATGAGGAATATATTTTTTGGTTAAATGAAGGCTAGAGCATAATCCAGCTACTCCTGCTCCAATGATGACAACTGGGTAAAATTCAGGGTTAATTTTTGAAAAATTAAATTGCTGCAATGCCTCCTCCATCTACTACTATCGAAGTTCCTGTAACCCATTCTGATTCCTCTGATGCAAGGAATAGTGCAGCATTAGCAATATCCTTAGGTTTTCCTAATCGTTTTATTGATAAAGTTTCTTTAAAGGATTCTATTTCTTTAGGTTTCAAATAATCTTGTATGGGAGTTTCAATATACCCTGGGCAGATAGCATTTACAGTAATTCCATATTGTCCAAGTGATAGTGACATATCTTTAGTCAGATTGATAATGCCTGCTTTTGATGAAGCATAAGCAGGTCCATTTCCACCTCCAAAAGCATGTACTGATGCAATGTGAATTATCCTTCCTCTATCTGATTTTTTTAATAGTTCAATACAATTTTTAGATAGAAAAAATACACCTCTAATATTAACTCCTGTAACTTTATCCCAATCTTGGACAGATAAGTCTTCTATGGAACCAGGAATATGTATTCCTGCATTATTAACTAATATGTCCAGCTTACCAAAATCTGTTTTAATTTTTTCTACTAAAGTTGTAATTTCATTATCATTTGATACATCAGTTTTAATGAAAATTCCTTCTCCTCCAATATTTTGTATTTCTTCCAATGTAGTTGTTGATAAATCGGTATCATGATATTTTCCAATTTTTGGTTTTTCCTGAATATCTGTTACAACAACAAATGCACCCTCTTTAGCAAATTCTATTGCTATTCCTCTTCCTATACCTGAACTTCCCCCTGTAACTAAACATACTGAATTATCAAATTTTTTCATCTTCTTCTCCAAATTTTTCTTTAATCATATGATTTATAAGTTATAATACGATATATGTTAAATTTTATAATTATTTTCTGATTGGAGATAAAATTGTTTAAAGTTTTCAAAACTAAAATTAGTTTTAATGTTTCATTAATCTTTTCCCTGATAATTTTTTCCTCAGCTTTGATGTTTGATTCTAAACAAGTATTTGCAGATGAAAATTCAGGTAGGTTAGCAGTAGTTCTTCAGTCGAATAGCTTAGATATAGTTATTCGTGACAATAATACAGGAGATTCTTTCCCGATTGAATTTCCTGGATCAAATAGTTCTGATGAAATCCACCCTGCATTATCTAGAGATGGAAGTATGCTTGCATTCTCCACGAACAATAATGATTTGTTCCCCAATGATGGCACTTTCAACATTGTAGTTTTTATGTTGGAAGGTCCTTCTGCTGGTGATATCTATCCTATTACAACTATGCATTGGAACGGAATAGAAAAAGATGAATTCCATCCTACATGGGATCCTTCTGGAGGTAAAATTGCCTATACTGCTCATAATATTATTGGATCATGGAATGATCATCAATGGAGTGGTGAAACAGATATATATTACCGTGACTTCTATGAAACAATATCATGGTATGATGGGCCTGAAGAGACAAATTTTGATGAACGATGGGATGGTGATTCTCCTGGAGAAGTTAGTCTTACAGTAATAGAAGATGGGATATCAAATTGGGAACCTTCTTGGAGTCATGAATCAGCAGATTCAATAGCTTACACTAGTGATAGAGATGGAAGCTCTCAGATTTATCTTTTGTTGGGTATAGGAATAGAAGGTGATGATCCTGGCTTGGGAGGTATTTCAGAGACAAGGGTAAGTAATCATTTTGGTGCAGATTCGGACGACAATGAAAATCCTGAATTAGCAGTTTTTAACAGAGATTATGGAGAATTTGAGCTAAATTGTGCAGAGGGAAGTCCATTAATATTTTATTCTACTGATGGATCTCCTGATCCTGATATGAATGATGAGGGTGGTCATAAATTAGTAGCTGCTTGTTTTAGTGCAGATGATGATAATAACTTTCTTTTTAATACTTGGCTGAGTGGTAATGACAATGGAGATATAAATGGATGGTACCCCAAATTATTGCCTGGCTCAAATTCTCTAGCCTTTGTCAGTGATGATGAAGCTTCTGTTTTCATAAAAACTGGTCCTTCAGGAAACAATATTAAAGTTTGGCCTGAAACAGTAATGGATGATGGTTTTTCATGGTCTAATTCATCCGGAGAAATAAATTTCCAACCAGAAGAAGAAGAAGATCCAGATGTATCAGTAAATGTTTTTGGTGGTTCAGTAGAACTTGATACAGGAGAACTATTCGGTTCTGGAGAAGATCGAAATCAACAGGAATTTGATCGTATAGACAGGGAAATAGAATTGGAAATACGAAGGTTAGAAGCCTACAAATTAGATGCAGAGAGTTTTGTAGAGATGGAGGAAAGAAGAATAGAATTTGAAAGAGAACAATTTTATGGACAGATAGAGATGCAGAAAATGGATGTAGAATTTGTCTACCAACAGAGGACAGAAGGTTGGGGAGATGCAGCAACTGAAGATTTTGAAAGAGCTGAAGAAATGGATCGTGAACAGTTGGAACGAAACATGGGTATGCAAATGAAAGAGGTTGAAAATCAATTGTTGAGATCTGATGAAGATTTTGAGAGAGAAAAGAAAAATCTTGAAGAACAGCATGCTTATGGGTTAGCTCAATGGCAAATTCAATATGATTCCGGTACTGAAAGAATAAAATTTGATCGTGATGTCTGGTTAGCAGAATTTAATATTAATAAAGAAAGGGATCTAGAAGATCTGAATAGATGGTATGACCAAGAAATTGATCGTGAAGTACTAGAAATTCAGAATGAGATCAATTTTAGAATCGCTAACGGAGAAGACATAGAGGATCTTATTCAGCATAGGGAATTCAGAAAACAGGATTATGAATACGAAAGACAAGAAAATATAAATAATCATGCAGCAGATAAAGAAAGAGAAATAAGAGAGACAAGAAATAATTGGGATTATGAAGATGCAAATCGATTAGAAAATTTAAACAGAGATATTGCAGATGATAAATTTGGAAAAGAAAGAGAGATGGAAGAATTTCTTTATAACTGGAATTCTCAAAGGGAAAATAGAGTGAGAGATGTTGAAAACAGGAAACGAGAATATGAAAGTTCACTACAACAGTTAGAAGATAGATGGGAGAGTAACAAGAGAGGTTTTGAAAGTAATAAGCAAATGGAATTGGAAAGTGCTAAATATGATTACGATAATAAAATGCAGCAAATTCAAATGGAAATAGAAAGAGCTGAAATGGAATGGGAAGCACAGTTGGAAAGAGCAAGATCAGGTGTTCAGAGATCTGTAGAAGATTTTGATTTTCAAATAGATCAAATGATTCAGGAAGGTGAAATGAGGAAGCAAATGGTCGCCATGGATCAACAACAACTTGTAGATGAATATTCAGCAAAACAGGATAATCTAGTTAGTGAAAGAGACCAAATTGAAAATGATTATGCAGGAAGAATAGATGATGCAAACCGTGAATATGAAAACAGGCTTCAAGAGGTAGAAAATAGAAGGCAATATTGTATGGATGAAGGCTGTGATCAAGATGAGATAAAATCTATAATTGAGTTAGAGACTCAAATTGAACTCGATCATCAAGAGGCCCTTGGAATTGCAGAAAGTGACTATAATCGTAATTACTCTAATTGGGAATTTGAAATGAGAAATGTTTCAAATGTGATAGAAATGGGACAGAGAGAAGATCTATATGAAGATGGAGATAGAGGGTTCTTTTCGAATCCACTAGTTGGAAGTATTAAAACTGGTGAATCTGATTGGGAAGAGAGGATGCGTGATCCTGGTTTCCTGGCTATTGCAGGTTTAGTTGTAACAGTAGGTGCTACTCTACTACAGATGTTCAGAGGAAATTAGGCTTGAAAATAACTAATGTTAAAACTCATTTGGTAATGCCAGTAGAGAAACTTGCTTGGTTGTTTGTAGAAGTAGAAACAGATGAGGGGATTACTGGAATTGGGGAATGTACTAATTATTCTGCTAATCCTGCTCTTATTTCTGGAATGGAATCTTTAATAAAACCATTGGTTATAGGTGAAGATCCATGGAAAATAGAAGAGATATGGCATCGTATTTTTTCAGCATATTCTTCTTCAAATGGTAGAGGCTATATTTCTAATCTTATTAGTGGGTTAGATATTGCTCTTTGGGACATAAAAGGAAAATCTTTAGGAGTACCTATATATGAATTATTAGGAGGCCCTGTTAGGAAAGCAGTTCCTTTATATACTCATGTCCAAGATCAGACTCCACATCAGGCTGGCAGTATTAAAGATGGAAAAACAGAATATAGAACTCCAACTATCCAAGAAATGATTGCTGCTGCTAAGGAAGCTAAAGCAGCAGGATATCAAGCTATTAAAACTGATCCATTCCCTCCAGATGATATTGAAGGAGATCCTACTTGGACTGATGGAGGTATTACTTTTGAAAAAGTGGGAATCTATGAAAGTTTGAATAATAAGAAAATCAGACAATCAGTAGAATGGATGGAAGCACTTAGGGAAGCTGTAGGTCCTGACTTTGAGATTTTAATTGATGCTCATGGAAGATTTGATGTTCCCTCAGCAATAAAAGCAGCCAATGCTTTGGAACATATTAATCTTGTATGGTTTGAAGAACCTTGCCATGCAGCTAATCATGAATCTCTTAGACAGGTAAGAGAAAATACTGGAGTAGCTTTATGCGTTGGAGAAAGACATTTTACCAGATGGGATTATACTCCATTGTTTAATAATCGTTTAGTAGATTATATTATGCCTGATGTTGCTTGGTGTGGTGGCATAAGTGAATTTCGTAGAATCGCTTCTTTGGCAGAAACATATTATATTCCTGTGAGTCCACATGATGCTCTTGGTCCTGTGGCTATAGGTGCTAGTTTTCAATTATGTATGAATATAACGAATTTATATAGACAGGAATGTATTCACACATGGTTTTCAGAGTTTGAAAAAATAATTACTCCTATGTTTGATATTCAAAATGGATGTATTGTTCCTAATGGTAATCCAGGAATAGGATTTGATTTAATACCTGAAGCTTTAGAAAAATACAAAGTGAACCCTGAAGAAAATCGATCTAAGCCTATGTGGTTGACTAAGTCTTAAGGATAAAATTTAGAAGATTTTGAATATATCTTTTATTACAGATAATGCATCTCCCATTTTATATTTGTCGAGTAATTTGCCCCAATGAAGTATATATTCTTGTAAAAGTTTTAAGATAAGTGGAAAAGGAAAAAGTAGAATAGACCCTTTTAAGCTTAGTTTATTTTTGGGTTTTATAAGTTTTTTCCCAGCAATAAATAAAAACCATGTTTCAAAAACATTTGGGAAAATAAACAGTATGATTCTTGCATCTGTAAATTCGAAAACTATAAAACCTATGCATCTGTAAATAAATAATATTAATGCGATTCGCCTTTCCCAACCATCTTCCCATTTGAGAACAACTATTAAGAATGTGAGCATATATGCCAGATCTAAAGCTTTATCCAAGCTTTGATAATCTCTGACTCCTCCAAGTTGGAGGTTTCCAATTATGAATAGGTCAGACAAATCGACTAATATTGCTATGATTGCTCCAGTAAAAGCCCATTTTAATACTGGCAATGCCCCTAGCAGTCTTACAACGATAACTATTAATTCTTCTAATGTAATCATTTAATCGTTCTCTTCACTATTTTAAATCTGGAAAATCAAGTTGTCTTAATGATTCATATAGACATAATGCTACAGCATTGGATAAATTTAAACTTCTGCTGGTTTCCTTCATGGGAATCCTAATTATTTTTGCTATTTCTTTTCTTTTTAATATTTTTTCAGGAAGACCTCTTCCTTCTGTTCCAAATAATAAGTAGTCATTTTTTTGATATTTTATTTCAGTGTATTTAGTGGTGCCTGAGCTATCAAAAGCAAAAAGATTAACTGGATTTGTTTTTATTAAGAATTCTTCAAAGTTTGCGTATTGATAAGAACTTGAAAATTCATTGTAATCTAAATGAGCTCTTTTTAATGATTGGGAATCTAAATTAAAACCAAAAGGTTTTATGAGATGTAATGCGGAACCTGTGTTAGCACAAAGTCTAATTATATTTCCAGTATTTGGAGGAATCTCAGGACTATTTAATACTATATTTAACATATTTTTTGTAGTTGTATCTATATTATATTCTTTATATAGTTTAATGAATAAATTTCTTGTTATAGGAGGGTTTATGGCTAGGATAAATAAAGCTATAGAATTATTAAGTGTTGATCAACCTATATATTATACAGGTGCACATTCTGGGCACGTATTAACTTATGAACAAGGAAAAAAAGATGCCCATACATGGGCCGACTATATCAATATAGGAATGGAACATGGGTGTTTCGACATGACGGGACTTGATAACTATATTAAAGGCTTAATTGATGGAGGGCCCACTAAATCTGGTCATAGGACACCAGCTCTGATAGTAGAATTACCAGCTGAAGCTATTAGTGAAGAACTTATAAGGTTTAATGCATGGCAGATCAGACAGATTCTAGCTAGAGGTGTCCATGGGATATTATTATGTCAGGCTGAAACTCCTGAAGCTGTAAGAGCATTTGTAGAATGCTGTAGATATCCAAGAAATTCTATAGGTGTGGGCGATGGGCTAGAACGAGGTACAAGAGGAGTTGGATCTGAAATAACTGCTTCAATAGTTTGGGGAATTGAGAATAATGAATATATTCAATTTGCTGATCCATGGCCACTTAATCCTAATGGTGAACTTTTATTAGGTTTAAAAATTGAATCAGTAAAAGGTTTAAATAGATGTGAAGAAATATTAAGTGTTCCAGGAATTGGTTTTGCAGAGATGGGCCCTGGAGATATGTCTATGTCTATGGATATTGTTAGAGAAGCTGGAGGTGGAATCCATGATCAAGATCCAAGAATTATTGAAGCTAGGAGTAGGGTAAATAATGCATGTAAAGAAAATGGAATTGCTTTTTTAGGTCATGGAACTAAGGATGATATTGATAAAATGATAGATACTGGTGCTAGAGTAATTTCTGGAGCTAATCAAGAAATAGCTGAGTTAGGTCGAAAATACAGTAAGCGTCAAATGAAATAATTAAAGGAATAAATATGAAAATCACAAATGTTGAAACATTTTTTGTAAATCCAGGATGGGGGAAAAATTGGTTGTTTGTAAAAGTTGAAACTGATTCCGGGATACATGGTTGGGGTGAATGTTACACACAATCAGATAGAGATAGAACAATTCAAGTTCATGTTGAGCATTTAGGAAGATATCTAATTGGTCGAGATCCAGGTAACATCAAGCATTTTACTCAAGTTGCGTTTGATGATTATGCTTCAAGAAGAGGTGCTATGGAAATCTTTTCTGCTGTCAGTGGTATTGAACAGGCTTTATGGGACATAAAAGGAAAAGAGTATGGTGTTCCTGTATATAAATTGTTAGGTGGTAAATACAGATCAAAATTAAGAGTATATGCAAATGGATGGTATGCTGGATCTGATACTCCAGAAGAATATGCTTCAGCTGCAGTAAAAACTGTAGAAAAAGGTTTTACTGCATTAAAGTTTGATCCAATTCCAGGTCCTTTCAGGTCTTATATTCCCAAAACACATGAAAATCAGGCAGTTGAAACAGTAAGAAGAGTAAGAGAGGCAGTCGGAGATGATATAGATTTACTTATTGAAGTTCATAGAAGATTATCTCCAATGCATGCTATTTCATTAGCTAGACGTATAGAAGAATATGATCTCTATTGGTTTGAAGAACCTTGTTCTCCTGAGAACATGGATGCTATAGCTGAAGTTAAGGATAGTATTTCTATTCCAGTAGTCACAGGAGAAGCGTTATATACCAAAGCAGGGTTTTATGAAGCATTTTCTAAAAGAGTTGCAGATATTATCAACCCAGATGTTGCTAATACAGGTGGCATTTTAGAATTAAAGGAAATAGCTGCAATGGCTGAACCTCAAAATGTTGCAGTTTCACCACATAACTACAATTCTACAACCATAGCTCTTGCGTCAACTATGCAAGCATGTATAACTATGCCTAATTTTATTATTACAGAATATTTTATGCCTTGGGCAGAGATAGGAAAAATAATTTGTCCTAATAGTTTTACCCCAGTGAATGGGATCATTGAAATTCCTGACACTCCTGGTTTGGGTGTAGATCTTGATATGGAACAAATAGCAAAATATCCTTATCAAGAATTTAATAGATCTTTACCTAATCCAGAGCAGGAGGGAACTTATTTAGGTTCTTGGCCAGATAATTTGACTGAACAGTCTTAAGGCTGAATTTGAAGACGGGCTTTACTTAGTTTACTTTCTCCTTCAATTTTAGTCTCATACATTTCTTTCTCTTGCTCTACTAAAATTTTATGGAGTGATTGTTCATGTTCTATACGAAGTTCATGCTTTTTGTTTTCAAATTCTAGGTGTAATTCTTGCTTTTCAAGATCTAATGCTTGCCTTTGAGCCATCATTTCCATTTCCATTTTCATTCTCTCCGCATCCATTTCTTGTCTCTGTGCTTGCATTTCCATTTCCATTTCTTGTCTTTCGGCATGCATGGTTTTCTCTACTTTTTCCATTTCTTGTCTTCTTTCCATTTCCACTTTTCTTCTTTCTTCATCCATCCTCATTTGTTCATTCTGCATTTCCTTTTGCATTTCCATTTCCATTTTTCTTCTTTCTACTTCCATTCTTTGTCTTTCTCGTTCCATTTCCATTTGCATTCTTTCATCTTCTCTTCTTCTTTCCATTTGCATTCTTTCCTCTTTTTCTTGATCAGGTCCAGGTCCCATTCTATTATTTCCTGGAGGTGGAGGTTGTCTATCACGAGGTGGATCTTGAGTTGTTTGATCGCTGTTAGGTAAACAAGATAAGCTGTAAAAAATAAGAATGCTTATACTAGTTAACAAAAATAATCTTGAAAATTTTCTCATAGCCCATATTTTAACTCTTTATGAAAATTAGCACAAAATTTATAATAAATTTTATAGGTAAAAGATTTCAATCTAGGCAGATTAATAATTCTTTTGGAAAATTTCACAAATGGATATATTCAATATCTAAAGGAAAAATATTAGGTAATCTAGGAAATCTTCCTGTATTGATTCTTAATACTGAAGGAAGAAAGACTGGGAGAATTATCAAAACTGCATTGGTATATTATTCTGATCAAGGAAAATTTTTCATAATAGCATCATTCGGAGGTAACCCAAATCACCCCTCTTGGTTTTTAAATATTAAGAAAAACCCTAATGTTAAATTTCAAATAAAAAATGAAGAATTTAATTCCTTTGCGAAGATATTATCCAATGAAGAAAAATCTTTGATATGGCCGAAAATAGTTGATTTTTATTCTGGGTATGAAAGATATCAAGATTCTACAAGTAGGGAAATCCCAGTAATAGAATTAGAATTAAGATGACTTTTGAAGTAGTTGGATAATATTGTTATCAGGATCTTCAATAGTAGCTATCAATCCTCCCCATTCTTCTTCTTCAGGTTTCCTGATTATTTTTACTCCTTTTTCAGATAAATTTGAAATGGTTTGATTAATATTCAGTACATCAAAATTTATCATTATTCTGAATTTATCTTTGCTTTTTCCTTTTACTTGACTATGTTTTGATATAGTTAATTTGAAATCTCCCCATTCAAAATTCACATAGTTTGATTTTTTCGTTCTGATTGATAATCCTAAAATATTTTCATAAAAATTACTCATTTTTTTTAAGTTATCTGTGCAAATAATAATTCCGCATATTTTAGGAATATTCTTCATATGTTAAATACTGATTATAGATTTATTGAAGTTTTTTTCATTTAGAGTTATCCCTAATCCAGGGAGATCTGATAATGTTGTTGTTCCGTTTTCTGGTAATGATACTCCATCGAATACATCTGCTATTTTTTCAATTGGACCAGTAAATTCTGTGGAGAATTCATGAGGTATAGAAGCATTTTGGATAGTTGAGTAACACTGAAGACTTGCTGTTCCATTTATTCCTACTGTCGGACTATGAGGCATAACAGGTTTATTGTAAATTTCAGCAAGTTCAAATATTTTTTTTACTTCTGAAATTCCTCCAGCTATTAAAATATCTGGTTGGAGAATATCTGGGTTTCCTATCTCAATAAGGTCTCGAAATCTCCATCTTGTTGATTCCTGTTCTCCTGTAGAAACAGGGACTTCTAATGCATCAACAACTTGTTTTAGCCCCGGTAAATCATATTGTGGGATTGGTTCTTCAAAATGGAAAATTCCAAGTTCTTGGAATTTTTTTCCCTGCGCAATTGCTGTACTTACTGAATAACCATTATTCGCGTCGAATGAAAGTGGGATATCTGACGGGAGAAAAGCTCTACATTCTTTAAACATTTGGAAATCTTTATTGGGATTTATGTCTTGTCTGTTTGCCCTCCAATCCATTCTTATTTTAAAAGCTTTAAACCCTAATTCCAGACCTTTCTCTATATCATTAATCATTTGTTTTGATTCTTTCTTCCATCCACTTCCAACACTCCAATAAAGAGGGATTGTTTTTCTAGCTTCTCCTCCTAGGATTTTATAAAGAGGCAAGTTAGCAGCTTTAGCTGTAATATCCCAAAGTGCTATATCGAGCGGGGCGATAAATTCTGCAGGGGTTTTTGTAATGATTTCAGCAGTGCCAAAAAATAAGATTTCCCATATTCTCTCAGGTTTTAACGGATCTTCACCTATAAGAAGTGGTTTAAAAGTTCTTTCCACATAAACTTGTAATGCTGCACTTCTACTTGAATAATATGACGCTGCTTCCCCTAAACCGTATATTCCCTGATCAGTTTTTACTTGAAGAACAGTTTTTCCAATATTAAGATTATTTACAGTTATATCAGTAATCTTCATGATTTCACCGAAATTCATTATAACTGATTTAATATTTTATTTATGAATGATAATTTTTATCGTAGAATTCTAAAATATTTATTTTAGGGAGTTGTTTTATGAAAGTTGCAATTGTGAAACATAATGATAATCCAAAAGAATGGATTAAGATGTTTGATGATCATGGGATAGAAATTATTCAGAAGGATTGTCCTGATAAGAAAAGTTATATTGAATTGTTAAAGGATGCTGATGGGGCTTTAATATATACTTTGCCTCTAACTGACAGAGAGGTTCTAGAAAATTGTCCTAAATTAAAGGTTGTAAGTAGAGGAGGAGTAGGAGTGGATTCTATTGATTTAAGTGCAGCTACAGAATTAGGTGTATGTGCTTGTAATACTCCAGGGATTAATACTTCTGAGGTAGCTGACCATGCTGTAGGAATGTTACTTTCCCTGACTAGAAATATTAGAGAACAAGACAGAATTATTAAGAAAGGTTCTTGGGCAGATAATCCCAAAGAATTGCATATTTTCAGAACCATTAATAGAAGAATAGCTGGAAATACTATAGGAATAATTGGATTTGGAAATATTGGAAAAGCATTTGCTAGTAGAATTAGAGGATTTGGTCCTAAATCTATAATTGCTTATGATCCTTATTTGGAACAAACAACTGCTGATTTATATGGTGTAGAATTAGTTTCACTTGATCAATTACTAACTCAATCTGACTTTATAACTCTTCATGCTCCATCTACAGAAGAAACACATCACATAATTGACTCTGAAGCAATTTCTAAAATGAAAGATTCAGCTATATTAATCAATTGTGCTAGAGGACCTTTGGTAGATCCTAAAGCATTGTATACAGCTCTTAAAGATGGTTATATATCTTCTGCAGCTATAGATGTTACTGAAGTAGAACCAATTAATTCGGAAGATCCTCTACTTACTTTGGATAATTTAATAATTACACCTCATACTGCTGGTTCATCTTCTGTTTCAAGATTTGAGGGTTCTAAGAGACAGGCTGAAAATGTTATTAGAATATTAACTGGTGGAACACCACATGGTCTTGCCAACCCAGAAGTAATTAAGACAATTACTATTAACAAACAAAAAGGTGATAAACGTTGGGAAGGTTTTAAAGAATTTCAATTACCATAGATTTATAATTAAAATGGAAAAAAAGAGAAGCTATTCAGGATGGAAACCAGTCTTATTATCTTTATATGTTACTTTAGGGATATTTTTTTTCTTGTTCATAATGATGATTTTTGTCAGATGGCAAAATAAATGTGATTCTTTGATTCCTTGGGATAGAAATGCTTGTAAGGAATCTACACAAAATTTATAATAATCTTCACAGAGGTGAAAAATGACTATTTTGAGAAGAAAAGATCAACAATCTGAAGACAGGTACTCTGGTGTAACAAGAAGAGTACTAACAGGATCTGATTCAGGATCTACTATGCTTTCTGTTGGAGATGTAGTAATTCAACCAGGAGCAAAAATCCCTTATCATGTGCATCCTAATGTAGAAGAAAGTATGTACGTTGCAGAAGGTGATTTAGTAATGAAATTGGATGGAAAATCATTTGACATATCATCAGGAGACTGTGTTCTAGCATTAAAAGGAATTGGTCATGGGCTTGAAAATATTTCTCAGAATCCTGCAAGATTAATTACCGTTTTTCCAGATGTTTCTCCTGAAGTTGAACAGGTAGATTTTTCTGATTTTAAAGATGAAATTCCTGAGAAAAATGTTTCTTTTAGATCTAAAATGGATGGTTTTGAATTTGCTCCTGGTATCAAAAGATTTGATATAGTTGGAGACTTTTTAGGTGCTGAGTCCACTTATTTCAGTGAGTTAATTTTTGAACCTGGTGCAACATCACCTAACCACTACCATCCACATCATGAGGAAAGTATGTTTTGTTATAGAGGTAATTTGAATGCTGTTTATGGAGAAAATGACAATATACCTCTTGAACAAGGGGACATGTTCACATGTGAAATTGGCATAAGACATACTGTCAATAACCTTGGAAATCAACAAGGAACTTTACTCGCTATTCATCCAGTGCTTAATCCTCCTCCAAAGGTAATGGTTGATTAATGAAAATACTATGATAACTATTATGAAAGGAATATTTGCTATACCTGTAACCCCATTTAAGGACGATGGATCATTAGATATTGAATCATTAGAAAAATGTGTAGATTTCTGTTTGGAAAAAGGAGCTCATGGTATTGTTATGCCAGTAAATGCTAGTGAAGTATCTACATTAACTCATGAAGAATGGATGACCGTTTTGAAGACTGGTTTATCGAGAGTAAACAGCTCAGTTCCATTTGTTGCTGGCATTTCTGGAAATTCTTTAGAAATTTGTGTAGAGAGAGCAAAAATATGTCAAGATTTAGGTGCAGATTCCATCATGACTATGCCTCCTGGTTCTGGAGGTGGTGCAGGAAACATAAGAGAATTTTATGAGAGAATTTCAGAATCAGTAGAATTACCTATTTGGATTCAAAATAATAAACCTCCTAATGGTGCTAACGTTCCAACAGATTTAATAATTGAATTGCTAGATACACTTCCGAATATAAAATATTTAAAAGAGGAAAGTGAATACCCTGGACATATTATGTCAGAAGTGATTAGACGTTCAGGTGATAATTGTGAATCTATCATGGGAGGCATGGGGGGCAGATTTCTTCTTGATGAATATAGGAGAGGAGCAACAGGAACAATGCCTGCTGGTCATTTTACAGATTTACAAGTCAAACTTTGGGATGCTTTGATTTTAGGTAAAGAAAATGATGATGGAACAAGAGAGATTACTGAAGAAGCAAGGCGATTGTGGAAAGTTCTTTTACCTTCTTTGAATTTTGAATTTATGTTTGGAGTCACTGCTTATAAATTAGTATTCTGGAAAAGAGGAGTAATAAGTTCTCCTTTTGCTCGTATACCAATCAGGAAACCATTTGACGATCAAGACATGATTGAATTAGACCAAATATTAGATGGTATGGAGCCTGATTTAACTACTTGATATATTTCCTTACTTCTTCAAGGTATGAAGTAGTGCCACTGGATAGGAACCTATTAGTGCTATTAACAAGGCAGTTTACGCCTTCACCAATCCATTTTTTAGCTGATTCTCCATCAAAAACTAGAGTGCCTACTTGTTTCCCTGCTGATTTAATCTTAGGTATCATATCACTGATTGTTTTCTGTACTTTTGGATGAGTCATTTGACCATGAATTCCAAAAACAGAAGAAAGATCACCAGGACCTAAAAATATCATGTCTGCACCCTCAGTATTTATTATTCCATCTTGATTATCTAATCCATCCATAGTTTCTATTTGCAAACCAACCATCATTTCTTCATTAGCTTCTTTAACATACTCAGACATTGATTGTCCTGCATACATACTACTTCTTCCTCCAAATAAACCTCTTTTACCAACTGGAGGATATTTTGTAGAGTTCACAACATTTTTTGCATCTTCTTCATTGTTTACCAGTGGTATTAAAACTCCTTGAGCTCCTGCATCAAGAAATCTTTGAATATGTTGTTGTATATTCATTCCTATTCTTACTATGGGGCTAATCCCAGATAATTCAGCAGCTCTTATCATATTCTCTGCACTTTCATAGTCTGTACTTCCATGTTCACAGTCTATTATTACAAAATCCATTCCTAACCAACCCATCATTTCAACCATTCCTGGCGAAGGAAAATTCACAAATGGTCCAATAACAGGAGTGCCAGACATCATTTTTTCCTTCATAGTATTTTTTAACATTTTCCCTTTTATAATAATTTTCTATTAGAATACAAACACTATCATTAAGGAAAAAGAAATACATTAAATATTATGAATCTAACAATTAAAAATAAAAATATAAAAGCAGTGTTTTCTCCACTTGCGGGTTCATCTTTAAGATCTTTAATAGTCTCTACTAATGACGCTAGTTATGATGTTATTTCTAATTTCGATGATGATCTTTCTCCTAATCAATTACCTCTAGGTTCTGGTTCTTTTATAATGGCACCTTGGGTAAATAGAATAAAATCGGGGCTACTGAAAACTGAAAAGGGATTAACTAAACTTCCTAATGATGTTTTTTTTAATGATAGATTAAATGCTATTCATGGGATTGTATGGAATAAAGAATGGAATATAGATTTTCATGAAGAAAATCGTATTCAATGTTCAATTGATTTAACAAAACCATGGCCATTTAAAGGTAAAATTGTGATGAAAGCTTTTATTCAAGATAATTCACTCATTCAACAGTTATCAGGATATAACTATGATGATGTTCCTATGCCTATAGGAGTAGGTTGGCATCCTTGGTTTAGACGGATTTTAAATAAAGAACAGGCAGTTCTTAAGATTAATGCTAAAAGTATGTGGGATCTTGATGATAAAGGGATTCCGACGGGAGCTTTGATTGAAAACAACGAAATATTGGAAAAGTTAAGAGAAGGTTTAACGCCTCAAATAGATGAATTAAATAAGTGTTGTTTAAAAGTAAATCCTGAGGAACAGATTTTATATAAATGGCCTGAGCTTGAATTATTAATTGAATCATCTGAAGATTTAGGTCATATAATGTTATATAGTCCTGAGAATTCAGTATGTGTTGAGCCCCAAACTACAACAGTCAATGCATTTCAATTGGAAAATGACGGATTAGATGGAACTGGAGTGAAATACTTAAAAAAAGGAGAAAGTTTTTCAGTTTCTACGAAGTGGAGTATTGATTATTAATTTTGATTTAACTGGAGTTTTCAATTGTTCTTTTCTACTGTTTTAAAGTTAATAAGAAATATTTTTTTTCTTGCACCTACTCTTCCTAAAGTTTGGAGAGGGCTCGTTTCTAAAGAAATTCCTTTTCGCTTAAAATTAATTCCATTGTTAGGTGTGATTTATATCTTTTCGCCTGTATCACGATTTTTTAGTGGAGTATTTGATGATATATTTGTTTTTTTCTTTTTAATGAGTTTGTTTATTTCTAAAACTAGAAGTTATTTGGAAAAAAAAGATGTTTCGGAAAACAAAATTAATCAAGAAGAAGATTCTCAAACTATTGAGGGAGAATATAGATACAAAAATAAAACGACTAAAGATGATTAAATAAATTTATCTTTAGTCGTTTTATAATATTAAGCGTTGAAGGTTAAGTAGTATTCCCAAGGATGAGGTCTTGTTCTTACTTCATCAACTTCAGTTTCTCTTTTGTAAGATATCCACGCTTCTATTAAATCTGGAGTGAATACATCTCCTTTTAATAAAAAGTCATGATCTTCTTCAAGAGCATCTAAGGCACTTTCTATACTACCTGGTACTTGCTTTAAAGTTTTTTGTTCTTCTGCAGAAAGTTCAAAAAGGTCTGATTCTAGGGGATCACCTGGATCATATCCGTTTTCAATACCATCCAATCCTGCCATTAACATGGCTGGGAAAGCCAGATAAGGGTTACAGGTAGCATCTGCTGATCTAAACTCTACTCTTTTTGATTCAGGATTTTGGAAATACATAGGGACTCTACAAGCAGCACTTCTATTTCTAGCAGAAAGTGCAAGGATTGTAGGAGCTTCAAAACCAGGTACTAATCTTTTGTAACTGTTAGATGTAGGTGCGCACAATCCCATAAGAGCTTTTCCATGTTTTATGAGTCCACCTATATAATTTAATGCTAATTTACTTAATCCAGCATATTCATTTCCAGCAAAGAGAGGTTTGCCATTTCTCCATATACTCTGATGAGTGTGCATACCAGTTCCATTGTCATTAAATAATGGTTTTGGCATAAAAGTAGCAACTTTTCCCCATTCTTGAGCAACATTTCTGACAACGTATTTATATTTCATAACTTTATCAGCCATGCTTAATAGTGAATCGAATCTTAAATCTATTTCGCCTTGTCCTGCAGTGGCAACCTCATGATGATGCTTTTCTACTTCTATTCCAAATGTTTCAATCATAATTCTTACCATTTCACTTCTCATGTCATGGTGTGTATCAATTGGAGCTGCAGGGAAATATCCACCTTTGTATCCAGGTCTTTGACCTATATTGGGAGTTTCTTCATCTATCATATATTTAGAACCTGAATTCCATATTCCTTCATCTGAATCTACCTTGAAATATGCTTCATTTTCATTTTGGAAAAATTCAACAGAATCAAAAACGAAGAATTCTAATTCAGGGCCCCAGTAGGAAACATCTCCCACACCTGATGATTTTAAGTAATTCTCTGCTTTTATAGTGACATATCTAGGATCCCTAGAATAATTAGAACTTGTAAGAGGATCTCTAATATCTGCAATTACAGTGACTGTTTTTTCCTGAAATGGATCTACTGCTACAGTTTCAGCATGAGGTAACAATAACATGTCAGATTCATCAATAGTTTGGAATCCTCTTACACTGGATCCATCAAATCCTGTTCCATTTGTGAACAAACTATCATCAACCTCAGATTTGGGTAATGCAACATGTTGCCATGTTCCTGGAACATCAATAAATTTTATATCTAATATGTCACAATCAGTATCCTCCATTAACTTTAGAACGGGTGCACTGATATTTTGATTTTTACCTTTTGGCATATTTCCTCCTTCTTAGATGATATTTGTTTAGTATATTACATTGATTGAATGTTTGAATCATGTTACATCTAATTTGTTTCCAATTTATTTCTTATTTTTTATATTATTAATAGTTGAAGAGTCAATATGTTAGATAAAAAAATTTTAATTTTAGGTTCTGGGGCAATTGGTAGTGTGATAGGAGGAATGCTGACTAAAGCAGGCCATGATGTTACTTTACTAGATCAATGGTCAGATCATGTTGATAAAATGAAAAGAAAAGGATTGATTATTGAGAAATACGATGGAAAAAAATTTTCTATTCCAGTTAGACCTATTCATATTCATGAACTCCAAATGGAAACCAATTTTGATTTAATCATCTTATCTGTAAAATCTTATGATACAGATTGGGCTACCCAAATGAGTTTGGGGTATTTGAAGAACAATGGAACAATTATTGTAGCTCAAAATGGTGTTAATGATCCTAGAGTTGCAGAGATTGCTTCTTCAGAGAAAGTTATAGGATGTGTTGTAATAATAGGAGCTGCACTAGATACTCCAGGTAAAGTGAAATGGACTGGTTCTCCCCCTAATAATGTAGGTTTCAAAGTTGGAGAATTAGATGGTTCAATTTCAAAAAGACTTGATGAAATTGCTGAATTGCTGAGTGATGTTTGTCCTACTGAGACTACAAATAACTTATGGGGTGAAAGATGGGCAAAACTTGCAACCAATTGTATGGCTAATCCTTTAGCAGGGATAAGCAGTTTAGGATCAGGTGAATTGGGAATGAACCCTAAAGCAAGAAAAATAATGATAGAAGTCGCTGGAGAAGTTGTAAGAGTAGGAAGAGCTCAAAATATAAATGTTGAAAAAATAGGATCGGCTAATCCTGAAGTTTATGCTAATCCTTATGATGGTGAGAATTTAGAAGAGATAGAATCTCATATGATTGAAAGATCTGAAAATTTCATCGGAGGTAAACCTTCTTTGCTTCAAGATGTATTAAAAAATAGGAGGACTGAAGTTGAATTTTTGAATGGGCTTGTTTCTAGGTTAGGTAAAGAACACTCTGTTGAAACTCCATTCAATGACAAAATTATTTCAATTTTAAAAAGTGTTCCACCTGGAGAGTTTGTACCTAATATAAAGAATCTAGATTATTTTGATGAATTGTTACAGGATTAGATAATGGATTCTACTTTAAATTTTTTTTTATCAACAGATTCTCAACTGGGAATGGCTGACAACTTTTTATCTAGAGTTGATAGAAAACAATATACAGAAAAATGGTTTAAAGATTCTGGTTTTGAAAGGAAAAATTCTTTAGAAAGTCAAAATAATATAGGATTGGAAAAAGAACTAGAAAATCTAAAAAAAATAATTTCAATTGCCAATATTGAAAAACCACATTTCTTTGTTATTACTGGAGACTTGATTAATGATATTAACGATGATGATACTATTAAAAAATTTCAATCTGCCTTAAGCAATCTTGATAATGATATAGAATTGTTTTTAGTTCCTGGGAACCATGATGTAGGAGAAAATCCACTAGTTCCTTCTTCTTCTGGTATGGCGAGATATGAAAAGTTTTTTGGAAATGATTATTATTCTTTTGAAAAATTTGGTATTTTGTTTATCGTCATAAATAGTTCACTTTTCATGGCTCCAGATGCATTGGAATCAAGGTTTTTAAAACAGAATGCATATTTAAAAAAAATAATTGAATCTCAAGATTTCAAAAAACCGATTATATTTTTTAGTCATCATCCTCCTTATTTGGGTAATGATGTAGTTATTGACGATAACATTTCACCATCTAATCAAAAGAGTGAAGGGTATTGGGAATTCCCAATAGCGACAAGAGAAATATTGTTTGAGTTTTTGAAAGAAAGGAATGTTCTGGCTTTTTTCTCAGGACATTTACATTATAATCAAAGTGTAAATTTTAATGATGTCGAAATTGTTGTTACTTCTTCTTTAGGTTTACCTCTTGGCAAGGATCCTTCAGGTTATAGAATAGTTGAAATCAAAAATCAAAAACTTAAACATACTTTTTATTCTCTTTGAAAAGATATACAAAAAAAATCATTAAATGTAATTTATTATTAAAGACCTGTGGGTATCCAGAAAAAGATTATACGTCTTCCTCTTACATATTTTTTAAATAAATTTGAATAATAAAAAGTCATAAAAATTAAGAAATTAATATTAAGTAGAGCAATAATAATGAATAATGCCTAAATTTCATAATAATAAATGTCACATAGGAGTTGAGAATGAAAAACACAAAGATAGTTTTAGCTAAAAGACCCATAGGATATCCAACTTTAGAAGATTTTGAAATTATTAAATCTGATCAAGATCTTCTTCAAAGGAATCAGGTGAGTATTCGTACTCTTTTCTTATCTTTAGATCCATATATGAGAGGAAGAATGACTGCAACAAAATCTTATGCAAAGAATTTGGAGATTGGAGAAGTGATGACAGGAGAAATAATTGGAATTGTTGAAAATTCAAGTTCTGAGAATATTCCTGAAGGTTCTATAGTTCTTAGCAAAGCCGGTTGGCAATCTAATCCAATAGTTAATCAAGATCAAGTATCAATAATAGATTCTAGAATAGATCCGATTACTTTAGCTCTTGGAGCAATTGGTATGCCAGGATTAACAGCTTATTTTGGTCTAACAAAAATAGGAAAACCAAAGCCTGGAGAAACTGTAGTAGTTTCAGCTGGCTCAGGAGCAGTAGGAGCTACTGTTGGTCAAATTGCAAAAAGTATGGGTTGTAGAGTAATAGGAATTGCTGGCTCAAAAGAAAAAATTAATTATATGACAGAAAATTTAGGTTTTGATGAAGGAATTAATTATAAAGAATCTGATTGGATTGAAAATTTCAAGAGATCATGCAAAGAAGGAGTAGATATTTACTTTGATAACGTAGGAGGATCTATTAGTGATTCTGTAATAGATGAAATAAATGATTTTGCTAGAGTAATCGTATGTGGGCAAATTTCTCAATATAATAATTCTGAACCTGAGCTTGGTACCAGAAATATGCATAAGTTTTTAATTAAACAGGCTAAATTAGAAGGATTTATAGTTTTTAGATGGGAAAATCAATATAAAGATGGAATAGAATTCCTGCTTAATCTTAAAGAAACAGGATTATTGAAATACAAGGAAACGATAGTTGAAGGAATAGAAAATGCTCCTGAAACATTTTTAAAATTATTTTCAGGGGAAAACTTCGGAAAACTATTGATTAAGGTTAATTAATTTCAATAGGGCATTGTTCTATTGGTTAACTTTCTTCCATAATCAGCAATTTCTTTGCTGTTAGCACCTGTAATCTTTACATTAAGCTCTTCAATAATATATTTGATTCTTTGTTGATCATTCATTTCTGGGTCTATCCAAGAAGAATAAAAGAATACTCCGGATTTTTCGCATGCTGATTTAACTATATTTCTTGCTTCATCCATTTCTTTTGGATAAGGGGGGTCATGAGCATCTGGAAGGCCAAAAGACATTCCCATATCTCCAGGTCCCCATTCTGCAAAACTTATACCAGGTACTCCTGCGATCTGATCTGCTTTTTCTAAGCAGTGCCTGTCTTCAATTTTTAGTCCCAATAAAAGTTCTCCATCAGGATTTAATGGCCATGGATCAGCTTTTTTGACGTATTTTTGGGGAGAAAGATTCCAAATATCTGCAGGTTCTCTTTGGCCACCGGCTCCTCTCAGACCTTCTGGTATTCCTTTTTCTAATCCTAATGTTTGGAAAGGATATCTACATATAGCTACGAATGCTTTTACTGCTTCTGGAGTTCTAGTGTGTGTATTTAGAATTCCATGTACTCCTGTACTTAGAACATGTCTAGCTTGCCATGCATTAGCTAAAACTTCATTAACAGTAGTACAGTTTGATGGGAGTGTTGTAATTACAGTTGGAGTTTGATGACCACTGAGGGTTGGTCCTCCATCTACCAATCCTTTCATAAATGAACGTAATCCTAAAATATCAAATGCGTGATGTTCAAAATCAATTATGATCATATCAGCAAAGGTTTTCGACATTTCTTTACCATTTTCATAATCTAATCCGGGGGTATGTGTAATATAAACTGGTTGCCTTTGGTCCAGTAAATCAATTACTTTATTAATTCTTGTCATAATTCTCCTTTAGTTTAGTAATTATTTCTTCTATAGCTTTTATTAAAGCAGTGGAATCTTCACCTCTTAGAGGTTCAGCCATAATGACTATGTTTCCTTCAATAACAAATTCTCTATATAGTGGTTCTCTTCTAGGACATTCTGCAGCTGGAGTTTCATAAATTTCCTCTGAAGTATCACCTAAACTATATAAATTCTTTAATGTCCCAGTGTTTTGGTCAAATATCGTATTATTTTTTTGAATAAAGAATATTTTATCCATAGGGTTGAAATGAATATTTAATTTATAAGGAGTTTGATATTCGGCAAAACCTCTGCATGTAGTTTTTTCAACATTATCTCCATATGCCTTTATTCCATCTATTGGTTCAATATATTCTGTCTGCTCTGAACCTGCAGTATTTCCATAATTTTGTGCATCATCAAGATTTTGATATCTGATTAATGCCACTTCTCTTCCCTTAAAAAACCCCCATTTTGCATCAGTAGAATTAGGGAATTCAGTTGAAAAACCCTTTTTCATTTTCCATCCTATTTTTACTGCATCTTCTAAGTTGTAAGTATTTTGTGAGTCATTATTCAAGTCTGAATCTTTACTAGAACCGGAAGAGCAAGATAGGAAAAAAGTTAAAATGATGATATATAAAATTGGGAGAACAGGAATTTTTATTTTGATATTTCTGAAATTCATATATTTAAGAAAAATTTTGATATATTTTGTAATAATACGAGATTCTATCATAATAAAAGTATAAATATTTTTGGAGGAATTTTATGAGACCAGGATTTAATATGGGAGTTGATACTATTGAATATAATTCGTATGGAGTCAGTGATGATAGTTTAGCTTTCGCTGCACAATTTGGAGTAAAAGATTTGATAGTCCAATCATATGTTGATGGTGTAGTGCCAGGAGAAACAAAATGGGAGTATGAGGATATTGTTGAACTGAAAAATAAAGTAGAAAGTTTTGGTCTTCGAATTAATGCCTTAGAGAATGTTCCTATTAGATTCTACGATCATATAATGCTGAATGGTCCAAAGAGAGATGAACAGATAGAAAACATGATATATACAATTAAAAATATAGCTAAAGCTGGAATAAGAATATTTGGATATCATTGGATGCCTTCTAGAGTTTGGAGAACAGGAAGATCATCAAAAATTAGAGGAGGAGCTTTAGTAACATCATTTGATTATTCTATAGTGGAATCTGGCGTAAAATCAGGAGATGAAGTAGATGGTAAACCCTCAATGTCACATGATCGAATTTATGAAGATGATGAAATGTGGGAAAGCTTGGAATATTGGATAAAAATTATAACTCCTATAGCTGAAGAAGAAGGGATCCGTTTAGGAATTCATCCTTGTGATCCCCCTGTACCTAAGCTAGGTGGGACAGCACAATTATTTAGAAGTTTTGATGCATACAAAAGATTGATAGAAATCTATCCAAGTGATTCAAATGCAATAGAGTTTTGTCAGGGAACTTTTTCTGAAATGCAGGGAGAAGATATATATGAAATGATTAGGTATTTTGGTGAAAGGAAAAAAATCTTATATGTTCATTTTAGAAATGTTTCTAGTCAGGTACCTAAATTTAATGAAGAGTTTATCAATACTGGATATGTAGATATGTATAAAGCGATGGAAATTTATCATCAAGTTGGATTTGACGGTGTCTTTGTAGATGATCATGTTCCTTTAGTTGTTGATGATTCTTCTTGGGGACATAGAGGGAGAGCATTTGCTAACGGTTATATTCAGGCAACAATAGAGGCGGTGAAAAGAAATGCAAGATGATTTAGTTTCTCGACTAGAAAATTGTTATACCGGAGCAGTATATGATGTCTTAAAGGAACGAGGTATTCAGGATACTATCTTACCTTATTCTATTAGACCTATTGATAACTCTTTAAAAGTTGCAGGAGTTGTTTGGACTTGTAGTGGAGAAATAGATGAAACTTTGGATAAAGATACGACTTTACTAGAATGGACTGGATTGTTAAGTAAAGCTCCTACAGATAGTGTAGTAATTTGTCAGCCTAATGATGACACAATTGCTCACATGGGTGAATTATCAGCCGAAACTCTAAAATATAGGGGAGTGAAAGGATACATAGTAGATGGAGGTTGTAGGGATGTAGATTTTATCTTAAGTATAAAATTCCCTGTATTCTGTAAATATTTTACACCTTCAGATGTTGTAGGAAGATGGAAAGTTTCGTCTTTAGGAGAACCTATTAGTATTGGGGGAGTAAATATTAGATCTGGTGATTTTGTATTATCTGATATAGATGGAACTATTATTATTCCTAAAGAAATCATTAATGAAGTTGTTCAAGAAACTGAAGAATGTATGAATACTGAAAACCAATTGAGAAAAGACATACTTTCAGGAATGGATCCACAGGAAGCATATCTAAAATACAGGTTATTTTAATATTTCACCAATTAAAATTTGTTTTATATTCTGGTTTTCCTTGTATATCTAGTTTTACTCTGAAAAGATCTCCGCCTCTATACGTAGAAAGATCATATCCTTCAGGCTCAATACCCATTAGTTCAGTAGATCCTGATCCAAAGCTAGCTGTAGAAACATATAACTCATTAAGATCTTTTCCACCAAACATTACACAAGAAGTCTGTGAAGCTGGGATGTGAATTTCTCTCTCTAATTTCCCGTCTGGATCAAACCTCATTACTTTTGACCCCCACCATATGGCTGACCATACGTATCCTTCAGAGTCAATAGTCATTCCATCAGTTAACCCTTGGTCTGGAGCATCATTTTTTACAAATACTCTCTTGTTAGATATTTCTCTTGTGGATTTATTGTAATCCCATTTATATATAATTTTTTGTATAGTGTCAGTGCTATAAAAGATAGTTTCATCAGGAGAAAATCCCATTCCATTACATAGTTTTACTCCCTCATCTATAATATCTATGGTTTCATCAGGATTAACTCGAAATAATACATCTTTTTCATAATCTGAAGCATCAGTTCCACAATAAAAACTTCCATCTGGTCCACTTGTTGCATCATTGATTTTTACTTTTGTATTTCTTTTATCAGGTAATGTGCCTTCTTTTATCCATTTGTAATTTTCATCTGATTCCCAGAGCATCACTCCTTCCCAGGTTCCTAGAATTAAACCACCATTTTTATTGACTCTGAGTCCACCAACATTTACTCCATTATGAATTTGTTCATTCTCATTTGTTGAAGGATCAAATTTAAAAAATCTGCCACCTTGAATATCAGTCCAATATAGAATGTTATTATCTCCATCCCAAACTGGTCCTTCTCCGACTATAGCATTAGGGCTAGCGAGTTTTGTAATTTCGTAATCCAAAGTTCCTCCTAGTATGAAATATTGTTATTTCAAGATTTTATCAATTTGTATAAACTTTATCGAATTGATAAAAATATTTAAATGTTAATTTGAGTAGGAGATGATTATGGGAATTCATGATGGAAAAGTAGCAATAATTACTGGAGGAGCTTTAGGGATTGGAGGTGGAGCTTCAACTGTTTTAGCAAAAGAAGGATGTAAAGTTGTTATAGCTGATATTAACAAAAAAGCAGGAGAAAACCTTGTTAACGATATCAATTCTAATGGTGGAGAGAGTATTTTTATAGAAGCAGATTTTAATAAATCGTCTTCTTCTCAAGAAACTGTTAATCAAACGGTTAAAGCTTTTGGAACAGTCAATATTCTATTTAATAACGTTGGAATCCAACCTCCTGCTTCTTATAAAAATGCTGAAGGAACAACTGAAGAAATGTGGGATTCAATTATAAATATCAATTTGAAGAGTTATTTTCTTATGTCAAAATATGTTATTCCTTACATGAGAAATGAGGGTGGTGGTGTGATAGTGAATAACGCTAGTGTTCAAGGTCAACAATCTCAACCTTTAGTCCCTGCGTATGCTGCAAGTAAAGGAGGAGTATTGTCACTTACTCGTCAACTAGCACTTGATTATGCAAAAGATAAAATAAGAGTTGTATCAGTTTGCCCTGGAGCTATCGATACCCCAATGTTGAGAATAGCTTTAGGCGGAACTGAACAAGAAAATGAAGAATTAGTACAAGATATGGGCAAATCACATCCTATAGGACGTATTGGATTACCAGAAGATTTAGGAAATGCAGTATCTTTCCTATGTAGTGATAAAGCATCATTTATTACTGGAGAATTTTTAAATGTTGATGGAGGATTTATGGCACTAGGTGCTTGGGCTGCTGGTATGGAATCTGCAAGAGATGAATAAACGTTTTATTTATTTTCATCCTTGAATTGAGAAGGAGCTCTCCATTCATCTCCCTCCATAGTTGTGCCTCCAGTTCTGCCAGAAACTTCTGAAAAACTGTTTGTTCCAGAGTTGTAAATTATTATTTTTTCACCATTTATAACTAAATCTGATGGTTTTTCTTCAACTTTCACTACTGCTAATTTCATTCCTTGTCGAGTAAGTTTCATTATTGAATTGTCATCATAATTAACTACCCATATATGTCCTTCTCCATGTAAATCAGAATGAGCTATTTTTACAGGAGTATTGCCTACTCTGTAGTTTTTTATGTCTTCACCATCTAAAGTTAGTCTGCTTACAGTTTTATCTCTAGCATTTGCTGTCCAGATGAATTTTCCATCGTAGATAATATCAACTGGCCATCCTCCTGTTAGATAAACTGAGACAATTTCTCCGGATTGCTTCATATGAGATACTGAATCATCAGTAGAGTTGATAAACCATAAATCATTATCTACAAATATAATTTTTGTTGGTCTAGTAGAAACTTCAAATTCTTCAACATATTCACCATCTTTTGTTAATTGTAAAATGCTTCTTTCCTGAGGATTTGTAACCCATAAAAATTTTCCATCAAAGGCAAGTGAAGCTGCGTTTCCTTCAATTGGTACAGATATTTCTTCTTTTCCTTCAGGACTTATCCTTACTATTCTATTTTCTTCAGGAACAGTTACCCAAAGTTTTTCATCAATCATTACAAATGGCACAGGGGAGGTCCATACACCTTTCTCACTTAATAATATTTTTGGCAGAGATATTATTGTTTCAAAATCTACTGTATTTTTTATTCTAACTTTTGGTTCAGGCATTATAGAGTTTAATGGACCTATTTTGTGAATTATATTTTGTGTAGAATCAACTACCCATATATTTTTATTATCAGTAGTAATTGACCAAGGTCCTCCTCCTACAGTGAATTCTCCTACTAGATTTCCCTCTAGATCTATTTTTGTTAAGATTTTATCGTCAAAACTGATTACCCAAAGAAATTCATTATCAAAAATTATTTCTCTCGGTCCTTTAGGAACTAAGTGAAAACTTTCTACATCTCCATCCTTTGGGTTTATCTTAGCTATACTATCTTCATCAACAAGTACAACCCAAAGATGGTTTCCATCGAATGCCATTGAAACAGGATCTATTCCTGGTTGAATAGTTTGTAATAGTTCCCCATTTAAATTTAATCTATCAATGGAATTCTCGAAATAATTTGCAACCCAAATATTTTCCCCATCAAATTCTAATGCAAAGGGACCAGGCATTTCAGTTCCACCAACCTTAAAAGTTTCAAGTGTTGTGCCTGAAGCTCTATCTATTTTACTGAGGTAATCTGACATTCCATTAGCTACCCATAAGAAAGTATCATTTATGATCATTCCTCCGGGCGATTCTCCAGTTGGATATTCTCCTACTATTGAACCATCTAATTTCATCTTTGTAATAATAGGTTTTGTGAAATGAGCAATCCAAATAAAATCTCCATCGTGTTTTAATTTTATAGGCTCTGGAGCTACTTCAAAGGTACCAATAGTTTCACCTTCAGAATTTATTTTTGATACGGTTCCATCTTCATAGTGTGCAACCCAAAAATTCTCTCCATCAAACTCGATATCTATAGATCTGCCAGAAACATTAAAAGTTGTTTGAGAAATTTCCTTAATGTTAATCTCAGAATTCTCAATTTCAGATGTTGCTGCAGAGTCATTACAGCTAGTTACTAAAATCAAGCAAAATGTAAAATGTAAAATTAGACTTTTATATATCTTCTTATTAATCATAATCAGTTTTTAATTTAAAAAGTTTCATGATTTCTGATAAAGTATCCTAACATGTAAGCAACAAAAAATCGTTATTTATATATCCTATATTATTAGAATATTATTGGAGTGTTAAATGAAAATGTGTTTTTCCCAATTAAATAAGTACCAAGCTATTTTTATTATTTTTGTGCTTTTCTTATTTACAGTTAGTTGTGGTGGAAATTCTGAAGAAGGAGAAAATCCTTCAGAATCTGTATCAGTACAAAAGATTACCCCTTCAGATACAGTATACACTCTAGATGATTTTAAAAGTATTGGTTTTAAGAAAGGAAAATCTGCAAAAAAAGCTAAATTATTAGAAGGTATGACAGGAGCTGTTTGGGGTTTTTGGGGAATGGGTGATGATGCTTTAGGAAGAGGTAAGAACCAGCAAGATTATGAATTAAGATTTTATGGTAGTCATCAAGAAGCAGTGGAGTTAGGTACTATTCCAGCTGATGAAAGAACTGGAGAAGATGCCAAAATTAGAAGCAAACCTCCCGATGAAGCTACTTGGAAAGAATTACTTAAGGAGGCTAGAGAGTGTCAAGGTGAAGGAGGTCATCACACTGGTGCTTGTATCGTTCCGAAATATGGTGACTATATTATATTTGGTAATGTAGTTATGTTATGCCAAGGGGCAACTTCTACTGTTTCATTGGAAAATTGTTCTGCTTTGATGAATGCATTATCTAAATGATGAATTTATATTCCAATAAATTTTTATATATTTTCTTCTTTTTTCTATTGATGTTTTCTTTATTGGGTTGTTCAGGGCAATCATCAGATGATAGTTTAGAAGGAATGGATAAATTAATAGAAGAAACTATGCCAAAAATTTCTCAACCATCCTCTACTTTTACTATTAATGATTTTAATGATTTAAAATTTAAACCTCTTAGAGAATATAAAAGTGTAGAGGAACTTCAGGGATTAAAAGAAGCATGGCATGGAGTATTTCAAAAATCTGAATATGAGATTCGTTTTTATAAATCCCACGAAGATGCTAATGCTTTCGGTACAGAAGATGCTAATTTAGTTACTGGAGAATCTGGATTAGTAACAGGTGATGATGTTCCATGGAAAGATGGTGCTAAAGACAGAAGAAGATGTAGTAGACCTCCTGGTCAGCCTCATTCTGGATGTAATTATACTTCAAAATATGGAGATTATATTGTTATAGGTAATGTTATTTTAATGTGTGAAGGAAAAGATATATTAGAATCAAGAGAGGTATGTAATAAATTAACTAAAAACTTGGACTAAATTTGAGGTTTTTATTTTTTATTAAAACTATATCTTTGATAAAAAAAGGGCTCCGTTTGGAGCCCTTTTTTTATTTAAGCTTTAATAAAACTTATTATTGTACTGCCTGTAACTTGTGCAGAACCATTCCCCAAGTCAAGTGCCAAGAGGCTTCATTGACGTAGCTGTTGTCTGGATCTGTAGGCCAGTTCTTCCAATATTCTTCGCTCATCACAATTCTGTGATAGAACTCAAGTACTGGAACGTCAGGCAATTCTTCTAGCCATATTTCCATAGCGTCGTGGAAGTATCCCATTACTGTGTCGAACTCGTCTGGATGAGTAGCAGCAACTTTGTCTGTTAATTCATCAAAAGTTTCGTTCTCCCAGTGATAGAAGTTAACCTGGTGTCCACCTGGTATGTTCACACTAGCGCTTTGGTAAAGTTTCATTGTGAAGTAAGGGTCTCTTACTGATCCACCATGTCCAAACATTAGACACTCGAAGTTTCCTTCAGCCATTCGGCTAGAAGCGTCTGGTGGTTGTACATAACTAGAGTTAATTCCATGAGTCCTTAACTGTTCAGCAGTTAGAGGGCCAAGGTCAACCCATGGGCTGAATCCAATAATTTCACAATCGATGGTAGCTCCTGAAGCGTCTTTCCAGAATTTATCTCCATCTGTATCTCTTGTGTAACCTTTAGCTTCAAGTGTTGCGTAAGCTCTATCTGCGTCATATGCAGTTGTGTCATATTCAGCCAATAGGTCAGCAACACCATCAAAGTATTTCTGTAATGGTGGATACTGAGGCATAGTAAGCGGGTTAAGCGCTGCTGCACCATCGTAAGCCACTGCAGAAAGTTCTACTCTGTCTAGTAAGTAACTCATTGCCCATCTGATTTCTGGATCGTCGTATGGACCGTATTTTCCGCTGTCATTAAATGCAAGCGATACAGGCCACCAGTCAACGTAACCGTATGGAGATCCACGTTTTGAGTGAGTAATCAGTTTTTCGTTTTGAGCTAATGTTTCCTTAATAGTTTTAGGCGTAGTCATAGCAGCATAGTCCACTTCACCCTTAATTAGAGCTTGTGCAGTTGTCTGCTGGTCACCAGTACCTGGGAGGTAAATAATCCTCTCAACTTCTGGTAATACACCATAACCTTTAAGGTCAGATAATCCTTCTCCCCACCAGTGATCTGCTCGGGTAAAGATTTTCTGTTCAGGAGTTCCAGCTGTAATTCTCCATGGTCCTGTAGTCACAGGTAAACCTTTATCAACATCGAATGCTTTAAAGGTTGTCCAGTCCTGACCTTGGAATACGTGTTCTGGAACAATGTATACTCCGATGTCAAACTTATAAGTAAGTAAGAACATGAAGCGAGGGTCTGGTCGTGTTAAGCTAACTTTCACTGTGTGAGAGTCAACTTTAGTAACTGTATCTAATACAGCGTCTACGTCAGTTCCCCATCTTACTTCTTCTGCATAATCTTTCAATGTTGAAAGAGTGTAAGCCACGTCGTCAGCATTGAATTCTTCACCGTCACTCCAGTTGATTCCTTTTCTTAGGTTAATTGTAAGTTCAGTGAAGTCACTGTTCCAAGTCCAGCTTTCAGCAAGCCATGGAACTGTTTCGTCAGCGAATGCGCTGAAGAACGCTAGTGGTTCGTAAATTATGTTTGGTCCACGCTGGTGGTTTGCACCAATAGCATAAGGATTCCATAATTCGTGGTCAGTATGTCGACCTTCTGATCCACCCTGGAAGGTTATAAAAGTTCGTTCTCTAGAAACATCTCTAGCTGCAAGTTCTGCAACTTCAACTGCTCCAGTTGGTCCTGAGTGAGCAGTAGGAGGGCCTCCACTATGGTCTCCATCATCAGGTGAGCCAAAGAATTGGGCATGTATCTGGTTATAAACACCACTTGATTGGATTCGATCAAGCATTTCACTTATGGCTCCCGCAAGATTTGGATTGTCAGGATCTACTGCAAATCCATATTTCTCTCCTGTTGGGAATGTATCGACAACAACAAAAGAATCATCTTGTGTTGATCTAAATCCATTAACAGGAAGATCTTGCAAAATTCCATCTACATCTCTTGCTGCTAAAGCCAAAAACATAGCAGCTGGTTCATCGAATGAAACTATAGTAGCTCCAGGATTATTTTCATTAGCGAATTGTTCTCCGGTAGTACCGGTTTGAACTGCAATAGTTAATCCCTTAAATTTTTCTAAAGTCATATTCATGTTAGCGTCTTCTCTCCTGATTAGCATAGACTGATCAGCATTGAAATAAGGCTTAGTAAACAAGGTTTGAGCTGCTCTTTCATCTGTAATTGTCATTGCAGATGCTACAACATCACATTCTCCTGCAGCAGGGAGCAACCATATTCCATCAAATGGAACGACTTTAACTGACATTTCTAAATTAGAGCCAGTCATTTCTGCAAGTCCTTTTGATACAGCTCTCATTATTTCCATATCAAATCCAGTCCATTTACCATCTATTTCCATTTCGAATGGTGGATAAGGAGCATCTGTACAAACAGTAAGTTTGCCATCAGAAACTAATTTGAATGGTGCACCTTTATCAGGATATTTAGTTTTACCTGCTGGAGCAGGTGCTTTGGCAGATGTCTTTTCAGCACTACCTGGTATTTTCATTTGTTTGGTTGGTTCTGCTTTTATCTCTGATGCAGTATCTTCTTCTGTCCCACCACAAGCCAGTACTACAATCATTGAAATGAAAACAAACCCCAAAACAATTCTTTTTAAATTCATACTTTTCCTCCACTAATGTGTATTAGTTGATAAGGTGTATTTTAACATAATCATTTTTATAACAAAGTTTATAGTTTTTTAAGATGAAATTTACTAAAAAAACTCCTAATGTGATATTTATTATTTCTGATGAAATGAAAGCAACGTCCCTTAAGATGTATTCAGAATATGGCGTTGAAACACCGAATTTAGAAAACCTTGCTAATAGTGGGGTATTATTTAAAAATGCTATTACGCCTCATCCACTGTGCGTACCTGCTAGAACTTCATTGGTTACTTCAAGATTTCCTAGTTCAACAGGTTGTAGAAGAAATGAAATTTTCTTGCCATTAACTGAAACACATGTATTTGAAATATGGAAGAAAATTGGGTTTAAAAATGGCTTGATAGGGAAAAACCATTGTTATCAGGAAAAAGAACATATAGATTCCTTCGATGTTTTTTGTCCTATATCTCATTCTACTGGAGGGAAGTGTAGGATTTGTAATGAGATATTCTGCTCTCACACTCCTGATATTGTAAAGACTAAGGGAATGAAGTGGGTAATAGATTCAGATGTGATTATAGGTTCACATAAAACTAGAAATAATATGCCATGGCAAAGTCCTAGACTTTCTTACGCTGTAACAAATCATAAGATAGAAGGTTATTCTACTGATGCGATTACTACTCAGGCAGAATCTTTTTTAGAGAAATATAAAGATGAAACGTTTGCACTTTGGTTATCTTATCCAGATCCACATGCTCCTTACGAAGTTCCTGAAAAATATTTTAATCAAGTTAAATCAGAATCTAATAAGTTACCTCCAAATTCTAAAAATTCAATAAAAGGTTCTGGCCACCCTGAAAGGAATAAAGTTTTATATGAAATTTTGAACATGGAAAAAGATGATCCTGATCAAATTCAGGAAAATGTTGATGTCTATAATGCAATGGTGAAATTTGTAGATGATGGAGTTGGAAGAATTATTGAAAAAGTGAAAAAACTAGGATTGGAAAATGACACTATTATAGTTTTTACAGCAGATCATGGTGATTTTGCTGGAGAACATAATATGATGGGAAAGGGGGGAGTGTTTTATGATTCTTTAGTAAAAGTCCCCTTAATTGTTTCATATCCTGGTGTAGTACCACAATCAGTTATTGAAGAAAATGTTGTAAATACTATTGATATTGTTCCTACTCTTCTCAGATTACAGAATATTGAAATCCCCAAAAGAATGCAGGGTAATCTTTTACCTTCAGCATTAGACGTAGAACCTCAAAAAGCTACTTTTTCTGAATACGGAGCTGGAGGTCCTCCTTTTAACTTAGAAGACTTAAAAAACTTTGAAAAACCTTTAGGACGTAGAACAATTATTGAAACTCTTTGGGCTAGGGAAGCTGAAGGAAGAAGAAAAATGGTCAGAACAATCGAATGGAAGTATATATATGATCCTATGGGTGATTTAGATGAACTATATGACCTAAAAAATGATCCATGGGAAATGGAAAATTTGTCAGAAAATCTTAATTATTCAGATATTAAGAATCAAATGAAATCTTATTTGTTGAATTGGGCTATTTCAAGAGAAGATACAGAACCTGTTCCATTACCAAAATCTATTGGAAGAGAAAATAATTAATTTATTATCTAGTAATTATTGTTCCTCTAACGTATTCAGCCGCATCACTTGCAAGAAATGCATAAACTTCAGCCACTTTTTCTGGATCTGCTAATGCTTTTATATGTTCATCAGAAGCACCTTTAGTAGTAATTCCACTTCTAACTCTTCCAGGCAAGACATCATTAATTCTTATTCCATGTCTAGAAATATGGTAATCAAGAACCATTGCTAATCCATGCGTTCCACCTTTACTAGAGCCATAAGCGTAAGAAGCACTACCTCCAGTTACTCCAGCTCCTGATGCTGTAAGAATTATAGTTCCTTTTTTATTGGGAATCATAACTTTACATACATGTTTTACAACTAAAAAAGATCCTTTTAAATTAATATTTAACACTTCATCCCAAACTTCTTCTTCTAGTTCTCTAATGTCAACCATAGCTCCACCCATAACACCTGCAATTTGTAGTAGTACATCTATGTTACCCATCCACTTATTTGCTTCTAATACCCCATTTTCTACTTCTTCTTCATTCATAATGTTGACCTTAAAGAATTTTGCATTTCCACCTAAAGATAGGATTTCTTTTATAGTTTCTTCTCCTTCTTCTTGGTTAAAATCAAATCCTGCCACTTGAGCTCCAGATTTTGCAATCTCTTTAGCTGTTGCTTTGCCAATTCCAGATGCAATTCCAGTCACTAAAATCTTTTTATCTTTTAAATCTGACATTTTACTCCTTGATTATTTTATAATTCGTTTTCTTCAGGGTTTCCATCTAACACATAACTGAGCCCTTTTGATTTATTGTTTAAATTTGTTATTTGTTTTTCTGTGAGTTTTATTTCTAAAGCACCAACGTTCTCTTTCATCTGTTCTTCTTTATCTGCTCCAGATATAGCTACTGATATTTCGGGGTGACTTAACACCCATGAAAGAGATATTTGTGCAGGTGTAGCATTATGCTGTTCAGCTATATTTTGTACCATCTGTACTAGTTCTGATGTTCTTCCTTTCATCAGATTAGAATAATAATCTGTGCGTTCAGGTTTATCCCAAAGACTTCCTGCATCCGGTTTGCTTTTAGGATCGTATGATCCACTAAGAAGTCCTATTCCTAGAGGACTGTATGCCAT
>PVBE012542580.1_pt1 | contig 38365 bp, 54 predicted proteins | sample 1631181 | NCBI WGS metagenome assembly PVBE01 (sample SAMN08397723, study PRJNA350692) | Marine metagenome, whole genome shotgun sequencing project. | isolation source: water | place: Pacific Ocean | collected 2012-04
GGGAATAATACTTTTGATTACATTCCAGAAATCATCTGGTATTCTATTCATTGGGAGATCTCCTTTTTTTTGTTCAACAGCTATTATAGCTGATTTTAAAAGAAGATTCTCCCACTATTTAATTTTCGGATAAGCTCTTAAACAATATGTTCATTCACAAAAAGCTGATGAGCCATGGCCAACACTAAAGGAAATGATTGATAAGAACAAGCGTCTCATTGTTTTATCAAATGCGCCATTTAACGATAAAAGCTCTCCCGATAGGGACTGGTTTTTAAACCTATCTACATACTATTACGATACCCAGTGGTCTTTGTCTCCAGAGGAATTAGAAGCAGAGATTAAAGAATTCAAAAAAACTAATTTATCTCGAGCATTTCAAGGAACATGTAGCGTACACCATGGGCAGGCAAAAAACAAAAAGGATCAACCACCATATAATCGATTGTATGGTATAAGTAGTGCACATACGATTGTTGATGCTAAGAAGCAAGTTTTTTCTGGGTATCAACCAAGTGCAGAAATTCTCAATAATCCTTCTACATTAGCGGAACGCATCAAAGCCTGTACAGCCTTAAATGCCAAAGATGAAAAGCAATTTCCTTTAAACTTTATAAGTGTAGATTTTATTGGAATTAACGATATTAAGTCTGGTAAAGAACCAGCAGGAAAAACTCTGGTTAATAGTATAGTAAAGGTAAACCAAGAATTGATTAAAGCAGAAGAATAGATTTTATTCATGAAAGCAAAGCTATAATTGTAAAAAGTGGTAACAATTTTTGTTGTTCAGAAGTTATTATTTCACCCTAATCAGAACTTTCATCACTCGTATTGTCTGAGCTGCTGCTTTCTAGTTCTTTGAGTCTTTTTTCTAGTATAGCGATACGATCATTCCTTTGTAGGACGATTGGACCCTTGTGTTTGTGTAATTCTGGATGTTCTTCAAGTATTTCCTCTTGTACGCCAACGCCCTAATGTAGTTTGTTAATTAAGTAGTTAACTAGATATTCTTCGTTTTCTGCTCCTGGTAGAACTGGTGTATTAAATGCTTCTACAGCACGTTGAAGTTGCATGTGCATAGCTACTCTTTTAGTAACCGGCAAGGTTTGACAGCTTACAATAAAAAGAAGTAGAAAATAACGTTTCATAATAACTCCATTATTGAAAAACATTAAACAATAAGGTTGCTCTTTTTTTTGGCTATAAATAAACAGTATTGATTTATTTTTTAATTTTTCGTTGCCAGCTTGAAAGAAATTGGGTCAATGGTTTAAGTGTTTCTTTAGATTTAGCTGATACAACAACGTGTGGTTTGTATTTTTCTATTTTAAAATCGATATCATCAATTACAATTGGATCAGTAACTTTGTCGATTTTATTGAATAGATACAAAATAGGTTTATCAACGTCAATATCTGCAAGTATTTCTAGTACCACCTTGATGTGATTTTCCCATTCAGGATCTGAAACATCAATAACCACTAGTAATAGATCTGCAAATTCGAGTTCTGATAAGGTAGATTTAAATGCTTCCACCAATTTAGTGGGCAATTGTTGAATGAAGCCAACAGTATCAGATATTAATGCACGTTTAGTATTGCCTAAGTATAGCTCACGTGTTGTAGTATCTAATGTTGCAAAAAGTTTGTCTTCAGCAAGAACATCGCTTTTGGTTAATGCATTTAAAATTGTAGATTTACCGGCATTTGTATAGCCAATAAGACAGACGTACGGTAACTTGCTAGCAAGACGTTGCTTGCGTTGTGTTGCACGTACTTTTTGTAATGTTTTTAGTTTGCGCTCAGCCTTGAGAATTTGATCTTCAATATGTCTACGCTCGCGCTCTTTGAGTGTTTCACCTGGACCACTACGTACGCCGAATACTCCAGACTGTTGAGCTAAGTGTTTGCCTTTTCCTGCTAAACGAGCTTTTGCATGCTTGAGCATTGCAATTTCAACTTGGGTTTTACCTTCACCAGAATGAGCTGACTTTTCAAATATTTCTAAAATAAGATGAGTTCGATCAAAAACTTCGGCATGGACATAGTCACCAATGTTTTTTTCTTGCTGAGAAGAAAGCTGCTCAGAAATGATAATTTCTTCAATTTCATTTTCCTCACAAAACAGGCGAAGTTCTTCAAGTTTACCTGATGTTAAAAATGAAACATTGTTAATTTCGCGTAATTTTATTTTTTGTACAACATCTGGTTCAACCCCATTAGATTTTATGAGATTAAGAAATTCATCAAAATAAGGCTCTATGTTTTTGGTCCGGTTGTATGGAGCCCAAACACAAAGCGCAAGAGTTTTTGGATGAGGAGAGGTTTCAATACTTAGTTTTTTTGTCATAAATTCAGTAATCTACTAGTTTTTTACGAGATTGATATAGATGTATACTTATCTATAACTATACACCTTTTTTAGATAAACCGAAATTGTGCCTGGTATTAAATAGAATGTTGGCTTTGAGGTATGGGCTTTCACCTAGGCGAAAAGGGTATTTTTTGGTATGCTATATAGTGAAATCTAGCAATTATATTAATTATTGAGAAAACTTATTCATTATGTTTGATTTTTTAACTGACAAATTTTCCTCACTTTTTTCTAAGTTAACAGGAACTGGCAAGCTTACAGAGGGTAACCTTGCAGAAACCATAGACAAAATTAAAGATTCTCTTATTGAAGCAGATGTTCCATTTGCGGTTGTCAATACATTTATTGATGAAATAAAGCAAGAAGTCATGGGCCAGAAGGTGCTTGCATCTTTAAAGCCTGGTGAGCTCTTCATTAAGATTGTTCATGATAAACTTAAAGAGTTTTTAAGTATTGGTAATAGTGCAATAGAGTATCGTTTTGCTATACCATCAATTGCAATGGTTATGGGGCTTCAAGGATCAGGTAAGACAACTACTTTAGGTAAGATTGCTTATCGGCTCGTTGAACAAGCAAAGCAAAAGCGCAAAACTCGCAAAATTTTACTAGCTTCAGTTGATTTTTATCGTCCAGCGGCGATTGATCAACTTGAAATACTTGCAAAGCAGGTTTCTGTAGATTTCTATAGAGCGCCATCAACCGATCCATTAGAAGCAGCACAGCAAATTGTTGATTACTATAAAGCTAATAGATATGAGCTCTTATTATTGGATACAGCAGGGCGTTTGCATGTAGATAATACTATGTTGGAAGAATTGCGACAGGTTGAAGCATTGGTGCAGCCAAAAACAAAGATTCTTGTTTTAGATGCTATGACGGGACAGGAATCATTAACTGTTGCTCAGGCATTTGAGCAAGGTGTTGGCTACCAGGGAGCATTGCTAACAAAGATGGATAGTGATACTCGTGGTGGTGCTGCATTTACATTTGGCTATACGCAAAAAAAGCCAATTCTCTTTATGGGAACAGGGGAAAAGCCTGAGGATCTTGATCTATTTAAGCCAGATCGTATGGCGTCTCGTATTCTTGGTATGGGAGATATTGAATCACTCATTGAGAAAGCACAAACAAAAATTAAAGAGTCTGAGCAGAAAGCGGCTGAGAATGCTATTAAGAGTGGGAAGTTTTCTCTTGAAGACTTTGCTCGTCAGATCTCTATGGTTGATAAGATGGGTTCATTATCATCTATCGCCAAATATATGCCTGGCATGGGTTCGTTAAGCCCAGAGATGGTACAACAAGGACAAACTGAGATTGGAAAGTTCAAAGCTATTATTAGTTCTATGACACCAAAAGAGCGACAAAATCACCATGTACTCGATGGATCGAGGCGAAAGCGTATTGCTACTGGCGCCGGTGTTGCTGTTTCAGATATCAATTCATTAATATCGCGGTTTGAACAAAGTCAGCAATTTGTTAAACTTTTCAATAATGGTAAATTTAAACGTTTTTTTAAATAACACTTATTTCATAAGGATCTTAATTATATGTCAGTAAAAATTAGACTTGCTCGTATTGGAAAAAAGCATGTTCCTTTCTATAGAATCGTTGCTGTAGATACTCGCAAAAAGCGTGATGGTCAAAACTTGGATAACCTTGGAACATACGATCCAATCGGTCACAAGCTTATTCAATTCAATCAAGAAGGTATTGATGGGTGGATTTCTAAGGGTGCTCAATTAACAGATACTGTAGAAAAACTACAAAAGATGTTCAAATTGCATGGTCTTAATAAGGCATTTGAAGCTCCTATTAAAGAAGCTCCAAAGAAGGCTGCTGTAGCGCCAGCTCCAGAAGTTAAAGCTGAAGAAGTTCCTGCAGAAGCAAAGCCTGCTGATAAGCCAGAAGAAGCTCCAAAGGCTGAAGCTCCAGCAGATAAGAAGTAATTATATCTTCTATGAACATTTCTCTGGTTACTTTGTTTCCACAACTTTATACTCCATTTTTGGACGCTAGTCTTATTGGGCGAGCGCGTCAATCTGGTATGATTTCAACAGATCTTGTTAATCTGTTGGATCTTACTGAGCCAAAAAAACGTATCGATAGTCCGACTGTCGGTCCGGGTACTGGTATGCTTATCAAGCCTGAAATAATGCAAAAGGCTATAGAGTCTCAGCAAAAAAAGCATGGCAAGGCATACAGGATATTCTTTTCTCCTCAAGGTAGAAAAATTGATCAACAGCTTCTTAAAGAGTTGGCTTCGGTCATTCAGCAAGAAAAACATCTTATGCTTGTAGCGAGCCGCTATGAAGGCATTGATACCCGCGTTGAGGAAGAGTATGCTGATATCGTTTTATCTCTAGGAGACTTTGTGCTCATGGGTGGAGATATTCCAGCAATGGCTTTTCTGGAAGGTATTCTTCGATACATGCCAGGGATTGTTGGGAAATCAGAGTCTGTGGAAAAAGATTCATTTACTGGGCCATGGGTAGATTACCCAGAATATACATTGCCGGTGGATTGGCAGGGGCGTAAGATACCTGAAATCGTGCAATCGGGTAATCATGCAGCTATTGAAGAATGGCGATCTGACCATGCAGCCAAAAAGACTGTGGTCAACCATTTTCAGTGGTTGCGTTCTTGGGCATTGAACAATGAGCAAAAAGAGCTTGCAGCTCGGCACATGCCGCCTCACTACATGGTTCTTATGCATGATCAAATGAAGCTCAAGGATGGTCGTGTAGGTACTACTTCTGTAACTACCATGGATATCCATGATATTGCTAGATCTAGTAGGACTTATGGTATTAAGAATTTTTTCATATCCACTCCATTAACTGATCAACGAACTATTGTTCAGACGCTTCTTGATTTTTGGCAAAGTAAGGAAGGAATTCATTACAATAGTCATAGACATCAGGCTATTAGTAGAGTGGCTTTGACAGAATCTTTCGAGGATACGATTAAGCGTATTGAGGAAAAAGAGGGGAAGAGGCCTATTGTTATTGCTACCTCTGCACAGCAGCACGAATTGCCCGTGTTAAGCTATAGTGATCAGCAGAAGGTATGGGAGCAATCAAGGCCAGTATTGATACTTTTGGGTACGGCATATGGAATGTCAGATGCCATATTGGAACAGTGTGATTATATGCTAGCTCCAATTGAAGGGTTCACTGATTTCAACCATTTGGCCGTCCGTTCAGCTGCTGGAATCATATTGGATCGCTGGTTAGGCATTAATCCACGGTATTTCCAGTTGGCAAAAGAGTAAATATAGCGTATATTATAAATAAAATATCTAATAAATTTATTGATTTTCGATAGTAAGGGTTGCTTCATGAAAGCTAGAAACTACACAAAAGAAACTATTTTAGACATTGGTGTGTCTGATAGAGCCTTTCCACGCTTTTGCATTGGTGATACTGTTGCAGTATCTCAAAGAGTAAAAGAAGGTACTAAGGAACGTATTCAGATTTTCCAAGGTGATGTAATTGGATTCCATAAAAAAGGTGGATCTTCTACATTTACAGTTAGAAAAATCGGAGCAAACTCAATTGCTGTTGAGAAAATTTTTCCATTCTACGCACCTGTTATTACGGATGTTAAAGTAGTTCGATACGGTTCAGTCCGTCGCGCAAAACTTTACTACGTTCGTGACAAGGTTGGTAAAGCTGGTCGTGTTAAAGAAAAAGTTATGACACGAGATCAAAAAGAAGCGCGTAAGGCTCAAGTAATGTTTGAAGGCCCAGTCGCTAAGCCAGTTGCAAAACCAGCTCCAAAAAAAGAAACAGCTAAAGAAAAATCTGAGTAAAGGTTAGGGGAGGTAGATGAATAAGCTACTACTCTATAGTCTTTACATTGTTGTAATCGGTGGCTTGGTTGGCTGTGGTAAGCAGAAGATAGATGTTGACTTCCAGCAACATGAAGCACGATTTTCAGATATTCCTATTCCGTTCCAAGTGACTCCATTGAGAGGTTCTACTTCTCGACAGTCTTGTGCGTTTATCCTTGATGAGGGGCAATCGGATAGTTTTCGTTTTTACAAGCTTGAGATGGAGCGAATGGGTTGGAAGTTGATAAGTGAGTTTCAAGGTTTTGAAGCCGTTCTTGTTTTTGAGAAGCTGCAAAGAATCTGCAACATTTCTATACGACCTACAAGACAGGATAAAGATGATTCTGTTCAGGTTGTGATTATCCAAATGAATAAATTTAGTTAAAAAAAAGCGGGAAGCTTTTTCCAATAAAGGAAAAGGACTTTCCAGCTCTTTGTTAAGGGGTAGTTTGTTTACGCAGCGCGTGCAGCTCTACGTGCTTTTTTACCCTTTTTAGGTGTTTCGTCATGGTTCTTATCGCAGCATTTTTTCTTACAGCCACAACACATTGCGTTAGCAATTACAAGACTACCAAAGAATGCACCTACACCAATACCAGCTGCAGCACCACCACTAATGGCTTGTGCTTTGCCTGGAATTCCTGCGAATGCAACTAGAGCTAAAATTGAAAGCATTAACTTTTTCATATAATTTCCTTCGTTTTACTATTATTACTACTACTTCTTTTTTCCATCATTTATTCATCTAAATAAACTCTGTTACCGTACTCATCTTTAACATACTGATTACCTCGGCGATCAGTGCGAACTTTTTCTGTATAAGAACCACGTCTACGAGCGCGTGGGGCTTCTTCTACATAAACGGTTCTTGGTCGTCTACTTGCACTTGTAAGTGCTGATCCAAGTAGTGCGCCACCAAGTCCTGCGGCAAAGTATTTTCCTCCACCAGCGTGTGCTGTTTGGAAAGAGCTACTTACTGCGAGGATTGTTAAGAGCGATAACATTAACTTTTTCATATCTTTTCCTTTCTTATAAGAGTTCATAAAGATCATCAATACGATCTTGAAGTTTTTCTGCTCTTGCTTGAGCACCTTTTATTTGGCTTCTGATTTTGCTTCTTTCTCGAGCTGAAGCTTTACTGAGTCTGTTTTTGAGAGTTCTGATATAGTCACGTTCTTCTTCAAGCTTTTCTTCAAAGCGATCAAGTTTACGTTCGGTATCAGTAGAAGAAGAGTCGTCACGTGTGATGATTACTTCTTGAGGTCTTCTTCCCCAGTATGGGCTACCCCAGTATCCACCACCGTATCTGCCGTAGCCCCAGCGAGGTCCAACTGATACTCCCCAGCTAAAGCCACCGTGCCTACGTCCATGTCCGCGTCTATGATATCCTCGTCTGTGCCCACCACGGCCACGACGACCACCTTCTTCTGTCTTTTCAACCAAGAACAGTGGTGCAAACGCTAAAAAGATACCAAGTAATGCGAACAACCTCTTTTTCATCTCCATTTCCCTCTATTATTTTATACAATCTATTATTAATTTTATTGTAGCAAAAGAGGAAAAAGAAAAGCAAGTACTTATTTCAATTTGTCAAAAATTGTATTGATTTTACCAGCACCCAGGAAGAGCAATAGGTCGTCTGGGTCGGTGGTAATATAGGCTTGAGAAATAAGAGAGGAAAGGTCGTTTTCGTATGGAATATACGTAACTTTGAAGGACGGGTTCTGTGCAAGGAGTGCTTCAACGAATTTTTTGCTAGATACGCCCTCGATTGGGCTTTCGCTAGCTGCATAGATATCAGTGATAACCAGAGAATCGATATTGCTTTCTTCAAAGACCCTTAGAAAGTCTTTCCAGAGGTGGAAGGTTCGAGAATAACGATGTGGTTGAAAGAAAACATGCAATTTGTTCTTGGAGCGCTTGCGAGCTACTTTTAATGTGCTTTCTATCTCGCGAGGATGGTGTCCATAGTCATCAAAGAACTCTGCGCCTTTAAATGACCCGCAATAACTAAAGCGTCGCTCTATGCCCTTAAATGTGTCTAATGCGGCAGCAATGCTTGTGAAAGGAACCTTAAGGTCCAATGATACTGCAATTGCTGCCAGGCAGTTTAAGATGTTATGTTTTCCTGGCATGTTGATCTTTATTGTTCCAAGCGATTCTGTGCAATCCTTTTTATAGAGGTCAAAGGTTGAGTATGCTGGTTGAAGGTCAATGTTTTTTGCATATAGGTCAGCCGTTTTTGAAAGGCCGTACTTGATAGTCTTGATATGTGTGAGTGGCATGAGCGATTGAATAACAGGATCATCAATGCACATAATTGCTTTGCCATAGAAAGGTAGATTGTTCAGGAATTGCATATAGGTCTGTTTGATATCATCCAGATCCTTATACGTTTCCAGGTGTTCCAGGTCAATATTGGTTACAATACCCAAGGTTGCTTGGAGTTTTAAGAAAGAACGATCGCTTTCGTCAGCTTCAGCAACAAGAAAGTCGCCTTTTCCTAGTTGTGCATTTGTAGATTGACCAATTAGGTGGCCACCAATGATTACAGTAGGATCTAGTTTGCTCTCAATAAGGATATGCGAAACCATAGAGGTTGTAGTTGTTTTGCCGTGACTGCCTGCCACTGCAATACTAAATTTGGTACGCATCAGCTCTGCAAGCATTAATGCCCGAGGAATAACTGGGATACTGCGTTGTTGAGCTAATAAGATTTCTTGATTGTCTGCCTGGATAGCCGAAGAATATACAAGTACATCAATCGAGCTATCCTGACATATTGAACTATTATGATGGTCTTCGATAGAGCAGCCCGACGCTTTGAGGTCAATAACACTTTTTTGTAGAATATCCTGATCGCAACCAGAGACAGTGAAACCTTGAGCTTTCAGGATTGTAGCAATCCCGCTCATGCCTATGCCGCCAATTCCCATAAAATGAACATGGGCCTTTTTGCGATACATGATATCTGCTTTCTAGGTGTATATACTACAGAAGCTCTTTTAACTTAAGCAATTGGCTTTGCAAGTTAAGAATTTTATTCTTTAACTCTTCTGGTAGGCCAACAAGCTCTTGATCGTTCATAGTTGTTTTTGATGAAGCGATAATGCTTTTAGCATTCTTTTTGTTTTTGAGCTCTTGCTTTGCGCCTTCAATTGTGAATTTCTTATCGTAAAGAAGTTCTTTAATAAGTTGGAAAGTTGCCAACTCTTTTTCCGTATAAAAACGTTGACCACCTGGGGATCGATGAGATTTGATACCGAACTCTTTTTCCCAGAATCTGATAACGAAACGTTCTACACCAACCGATTTAGCTAATTGACCAATGCGAAACTGTTGTTTTTGCATTTTCATACGTTCTCACCTTTTTTGAAAAAAATTTGTATTTTGTCTATTTAATAACATTTTTTGTCAGCAAAATTTATTGTTGTTATTGTATATTCTACGGAAACTTACTATATCATAACATTTATTGTCTTGTAAAGTGAAATTATAGCTTTTTGTCTTTCCTGTTAAATAGGGACTACTAGTTCTTTTTGCTAAAATGTGCTACGATTATTACAGCTGAATCATTAATTAAAAATTAAATTATTACGGGGTTTCTTTCATGAGATTTAAGGATCTTTTTGTTCCTCTTGCGTTAGCATTAGTTGTGACTATGGGAATACAATACTTTTTGAATTCTAAACAAGATAAGAATCAGGAAAATAAGTCAGCGCAACTTCATGAAGTTGCTCATCACGTTGATCCGGATATTACGGAACTTAAAGCAACTGAGTATGAAATTGATTTTATTGATTCGAAACCAAAGGACTTTAAGCCGGTTGCAACAGTTGTTGAAACTGATTCAGCACAATTTACATTTTCTAATGAAGGTGCTGCACTAGATAAAGTAGTCTTTACTCGTAAAGAAAAAAAGAACACTCAAGAGTTCGATACCTTTGAATCACATGGTCAAGAGGATAAACTTTTCTTACTTGCTTTCAACGATAAGACTCCATATTTTTACAAACAAGTAGAACATAAAGAATTAGAAGATCGAATTGTATTAACATATACGGCTGATTTTGCTGGTGGCTCTGTAACAAAAGAATTCACAGCATTTAGAAAAATAGATAAAGTCGATCTAAAAGTTTCTCTTGATATAACCAATCCAGGTAAAAAAGGTGTTCGAACTCGCCTGCTATTATGTTCACCACATTTGAAGCCATTGTCGGATGATCCTGTTCGTGTTTTCTTTGAAGAACGTGGTTCAATGAAGTTGTATACAAACTCTAAAGAGATTGCCAATAAATTATTAAGTGGTCCTATTTCTCTATTGGGCATGGATGATCGTTATTTTGCATACTCTCTTGTAGGGGATTCTAATAACTTCTTCCAACGGGCTTTCTTTAAGAGCATATCGGATCAAGCGATTTGTGCTTACTTACAGAGTAAATGGATTAAGCAAAGTGGTTCATGGGAAACTTCATTTTATTTAGGACCAAAACAAGTTCACAAGTTTGCTGCTGTTGATGAGCGACTGGATGAGGTCTTGGATTATGGTTGGTTGACCATGCTTTCCAAGTTTTTACTTAAATTGCTTAACATGGTTCATGATTATGTTCAAAATTATGGTTGGGCAATCATTGCTCTAACTATTTTGCTTAAGCTTGCACTATTGCCATTTACATGGCGTGCAGAGCAAAAAATGAAGGGTGCTGCATCTCAACGTGACGAACTTAACAGAAAGCTTGCTTACTTGAAGGAGCGTTACAAAGATGATCCTCAAGGATTGGCTCGTGAAAGAAGTGAAGCGATGCGTAAGCATGGTATGCCTGGCCTTGGAAGTTGTCTGCCAATGCTATTGCAGCTTCCTATCTTCATTGCGCTTAACCGTGTGTTGAGTAACTCAATTAGTTTGTACATGGCACCATTTTTATGGATACCTAACTTAGCTGCAAAAGATCCGTACTATATTCTTCCAGCCTTAGTTGTTGGTGCAATTGTTTTGCACTCACCAAGTGCGTCAAAGGATCCAAAGCAGGGTCTTATGCCATATGCAATGGCGTTGTTCTTCGGTGCAATTACTATGCAACTTTCATCTGGCTCAGTTCTCTTTATTTTGACCAGTACGGTAACAGGTGTTCTTCAGGCTGGAGTTATGAAACTCTTTAAACGAGCATAATTGTATGATACACAAGCTTCCACCGCTCAAGCAGATGCTCAAGCAGTTGCAGCAGGTTCCTTACTTGGCGTCAAAGAATCTTTATCGCGTTGCGGTTCATTTTCTTGATATGGATGATCAAGCGTTAGAGCAGTTTTGTAATTCGCTTGCAGATGCTAAAAAGAATTTAGCAAAATGTACAATGTGTTGTGCTTGGAAGGAAAAGCAAAGAGCATGTCTTTTTTGTGCTGACGTTAAGCGTGATCAAAGTTTGGTTTGTGTTGTAGAAGTTTGGCAAGATTTACTAGCCATTGAAAAGACTGGTGGATATGAGGGCGTTTATCATGTTCTTGGTGGGGCAATTTGTCCCCTAGATGGCATTGGTCCTGAGCAACTCTCTATTGATCTTTTAATACAGCGGACAAAGACTGATGTTAAAGAAATTATTTTAGCTTTAAATCAAACACCTGAGGGTGAAGCAACCTCTGCATATATAGCACAAAAACTTGCTGATAAAGTAACAGTTTCGTGCCTTGCGCAAGGTTTGCCGGTTGGAGCTTCATTGGAGTACATGGATAGACTTACTGTCTATAAGGCTATATCTGAACGTCGACCATTTTAAAAAGGAAATTTTATGATTAATCCGTTATTGGATCTAAAAAAAATATATAGTGAGCGACGTGCTCAGTTACTAAAGACTATCAAAGATCAATATAAAACAGCTGGTAGTATTGTTTTGTTTGCAAACTTTGAGCGAGAGCAAGAATTGTTTGTACAAGAAAGTTCTTTTTATTATCTTACTGGTGTTAATGAGCCAGGAGCAGTATTAGTTATTAGCTTGGATGGTAAGACAACATTGTATGTACCAAACACCAATAGTACACGGCAGCAATGGATTGAAGGTGCTCTTGATACGTCACCAGAATCAGTAGCAGATGCTTATGTTGATGAAATTAAATATTTAGGTGATCCAATTAAGGGTTATGAATTAGCACCATTCTTTTTGGAATCAGACTATAAAGATCTTATTGCATTGTTGCGTGATCAAGAAGCGGTATTTACGCTTTCTCCAGATACTCCAACGGGGTATGTTGAACAGCGAAATCTTTTACAGCGTTTGTATGGTTTTGTTCCAAGTTTAGAAAAGTCAGTACAAAACATTAGTGCTATTGTAACTGATATGCGTAGTAAAAAAAGTAATGAAGAGATTGACTTGCTACATGCTGCTATCGATATAACAATCATGGGTCACGAGTCTGCAGCTCGCATGATTTCTTCAAACCGTTCTGAGTCTGAAGTGCATGCAAGCGTTGAGTACGTATTTACTGCATCACAGGCACAGTTAGCGTTTCCATCTATTGTAGGAAGTGGTAAAAACAGTACTGTTTTACATTACACCGCTAACAATCAACCGTTAGAAAAAGATAGTTTAGTTGTTGTTGATTGTGGAGCACGCTTTTATCATTACTGTGCAGACATAACACGAACATATCCTGTATCGGGTAAATTTACTGCACGACAACGTGAGATCTATCAATTGGTCTTAGACTGCCAAGAATATATTGCAGACATTGCAAAGCCTGGCATGTGGTTAAATAATAAAGATAAACCAAAAGAATCTCTCAACCATTTAGCTCGTGAGTTTTTCAAAAAGCACGATATGGATCAATACTTTGTACATGGCATTGGTCATTACTTAGGTCTTGATACGCATGATGTTGGTGATTATACAAAGCCATTGGAAGAAGGTAACGTTATTACCATCGAACCTGGTCTTTATTTGGCACATGAAAACATTGGTGTTCGTATTGAAGATAATTATTGGATTGTTAAGACTGGTGCTGTTTGTTTAAGTGAGGCATTGCCAAAAACTCCTGATGCAATTGAAGGCTTAGCAAAAGAAGCATTTTAAAACTATACAAAATTCCTTTGAAGTTTATAGTAATAGCCATTGATGCGATTTAATGCTGTTTACTAGGAGTGATTTTGAAAAAGTTATTTTTTGTTTTATTTAATATTCCATGCTTACTTTTTTCAGAACTTCATCCACCTAAAATTACTTTATCCGAGTACGCTGCACGACGTATTGAATTGTGTCGTCGTGTTCAAGAAGAGAAGGGTGTAAAGTCTGGAGTGATACTATCTATTGCTGGATTAGATGATGACTCCAATGCTCGCTATGAGTTTGTACAAGATTGTGATCATCATTATCTTACCGGTAGCGATTTGTCTGGTACTGTATTATTAATGGAACTTAGTGGCAAAAGTACTTTGTTTATTCCTAATAACAGTGAACGAAGAGGATTTGCTGAGGGCGAGCTTGATACAACTAAAGAATCAGCAAATAGTGTTGTTGTTGATGAGATTAAGTATCTGGGAAGCGATCCAAGAACGCAAGTTACATCTCCTTGTGTAGCAGAATCTCAATATGGACATTTTATTGAAGAACTAAAAAAGCGAATTGGGCAACATGAAAAAATTGTAACCGGTTATCCTGAATCGGGATGTCCGGGTTATGGATTACAGCGATCACTTTTACAGCACTTATCAGTAAATTTTGTACCAGTGTTAGCAGATTCAATAGTTGATTGTTCTGATATAGTTGCAGATATGCGATCTCATAAAAGTCCACAGGAGCTACGTTGTTTGCAGCATGCTGTGAATATTAGTAGTGAGGCTCATAGGGCATTGGCAGCAGCTTTGATGCTTAAAAGAAAAGAGGCTGAGTTAGAAGAGGCATTTATACGCAAGTGTAGAGAGCATGGTACTCGAACTGGTTATCCATCTATTGTTGCCGGAGGTAAAAACGGTACAATTTTACACTATTGTAGTAATGATGAATGTGTTACTCCAGGAGGTCTTTTTGTGGTAGATGCTGCAGCTTATTGGGATCATTATACTGCAGATATAACCCGTACATATCCAGTTTCTGGAGCATTTAGTGAAGAACAAAAAAATGCTTATCAATTGGTCCTTGATTGTCAGACCTATATTGCCAGCATTGCAAAGCCTGGCATGTGGTTGAACAATAAAGAGAATCCAGAAGAGTCACTTAATCATTTAGCTCATAAATACATGGAAGAACGTGGAATGGATAAGTTCTTTATCCATAGCATTGGTCACTACCTTGGTCTTAATGTTCATGATGCTGGCGATTATACAAAGCCATTAGAGCCTGGAGTTGTATTTACTATTGAACCAGGATTGTATTTTGCAGACAAAGGTTTTGGAATTCGCATTGAAGATAATTATGTTATAATCGAAAATGGCGTTAAGTGTCTCAGTACTGATTTACTAAGTCGTGTAGAAGAAGTTGAAAAGATGGTGCAAGCCTAATAATTAGCTTGCTTTGCTTTTCCACATTTTATTGAATAATACCAAGCTAATAAAGCTAACGGCTAGTCCTGTTCCCATTGATACACCTACAGATAACCAATAGTTGGTGCATGGCATTAGTCCTACAACTAAGAATGATATACCTGTACTTACCAAGGCAATTGCTCCATATGGTAATTGCGTGTATACGTGATCCATCATATGACACCCAGAGCTTGTTGTTGCCATTATTGTAGTTTCAGATATTGGTGAAATATGATCACCAGCGACTGATCCTGAAAAAACTGCACCAAGACAAGGGAAGAGTAAACAAATGGTATCTACGTCGACCTGTGCATCAAGATGAAGCAACTTGAGTAAGAATGGTACTGCAAATGGTGTCATGATTGCCATGGTTCCCCATGAGGAGCCAGTACAGATTGCAATCAAGGAAGATACTACAAATAAAATTAACGGTAAGAATTGGACGCTGAAGTGATTAACAAGTAATCCAGCAACGTATTGTCCTGTTTGTAGATCTTCACGTAAGAGTTCTGCAAAGATACCAGCAAAGAATACCATTACTACAGCAAGTCCCATAACTTGGACTCCTTTTGCAAAGATATCAGGTACTTGGGATAGAGTTAGTTTTTTATGATAAAGAAACAATGAAATGGATAAGCCAAGAGTAATGGTACATGCATAAAACAGAATTGGCAAAATTTTAGTGTTTTGAAAGGTCTCAATGAGCGTGTTGGGGCCACCGAGCATCCAATAGCCGCCTGTATATAAAATTCCTAGGACGGTACATCCAACAAGGGTTATGATTGGAAATAGAAAATCGAACAAACTAGCATTATTGGTTAAAGGTCCTTGTTGTAGGATATGGCCAATTGGTTTTCTACCACCAAATAGGTTGCCAGTAGATTCAGCTATTTCTTCTTGAATTGCCATAGGACCGAAAGATATTCTCCGTTGGATGATAAAGAGAGTAATAGCAATCATTAGGAAAGAATAAAAAATATAGGGAATACTTTTAATGTATACGTAAAAAGGGTCTGCTACGATGATTGGATTTTCTGTTGGATCTAAAGAAATACCAGAAAGAGCAATCTGCCTAATGATCCAGGCTAGCCAGCTTGATATTGGAATGATCATAGCCAGTGGCGCTGCCATGGAATGAATAATAAATGCTAACTTAACGCGCGGGATTTTGAATTTATCTGTTAGTGGATGCATAACATAGCCAACAGTAAGGCTGTTTAAGTAATCATCCAAAAATAGTAGGACAGAGAAAAACAGTGTGGACTGTTCTGCTTTGCGTGGTGAAGTGATATGGCTTGCTACTTTATCACCGAAGGCTGTAGCGGCTCCTGTAAAGCTTAAAAGTGATACAATGACACCCATAAGGATTAAAAACGCATATACATAGATATTGTCGATATCAGTTATTGTACTAAGAGTATGGGCCCAAATTACCAAAAGGGTATTAATTGGATTAAAGTCAGCTACAACTAGAGCAGCAGCAATGATGCCTGTAAAGAATGCAATAATAATGTTTCTAGACCAAAGAGCGACAGCTAGGACTAGAAGTGGGGGTATGGTAACAAGCCATGAGTTATACATTAATAACCTTTATATAAAATAAACTGTATATGAAATATAGAAAAAAGGATGAAAGAAAATAAAGAATGATGGTTAGAACGAAAAATTATAATGCCCCGTCGGGCTTGCTCTTACCTAAAATATGAGTTGTAGAGAGAAAACTTATTTGTTCCATAAGTATAAGCATAAAAAAAGGGGTTCTTTCTGTCAATGGTGATTGACGTAAAGCCCTTATATAGTATAATAAGACTATCCCGTTTTGTTTTATAAGAATGAATAATTAAAAAATTAATGCTTTCCAAAGGGTTTATTACATGGATTTTAACAAGACCTTCTATCTTAGCAAAGAAGCTCGAGCTCCAAAATGGCATCTTATTGATGCTGAAGGTAAAATTTTAGGTCGACTAGCAACTGAGATTGCTGAAAAATTGCGCGGCAAAGATAAAGCATTCTACACACCTCATACTGATTCAGGTGATTATGTTGTTGTTATCAATGCTGAAAAAGTAAAAATGACTGGTGAAAAGTTTACTGATAAGATTTATCTTAGTTACAGTGGCTGGATGGGTGGTCAAAAAGAACGAACACCAAAACAGTTGTTTGAAAAGCGTCCAACTGAAGTTTTACAGCGTGCTGTTAAAGGTATGTTGCCAACTAACCGTCTTTCTAGGCAGGTTATTAAAAAACTTAAGGTATATGCAGGTTCTGAGCATCCACACAAGGCTCAAATCTAAGTCATCTATCATATAGATATATAAAAAGCCTCGGTAAAAACCGAGGCTTTTTCATTGCAAAAAAATACTTATGTAAATTAGAAAACTATATTGTCTGCAACTGTTTGTTCAAGTTCTGATGCTTTAATATCTGCAGCTTTAGCAGCCATTTCAGTTGCTTCTTTTTTGGCAGCCATTTTAAGGATTTCTAGTTTTCCGCCACCTTCAAACTTAAAAGATTCAGTATCTACTGTTCCTTCGGTTTCTATGGTGCATGTTCCACTACATTTGATGATACCAGTGTATTTAAATGCAGCAATTCTAAGAAGGATTTTTGGAGCTGCAATAACGCCATCTCCATCAAGCTCTTCACTTTCCACAACAACAGTTTCGTCTCCCTTGATCATTCCAGTGTTGCGAACTGATTCTTGTTGAATAATAGTTTCTTTGCCACCATCCCAAACTCCAGTGTTGAGGAACAAGCCTGGCTTGGCTTGCTTTGCTAGCTCCACTATCATAGCATCTATCGCGGCTATTTTACTGGATCTTGAGGCTTCATTTTCTGGTTGGACACTAGATACGAAAGCTAGTGCTGTTAGCAATGCGAGCGAATTCATTTTCATAGGGACTCCTTAAATTAGGTAGTAATTATGATGTAAACGCTGCAAGTATAGAGCTAATATTAATTCCAATCAAGCTCAAAATATCTTTGAGTGATAATACAATAAATAGCGCCAAAACGCTTATCCAGGAGATATAGTGGATGACTGTACGGATCTTTTCGGACATAGGGCGTCCTGTAATGGCCTCTATTGTATTAAACAAGATTTGGCCACCATCGGTAATAGGAACAGGAATCATGTTTAAGAAGGCCAAATTTATGCTTATAAACGCTAAGAGGATTAGGAATATTCTATAACCAAGGCGGGCTCCCATGACGATTTCTGCGATAATCCTGATTGGACCGGCTAAATCACCTTTTGCCTTGCGGGTTATAATAGATTTAAAGCTGTTTACAACATTCCAGAAGCAATTGTAGGTTTCGATCATACCCATTTTCATACTTTCAAAGAAACCATATGGGGGCATGATTTCAGTCTTAAAGAGTACTCCAATTTGACCCTTAGGGTTTAATTGAACAGGTACAACACGTCTTTTACTGTTATGCTCGATAGTTAAATGAACCTGTTTTCCTGCATTAGATCGTAAAAATGTTATTACTTCACTTGCATCGGTAAATTCTGGAGATCCGTTTCCAGCAATAATTTTGTCTTGTTCTTTGAGGCCAGCCTTGAATCCTGCTGAACCTGGAGCGAAGCCGGCAATAGTAGTTTTTTGTTTGTATGCAGGGTTAATTAGCTGGGATTTAGGCATCCCTACTGTGAATAAGAAGCTGAAAATGGCAAAACCGAGGATAAGGTTGAAGAGGATGCCGCCAAGCATAACCGCCAATTTCTGCCAATATGGGGTATTGGAAAAAAATTTACCAGGAATATTCATTTTTGCGATTTGTTCAGGGTCAGTTTCTTCAGGATCTGGCGCATCAATGATTTCAACGTATCCACCGAGTGGTAGGGCTGATAGTTGGAATACTGTGTCGCCAATTTTTTTCTTTATAATGCTTGGTCCCATTCCAATAGAGAATGATGCTACCTTGATTTTAAAGAGCTTAGCAAAGAGAAAGTGGCCAAATTCGTGAAAGCCGATTACAAATCCAACTCCAAAAATGCCAACAAATAAAAAAAACGCGCTTTGGATCAATGCTGTGATAGCCATTTATGCTCCTTAAATAATATTTTTTTGAACTTTTTGCTAAGAAAAGCTCAGAATAGCATCTATATTAAAGGGTGTCCATTTTGTACAAGTATTGCTAGAAGCGTTATTTCTCTGAATCTTGACTTGAAAAAAATACTAAAAAATGTACACTACTTATATATATTCATGGAAAAAGACTATTAAGTAGTCGTTTCTTGCATATAAAAAAGTGATTATTTCTAAAAACAATCGATATGAGGATTTGTTGCATTATGCCTACAGTCAATCAGCTTATTCGTAAAAGAAGAAAGCAAACTAAAGACAAGTCTAAGAGTCCTGCTCTTAAGGTTTGTCCTCAGGTACGAGGCGTTTGTACCCGTGTGTTTACTACAACACCTAAAAAGCCTAACTCTGCGTTACGTAAAGTAGCAAGAGTTAAGCTATCTAATGGCATGGAAGTCAGTGCATATATTCCAGGAGAAGGACATAACTTACAGGAACACTCTGTAGTGTTAATCCGTGGTGGTAAAGTTCGTGATTTGCCCGGTGTAAAATACCACGTTGTTCGTGGCGCCCTGGATACAGCTGGTGTAGAAAATAGAAAACAGTCCCGCTCACTTTACGGTGCTAAGCGGCCTAAATAAATTGCATTGATAAGAGGAATTTAAGATTATGCCTAGAAGAAAAAAAAGCAGTTTTACCAGAGATATCGGAGTTGATCTCGTCTATCAATCCGAAGTTGTGCAAAAGTTGATCAACATGATCATGAAGCAAGGTAAAAAAGAGACAGCTCAGCGTATTGTTTATGGTGCGTTAGAGATTTTGGCAGAGAAGAATAAGGGCGATAAAGAAAAGGCGTTTGAAGTATTTGAACGTGCTTTCACTCAAGTTATTCCAACTGTTGAAGTTCGACCACGCCGTGTTGGTGGTAGTGTTTATCAAATACCTGTAGCGGTTCAGCCTGCGCGTGCGCGTGCTTTGGCGTTTAGATGGGTTATTAAAGCAGCTGCTTCACGACCTGCAAAATCTATGAAACAGCGTTTAGCGCAAGAGTTCATGGATGCAGCAGAAGGCCGTGGTGGTGCTATGAAGAAGAAGATGGAAGTACACAAGATGGCCGAGTCAAATCGGGCCTTTTCCCATTATGCTTGGTAGGGTAGCGAAAAATGAGCACTAAGTTAAAAGATTATAGAAATATTGGAATTGTTGCCCATATTGATGCGGGTAAGACAACTGTAACAGAGCGTGTTTTGTTCTATACAGGTGTTTCGCATAAAATAGGTGAGGTTCATGAGGGCGAAGCTGTCATGGATTGGATGGCGCAAGAGCGTGAGCGTGGAATTACGATTACCTCAGCGGCAACCACCTGTTTTTGGAAAGACAAGCAAGTTAATATTATTGATACACCGGGTCACGTTGATTTTACAATCGAAGTGGGTCGGTCTTTGCGCGTTCTAGATGGCATGGTAGGCGTTTTCTGCGCTGTTGGTGGTGTGCAGCCTCAATCTGAGACTGTATGGCGTCAAGCTAATCGCTATAAAGTTCCGCGTCTTGCTTTTATTAATAAGCTTGATCGTATTGGTGGCGACTATCTTAAAGTTATCGACGATATCAACCTTAAGCTAAAGGGTAACGCTGTTGCTATGCAGTTGCAGGTTGGTAAGTCTGAAGACCTTAACGGTATCATTGACTTGGTTCAGATGAAGATGGCGACATTTTCAGGTGAAATGGGTGTCGATGTTACTTGGTTAGATATTCCTGAAGATTATAAAGAGCAGGCAGAAAAATATAGAACTCTGCTTGTTGAAAAGATTTGTGACACTGACGATGACCTTGCAGAAAAGTATCTTGGCGGAGAAGAGATTTCTGTTGATGAGTTAAAGGTTGCTATTCGTAAAGCGGTTGTCGCACAAGAAATTACACCGGCATTCTGTGGTACAGCATTTAAAAACAAAGGCGTTCAGCTTTTGCTTGATGCTGTTGTTGACTACTTGCCGTCTCCTTTGGATGTTCCTCCGGTTGAAGGAATTAGTCTTAAAACAGATAAAGAAGAACTTCGTAAGGCTGATAAGTCAGAGCCTTTTAGTGCGTTAGCATTTAAGATTATGACAGATCCTTTTGTGGGTGTTCTTACGTTTATTCGTGTATATTCAGGTGTGTTGAAAGCTGGTTCGTATGTTCTTAATACTCGAACGGGTAATAAAGAGCGTGTGAGTCGTTTGGTTCAAATGCATGCTGATAAGCGTGAAGAGATTCAAGAAGTTAGCGCGGGTGATATTGCTGCTGTTGTTGGCATTAAAGATGTTGCAACTGGTGATACGCTTTGTGATGAAAAGCATCCAATTGCGCTTGAGTCTATTGATGTACCACCTCCTGTTATTTCGTCTTCTGTTGAGCCGAAAAACAAGGGTGAATATGAAAAAATGGCTCTTGCTTTACGTAAGATGATGTTGGAAGATCCGTCTTTCCGTTATTCATACGATAAAGAAACTGGTCAAACGGTTATATCTGGTATGGGTGAGTTGCACTTAGAAGTGGTTGTGGATCGTATTAAGCGCGAGCAAAAAGTTGATCTCGCTCAAGGTAAGATGCAAGTTGCTTATAAGGAAACTATACGCAATCCGGTTGACGTTGAAGCTAAGTACATTAAGCAATCTGGTGGACGAGGTCAGTACGGTCACGTATGGATTAAGTTTGAGCCGCTAGAGCGTGGAAAAGGGTTTGAGTTTGTAAACAGTATCTCTGGGGGTTCTATCCCAAGAGAGTTTATTGCTCCAGTTGAAAAGGGTCTGTTGTCTGCTAAGGATAATGGTATTCTTGCAAACTACCCGGTAGTAGATTTCAAGGCTACATTGCATGATGGTTCTTACCACGATGTTGACTCCTCAGAGGAAGCATTTAAGGCCGCTGCAAGAATGGCGTTTAAAAAAGGAATGCAGCAGGGTGCAGCAGTATTGTTGGAGCCTGTTATGAAGGTAGAAGTGGAGACACCTGAAGATTACATGGGTGACGTTATGGGTGACTTAAACTCACGACGTGGTCGTATCTCAGGTATGGAGGCCAAAGGGGCTGCGCAGACGATTACTGCGGAGGTTCCTTTAGCAGAAATGGTTGGTTATGCTACTGACTTGCGCTCGATGACAAAAGGGCGGGCGACATATGCGATGGAGTTTGAATGCTATCGTGAAGTGCCGCAACAGGTTCAGGAAGAAATAGCTGGTGAAAAGTAAAACGATAAGTTAAAATAACAATTTTTTCAGGAGAAAAAATATTATGGCAAAAGATACGTTTGATCGTAAAAAACCTCACGTTAATATTGGTACCATTGGTCACGTTGATCATGGTAAAACTACATTAACTGCGGCTATTACAAAACGACAAGCAGATAAGGGAATGGCAAACTTTAAGGACTTTGGTTCTATTGATAATGCGCCCGAAGAAAGAGAACGTGGTATTACTATTGCAACGTCACACGTTGAATATGAAACACCAACTCGTCACTACGCTCACGTTGACTGTCCTGGTCACGCTGATTACGTAAAAAACATGATTACAGGTGCTGCACAGATGGATGGTGCAATCTTAGTAGTTTCTGCTAATGATGGTGCTATGCCTCAAACACGTGAGCACTTGCTTTTAGCTAAAAACGTAGGTGTACCTAAGATCGTTGTTTTCCTTAATAAAGTTGACATGGTTGACGATGAGGAAATGGTTGAAATGGTTGAAGATGAACTCCGTGAGTTGATTAGCAAGTATGGTTTCGATGGTGAAAACGTACCTGTTATTAAGGGTTCTGCTCTTAAATCACTTGAAGGTGATGATTCTGATCTTGGTGGTGGTGCTATTGATAAGCTTATGGATGCAGTTGATGCTTACATTCCAGAGCCTGCACGTGATGTTGATAAACCATTCATGATGGCTGTTGAAGGTGTTTTCTCTATTCCTGGTCGTGGTACAGTTGCTACAGGTAGAATTGAACGTGGTATCATCAAAGTTGGTGATGATGTTCAAATTATGGGATTTGATAAAGATATCGCAACTACCGTTACTGGTGTTGAAATGTTTAAAAAACTACTTGATCAAGGTCAAGCTGGTGACAACGTGGGGCTTTTGCTTCGTGGTGTTAAAAAAGAAGACATCCAACGTGGTATGGTAATTTGTAAACCTGGTTCAATGACATTGCACAAGAACTTTAAGGCTCAAGCTTATATTCTTAACAAAGATGAAGGTGGACGTCATAGCCCATTCTTCACTGGTTACCGTCCTCAGTTCTATATCAGAACAACAGATGTTACTGGTGTAGTAACCTTGCCTGAAGGTCGCGAAATGGTTATGCCTGGTGATGACGCTGAATTTAGCGTTGCATTGATTGCACCGGTTGCTATTGAAAACGATATGCGTTTCACCATTCGTGAAGGTGGTAGAACAGTTGGATCCGGTATTGTAACTGCATTAGCAGATTAAGTTTAGGTTTAACTAATGAAAAAACAGAGAATAAGATTAACATTAAAGTCCTACGACCATCAATTGCTCGATAAGGCCGTTAAGCAAATTGTTCTAACAGTTAGAAGAACAGGGTCCCACATGGTGGGTCCTGTTCCTATGCCAAATAAGAACAGATGTTTTACAGTTTTGCGATCTCCCCATGTGGATAAGAAATCGCGTGAGCAGTTTGAGATTATTACGCACAGACGTATTCTAGATATCTTGTCCCCTTCGGATCAGACGATGGATGCGCTTATGAAATTGAATATTTCATCTGGTGTTGATGTAGAGATTCGCTAGAAAGGGTTTTATATGATTTGCGGTCTTTGGGGTAGAAAAATTGGTATGACACAGATCTTTAAAGATGATCAAACTGTCATTCCGGTTACTGTTATTGACGCATCACGTTGGGTAATTACGCAAATAAAAACCTCTGCGTGTGATGGTTACGATGCGGTTCAAGTTGGTCAAGTACGTAAAAAGTACAGCAATGATGAATTTGTTCCAACATGGTTAAAAGAATCTCGAAAATATTTCAGTGATATGAAAGAGATTAAGTTGTCAGAAGAAGATACAAAGTTGAAGGTTGGACAAGCAGTTGAGTTTCACAACGATCTGCAAGAAGGTTCAACTGTAAATATCTTTGGTACAACAATCGGTAAAGGTTTTGCCGGTGTTATGAAGAGATATAACTTTGGTGGTGGTCGAAAGACTCACGGTTCGACATTTCACCGTGCTCCGGGTTCTATTGGTTTTATGGCTACACAGGGACGTGTTATTAAGGGTAAAAAATTACCTGGACACATGGGTTCTGTAAAGCGAGTTATGAAAAACCTTGAAATTATTAAGGTTGATTCTAATGCGAAAGTTATTTTGGTCAAAGGATCAGTGCCAGGGAAGCCAGGGTCATTAGTATTTTTGCAAAAGAATGGATAGAAAATGACTGAACAGAAAACAGAAAGCAAAAAAGGTTTGACAGTAGTGACTGCTCAGGATGCGGGTTTAACCTCGCGTGCAGAAGCAGCAACTGCAGCAAACTTTTCACAATACATAAGAGCATTATTGCTTAACTGGCGCCAAGGTACAGTGAGTGTTAAAGGACGTTCAGACGTTAAATACTCCACTAAAAAACCATGGAGACAAAAAGGTACAGGTAGAGCTCGAGCGGGTACAGCACGTTCGCCATTATGGCGTGGCGGTGGTGTGACGTTTGGTCCACAATCCCGTACTCGAAAAGTTTCTGTGCCTCGTGCATTAAGAAAGCGTGTTCTTAATGAATTGTTTGGACAATTATTAGATAAAAATGCGGTTACAACATTGGATTGGACTTTGAATTCAGATGTTCCAAAAACAGCTTTAGCAAATCGCATGTTAAAAGAACAAAATCTATATGATTCAAAAATTCTTTTGATGATTTCTAATAATGATATTTTGATGCAGCGTTCTTTTTCTAACTTGCCGAATGTACGTTTAGTATTATTTGATCAAGTTAATGCATTCGATTTAGCGCATGCAGAAAAAGTTCTCGTATTCGAGAAAGATATGGATTCCTTTAAAGAAATGGTAGCGCGATGGAATTAAGCATTTATGATGTTATTAAAGGGCCAGTTTTGAGTGAGGATGCTCACAAGAAGAATAGAGATCTTGGACAACTTGTTTTACAAGTTCATTCAAGTGCTACTAAGCCTTTAATCAAAGAAGCAATGAAAAAGCTTTTTAACGTTGAAGTTGATACTGTGCGAACATATATTCGTCCAGGTAAGCGTAAACGTATTGGTAAAACACGTCTTTTCCGTAACGATAGTGACGAGAAAAGAGCGAATATTACTCTAAAAGAAGGTTATACGCTTGATCTATTTGGAACGCAAGAAGCTGCAGCAATGGAGCGACCGGCTAAAGAAAAGAAAGGCGAATAACTTATGGCAATTAGAACAAGAAAACCACGCAGTGCGGCATTACGTTTCCAAACGTATGTTTCTACTGATGAGTTAACAAAGAAAAAGCCAGAAAAGAGTTTAACGGTTGGATTAAAAAGAAAAGCTGGTCGAAACGCCTATGGTCGCATTACGGTGCGTCATAGAGGTGGTGGAGCAGCTCGTTTATATCGTGTTATTGACTTTAGACGTACTATTAAAGACGTTCCTGGTAAAGTAACAGCGATTGAATACGATCCAAATAGAAACGTACCTATTGCTTTAGTGGTTTACAAAACCGGTGTAAAGAGGTATATTTTATTACCAGAGGGGTTAAAAGTTGGCAGCGAAGTTATAGCTTCTGTTGAAGCTGAAGCTAAAGTAGGCTGCGCGCTTCCTTTTAACAAGATACCTGTTGGATTTACCGTCCACAACGTTGAATTGAGACCTGGTTCAGGTGGTACTTTTGCAAGAAGTGCAGGAACTTCAGTTCAGTATGTTGCGAAAACGGATAAATACGCTACTTTGCGAATGCCTTCAGGTGAAATGCGCAACGTTTTACTCGATTGTTGGGCAACTGTTGGTACGCTAAGTAACGCAGATTATAAGAATATTGTTATAGGTAAAGCAGGAAGAACTCGTCATATGGGCTTTAGGCCGACGGTTCGTGGTATGGCAATGAACCCGATCGATCACCCTCACGGTGGTGGTGAAGGTCGTTCGAAGTCCGGTATGCACCCACAATCCCCTTGGGGTAAAGGTGCTAAAGGTACTAGAACAAGGCGCCGCAAGAATGCTTTGATCATTAAAAGAAGAAAAAAATAAGTAGGACTATATTATATGGCTAAAAAGGTTTTATAATCATGGCAAGATCATCAAAGAAGGGTCCATTTGTCGATTCTTCGTTAATGAAGAAAATTATTAACGCAAAAAAAGAGAGCAAACCACAGGAAATTAAAACGTGGTCGCGACGTAGCATGGTTCTTCCTGAATTTGTAGGATTGACCATTAATGTTCACAATGGTCGTAAATTTGTTCCGGTTTTTGTTTCCGAGAATATGGTAGGGTACTCTCTTGGTGAATTTGCTCCTACACGTACTTTTAAAATGCACGCTGGACAACGTCAATCAGGGGCAAAAGGATAAATCATGGAAGAATATAACGCAAAAGCACGCTACATCCGCGTTTCTCCGTATAAATTGCGTCCAATAATTGACGTTATTCGGGGTAAGAATGTTGATTATGCATTGAATTGGCTTTCAGTGCAGGCTCTTAAGAAAGTAGTACCATTGAAAAAGGTACTAGAATCTGCAGTAGCCAATGCAAAAGACCGTTCTGACCTTCCCCTATCCGGTTTACGGATTAAGGAAATTAAGGTTGACCAGGGTCCTGTATTTAAATACTTCAAGCCAGGGGCAAAAGGGGCTGCAAAAGTTCAACGAAAACGGCTGAGCCATATCAGCATAACTTTAACAAAGAAAGAGGCCTAGGATGGGACAAAAAGTAAATCCAGTCGGTTTCCGCGTCGGTGTCTATCGTCCATGGAACTCTCGATGGTTTGCACGTGGTTCATACGGTAAGCAATTACTACAAGATCAAAAGATTCGTGAGTATTTGAAAAAAGCTCTTGATTCTGCTGAAGTTGGTAATGTTGAGATCGAAAAGACTGGCGATTCTGTTAAAGTAATCATCCATACGGCTCGCGCTGGTATTGTTATTGGTAAAAAGGGTCAAGAAATTGATAGATTGCGACAAGAGTTAGCAAAGATTCTTGATGTTCCTAGTGTTGAAATTTCTGTTCAAGAGATTAAATCTCCTGAATTGGTGGCTCAACTGGTTGCTCAAAACATTGCATCTCAGATTGAACGTCGTGGTAACTATAAAAAAGTTATGAAAAAGGCTATGGCAGGAACAACTCGTGCTGGAGCTCAAGGTGTTAGAATTTGTATAGCTGGAAGACTTGGCGGTGCAGAAATTGCACGTAGCGAGTGGGGCCGTGTTGGTTCTGTTCCTCTTCATACTCTACGTTATGATATTGATTATGCTGCGGTAACAGCGATGACTACCTACGGCATTATTGGTATTAAAGTGTGGATTAGTCGAGGCGAGTATCAACTTAAGAAATAATGAATAAGGAATTACAGATATGTTGATGCCCAAAAGAACGAAATTTAGAAAAGTACAGCGTGGCACCATGAAGGGTCTTGCTAAGGGTGGACGAGAAGTTCTCTATGGTAACTACGGACTTCAAGCTGTAGAGCCGTCATGGGTTTCTGCTGCACAAATTGAAGCAATGCGTGTTACTGTTAACAGAAAGTTAAAAAAAGTTGGAAAGCTTTTTTTGAGAATTTTTCCAGATAAGCCTATTACCAAAAAACCTGCTGAAACACGTATGGGTAAAGGTAAGGGTGCTCCTGAGTTCTGGGTTTCAGTCGTTAAACGTGGCCGTGTGCTCATTGAGATTGAAGGTCTAGAAGAAAAAGAAGCAAAGGCAGTTTTAAAGTTAGCTAGTTACAAATTGCCGTTGAAAACAAAATTTGTAAAAAGGCAACCAAAAGTATGAAAACAGAATCAAAAGACCTGCGAGGTCTCAGCATCCAAGAATTAAAAGATAAAGAAGATGCACTGCGACGTGAATTGTTTAGTTTGAAGCTTCAGGTTAGAACATCTCACGTGAAAGATAATTCGCAATTTAAATTGTTGCGCAAAGCTATAGCACGTGTGTTGACTATCAAAACACAAAATGAAGCACAGGAGGTTAACCGTGACAACTAAGGTAGCAGAAACAGAACAAAAACGCCTTTTGAGTGGAAAAGTCGTTTCTGATAAAATGAATAAGAGTATCGTAGTTTCTATTGAGCGATCAAAGAAGCACCCGATAACAAAAAAAGTTATCAGAACGCATAAGAAGTATAAAGTGCATGATGCTAAAGATGAAGCTCGTGTTGGTGATATGGTAGAGGTTTATGAAGGCCGTCCTGTATCCAAACAGAAGTTTATGTATCTGCATAAAGTAGTTAATAAGAACAGTCTTAAGTAGCTAGAATAGGATAACAGAATGATTCAAAAATTAACTATGCTGGCTTTAGCAGATAACTCTGGAGCAAAATTGCTCAGAACTATTCACATTATCGGAAGTACTCGTAAGAAGTTTGCTTACTTGGGTGACTTGGTTAAGTGCTCCGTTCGCGAAGCAATTCCTGGTGGAAAAGTGAAAAAGGGTGATGTTGTTACTGCCGTTATCGTTCGAACTAGAAAAGAAATGCGTCGTAAAGACGGCACATACGTTCGTTTTAGTGAAAACGCAGCAGTGATCATTAAAGATAAAGAAATGGTGGGAACCCGTATTTTTGGACCGGTAGCACGTGAACTCAAGGGTTACAAAGGAATTGTTTCCTTGGCTCCGGAAGTACTATAGGAATTAATCAATGAAAAAGCTTAAAAAGAACGATAAAGTGATTGTTATTTCAGGTAAGGACAAGGGTAAGCAAGGTGCTATTCTTGGTATTATTTGGAAAAAGAACACTGTTCGTGTTGAGGGTATTAACATACAAACTCGACATGTAAAGCCAAAAAGGCAGGGCGAAAAAGGTGGAATTGTCAAAGAAGAGGGATATATCCATATCTCTAACATTATGCCAATCCGCACTTCAGATAATAAGCCATGCAGAGTTAATAAGATAGAACGATGAATATGGCAGCAGATGGTAAGGAATACATAGATGGCTAAGTCTAGATTAGAAGAAACGTATAAAAATAAGATACGACCAGAACTCTATAAGTCTTTAGAGTTAAAAAATATCATGCAAACACCTAAGCTTGAAAAAGTTGTTTTAAACATTGGTGTAAAAGATGCAGTAAGTGATAGTAGGATTCTTCAGAAAGTAGTAACTATATTAGAGAGTATTGCTGGTCAGAAAGCGGTTAAGACGCTAGCCAAGAAATCTATTGCTGGTTTTAAGATTCGTGAAGGTATGCCACTAGGTACTAAGGTTACATTACGAAGTACATTAATGTACGAGTTTTTGGATAGACTTATTAATTTGGCATTGCCGAATGTACGAGACTTCCAAGGTGTTCCTTTCAAATTAGATGGTAGAGGAAACTATAATCTTGGTATTAAAGATTGGATTATTTTTCCTGAGCTTGATTACGGCGCTTTAGACAAGTCATATGGAATGAACATTACGATTCATACTTCAACTTCAGATGATAAGCAAGCATTCGAGTTACTCAAGAGCTTTGGAATGCCGTTTAAAAAAGACGTAAAAAACTAGTAAGGAAAATATATGGCTAAAAAATCCATGGTAGAAAAAAATAAGCGAAGAATAAAGTTGGTTAAGCAGTATGCTGAAACCCGTTCTAAGCTTGCAGGCATTGTTAAAAGTCAAGATGCCTCATTTGAAGATAAGATGAAAGCTCAGGATCTGTTAGATAAGCTTCCTCGAAATTCTTCAAAAGTTCGTGTGAGAAATCGTTGTGCTCTAACCGGTAGACCTCGTGGTTACATGGGCTTCTTCGATCTTTCTCGTATCGAATTACGTCGTTTAGCATTAAAGGGTGAGTTGCCAGGTGTCAAGAAAGCAAGTTGGTAGTTTAAAAGGGTTTACAAAAAGATGTCAAAAGATACAATTGGTGATTTTTTAACCATAATAAGAAATGCAATCATGGCTTCAAAGCCATCAGCGGTTGCTCCAGATTCACGTATGCGTCGAGATATAGCGTCTATCTTACAGTTAGAAGGCTTTATCAATGGAGTACAAATTAAAGAAGTCGATAATAGAAAATTTATTTCGATTGATTTGAGATATGTTGATGGTGAATCTGTGATTCACGAAATTAAGCGGGTCAGTAGACCTGGAAGAAGAAGTTACGCTCGTATGCATGAGTTAAAACCTGTTATTGGGGGATTGGGAATTTCAATCTTGACTACCAATAAAGGTCTTATGACAAACAAACAAGCAAAAGATTTAGTCGTTGGTGGCGAAGTCTTGTGTACTGTTTGGTAAGGAAGGAACAGCAATGTCCAAAATTGGAAGAAAACCTATAATCATTGGTGATGTAGCTGTTGACGTTAAAGGTCAAGAGATACATTTCAAAGGAAAAGAAGCTTCTGGTGTATATACCTTACCAGAGTATATAAAGCTTGATAAACAAGATAAGACTATTACTTTAGCTTTAGAAGATCCAAAGAAAAAAAGTTTTTGGGGACTTCATAGATCGTTATTGGCTAATGTTCTTTCTGGTGCAGAAAAGCAATTCGAGAAGAAATTAGAAATTAACGGGTTGGGTTATAAAGCTCAAGCTCAAGGATCTAAAGTTGTATTAACATTAGGTTTTAGTCATAAGATTGATTATGAGTTACCTGCTGGCGTTTCTATCGTAATAGATAAGTCAGGACAAAAATTAACATTAAGTTCTGCAGATAAGCAGCAATTGGGTCAAGCATGTGCAAGTATTCGCGCATTTAGACCACCAGAGCCATATAAAGGCACCGGTATTAAACTTGAAAATGAAGTCATTGCACGTAAAGCTGGTAAAGCTAAGAGTGTATAAGAACCATAAGGGATGTTAACGTGTCATTAGAGACAAAAAATCAAAAACGGAAACTGCGACGTAAGAGACGTACCAGTGCAAAAATCAGAGCCAAGGGCGGTTCAGTTCGTGTGTCCGTTTTCCGCAGTTTAAAACAAGTATATGGACAGGTAATAGATGATGCTACGCATGCAACGCTTGCTGCATCTTCTACGGTTGAATTAAAAGATCCTAAGGGTGATAAGAAAGAGCTCGCTAAAGAAGCGGGTGTTCTCTTAGCACAAAAGGCACTGGAAAAAGGAATTAAGAGTGTTGCTTTCGATCGTGGTCAATATCGTTATCATGGGCGTGTAAAGGCCTTTGCTGAAGGTTTACGTCAGGGAGGCTTACAGGTTTAATATGGCATATAAGAAAACAGAAAATACAGAAAAAAATTACGTTGATGCAGTTATCAGTGTTCGTCGTGTAACTAAAGTAACTAAGGGTGGAAAACGATTTTCATTCTCAGCTGTAGTAGTTACTGGTGATCAAAAGGGTAACATTGGATTAGCGCAAGGTAAAAGTCGTGAAGTATCTTCAGCGATTGCAAAAGCTACATCTAGAGCCCGTAAAAAGATGATTAACGTTGCGTTGCGTGGAACTACAATTCCATATCCAGTTGTTGGACGACATGGTGCAAGTACAGTTATTTTACGTTCAGCGTATAAAGGTACTGGTGTTATTGCCGGTGGTGCAATGCGTGCGGTTATGGACGTTGTTGGTATAAAAGACATTTTGGCTAAATCTATTGGTGCTCCTCAACATCAAAACGTTGTTAAGGCTACTTTGAACGCGTTGGCTCAATTGCGTTCAGCAAGTCACATTGCACGTTTACGAGGAAAAACTATAGCAGAAATTACAAGAGGTTCACATGTTAGCGCTTCATAATTTAGAATCTGCAGGTAAAAAGAAAAAACGTGTTGGCCGTGGCGGAAGTCGTGGCGGAACATCTGGTCGTGGGCACAAGGGACAAAAAGCTCGTTCAGGAAGTCATAATCCTAGAGCAGGTTTTGAAGGTGGACAAATGCCTTTGTACCGTCGTTTGCCTAAGCGTGGTTTTAACAATAAGTTCTTTGCAAAAGAAACAGTTGCTATTTCTTTAGAGTTTTTAGACAAAAAGTTTGATGAAACTCAAGAAATTACAAAAGCGTTACTTGAAGCTAACGGCTTTATTAAAAAGAATATACGTGTTAAGGTCTTGGGTGGTTACACGCCAACTAAAAAACTCATCATTGAAGCTGATGCGTTTAGTAAGTCTGCACGTGAAGCCATAGAAGCAAGTAATGGTCAAGTGAGGATAGTAGCCCAAGGGGAATAGAGAAGTGATAAAATTAAGAAGTTTTCTTAACGTTTTTAATATTTCTGAATTACGTAGCAAGATATTGTTTACATTAGGCTGTTTGATTGTTTTCCGTCTGGGAAGTATTATACCAGTTCCAGGAATTAATCTGACGCTTTTGGGAGATTATCTTAAGCAAGCAAGTAACTTGGGTTTGTGGTTTAACTATTTAGACACTTATTCTGGTGCTAGCTTGTCTCAATGTCGTCTTTTTGCATTGGGAATCGGACCTTATATTACTGCTTCCATTATTATTCAATTGTTTGGAATGACTATTCCATATTTTGAAGAGTTGATGAAAGAGGGTGAGTATGGTCGTAAGATCATGAATCAGTATACTCGTTATCTGACTTTGGTTTTGGCAATTGTGTATAGCTTTGGTTATGCAGGACTTTTGCAAAAACAGGGTATCGTGCTTAATCCAGGTATTGGCTTTACTATTACCTTTGTAGCTGCGTTGACCGCAGGTGCGATGTTTGTGATGTGGCTAGGTGACCAGATTACACTATATGGCTTGGGTAATGGTTCCTCAATGATTATTTTTGCAGGTATTGTTTCAAGTTTTCCGACTTATTTCCAGCAAACAAGTAATGCAATTTGGGGTGGAGAGGTTGGAGCTATTACTATGGCTTTAGTATTTGCCTTCTTTATCATGATTATTGCATGTGTTGTGTTCTTAGAAAAGGGTGATCGTAAGATTCCTATTCAATATGCTCGAAAAATGATCGGTAATAGAGTTTATGGTGGTCAGAGTACTTACATACCATTTAAGGTTAATCCTGTTGGTGTAATGCCTGTTATTTTTGCACAGGCGGCATTACAGTTTCCTGGCATGGCCATAAACATTTTAGCAAGTTATTTTCCAACATTGGACTTTTTGAAAGCTTTTGCTTCACCGCAGAGTCCAGTTTTTAGTGTTATGCAGTTCTTATTGATTATCTTCTTTACATTTGTTTGGACCGCGTTGCAGTTCAATCCGGATGAATTGGCTGATAATCTCAAGAAGAATGGTGGATTTATTCCTGGCGTACGTCCAGGTAAGAGTACTGCTCGTTACCTTGACTTTATCCTTAACAGGGTTGGCTTGGTAGGAGCGATTTATTTGGGTTGTTTAGCTATTATGCCAAACATTCTATTAGCTCTAGTAAAAATGCCGTTTTATCTTGGTGGAACGTCATTGTTGATTGTCGTTGGGGTTGCCCTAGAGTTTTCTTCTCAGGCCGAATCCTATTTGATTGAGCACCGATACGAAGGATTCTTATCCTCGGGTCGAGTTAAATCCAGGGTTTAAAGGTATGACAGAAGATAGACAACAACAGGATATTGTAATTTTCATTGCCCCTCCCGGAGCCGGAAAGGGTTCAATTTCCCAGAAATGCATCGAAGATCTTGGCTGGGAGCAGCTTTCCACGGGTAATTTGTGTAGAAAACATATAGAAAAAGGTACTGAGTTAGGGCAAAAAATAGATTTTGCTATCAAATCTGGTAGACTTGTATCAGATGACCTTATTGTTGCGATGGTTCGGGAGTGGTTTCAAGAGAATCCAGCCAAAGATCGTACGGTGTTGTTGGATGGGTTTCCACGAACAGTACCGCAAGCAATGGCCTTTAAGGCTATGTTGGCTTTAGAATTTCCTTTAGCGAGGGTTCGAGTGGTTCAACTAAGGGTTTCTGATGAAGAATTAATAAGGCGATTAACATCGCGATTGACATGTTCAGATAAAAATTGCCAACAAGTATACTCTCTTTTGGAGAGTTCAGGGATGGTTCCGAAGGTTGATATGGAGTGTGACCTTTGTCAGTCAAGGCTGACTCAGCGTTCAGATGATAATATCACCACGGTTCGTGATCGTTTATCGAATTATTATAGGCATGAAGATGATCTATTGGATTATTATTCTTCTATTGAGTGGCCAATAATTCAGGTTAACGTTGAAAGTTCATTGGATAAAGTATTTGATCAATTTAAATCAAAGCTAGATGTATAATTATGATAGTAATTAAGAATAAAAGTGCTTTAGCTAAGATGAGTCATGCTGGAAGTTTGTTATCCCCGATCGTTGAAAATGCGTGTCGTGAGATAGCAAAGCCAGGGGTATCGACGGCAGCAGTTGATGATTGGATTGAAAAAGAGCTAAAAAATGCAGGTATGACTTCTAAGTCTAAGGGCTATAAGGGTTATAAGCATGTTAGTTGTATTTCTGTGAATGATGTTATTGTTCATGGGGTGCCTTCTGAGAGTGTTGTGTTGAATGAGGGTGATTTGGTTACCATTGATGTTTGTGCATCATGGAAAGGATATTGCGCTGATATGGCACGTTGCTTCTTTGTGGGTGGTGTGTATACCGAGCGGGATAAGAACCTTTTGGATACAGCACAGCGAGCTTTGGACATCGGCATTGAGCAGATGGTTCCAGGAAGGCGGTTGTCAGATATTTCGGCGGCTATACAACAAGAGGTTGAGCAGCAGAAATTTGGTGTTATTCGTGATTTTGCGGGTCATGGTATTGGCAAGCGAATGCACGAGGAGCCGGAAGTGGTTAATTATGGTAAGCCAGGAAAAGGGCCAGTTTTATTGCCTGGAATGGTTTTTGCGATAGAGCCTATGATTTCATTAGGGGATTATAAGGTTAGGATAGCAAAGGATGGCTGGACAGCGCTTACGGCAGATGGATCGTTAGCGGCTCATGTTGAAGATACGGTAGTTATAACTGAACAGGGACCTCAAATTTTGACTCGATGGTCAGAATAGGACAAAATTGAGAAAATATGAAACAAAAAGATGATGTTGTAAAAGTTGAGGGTGTAGTACGAGAAACGTTGCCGAATGCAATGTTTCGTGTTGAGTTAGAAGGTGGGCATGAGGTATTGGGTCATGTTTCTGGCAAAATGCGTATGCATTATATTAGAATTTTACCGGGGGACAAGGTTTTATTGGAACTGTCTCCATATGATTTGACTCGTGGAAGAATTACAAGACGGTTTAAAAGTTAAAGAGTGAAAGAAAAGTCTTATGAAAGTGCGAACTTCAGTTAAGCCAATTTGCGATGGTTGTCGCATTATTAAACGTGCAAAAATTGTACGTATTATTTGTTCAAAGAATAAAAGACATAAACAGCGTCAAGGTTAAGGAACTATATTATGGCAAGAATCGAGGGTGTTAATTTACCTTCCGGAAAACGAGTAGAATACGGATTAACGTATTTATACGGCGTTGGTCTTAAGACATCCCGGGATATTTTAGATCTATTAAAAATGGATTATAACATACGGATAAAAGATTTAACGGATATTCAAATTGCGTCTATTCAAAAAACACTTACAACTGATTACGTAATCGAAGGTGATTTGCGTAAAGAGGTTAAGTTGAATATTAAGCGTTTGGGTGAAATTGGTTCATACCGTGGGATGCGCCATAGAAGAGGTTTACCATCTCGAGGTCAACGTACGAAGACGAATGCTCGTACTCGTAAGGGTCCTCGTAAAAAGGGTGGTGCTGTTGCATTGAAACGTAAAGTAACAAAGAAATAGGTACTAACTAATGGCATATAAGAAAAAAACAAAAAAAATAAAAAGAAAAGTAGATGCAGTAGTAGCACATGTTAAATCTAGCTTTAACAATACGCTCGTTACAATATCAACTGATACAGGTGATGTTCTTTTGCGCGGTAGTTCAGGAAAGCTTGGCTTTAAGGGTTCTCGAAAAGGGACACCATATGCTGCTGGGCAGATTGCTGCGACTTTGGCAAAAGATTTGATTCCATTTGGTGTTAAAACAATGGAAATCAACATGCAGGGTCCTGGATCTGGGCGTGAAGCGGTTGTGCGAGGATTCCAGGGTGCAGGGGTTAACATTACGGTACTTCGTGATGTAACACCGTTGCCACATAATGGAACTCGGGCACCAAAGAAACGACGTGTATAAAAGTTTTGTAAGATGAATCATCTGTAAGAGCGAGCAAAGGAAACATGGAGAAATTAAAAAAAGACCAAGAAAAAGGCCAACAAGATAACAAGGCCGGTGCTGGTAAAAAGCGCGGTAAAAAGTTATCTGGCTATGGTATTCAGTTAAAAGAAAAGCAAAAAGTTAAAGAAATTTATGGTATGCGTGAGCGCCAGTTTAAGCGTTTCTTTGATTTAGCTACTAAATCAGAGGGTGGTGCTGGTGAAAACTTATTAAGTTTGTTGGAAAGACGACTTGATAACGTTGTGTATCGCTTGAAATTAGCTGTTACTCGTACACAAGCGCGTCAAATTATTGTTCATGGTCATGTGTTGGTCAATGGGAAAAAAGTTTCTTCACCATCATTTTTGATTGGTGTTAACGATAAGATTTCTCTTGCAGACAAAGTTGCTAAGAAAGACAAGTTCTTAGAGCAAGTAATTGATAAACGACTCAGTATTGGTATTAAAGTACCAGAATGGCTTGAACTTAATAAGCAAAATCGTGATGGTTTAGTATTACGATTCCCAGTGCGTTCAGATATTCAAGCACCAATTGAAGAGCACTTAATTGTTGAGCTTTATTCTAAGTAATGGTGTTGGTTGGTAAATGGTGGTCATATTTTAAACAGTTTTATAAGTCGGGATAATGTATGAATAAAGAAGAGTATAAACCTTTGACGATTCCTCGTGTTGCATGGGACAAGGACAGCCTATCTGATACTTATGGTAAGTTGGTTGCACAACCACTAGAGCCAGGTTTCGGAATCACGGTAGGAAATGCGTTGCGTCGGGTTTTGCTTGCTGCTGTTGAGGGGTCAGCTGTTTCATCAGTTATTATTAAGGGCGTTAATAACGAATTTGCGACAATACCAGGCGTAAAAGAAGATATTATGCAGTTGGTATTGAATATTAAAGAAATCGTTATTAAAAGTCTCGATGGTAAATCTGGGAAAATGAGCCTAAACTTTAAGGGTGAAGGCACAGTTAAGGTTTCGGACATCAAAGCTGGTGATAATCTTGAATTAATCAATAAAGATCACGTTCTTGGTCATGTATCTCAAGGTGGAGAATTGGATATTCAGTTCTTTGTTGAGTCTGGTCGAGGATATAAGGCGGCACAGTGGCCTATCGGAACTAAGCTTCAGGATGATAATCGAATCTATGTTGATTCAATGTTTTCTCCTGTTAAGCAAGTTCAGTTTGAAGTTGAAAAGACACGTGTTGGTAAGGATATTGACTACGATAAGTTGACACTACAGGTATATACCAATGGTGCGGAAAAGCCTGCTGATGTAGTTCACTATGCTGTATCTGTATTAAGAACGCAGATGGAGCACTTTTTTGTAGATCCTGAAATTGATTTTAATGCAATTTCAAAAATGCCAGAGCAAGAAGATAAAAGTGAGCAAGTAAGTTCAGAGACTTTGGGTCTTAAGGGAGTTCCTGTGGATCTTCTTCTTAAACCTATTGAAGACCTGGAGTTATCAGCTAGAGCTCATAACTGTTTAATTGCGCATGGTATTAAGCGTATTTTAGACTTGGTTAATCTGTCAGAGGATGATGGACTTAAGATTAAGAATTTTGGTCGTAAGTCTTTGAATGAAGTTAAAGATAGTATGAAGGCTTTTGGTCTTAACTTTGGTATGGATATCAAAGAAGAAGACATACAGAATTTGTTAAAGTCTTAAAGAATAACGATAAGGTAATAGAGCGATGAGACATCGAAGTGGAAGAAAGAAATTAAATTTACGTGGACCACACAGGCGTGCTCTTTTACGTAATCAGGTAATACACCTTATTACGTATGGCAAGCTAACGTCAACTAAGGCGAACGTAAAAGAAGTACAACGTTTTGCTGAAAAGTTGATTACTATAGCACGTAAAGGCAATGACTTTAACTCTCGCAGAAGAGCAAAAGCTTTATTGCCATATAAAGATCAAGCATTGGTTAAACTATTTAAAGAAATTGCACCGAACTATGTTGACCGTCCAGGTGGATATACTCGTGTAATTCCTATGGGTAAGCGTATTAGTGATACAGCTACTATCGCTCAACTCACTTGGGTTTAATAGTCTTATCAGCTTAAGATTAAAAAGGGATGCTAAACGGCATCCCTTTTTTTGTGCCCATTTTATATTTACAGGCTATTTTTCACATTGTTAAACCAGGGGTTTGGATTTATTTCTTAAAAACATTGAGTATAGGTGCGACTTTTGTTTATTATGTTAGAGCTTATCCGAAAATTAAATAGTGGGAGAATCTTCTTTTAAAATCAGCTATAATAGCTGTTGAACAAAAAAAAGGAGATCTCCCAATGAATAGAATACCAGATGATTTCTGGAATGTAATCAAAAGTATTATTCCCA
>PVBE010215611.1_pt1 | contig 38360 bp, 27 predicted proteins | sample 1631181 | NCBI WGS metagenome assembly PVBE01 (sample SAMN08397723, study PRJNA350692) | Marine metagenome, whole genome shotgun sequencing project. | isolation source: water | place: Pacific Ocean | collected 2012-04
ACGAGATCCTCCGCCATCTGACCGAGTGCAAGGAGTGCGCCGAACTCGTGGGTTCTCTGGAATCTTCACCCCCGGTCCCCCTGGACTGGACCCCGCCCGGGCCCCATCGGGGTGCAGGCGACGCCGACCCGGCTCCCTCGGTCAGGCCAGCCCCTTGGGGAATGCCGCAGCGCCGGCACCGTCCGGCGCCCGTCCGTATCCTCCGGCGCCTGACCCCCATCGCCGCCTCCCTGGCAGCCCTCGTCGGTGGCTTGATGCTCTTCCAGGACGAGGGTGCCCAGTACGATCTGCCCGCCTACCCACTTCTGCGCGGCAGTGCTCAGGGCAACCTCCTCTTCCCCCGCGGACCGGTCCTGTTCTCGATAGAGGCCCCCGATCTCCTCTTCGAGCTGAACCCGGTTGCAGAGGCGCAGGGCTACACGATCATCTTGCGAGCCCATGCGGGTGGTGCCTTCGCCGAGGGCAGCCGCGTGACAGAGCTCAGCGGTGACGGACCTGAGTTGGCACTTGGCGAGATACTGCCCGCGGGTCACTACACCTGGGAAGCCCACGCCACGGTGAATGGCCTGCAGCAGCCCCTGGGCGAGCGCGACTTCGAGGTGCGTCGGAATGAGGCCCTCCTGAGGGAGCTAGGGGGACAAGAGCCGTACGAACGGGTGCGCAGCCTGCACGCCGCTGGATACTGGACCGATGCCCGTGCCGCCGCCCGCCACTTGCCTCCCAGCAGCGAACGTGATTTGTACCTGGGCTCCAACCCGGGACGCTAGCTCCCGTGTCCACGCAGCGGTTGTCCACCCGACCCCACCAGGGACCACTGGATAGGCTGCAACGAGCCCTGCACGGACGCGGAGTGGCTGTGGGTGCCATGCCCTTCCTGGCTGCCGTCAGCCTACTGGCGTGGGCACCTTCGGGCTTCGCTCAGCAAGCGAACCCGGCACAAGGGGAATTGACTGCTTTCGTCAGCACGCTCTCTGCGTTGCGTGCCGGAGAAGGGACGGAAGAAGACCTCGCCAGGCAGTTGCTCCAGCAAGCCGAGAGTCTGTGTGTGGACTTCTCCCGCTGTGACACCTTGGCGGTGGCTCGGTACTACTTGCGCCTCACACCGGGCCAGCGGGCCCGAGGCCTGGAAGCCGAGCGGACCTTCTTGGCGCTCCGCAAGACCTTCCAAACCCTGCGCACACGGTACGAGCAGTCGAATCAAGAGAACCCGGGAACAGACCCCGACTGGGAACAGGAGGTCCGCGCCCTGTGTGCCGAGCTGGAGAGTCTGGCCACCGAAGTCGAGGGCCAAGAGGACGTGGTACCCGCTGCCCAGAGCTACGCGCTCTTGGCACGCATGGAACTCCACGAGCTCGAGCAGGCACTCGACCTATCGGACGCACGCCAACAGGAGCTGCCCGGCCTTGTATCGGACCACATCGACCGCAGCCTGCGGCTCTTCGAACGTGCCGGACAGGTCACCCCTCGACTCGAGCCCCTCTGGGTGCGTGGCCGTCTGGCCCGGGCGCGCGCCGAGCACGAACGGGCGCGCGATGTCTTCGAGGATTGCCTGCGCCTCGCCCGGGACGTCGGACGCTTCGAGTACCAGGAACGCGCCCTCTCCGGCCTGGTAGATCTGGCCAAGGATGCGGGCAACCTGCGGGAGGTGGACGAGCACCTGGCCACCTGGGCCAGCCTCACCTCCCCCAGCGAGAGCTGGCCCCTGGCCCGGGAGCACGCTGCACGCCTACTGGCCGATGACCGCGCGGAGCAGGCCCTGGCATTCCTTGCGGGCCACACACCCAAGCGCGCCGGAGATCAGGCTCAATGGAGGGGCATGCTCGCTGTGACGTACCTGCGCACAGGTGACCTGATCTCAGCACGCCGCGAGGTTCAGGCACTCGGTACCGAAGCCGGTGAATTCAATGCTCTGGCCAGAGCGGCCCTCGCCATGGCCGAAGGCACGCCCGAGACGGTGCGCGCCCTGCTCGCCGATTCCGATCAGCGCGCCCGCTGGTCCCCCCAAGGACAGGTGGAGGCGGCCTCCCTCATGGGAGAGAGTTGGCTCGCCTCTGGGCAACCGGCTCAGGCACTGCCCTATCTGGCGAGCGCATTGGACGAAGCCCGTCGGAAAGCGGGAAGTGTGCAAGATCAGGCGGGCAGCATTGTCGGCGAGTGGGTTGGCATTCACACCCTGACGCTGCTGGCCCGGGCACACGCCGAGCTGGGAGACCCGCTCAGCGCGGCACGGATCATCGAAGACAACCAATCCCGTCGGCTGCGGCCCGCCGGTACGCGGATCACGAGCGAAGAGTTGCTCGGCTGGGCCGCGCGTTTCGATCTGGGGCTTGTGACCTTTGCGGTAGGAGCCGACTCCACAATGGTGGTCTGGGTTGACGCCAGCGGGAGGGCCGGGGCCAGCTCGCGCCCTCTGGGCCGGCGCAGCCTTGAGGGGGCTGTGCGTAGACTGCGCGAAGCCGTCGTCGCGGGGGATCTGGCCCGGGCGGAAGTCCTGGGGCAGGAAATAGGTGCAGCCTTGTTACCGGTGGAGCTGCGCGATCACCTCATATCTGCTGGGAGCGGTGCACGCGCGCTCTTCCTCTTGCACGGTCCCCTTGAGGCTCTCCCTATGAGCCTGCTCGGAGTGGATGGGTCCTGGATCGACGACCTGTTGATTCCTCTGGTCCTCCCGGGCTTGCCCCTGGGCGAAGCGGCGGAACCGCTGGTAGCGAATACTCCCTGGACCCTGATGGGCAGCCCTCTGGGGAGCGAAGAACGGGTTCCTCTCTTGCCCGGTGCGGCGCTTGAGCTCGCCCAGCTTGGACGTTTGCACCCGGATGCCAACCTGTTGACCGGCACGGCCTTTGTGCGTCCGGCCCTTGTGGCCGCCATGGAGAGCGGTCGTCCTCTTCACCTGGCAACGCATCTGGTGCCCGCCCCCGGTTGCTCGGAGGGTCGCCTGGCCCCGGTGGGGCTGCTGCTCTCCGGGGGGGACGTCCTGTGCCCCGAGCAGATCCTGAGCTGGGCCCCGCGGTTGCCGCTCGTTGTGCTGGCCGCATGCGAGACCGCTGGCGGCCGGACGATCGACGCCGAGGGTTCCCACGGTGTGGCACGAGCTTTCCTGGAAGCGGGCACTCGCAACCTCCTGGTGACCCTCTGGCCTATTTCAGACTCTGCGGCCCAGGCATTTGCCCTGGCCTACCACGAGAGCCTGGAAACGGGGATCGGGCCGGCAAGAGCCGCTCAGGAAGCGCGCAAGCACCTGCGCTCATTGGGTCATGGACCCCAGGATTGGGCTGCTTTCCGGGCCATGGGCCGCGAATAGTCCCGCTGAGGGGCAGTGTGGAAGGTTTTTCCGTTTCTCGGCCTTGGGGGCTCAAGCTGGACCCACGCCGAATCCGATAACGGGGGGGTCAACGGGCAACGACCCGCTGGCAGGAGTGAGACATGTTCACCACCGCCCTCTGCGCCGCCCTCATCAGCCAACTCCCCACCCCCTGCGACCTGCCCGAGGCTCTCGAGCAGGCCCAAGTGGAGATGCTGATCCAGGTGACCGAGAACCACTTCGCCGTCCACAACCTCTCCCCCCTGCCCCAGGTTCTGGTGGTTGGAGAAGAGGAGCTGGGAGCTACGGGCGCCGCACGGGTCGAACCCGGCGAGTCCTTGGTCTTCCCCTTCCCGCGCGGCGCTGCCGATGCCCTTCTGTTTGACGTCATCGCCCTGGCATCGGACACCTGGCGTAACACCGGAGCCCTGGAAGTCGCTCGCGTCCGTCAGGCCGATGAGGGGTCCCTTTGGATCCAGGGCGCCCAGAACTTCTCCCTGGGTTGGACGAGTGAACGAGGAGAACTGAGACACGAGCGGCCTGTAACGGGCCTCTTGCCAGCGGCCTTGATTGCCGCCCATTCCGGACTGCAGGACTATGAGTCACTGGCCAGCGCGCACGTGCCTGTCCCCATCCCGGTGGACGACAAGAAAGGTGGCGGACCTCCCGTCGTGGAGGACGAGGTGTTGCCCCCGGTGTGAGGACCGGAGAGCTACTAAGAGAAGAAGTATCGCCAGAAGAGAGACGGAGAGGGAGGACGCTACGGCGGCCTCCCTTTTCGTTTTTGGAGACTCGACTCTGCACCCACCTCCGGGCCCCCGGCCACCCCTGGGGATACACCCCGAATGGACGCCCCCCCAACGCACCGGTTTCACCTATTCCGTGAGAAACAGGCCCCCAAACCGAAGGGCCTAGAGCAGCGGGCGCAGGTCCTGCTTGCGGACCGGACCGGCAACCGAGAGGCAACACCTGTCCGGATGCAGGTGCTGATTGGCGACGCGTTGGACGTCCTCGACGGTCACGGCCGCAATCTCCTTGGGGAGGGTTTCGAGCACATCGTCAGGCAGAGAGTGCAGCTCAGAGGCCACGAGGAAAGCCGCCCGTCGGCTGGCCCGCTCGAATCCCAAAGCAAAAGAGCCCACCACGAAATCCCGGGCAACCCTCAACTCCTCCTCCCCCACCACTTCATCCCGAATGCGATGGATCTCACGCAGGAAACCCTGCACCGCGGTCGGTAGGTGCTGGGGCGAGGTACCGATGTAAGCCTGAAAGACCCCCGGATGGGTGCCGGCGCTGGAGTGGATATCGGCCTGCACCGAGTAAGCCAGACCGAGCTCATCCCGCAGACGACGGGTGATGCGATTGGTAAATCCGGGACCCGTGCCCAACACGTGATCCATCACAGTCAATGCAGCGTAATCCGGATCGTTGCGCTTGATGCCCAGGTGACCAAGGTAGACGTGGACCTGCTCCCGCTTGCGGCGGAATGCGTCCACCCGCACACCCAGTTTGGGAAATCGCAAGGGCTTGACAACCAACGGCTTGCCCCGCTTCCAGGAGCGCAGAAGGCGGTTCAGCCTCCTTCGCACCTTTTCGGGATCCACGTCACCACATACTGCAATCAGCGCGCGCTCCGGGCGCCAGTGGCGCTTCCGGTGGCGGCGTAGATCGGCCGGGGTAATGGACGACAGGCTCTCCACGGTCCCGTGCGTGGGCCGGCCCAGCCAGTTCTTGCCGTAGACCAGTGTCCTGAACCGACGCGCTGCCTGGGCGTGGGGATCTGCCGCCGCAGCCTCCATGCGTGCCAGAAGGCGTTGCTGCTGGCGCTTGATCGGCGCGGCCGGATAGGCGGCACCCAGCAAGACCTCCGCCATGGTGTCGAGCAGCAGCCCCCAGGAATCGCCTTGGATTGCGCCCGAGAGACCCGAAGCGTCCCCACGGATGCCGCCACCAGCCGGCTCGAGCAGCGTAGCCAAGCCCATCTCGTCGTGCAGGTCCGTCCCCTGGTCGGCAAGAGTGCCCGTCAGGAATGCGGTGCCCTCCTTTCCGGGCGCATCCTGACTGCGACCTCCCCGCACGTGGGCGCGCACCGCTGTGATGGGAGCACCGGGCCGCACCGAGACCACAAGCCTCGCGCCACAGTCAAGCTCGAAGCGAGCCCGAGGGAGGGTCACTACCGGTACCCGACCCCTGCCCGCTGCCAAGTCCGTTGAAGAGCTCATGCCGTATTCTCCGGATCCTGGCCGCCGGGAAGACTCCACCCCACCACCCTGCGCTGGCTGCCGAGATACTCGCGCACGACACCACGCAGGGCCTTGGCTGTGACCTTCTTGCGCCGCTCGGAGAGCTCCAGGGCCAAGGTCCACTCCGCATCCATGGCATAGCCGCCGATGTGCTCCGCGAGGTCACTGACCGTCTCACCCTCCGCAGCAGATCCTGCGGTAAGGAGAGCCTTGGCACGCTTCAATTCTGCTGGGCGCACCAGGTGCTCATGCAGTTGGGCGAGCTCGGCATCGATCGCACTCTCCAGATCCAGCGGATTCACGCCAGGAGCAGCTTCGGCATACAACCAGAACGCCCCACCCTCCGCGCGTGTGTCATTGCTGGTGCTGATCGAGGTGGCGATCCCTCTCTCCATCACCAGGGACCGGTACATGCGCGAGAGGCGACCCGAGGTGAGGATGGTGGTCAATACGTCGAGTGCGAAGTCCACGTCCGTCCCCACGGGAGTTGTGGGCCAGGCCATGATCATGCGGGCGGTCGGATCGTCCCAGGAGAGCTTCACGCGGCGCTCACCGTCAGGCTCGGGTGGGGCAGGCCGATAAGGCCCGGCATCGGGATCAAAATCCCCCCGCAGACCGCCCAGGTGCTTGCGCACCTGCTTCAGGGCTGAACCCGGACTCAGGTCGCCGCAGAGCACGACGGTGGCGTTGGCGGGTTGATAGAAGCGAGAGTAGTACTCGCGCATCTGTTCAGGACCGGTGCGCTGCAGTATGTCCGTGTACCCGATCACCGGCCGCGCATAGGGGTGACGCCCGAAGAGGATCTCTTGGACGGCACGGGACAGGCGTCCCCAAGGAGCGTCCATACCCATGGCCAACTCCTCCAACACGACCGCCTTCTCTGCTTCGAACTCAGCAGGATCCAACAAGAGGCCTTGCATACGATCCGCCTCGATCTCCAGTGCGCTCTCCCAACGATCGGAAGCCAGCTCAAACCAGTAGGCCGTGTGGTCCGGGGTGGTGAAGGCGTTGTTGGATCCACCGAGGCAGGTAGTGATGCGGTCGACCTCACCCTTGCCGAGCTGCGCGGTGCCCTTGAACATCATGTGCTCCAGGAAGTGGGACAGGCCCGCTTCTTCCGGCCTCTCGTGGCGTGAGCCGACGCGGTAGAAAATCATCGCGGCCACCACAGGATCCAGGTGGCGTTCGGCGATCAAGACCCGCAGGCCATTTCGCAGTCTGTGTTCGGAGATCGTGGCACCGCACAGTGAACCCTTGCACGCGGTCTTGGTCTGGGCGCGGTCCAAGCTCATCGTCCCCTACGACCACGTTCGCCGGAGGCGCCGCCGCGCCTGGAGGAACCACGCCTGGGTCCACCTCGCCCTCGAGGTGCGCCCCTACCCCCACGTCTGGGACCCCCCGTGCCACGACGCGAGCCGCTGCTCCTGCGGGATCCACCCCCACGACGACGAGGAGGAGCGTCGTCGCTCACCGGTTCTGTCCGGGGACGGTAGCCGCGGGGTGAACCACCGCGCGAAGGCCCGTCCGGGGTCCACTCCTCTTCCATCTCCTCAGCCGATTCCAAGCGTGCAACCTGCCGACGGCGCGGAGTGTCCAGAGGCTCAAGGGCCTGCTCCTCGTCAGCCAGGTCGAGCAACGCCTCAACCTCTTCGCGCGAGAGCGGACGCCACTTGCCAGCGCGCAAGCCGCGCGCGCTCAGGGGGCCGATATCCACCCTCGCCAGACCCACGACCTTGAAGCCCACATCCGCAAAGACCCGGCGCACCTCGCGGTTGCGTCCTTCGCGCAGGGTCACCAGCAGCACGGATGAAGATGCCGACCGGCGACGAATCAGGATTCGCGCCCCACCGGTACGACCATCAGAGAGGTACACACCGTCGCGAACCTTCTGAATGGCCTCGTCGTGGATGCGACCGTGCAGGGTGACGCGATAGGTCTTGGGTACTCCGTAGCGCGGGTGCGCCACACGCTGAGCAAACTCACCGTCATTGGTGAGCAGGATCAGGCCCGTGCTCTCTTCGTCCAAGCGGCCCACCGTGTAGATGCGGCCCTTGGTGCGGTCGGTGATCAGGTCTATGGCGCGCGGACGGTTCTCGCTGCGCTCGTTGGTACAGAGCACGCCCGCGGGCTTGTGCAGCAGGTAGTAGCGACGCGAGGCTCCCTCCGGACGCAGGGGCGTCCCATCCACCTCGACCGTCTGTTCAAAGGGATTGACCTTCGTGCCCAGCTCGGACACGGGCATGCCGTCTACAGTGACCTTGCCCTGCTCGATCAGAACGTCACAGGCTCGGCGTGAGGCCACGCCGTGGTCGGCCAGGTACTTGTTCAAGCGCACAAGAGGGTCGGCCGATGCCGATTCCCGCGCAGAGGAGCTGCTGGCCGCAGGCCGACGTGCACTGACCTTGCGCGGCCCACCACCTCTGGCTCCACGCCCTCGGCCACGAGCCCCACGGGAGCCTCCGCCTCGGCGGCTCGAGCCCGCACCACGAGTTCCCGACCCTCTTCGTGAGGACCGTCTCGATCCCTCTCTTTTTCCACGCACTCTGATTCTCTCCTGATTCAGGCACGTGCCTCGACGCGCAGCAGTTCCAAATCCCCATCGGATTCAGTGATCATGTAATTCGCCGCATCCGCTGGAAGGAGCCAGGCATCGCCAGCTTCCATGCCGCAAGCCTCGTTCTCGCCCACTCTCAGAACACCACTGCCCGCGAGAACAATGTAGATGCGTGCACGCCCCTGCGTGTTGTCCCGGTAGTCCTCAAGAACCTGCAGCCACTGGACGCCGAAAGGACCCTCGTCCAGCAAGACGGCGATGGGGTTCACTGCGGCCTCATCATCTACGCGAGCCCGTATGGGGCCCGACGCATGGCGCCCAAAGGCGATTGCCTGCAGAGCCTCCTCACGATGCAGCTGCCTGCACTTGCCGTCCAGACCCACGCGATCCCAGTCGTGAGCGCGATAGGTGGTATCCGAGTTCTGTTGGATCTCCACCAGGGTCAAGCCCGCACCGATTGAGTGCAGTGTGCCCGCGGGCACGTGGAAGAAGTCGCCGGGTCGTGGCGTGAAGCTCTGCAAGAGCTCAAGCACAGCCCCGTTCGCACTCGCATCCGCAAAGGCTGCGGCATCCACGCCGTCGCGCAAGCCCAGATACAGAACACTCCCCGGCTCGGCATCACAGATGTACCAGCACTCGTCCTTGGGCTCGGACCCCAGCCGTTTGGCCAGACCCTCGCCAGGATGGACCTGCAAGGAGAGCAACGCCGCCGTGTCGAGCCACTTGACGATGAGGGGGAAGCCGCCGCTGGCGGATCGGGCTGACTCTCCCAGCAACGCAGCTTCCTCGGACAGCATCAGGCCGTCCAACGTCCTCCCCGACAGGGGCCCTTCGGCCACATGCGACGCCTGCTCTGGCCGATCGCACAGCATCCAGGCCTCCCCTGCCTGGGAAGGCCAGGCGATCTCCCCACGCAATCGGTGTTGGAGGCGTTCGCCACCCCAGACACGTTGGAAGGCCTGGGGTTCGAATCGGAGAGCTTGCTGCAGAGACATGGGTCAGGGAAGAACGGAACGGCCCAAGAGAATAGCGTCCTCTGCGGAGGGGAAGCCCCTGGAGGCAGAAACCCGTGGAATGGGCGTAGAAAGTGCGGCCGAAACGCGCGCCTACTGCGCAGCAAGTAGGCGGCGGGCCTCGGCCAGGGCCGTGGCCTGATCCCGGCCACCGCTGATCATATCTGCCACCTCGGCCATGCGATCGTCACCGGCAAGGGCCTGCACCCGGGTGCGTGTGCGACCCTCCTCCACGCTCTTGGCCACGCGGAGGTGGTGGGAGGCCCGGGCGGCAATGGGCGCAAGGTGGGTGACGCACAGGATCTGGTGGACGGCTCCAAGCCCCTGGAGGTGCGCAGCCACCTGGGGACCGAGCCGTCCCCCCACTCCGGCGTCCACTTCGTCGAAGATCAGGGTCGGCGTGGATTGCTTTACAGCCAGCGCCCCCCGCAACGCCAGCATGATGCGCGCGGCCTCACCGCCCGAGGCGACCTCTCGCAAGGGGCTCGTGGACTCGCCGGGGTTGGCGGCCAACAGGAACTGCACGTCCTCAGCTCCACTCTCCCCAAAGTGCTTGCGGTCCGATGAGAGGGACTGCAGTTCCCCATCAACGTGCCCTTCCTCCCGTGACAGGAGGGCCACGTCGAACTCCGCATTGGGCAGACCCAACTCTTCCAGCCCACTGTGTACAGCCTCTCGAAGCCGCGGAATGAGCTCCGCGCGCCCCTGACTCAGACGCGCTGCCGCCTCTTCTACCCCGGCCCGCTTGCGGGCCACGTCGTCCAGCAGTTGATCGCGATCCAGCTGAGCGGATTCAAGGGTGCTCAACTCTTCACCGAGCTCGGCATGTTTCTGAGCCAGCCCGTCTCCATCCGTCCGGAACTTGCGCATCAGCCTCTCCAAGCTGCTGAGGCGCTCTTCCACCATCTCCAGCCGCTGAGGATTGGCCTCGACCCCGTCCGCGAAGGAGACCAGATTCGCAACGGCATCCTCCAGGTGGGCACTCACCTCACGCAGGCTCGCCGCAGCATCATCCAGCCCAGGAACGCGCCCGCGCCATTGCTCCAGCTGCCGCTCCGCCAGGCGCACGCGATCCAAGGCCGCTTCGTCATGCTCCGAGAGGCTCCCCAGGATCCCGCCCAGCTCGGTGGATAGCTCACCCGCGTGCCGGAGCAACTCTCTCTCCTCCTGCAGGCCGAGAACTTCTCCATTCTGAGGGGCGAGGTCGCTGAGTTCGCTGATCTGAAAGCGCAGCAGATCGAGACGCTCCAGCCGGTCCGCCTCCTGAGATTCGAATTCCTCCAAGCGCTGCGCCTCTTCCAACCAGACCGCACGGCGCTCCCTGTATCCGGCCAGAGTGTCATCCAATCCGCCGAACGTGTCCAACAGGGCGCGCTGCTCGGCCGCCTCGAATAGCCGTTGGTGATCGTTCTGCCCATGGATCTCCACGAGCTGAGAAGCCAGCTCACGCATCACCTTCTGCGTCACGGGCCGGTGATTGATGTGCGCGCTGCTGCGCCCATCCCTGGAGAGGGTGCGGGTCAAGATCAACTCGAGATCCAGCCCACCTTCGCCATCCGTCCCGTGGAACTCGCGCTCCTCGCGCCATTCCTCCAAGACCTCTGGCAGCTGATCCGCAAGCCACTTCTCCACCAGAGCGCCATAACCCGTTCGCCCCAGGCCCTGCACGATGAAGCGCCCTTCGACTCTCGCTCGCTCGGCGCCGGCCCGGATCAGGCCCGAGCGCGCGCGGCGTCCGAGCAGCAGTTCGAGAGCATCGATGAGGAGGCTCTTGCCCGCCCCGGTTTCTCCGGTGATGACGTTCAAGGCCCCCTGAAATGAGAGGGACGCGCTCTCGATCAGGGCCAGGTCGCGGATGGTGAGTTCGGTCAGCATGGTGGGGAGCCTAGAAGTACTTCTTCTTGATCCATTCTGGCTGGTGCCTATCAGGCTTGCGACTGCGTCCGGATAAGTCCACTTGTTTGGGTCCCAACTCGTCGGCCGTCCAAGGGGTCTTGTCAGCGAGCTCAGCTTGGCGGGCCAGAAGCAGGGCCCGCATGCGCTCCAGGGTGGGAGCATACTCAGGATTGGCGGCCAGGTCGTGGATCTCCAGAGGATCAGCCTCGAGATCGAAGAGCAGGGTCACGTCGATCTTGGGGAAGCGGATGAGCTTCCAGCGCCCATCACGCACGGCGAGTTGACTGCGCTGGTAGACGGTGAACAGGGACTCCCGGGTGGGAAGGCCGTCACCTCTGGCAAGAGCCAGAAAGCTCCGTCCCTCAACCTTCTCCCCAACCGGCACTGTCGCGACCTCGCACAACGTGGGGTAGATGTCGAAGAGGTAGGTCAGGGCCTCTCGCACCTCGCCCATTGGTATCCCCGGGCCGCGCAGGATGAGAGGGCAACCCATGGAGTGCTCGTAGAGATTCTGCTTGCCTAGCAACCCGTGGCTGCCCACGGCCAGGCCGTGGTCAGCGGAGTAGATCACAAGGGTGTTCTCATCCAATTCCAAACGATCCAGGGTGTCCAGGATACGTCCCACCTGCTGGTCCACGTGGGAGATCAGACCGTAGTACTCCCCCAGTTGCTCCCCGACGACGAGCGGGTCCCGCGGCCAACCGGCAAGGACCTCGTCACGAACGACCAGGGTGCCCGTATCGAAAGCCCATGGGTGCTGGGGCAGGAAGTTGGCTGGTAGGGGCGGGAGGTTCGCGGCGTAGTGCTCGCGCCAGCGCACAGGGGGATCGCGGGGGTCATGGGGGGCGGTGAAAGCTACGTACGCAAAGAAGGGCTGATCACGATCGGATGCGCCGTAGCCCTCCAGAAACTTCACGGCCGCATCGGCGAAGATATCGGTGGAGTGCCCTTGGCCGGTTCTCTTGTCGGTGAAGCCCGAGCCATCATCCTTCAGGTCCTGCAGCGGCACACCGTTGTGATCGGACATCCCACCGAAGAAGACGGACCTGCCCTCGTCAAAGCTGCGCGCGAATGACCCCGAGCCGTTGTGCCACTTGCCTGTACCAAAAGTTCGGTACCCCCCCTTGCCCAGCGCCTCCCCGAGAGTGACGACCTGAGCCAGGTCACTCTTGACCCGGTGCAGGCTGCGGCCGCTCATCACCATGGCCCTCGAGGGCAGGCAGACAGCCCCACTGTTGGAACCCATGCAGTGGTTGTTCAAGAAACTCGTACCCTCAGCCACCAACCTGTCGAGGCTCGGAGTCTTAATGAATTCGTTGCCCAGGGCAGCAATCGTGTCCGGGCGCTGGTCGTCCGCGAACAGGAACAGGATGTTGGGCCGGGTGTTGGGCAGCGGCGCCGGGTCCGATCCGGAATCACTGCGGGCGCCCGCGAAGAGGGCACAGGTCAGGACGGCGAGGGCGAGAGCGCGGGCCACGGGCACCCGGGTCAAGAGCACAGGGCGGGCCGGGTTCTCCCCACCGAGGCCCTTCACTCTGAACGGACGTAGACCTTGCTGGCGGCCACGCTCATGTTCCCCAGATCATCGATGGTGAGCTTGCCCGTGACGACCACCTCGGAGAGATGGTCCAAGCCGTGGAAACCCCTGGCCGTCTCCTTGACCGGGGCTTCGTTCTCCGTGAACTCCACTATCAAGGTGCCCAACTTGAGCGCTGCCGGATCCTCGCAACAGTAGTCCCAGGGCGTCGAGCAGTGGTCGGGCTCATCCATTGCGGCGCAACTCGTGAGAGCCATGTCCGCCAGAGTGAAGGCCGAGCGCTCGGAGATATCGCGCACCCTGCCCTCAACAATGACGTCCGCTCCCGAGTTCCCACCGACCCTCAAGGACGCAACGCTCTTGGCCTGGGCGGGCTCGGTGGCACTGTGGAAACGCTCAGAGAGGACGGGCCAGCCTTCCATTACCTCGACTTCTGAGGAGCTGCAGCTCGAGAGTGCGAGGGTCGAAAAGGCGAGAAGGGTGAAGAGGGGTTTACACATCATCATGGATAGGGAGCGAAGAAGAGGTTGGAGACAGTAGCACGGCAGGGTTGTTTGGAGGTGTAGATCAAGTGTCCTTGAGGGCCAGGGCCACCGAAATCCTGGAGGCGCGGAACGCGGCGGGCGCCACACCCAGGATGCCCAATAGGAACGCTCCTGCAAAACCGACAAGGATGCTGACCGCATCGAGCTCGAGGGCAAAAGCGCTCATGGCCAAGCCAACCGAGGTGCCGTCCAGGGCGAAGCGGGCCACCATCAGGCCTGCCAGGCCGCCCGCACAGGCCAGGAGTACCGACTCCTGGGCCAGGGATCTGGCCAGGTGCCAGCCGGAGTAGCCAACGGCCCGCAGGGTGGCCAGCTCACGCATCCGGTCCTGGACCGCAGCCCCCATGGTGTTGGCGCCACCGAACAGCGCGGCTCCGGCGATGATCACGGCCAGGGCCCAGGCCATGCTTCGAATCGGTCCGAAGTAGTCGGTCAACTCGCGATAGTAGACGGCGGTCGGGATCATCACGAGCTCCAAATCGAGCCTGCGGGCCGTGAAGAGACTGAGATCGGCGAAGTCGCTGGAGGCCATGCGCACGAACAGAACGGAGTCGTCGTCGCGCTGGACAATGCCTCTCAGGGGCGCCACCGGCGTCCACAGTTCCGCCTCGAGGGTGGTCCCCGGAGCAGAGAAAGTACCCACGATTTCAAAGGGGGAGCTCTCGATCCAGAGCACCTCGCCCAGAGACAGCGCTGAAGGATCGACGCCCATCTGGCTGGCAGCCAAACGCCCCACAAGGACCTCGCCCGTGTGCGGAAGGCGACCCGATGTCACAGTCACGGCTTCATGGATGGAGTAGGCCTCGTCGGAGACACCGCGCACGAATCCCGGGTAGATCGGCCCATCCTCGGCCCCCAGGCGCACACTGGTTCCCATGTGGATCTCACCCGAGGTGGCCACAACACCCGGTACCGAGGCGCCCACGAGCTCGCCAAGCCCGGCGGAGATCGAAGAGCGAACCACGTCACGCTGGGCAACGGACGACAGGAGTATGGCTGTATCGGACTGAGCTGCTCCGGAGAAGGTCCCATCGAGACCGCGCACAAATGAGGTCGTGGCCACCAGGAGCGCCGTGACCAATGCACTTGCTCCGGCGGTCAAGAGGGTGCGCAGCGGGTGGCGCATCAGATTCCTGATGGCGTAGTCGAGCGGCAGACCTCTCACGTCGCACTCCTCAATGAGGCCACGATGGGCGCGCGCGCCGAACGGATGGCGGGTGCCAGGCCGGCCAGGGCTCCGGTTGCGAGGGCGATGCCCAGACCGCGAGCGAAGAGCGCGGGCGAGGTGGCGAAGTTCACAGCCACGCCCTCGGTGCCGATGGAAAGGTGCATCCCGTTCAGAATCGCAAGTGAAACCCCAAGGCCCACAAGCGCACCCAGGAAGCTCAGGGCAATGCTCTCCGCCAGCACGACCCAGGCAAGGTGCTCCTCACGGAATCCGAGCGTTCGGAAGACGCCGAACTCGCGCACCCTCTCCTGCACGGACATGAAGACCGTGTTGGCTACCAGGGCCAGGACGACGATCACGCAGGCCAACCCCAGTAGGCGTCCGATACCGAGAATCTCTCGCAGGTCACGGGTCGCCCGCTCCAGAAATGCCACCTGGGCGCGTGTGTCGGTCGGCTCCTCGGCCGTCTCGAACAGGCTGTCTATCTCGCGAGAGACCGAACGGGCCATCGAAGCGTCCGTCACCTTCACTTCAAATTGGGTCACTGTTCCCAGGCGATTGACGGGCCCTGCGCGCTGAAGGAACTCCAGGTGCGTCAGAATCAGCCCCTCTTCGACGGCGGCCTCCGACTCGAAGATGCCGCGCACCTTCACGTCTATCTCGCCGAAACGGAAGGTGTCCCCGACGCTCAAGCCCTTGCGGGCGGCGAAGTCCGCCCCCACCAGGGCGGCGTCGTGCTCGGTTCGGAACTGCTCCATGTTCCCATCGGTCAGCTGAATGGCTCGAGCCTTGAGCAGGGAATCCACGGGAGAGCCCTGAAAGGCCACAAGATCCAGGCTTGCGCGGCAGTTGTTCAGGAAGACCTTGACCGGTAGGACCGACTCCACGCCAGGCACGTCGGCGATGCGACTGGCGTACCACTCGGGCAGGAAGGAGGTCTGCGGGCAGTAGCGGTTCTTGCGATAGACGATCAGCGTACGCGCGGACTCGTCTCCGGAGAGGGCTTCACCCATGCCCATGCTCAGACTCTCCACGAGCATGAGCAGAGTCATGGCGCACGCAATCCCGCACACCGACAGCAAGGTGCGACCGGGGCGGCGAAAGAGGTTCCGCCAGATGAGCTTGGTGAGCTTCACGCGCGGGTAGCCTCCGATTCACCGGGCGGCATCGCGTGCAGTTGGCCCTTGTCAAGGTGCATGACGCGTGTGCCGTGCTCGGCCGCTCGTGGGTCGTGCGTGACCATCACAATCGTCTTGCCGCGCTCCGAATTGAGTCGCTGCAAGAGATGAAGGATTCCAGCCGCGGACTCGGCGTCCAGGTTACCCGTGGGTTCGTCGGCCAGGATCAGATCGGGGTCCGTCACCAGGGCGCGAGCGATGGCGACGCGCTGCTCCTGGCCGCCCGAGAGTTGCCCCGGACGGTGGTGGGCACGGTCGGTGAGACCCACGGCCTCCAGAGCCAAGCTCACCCGCTGATGACGCTCCTGCCTTGAGAGGGGCAGCAGCCACAAGGGCAGGTCCACGTTCTCATAGGCCGTCAGAACGGGGACAAGGTTGGCCTGCTGGAAGACGTAGCCGATGTGATCGGAGCGCCAGCGGGCAAGTTCGCGAGACGAGGCGGTGGTCAGGTCGGTTCCCGCCACTTCGATCCGGCCCTCATCCGCCTCGTCGATACCGGCCAGGAGGTTCAGGAGGGTTGTCTTGCCGCTACCTGATGGACCCAGCAGCACGAAGAACTCGCCCGCCTCAATCGTCAGGTCCACCGCCTCAAGGGGGGTGACCGCATGTTCGCCCTTGGTGTAGCGCCGCGTCACGCTCGTCAGATTGGCAAAGCTCATTGAGTTGAATTCCCTTGGACCTCGATCCGATTCCCTTCCTCCAGCTGCTGGCGTCCTTCGTCCACGACCTTGTCACTGATGTTCAGGCCAGAGAGGACCTCGGTTTGGTCGCCACGGACGTTGCCCAGGGTGAGGGTGCGCTTCGCGGCCAGTCCCGTCGCTCCATCCACCACCCAAACACTCTCGCCCTCAAGAACCCGTGAGGGAACGAGGACGATTCTCGAAGCCTCTGCGGAGCCTGCTGGCTCACTGCTGTCACCCGTCCCGAAGAACCGGGCCTGCACGAGCATCTCGGGCCGTAGCAGTTCGTCCTCATCATTCACGCGCACGTGTACCTGCAAGGTGACCTTCTGAATGTCCGCTTTTTGAACCACGCGCAACACCTCACCCTGATAGGGCTGGCCCTTGCGCGACTCCGAGAGGATCTCGACGCGTTGGCCCATTTGGAGCCCGGACACATCGGCCTGAGGCACATCCACCCGCACGCGCAGAGAGTTGGGGTCGTAGAGAGTGCAGACCGATTCGTCCTTCAGGGTCATGCCTGGCACAGCGAGCCTGGCCAGAACCACTCCGTCCACGGGAGCGCGAACGACCATGCGATCCAATCGCAGGCTGGCTTCCCGTAGGCGAGCCTGAGCCACCTGCACCTCTGCGGTCGCACGCTTGGATCGGGTCCGTGCCAGATCCAGACGGTCTTTGAACAGCAGGCGCACATCGGAGGCAGCGCGGTCGAACACGGCCTGGGCTGAATCCACCGCGGCACGGGCCAACGCGGTATGGGCCTTCAAGCCCTCCAGCTTGGCGCGGGCTTGCACGACAGCGGACTGGGCACTCTCCACCTGCCAGGGGCTTGTGGCTCCTGCCTTCTCCAGGTCGACCTGCACGCGCAGCGTGGATTCCGCCAGCTTCAACTGCTCTGCACCTTCGATTTCGGCCGCAGCCTGTTTCTCTGCGGCGGCCTTGGCCCCATTCAGGTTGGCGTCACTCGTGGCCACGGCGAGCTTGGTCTCGATGCCCTCCTGGAGGCGTTCGCGCCCGATAATCATGCCGGTCTCCACCAATTCGGCTTGGCGCACCTCCAGCACGGCCTCGGCTTCGTCCAGAGCGATCCGTGCATCCTGGTCGACCAGCTGTGCGACAGGGTCACCTGAGCTGACCTTGTCCGACTCCTCCACGAGCACCTCTTCGACTGTGCCGGGGGCGAGTGTCGGAACCTGAATAGGGAAGGGGTCGGGCTCGACCCAACCTGCGGCCTGAAGGACGACCTGACCTGCGGACGATGCCCCAGCAGCAGCCGGCTGGGGCCGGATGACACTCACCTGGACCACAGGGGCGAAGTAATCCTGCAGCGTTGTGGCCAGGACTCCGGCGAACCCCAGCAGGATCACGGTCGGGATCAGCCAGCGGAGCGGACTTCGCCTGGGCGGGTTGATGGAAGCCTGGGGCCGGGCGAGAGCCTCAAGGTCGATGTCGGATTTCACTGCGTTCACAGGCTCACCTCACTATCGGGTTCGGATGATCGTGGCTGTCTGTTGTCTGGGCTGAGCGGGCCCAGGTGATCTTGCAGATCGATCCTGGCCAGCTGCTCCTGCTCCCAGGCATCGATGACCAGATGAGAAGAGTCCAAGCGGTTGTCGAAGAAGTCGAACCACCTGGACATGGGTTCCTCACCTTCATGCAGACGTGCGCGGGACGCCCCCCACATGGCCGCGGCGCCGCGCTCCATGGCAGGAGAGTGAAGGTCGCGCTGCACCAAGGCATCCGCGTGGCTCGCGCGGGACTGCTCAATCCTGGCCAGCTGCTCCAGGTACGCCTCTTCAATGCGTTCGAGTTGACGAGCGCGTCGGGCCTCTGTGGCCTCCAGCTCCCCGCGCCAACTCGACGGCCACGGCAGCTGAAGTTGGACCAGCCCACCGAGTGTCGGCGCATCGGTGATGAGGCTCACGTGGGGACCAATGCGCACCTCGGGCCAGGCTTTGGCAGCGACCCGACGCAGTTGCACCTCGGCCACGGCCAGGGTGATGCGCTCCCGCCTGAGAAGCGGATGCCGGTCGAGCAGGCCCCCCGCGTCTGTGGTGCCCAGGTCCGCCGACAAGATCTGGGCTTGGACGGGAACAGCGAGCGAAGGGTGCCCCATGGGGACGCCGCTCACCCCTGAGAGCAGCGCCTCGGCCTTCGCCTCTTGGACACGCAGGCGGGAGACAGCTGCCGCCAGTGAATGGGTGCGCGCCTCAACCCCTTCCCAGGCCGCTGCGGTGAGGCGCCCATGAGCATGGAGAATCTCAAGACGGACGCGGTCGGTTTGGAGATCAGATTGGAGCTGCTCCAGGGCTGTGTATCTGGCACGGGCGGCCGCAAGGCTCACCCGGGAGCGCTCCACCTTGAAACAGGTCGACCACAGTGCGGCTTCCAGGCCGGAGGTGGCCTGCAGCACCTCGGTCCTCGCAAGCTCTCGCTCGGCCTCGGCGGGGCCCAGACCCAGGAGACGGGTCCACTCGATCGAGAGTTGGCCGTCCACCAGATCCTTGCCTTCCGGTACCTCGTGGAGCATGGACTGGAGGCCCAGGGGGGCCGGGGCTCCGGCGGACTTGGCCAGGCCCACGGCAGCCTGAAGCTCCCGGCGCGCAGCACGCACCCCGGGATTCCAGGTGTAGGCACAGGCCTGCCAGTAGCCCACGCTCGTCGGGTCGGTCAGATCCGCGGCGCTGGGCTGGGGAAGGTCGATTGCCTCAAGGCGCGCGACCTCGACCACCTCCGCTATGGGAGTACGAGTGACGTCGCGTTGATGCACGCTCTGGGCGATCTCCCCCGGCTCGCTCTGCAGCGCCACGGGCGCGGCACAGCTCGCAAGAAAGGCAACGGGAATCAGGATTCGGAATTCGGGCCCAGGTAGGGACCTGGCCCATGATTGGCTCGGCATAGCAGGGTTCCGCAAGAAGAGCGGAGGTAGAACTGGGACGACTGACGGGATTCACCCGTCGGAAAAAAAGCCGACCAGCCGAGTCAGTTGCGCATGGGTGCCGTGCCGGGCAGCAGGCCCGCTGGCGTCACCCCCAAAGGGGGTGGCCTCACGCAGCGTTCATCCGATCGCCCCACCATTCGAAAAACCTCATCCTTGAAGAGGCTCGTGAACAGGGGCGTCGCGTCGCGGGTCTGGGGAGCTGGGTTCGTATCCAGGAACTCCTCAAAATCCGGTATGTCCACATCGTGGCAGGAGGGGCAATCGCTCTCGTCGCATCCCTTGCCGGCCAAACCCTCGTTGCCCCCATCGCCTTCGTCTTGCTCCATCAGGCAGCAGGGCGAGGCATGCTCCGAAACAACCGCGGGGCACAGACACCAACCCATCTCCACCCCGCGCGGCACCAGGAGGGCCGGTAGGCTGGCGAGGATCAGGAGTCGGACGTGCGTGAGGGCGGACATTGCGAGGGCCTTATCGGCCAAGTGAACTACGGGGGACAATCCTATCCTGTTGGAAGTAACGGCGTTGGGACCATGGGCCCCTGCCGCGGTCGCTGTCAGGGACCACCGGCAGCAGGGCCCCAGGGGCTGTTATTGGGCCCCTGACCATGCCACCATGGACGCTTGATGCACCCCTGTCTCCGCACCCCACATTGATCTTGGGCCAAATTTTCCCACTCCTGAGCCTCTCCCAGCGCGCTGTGTGCCCTCACGGGGTCGGCCTCCTGCTAGCCCTGGGGCTCATGGCCTGTTCCTCGCTCCCCCCGAACAGCCCGTCAGCGGCCAGTGGATCCGTTCCTTTCGCGTTCTGGAACCTGGAGAACCTCTTCGACGCAGATGACGATCCGGACAACGAGGGCGACGATGAGTACCTGCCCGCAAATGAGTGGACCCAGGAACGCTACGCCCTGAAGATCGGTCATCTCGCCGAGGCCATCGACGCCCTGGACGTGGACGTTCTCGGGGTGTGCGAAGTGGAAAACCGACGGACCCTGGAGGATCTGGTGAGCCACGCAGCCATCGCCGCTCGGGGCTATCAGATCGCACACCTGGACTCTCCCGACCTGCGCGGCATCGATCTCGCCCTCCTGGTCGCGGCCCCTCTGGGCATCACAGGCGAGCCTGTCCTGCATCCCATCGACCTGGGTGAAGGTGTGCGGCCGACGCGCGGGGTTCTTGAAGTCCAACTTCAGATCCAATCCCGCCCTCTGACCGTCTTGGTCAACCACTGGCCCTCACGCTACGGGGGCCGAGAGGTTTCAGCGCCGCGGCGGGAGATGGCGGCGACGGTCGTGCGAGCCCTGATAGATGGGCACATGCGTACCGCGGCTCAGGACGGTCGCGAAGCGGAGGTGCTCGTCATGGGAGACTTCAACGACGATCCCTTCGATGCTTCGGTGCACGATGTCCTGGGTGCTGTGCGCGAACGCCGCACGGTCGCGCACCCGTACAACCTGCTCACCCAGAATGACAAGCAGACCTCTCCGCGCCTCTACAACCCCACCTGGTCACTCCTCGCTGAGGGCGACCACGGCACCTACTACTATTGGAACGACTGGACCTGGAACGTCTTCGATCAGATCATCGTCAGCCCGGGCCTCTTGGATGGCCAGGGGCTCGACTACGTCGAGGGTTCGGTAAGGGCACACGCACCCGACTTCCTGCGCGACACGGAGAAGAACGCCCAGCGGCCCGCACGATTCCGCAAGTTCAGGGGCACCTGGGAAGAGGGCTACAGCGACCACTTCGCCATACGTGGCGAGCTGAGCTGGAACTGAGCCCTGCGGCGCTACTCGATGCGCTTGCAGATTAGGGTCTTACCGCCCGGCATGTGACGCGTCAGGGAGACCACCTTCCCGTCCTCTTCCTGAAAGGAAACTGAGATCATGGGCTGCTCGCGCACCTGCCAGGTGTCATTGATGGGCACCTTCCACAGGTGAAATACGGCCGCTGTCGTGTCCACCGCCAGATAGTCACCGTCAATGCGTACCACTGCGTGATCATACATATGAGTCTCGGTACGAATGGGCATCAGTCGGAAGGGTCTACCTCGCTCACGATGCCCGAACCCAGGAAGAGCAGCTGCGCCTCTATCGCTTCCTGTGCGAGGCCCGTCATCGAAGCCAGGGCTTGCCGGTAGGCAAGCAGTTGCGGGGTGTAATGGGCAACCCGTTCTTCGAGGTTGTTGTCGTCCACACGGTCCGTCTTGTAGTCCTGGATGATCGCGGACACGCACTCACCATCCTTGCGCTGCACAATGACCCGGTCAAAGGAGCCGCACCAGGTGACCGGCCCGGAATCGCCGGGAAGAACGAGACAGTAGTCCCGTTCGCACCAGACCTCCCACTCTACGCCACCACTACCACCATCCGGCCTGCTCAAGGCAGCCCGGATGTCCGGAGCCTCAAGAGCCCGCTTCACATAGGCGAGCGCGTCTCGGCACAGGGCCTCGTCCGGCTCAATGGAAAGGCCCAGGGCCAGGAGCGCGTCCTCGTCCAGTTCCGCCTCGGCGGGCCACTCGTACTCCTGCAGGTACCGGTGCACCACCAGGCCAAAGCGGGTACCGGGGTTTGAGGGAGGTGCCAAGAGCGTCGCACCACTCTGGACCCAACCACCCTCTTCCGAGGAGGGAGACCGGCGAGGCAGGCGCCGAGGCCCTGCGGTGGCTGCGAGTCCCAGCAGAGGTTTCTCTGGGGCGTTCGCGGGGGCTGGCTCGCTCTGCTCCTCAGGTAACCAAGAGTCCGTGGAGTCCCCATGGCGCCAGAGCACCGTTCCATCGGCGCCATCGGTGCCCAGCCTGGTGCGGAGAATCCCGGCCGGACTGGTTCCCCCGTCCTTTCCCTTGCGATCACGTACCAACATCTCCAAGCGATATTTGGCGCGGGTCATGCCCACGTAGAGCACACACAGGGCCTCCCGCACCTCGCGCATGGACTGATCCAGATAGAGCTGGCTGAGAGACGGGTCGAGTGCAGCCACATCCTTGCTGGGGTTGATGGTGGCGGTCATCAACATGCCGCGCGGGTCGGGACGGTTCACCAGGAAGGTCCAGCGGTTCGTCGCCAGGCTTCCATCGAGCTCGGGGAGGATGACCGCATCGAACTCCAGGCCTTTGGAAGCGTGCACGGTCATGACCTTGATGCGCGCGGCAGCGGGAACCTCCACCTTGTGGGCACGCACGAGATCCACAAAGCGATCGGCTCGCAAGCCCGGGTGCTCGGCCCAGGCGAAAGCCACATCGCAAAGCTGGCGGTACCGGCGGCGGTCCCACTCACTGTAGGCGGAATGCTCACGCACTGCCGGTTCAAGGTCCGCGCACAATTGTCCCAAGCCACACTCGGCGAGCTTCTCTCGCACCGATCGGGACAGGGCCATCCGATCCTCCATCACATCGGCGCAACCCAGCACGGCCGGCAAAGGCGAAGACGACAGGTGGAAGGCGGCCATGGTGTCGGATGGGTGATCCGCAAGGTGCAGCAAGGACAGCAGGTGCAAGACGGCCGCCGAGTCGGTGAGTGGATTGCCGCCCTCCCCACTCACGGGAAGACCCTCCATCTGGAGTTTTGCGATCAGGCGCGGGATGACTTTGTTGGCGCGCAGCAGCACGCCGATGGTCGCCTCGGGACACTCTCTGGCCAAGGCCACAACACGCTCCGCCGCCAGCTCGATCACTGGCATCCAGTCCTTCTCATCCCCTACAGCGGGACGTGCCTGGCGCAGCTCTGCCGCTCCCGGTAGATCTGCGCCAGCTTCGTGCTCTTCAAATGTGCGCTCGAATTGCTGGGCGGCCTGCAGGTGAGCCTGCTTCCCTTTTTCCTCGAACACAGACGAGGACGAGAGTGACTGGAACACCTGATTGACCGTGTCGAGGATCACCCCCGATGAGCGGTAGTTCTTCTTCAGCGCCTCACCTTTCACGTTCAGGTGCGTGCTGAGGCCTTCCAACAGGCGCGGCTCCGCTGAACGCCAGCCGTAGATGGACTGCTTCACGTCGCCCACGCAGAAGAAACTCTGTTCGCCACTACCGTCGGCACAGATGTTCTCGGCCATCTCGGAGAGGACGCGCCACTGGACGGGGGCGGTGTCCTGGAACTCATCCAAGAGGAGATGGTCCAAGGTGGCGTCCAGACGATAGGCCAGATCCAGGTCCCGGCCGACTATTGGCCCGGGGGTTCCGGGTTCACGGGGAGCTAGAGCGCGGGGGATGTCTGCGAACTCGTACAGGCCGCGGTCCCGTTTGACGTCCTGCAGAAGTTTCTCGTAGCGCGTCAGCAACTCAACGATGCGTTCATTGCGCACGACAAGACTGGTGTGCAGTACGTGGCCAATCTGTCGCAGGAGCACACCGATGGCGTCCACCCAAGGAAGTTCGATGTCGCGGCTGGAGAACTTGGGCTCTCCATGCAGGACTTTCCCAACCAGCCCAAGGCCCAGCAGACCCTTCCAATCCTCCTGGTCCAGCAGATCCAGGATGTTCTCTCGCGCCTTCTTCCAATTCTGGACCTCCTCCCCGTCTTTCTTCTTGGGAACCGGGAGAGACTCGATGGTGGCCCGCGTCTCCGCCAACAGCTCGGGCTCCACTGCCGGTCCGGGATGCACGCAGTTCCAGGCCTCGGGCGAGCTATCAAGGAACACGTCCCGACCGCGCTCGACCAGCTGGATCAGTGCCCGGTGCACCGATCGGCCCGCGCCCTTGCTGGCGGTGATCTCACGCAGGAGCTCGGCGAACTGAGCCTCGTCATCCGGGCCGTCAAGCTCCTCCAGCAGGGCAGCCAGTGCTTCGGCTGTGACCTCGTCCGCCTCCGGACCCTGGGCTACCGACCACTGGGGTGCCAGGTCCAGGTCCAATGCAAAGAGCCGACCCAGATGAATGAAGAACGAATCCAGCGTGCGTACTTCGAACCGATCCAGCCGGCGCACGAGATCGGCGAGCAGGTTTAGAGCGTCCTCGGATTCGAAGCTGGAGCCAAAGTCGCGACAGCTCGCCAACTCCTTACGCTGCTTGCCCTCGTCAACAGCCTCCACCAGGCGTTTCAGCACGCGATCAAGGATCTCCCCGGCAGCCTTGCGAGTGAAGGTGGTGGCGAGGATCGAGCGCGGCTTGGCTCCCGCCAAGAGCAGGTCCAGGAACCTGCCGCTCAGACGGTAGGTCTTCCCCGTTCCGGCGGAGGCCAGGAAGATCCGGTGACAGCGCTTCTCGTGCTCGCTCACTCTTCTTCCTCCTCGCCGTCAAGAGAGAGCAACCCCTGTCCGCACAGCTCCGCCAGGATCGGGTCGAAGATCTTGGGTTGGCCCAGATCGAAATCAGGCTCATCACGGGATAGCTGTTCACGGACCTCCCGGACCACCTGGCGTGCCGCATCCAAGGCTGCATCGAGAGTCGCCCCATCAAACTCCTTGGCAAGCTGGACGCCGGAGTCGCTCTCAGTAGCCGCCAGATTGAAGTAGCCCAACTCCGGGTGAGCGTCCCCGATCACCTCCCGCGCCAAGAGAGCATAGAGGGGCAACTGAACGTTCACCCACTCCCCCCTACGCAGATGTTCCGTCTTCGGGTACTTGGCCTTCTCCCCGAACTTGTAGTCCAGGATGGCCCAGCGCCCGTCCTCATGCCGGTCGATCCGGTCGATGCGGCCCACAAAGGTGGCATCCTGCCCATCCACGTCCAGGGTCACGGTGCCGGAGGGTGCCCACTCCACGTGTTCGATACGCCAACCCTCTGCGGCCCGGGCAGCCTGCCGCTGGGCAAAGAGATCCAACCGATAGGCAAGCTGCCGGCTCTGCAGTTGCACGGCCGGTAAGGCTGCACTCCCAAAACGCCTGGAACACTCGGCTTCCAGGGCCGCTTTCAAGAGGCTTGCGATGGCCTTGGGATCCGTACTAGCGGTCAGATCGCTCTGACCGAACTGATTCAGCACTTCGTGCCCGATGATGCCGAACAGCATCGGCCCCATTTCCTGATCCCGATCATCCAGCGTCTGGAGACCAGCCAGCTTCCTGAGACAGAAAATGTAAGGGGAGGCTAGATACTCACTGATGGCTGAAGCACTCCAGTCACCGGGGGGAGTTAGCACCGGAGGCATCTTCAGCTTGGCACGGCCCAGAGGCGTCACTGCATCCGGGACCTCAGCATCTTCTTGGGGTAGGAAGTGACGTACACCTTCAAGCGCCTGCTCTGGGCTGCCATGAAAGGCCAGCCGGCTGGGGCGCAAGGGGTCGCCGTCCAGGGTGCGACGTCCCGAGATCAGCACGAATTCCTCGCGAGAGTTCGTAAGCCATTCGAGGGTGTAGAGATCCCGAGCCAGCCTCCCCCTGTCGTCAGGCAGTCCCAACTCCTGGCGCAGCCCATCCGGCAACCACCCATCACCCTGCACCGCCTCGGGCATGAAGCCCTCGTTGAAGCCCGTCACCACCAGGGCCGGGGCCTCGTCCATGGCGAGCTCGAGCCAGCCAAGCAACTCGACGGCGGCTTCTTCTGGAGCTGCGGCACGGGGCGGAACCCTCTCGGCGGCGATTTCCCCCAGCAAGATTTCCAGCGCCTCCGCAGCACCCACTTCAGGGTTGGCCGCATTGGGCAACTCAGCGATGTGTTCAAGTCCCTCGGCCAACCCCCTGAGCCCTGCCCGCAGCAGACGATGTTCGGGATGACTCGAGTCGAACTCGCGCTCTCCATAGACCGCCCCCAACACGTCGCGCACCGGGCCAGCCCACTCGCTCAATGAACGGGGACGCCCCCCCAACGGGGCGAGCCACTCCTGTACGGCCTCACCCAGTTGCTGGGCCAATTCGCTACGCCGGACCTTGGAACCACTCAGGGCCCGTAACCAGAGACGCGGTTGGGATCCTGGAAGGTGATCGTTGTGGTACTCGTCGAACAACTGCCCCGCCGCGTAGCCTTCCAGATCCAGACCGGCACACAGGTAGGTCTCCAGATCAGGATGCCGCACGAGTCCGGCCAGGTCGGCGAATCGGCCTCGACCCAGAAAGCTGGCAATGCCTGAGAGCAGTCGCGCCGGGGGGGTACTGCCCAGCCCGGTGCCCTCGGCATCGCGGGCGAAGACGTCCTGCTCCTGAAACGAGCGCTCAAGAAACGGTGCCACTTCACGGTCCGCGACTCCGATGGTGATCTGCTCGGCCGTGTACCTGCCCTCCCAGAGGCCAATGGAGCGGGTGGCCTGCTGGGACTGATCATCTGGGCCCAGGGCGACATGCCAGGCATCGAGGGGCGGAGTCCAGGACCGCCCCAACCAGGCATCGGGTTCCAAGCAACCCATCGCATCGAAGGCCTCACTGCATTCTTCGGGCGCGAAGACCAGCGCATGAACGGTTCCGCCGGCCTGGCTCAGCGCCTCAACCAACTGCCGCACGAGCCCAATGGCGTCCACCACCCCTACCAGGACAACGGGTCTCTGCGGATCAATGAGGTTCCCCCGCTGGAGAGCCGCAAGACGTCCGCGGTGCGGGTCGCACAGCTCGGCCTTGGCCAGATAGTCCTCAGCCAGGGCCTGCGCCCTGGAGAGAGCTTCCCAGCGTCTCTGCTCGCCACGACTCCGGGAACCCATCGCCTCCCCGCTTACGGTGGCAAAGTCCAATCCCTCCGCGGAGAGGGTCGCGAAGACACCGCGCACCTCGCTGGCCAGCCGTCGCCAGGCGGCACCCTCGTGGACCTCCGGAGGCCTGGATACCAGGGCTCCCAGCTCCGAGTCACTGAGTTGGCGTAGGGCCTGCTCCCAGGAGAGGGTGCGCACCAGGCGCGCAGCGCTGGGACGATCCAGGTGCAGGAACTCGTCGGTCAGCTGTCCGGTCGTCACAATGGTCGGCGGCTGCCAATCAGGAGGCTGGGCCTGCCCCAGGCGCTCAACCAGCAGGCGGCCGGCTCGGGAACCCGGGAGCGCGACGACGGTGCCGCCAAGGTCTGCACCGCATTCCCGCGTCAGCCACTCAGCCGCCAAGTCCACAGCAGGGCCATCCCAACCAAGAAAGCAGCGAACCGTGGACCCCATGTTGAGCAAGTTAGATACCTGGGTGAGGGATGTCGACCGACAAGATCCCCAGAGGTCCACTTTGGATGACCGCTTACCGGACTTGGCGTGAAGAGTGCATCCGTGCGGGGGATCATTGCGGCACCTCAGCCCGGGTGCCTCCGCCGCCCCAGCCTGTGCCAGTCAGGTCCCGCCTCGGTCCAACCTCCCAAAACCAGCAGATGGACTCCTCGGGTGGAGCCCCCCTGATCCAACCTCTGAGGCGAGTCGTGGCCTCGGAAGAGAACTGGATGCACCCGTCAGGATGGAGAGCAGCGGCCCGGCTTGCCCCCCCAAGGGCTCCTTTGGCGAGAAGTGTCCCAGCATCAGAAAAGGGGGCAACCGGAGGACCAGATTCCCACCTTGGTACTGATTGGGGGCCAGAAGACCTCTGAGCCGGAGACATTTTTCCTATCAGCGATAGCGACCACCAATTTTCAAATACGGAGATATGCTTATCTCAGTTGACACTTCGATGGAACCCCTCATGGCCGCAGGGGCTTAAACCAATCTATCTCCATACAGCTTCGTCTTACCTCTAGTGCGCCAAGATTCGCTGGCGCTACACGCAATTCTTCAGCCCCTCCTAGGCAATGAAACACACCCGCTTTTTCTCCCTTTGCACCGTTGGCGCCCTGGTAGCCGGACTTGCAACAGCCCAAACCGAGACCCACAAGTACGTGGCCTCCAATGCTGGCATGGCCGAGGCCTTCGGCCACTCAGTAGTTGTTGATGGCAAATACGCCGTGATCAGTGCGCGCAATGCCGTAGTCAACGGAGTCGATACCGGTGCCGTCTATGTCTACGACAGGACCATGGGCATGGAGCTCTATATCTTGCAGCCCGCCGATGGCGGTTCCGGCGACAAGTTTGGATTCGACCTGGCCATCGAAGGTGACACTCTCCTGGTGGGCTCCCCCCATCACGATGTGATGGGCATGAACATGGTGGGCGCGGTCTACGTCTATGACCTGACCACCGGCCTCGAGGTCGGACGCCTTGTTCCCAACACGATGGTCATGATGGGCCACTTCGGTATTGGCGTGGACATCGATAACGGCATCGCGGCCATTGGCGCCTTTACCCGTGACCCTATGGGTGTCGACTCTGGGGAGGCCTTTGTCTTTGACGTTGCCACGTCGACCCAGTTGCACTCTCTGACTGCCTCCGATGGAGTTGCGGGCGACATGATGGGCTGGTCTGTCTCCATCTCGGGCAACAGTGTGCTCGTCGGTGCGGACCTTCATGCTGGCCACGGTGCGGCCTACGTCTTCGACGCGACGACCGGTGCGCAAACCCACAAGTTTGAGCCCATGGACATCATAGCTGGGGACCGTTTCGGTTGGAAGGTGGACCTTGAGGGCAGCAACGCCATCATCTCCTCTCACAAGCACGACCGCGTGATAACGGGCGACATGGATACGGGTGCCGTCTACCTGTTCCACCTGGGAATGAACATGCAGATGGGCAAGTTCACGGCCGCTGATGGAGACGCCAACGATGAGTTCGGCTTCTCCATGAGCTTTGACGGTAGTCGGGTCGCCATGGGCGCCCCCTTCGACGACGACGCCACGATGAACGCCGGTTCCGTCTACGTGTTTGACTTCGCCACTCAGTTGCAGGAGTACAAGATTCTTGCTTCGGACGCCGCGATGAGCGACCTGTACGGATCCAGCATCGACGTCAGCGGAGCTGGCCTGCTGGTCGGCTCGGTGTATGACGATGACGTCATCATGAACGCGGGATCGGCCTATGAGTACGATCTGGCTCCGCCCTGCTGGAACAAGTTCTGCACAGTGGCTGATGGGAGTACGCTCAACGCGGCGACCCTGGATCCCTCGGGATGCGACCTCGGCGGCCCGGTCAACTTGATGATGATGGGTGCTCCGATGAACCAGTTCACCTACCTCCTGATTGGTTCGGGCAACAGCATTATTGATGGCGCGCTCTTCGGTGCCAGTGGCGACCTCTGCCTCGCCGGCGGGGCCATCGGCCGCTACACCAAAGACGCGGGCAAGATCGACATGATGGGCATGTTCGTTACGGATATTTCCTCCACCCTCACCGGTGGTCCGAACTTCGGCATCCCCAACTCAGGTGGTGCGACGATCCTCGCTGGCCAAACCTGGAACTTCCAGTACTGGCACCGCAACATGGGTGGCATGCCCTCTGGTTTCTCGGAAGCTGTTTCCATCACCTTCAAGTAACAGAGCAGCTGCAGATTTCAAAAGCGCACCTCGCCACTTGGCGGGGTGCGCTTTTCTGTTTGCCACCCGCACACGGTCGCTGAGTGCCCACGGATGCTGTACGTGTCAGGTGGTTGCGGCTGCTTGAATCTCCGCAAGTGCTGCCTTCGCGTCATGACCGCTCGTTCGGAAATGTAGGAGGCAGACTCGGAGAGTGAACTGACCGTTGATTCTGGTGGAGGAAAGGAAGATCCGCCGACGAGCATTGATCTTGTCCAGCAGCGCTTCGTTGAACGCATCGCTGTCCCCATCCGGGGACCTAAATCGAAAGGAGACGACTGAGAGTTGAGGGCGGTCGCCCATCTCAACCCCCTCAAGGGCGGACAGTTCGTCATGCAGCCATTGTGCAAGCTCGAGCTTCTCGCGAAGCGCATCGCGTAAGGCCTCGGCCCCGTAGAAGTCAATGGCAGCCCAAACCCGCAGGCCGCGCGCTTCGCGGGTCAGCTCCGGAGACATCTCTGCGAAGTTGTGAGCCGTTGCAGTCAAGTCCTGCAGGTAGTCCGCCTCGGAACCGTGGACCTGCTGCAGTTGGCCGGGCTCCCGCACCAGAAGGCAGCCAGTGCCATAGGGAAGGAAAAGGCTCTTGTGAGGATCGAGCACGAGGCTGTCCGCACGCTCCAGCCCAGGGAGGAGTTCGTGGCCCCCGGGGACACCGCGAAAGAAGCCCCCGTAGGCTCCGTCCACGTGCAGCCACAGCCCCTCGCTCTCGCAGAGGTCTGCGATGGCCGGAACGGGATCCACGGCCCCCGTGTTGGTCGTGCCCGCAGTCGCCGCGACCAGGAAGGGTCGCAGGCCCTCGGCGCGATCGGCGGCGATCTGCTCGGCCAGCGCGGCGGGATCCATGCGCAGACGCTCGTCGGTCGGGATGAGCCGCAGGCCCGCGCTGGGCAGCCCCACCAGGCGCGCCGTCTTGGCGATGCAGCTATGGGCCTGCTCCGAGGTGTAGTAGGTGGCACCTGCCATGTCGTCCCCCAGGCGCACCGTGCGCGCGGTCACCAGCGCCACCAGAGTCGAGAGGGTGCCTCCGGTTGTGAGCAGTCCCTCGGCTCCCTCCGGGTAGCCGACGAACTCCCGCAACCAATCGATGGCCATGAGCTCGATGGCCACCAACGCCGGCGCGGCGTCATGCATGCCCACGTAGCGATTGGTGGCCGAGGCAACGTAGTCCGCCAACGCGGCAGGATACAAGCCGCCGCCGGGGATGTAGGCCATGTAGCTGCCCGCCGCAGTGTTGTAGGACTTGGCGATGGCGCGACCCGTTTCGTCCAGGGTCTCCTCGAAGGGACGGCCCGCTTCCGGTAGGGGGCGCGTCAGCTCTTCACCAAGACGCACCGCACCCTCGGTGTCCCAGGAAGGCTGCTCACCAAGGCTTGTCAGGTGGTCGGAGACGAATCGGTTGGCCTGCTCCGTCAGACGCTCCATGCGGGCGGCGTCGAGGTCCAGGGAAGCACTGGGTCGGGGAAGGGGCCGGGTCATGGCGGGGAGGGTACGCTACGCCGCCGTGGTATCGTAGCGCAGGTATGTGGTGTTCCCTTCTCATGGCGCTGGTTCCGCTCACGGGCTTCACCCAGGACGGGGTGGCGAGCGAGCAAACCGTCAACTGGCCGGGCTGGCGTGGTCCCCTGGGTAATGGTTCGGCCCCCAGCGCGGACCCGCCGCTCTCATGGAGCGAGGACAAGAACGTGCGCTGGAAGACGGCCCTGCCCGGGGCGGGTCACGGCTCGCCGGTGGTCTGGGGCCAGCGCATCTTCGTGACCGCGGCCACCCCCGTGGGCGAGGAGTTGCCACCCGTTCCCGATGATGCGCCGGGAGCTCACGACAACGCGCCCCTCACCCGCAAGCAGCGCTTCGTGGCCCTGTGCCTGGACCGCGAAACGGGTGAGATCCTCTGGCAGCAGACGGCGCGCGAGGTCCTTCCCCATGCGGGCGCTCACGTCTCCGGCACTCTGGCCTCCAGCTCACCCGTGGTGGACGGCGAGGTGTTCGTGGCACACTTCGGCTCCAACGGCCTCTTCGGCTACACCCATGACGGCAAGCTTCTCTGGTCGCGGGACCTTGGACAGATGCAGGTCAAGCACGGGCACGGGGAGGGATCTTCCCCTGTGCTCCACGGTGGGACCCTGGTCGTCAACTGGGACCACGAGGGCGCATCGTTTGTTGTGGCCCTCAACCGATCGAACGGCGAAGAGCTCTGGCGGGCCGAGCGCGATGAGGTCACGTCCTGGGCCTCGCCAGCAATCGCGCAGGTGGGCAAGACGACTCTGGTGATCGTGAGCGGCACAAACCGCGCTCGCGGCTACGACCTGAAGACGGGCAAGCAGGTCTGGGAGTGCGGCGGCCTCTCCAACAATGTCGTCGCCTCCCCGGTGGTCGGCCACGGCATGGCTGTTCTGGGGAGCAGCTATGAGAAGAAGTCCCTGATCGCCATCGACCTTGAGGGGGCGAGCGGAGACCTGACCGGCGGCGAGCACGTGGCCTGGACACGCAAGCGTGGGACACCCTACGTGCCCTCCCCCCTACTCCACGGTCACTGGGTCTATTACCTGAGTCACTACCAGGGCGTGCTCTCAAGGGTGCACGTGCAGACCGGCTCCGAACCCGCCGGGCCTTTCCGCTTGGAGGGCATGTACAACATCTACTCCAGTCCGGTCGCGGCGGCGGGGCGCGTCTACATCACCGACCGTGATGGTGCCACGCTGGTACTGAGCCACACCGATGGCAACCCCGAGGTGCTCGCCGTGAATCGGCTCGACGACTCCTTCAGCGCCTCGGCCGCGCTGGTGGGGCGCGACCTTCTCCTGCGGGGCGAGCGACACCTGTACTGCCTCTCAGAAGAGTCCGCGGGGAAGGTGGCCGGGGGAAGATGACTTGGGATGGAAGGGGTAGAATCCCCCGCCGGGGCCATACCCCGACCTGACCATGGAACCCACTCAAGACTCTCCCGATGGTGGTACGCCCTCCGCAGAACAGCGGGAGCAGCTCCTGAAGTGGCTGGAGTCCCTGGCCCAGGATCCACGCCAACTGGCGGCCCTGGACGAGGAGGTGCTCAATCGGTTGCGGATGTCCGCCGGGTTGATCGCCCTTCCCGACCGCAAGGCACGGCGCGTCTTCAGCAACGCGCGCCGCAAGAGAGTGCGTGAACAGGTGCGCAGCGTGGACGATGCCGCCCTGAACGCCACGAGCAACCGCGCCCTCAAGCGCTCCCTGCGTTATCCGGTGGCGCCCCCCAGCCTCGACATCAGCGAGCGGGACCGGGACCTGCTGGAGAAGCAGGCCTGGCAGCCGAAAGAAGGCGAGCAGGCGGCAAGGCGACTGGAGGAGCCAGCACGCTGCTACATCTGCAAGGAGGACTATCAGGACCTGCACCCCCACTACGACGCCATGTGTCCGGAGTGCGCCGAGCTCAACTGGGCCAAGCGACATCAGACAGCGGACCTCTCGGGGCGCGTGGCCCTCGTCACCGGATCGCGGGTGAAGATCGGCTACGAGGCGTCCCTCATGCTCCTGCGTGCAGGAGCGAGCCTGATCGCCACGACCCGCTTTCCTTGCGATTCGGCCAGGCGCTTCGCCGCCGAGCCCGACTTTGCAGACTGGCGGGAGCACCTGCACATCTACGGCCTGGACCTGCGCCACACGCCCAGCGTCGAGGCCTTCGCGGCCCACGTGAACGAGGACTTCGAGCGCTTGGATTTTCTGGTCCACAACGCCTGCCAGACCGTGCGTCGGCCACCGGCCTACAGCGCACATCTGATGGAGTCGGAGATCTATGAAGATCTGCCCCCTGAGGCGCGGGCGCTGGTACACAAGCACGAGAGCCTGATCCACGACCTGAAGGCGGCCCCCCAGGTGACGGGGGGGGCGGCTCAACTCCCGACCGGGGAGGAGAGTGCGGCACCGAACGCCGCACTTCAAACAGGGAGTACTGCAACAGAACTCCAGGGTCTGACCCGTGCGGCAGGCATGAGCCAGCTCGACCTCCTTGGTGAAGCGGACCAGGCGAAGTTCTTCCCCGAGAGCATGCTGGACGGCGAGGGTCAGCAGCTCGACCTGCGGCGCAAGAACTCCTGGCGCATGGAGCTGAACGAGGTCCCCACGGTGGAGTTGATCGAGGTGCAGTTGGTGAACTCCGTGGCACCCTTCGTCCTGACGGCGAAGCTCAAGCCCCTCATGGCCAGGATCGAGAGTGCTGACAAACACGTGGTCAACGTCTCGGCAATGGAGGGCCAGTTCTATCGCACCTTCAAGACCACCCGCCATCCGCACACCAACATGGCCAAGGCCGCGCTCAACATGATGACGCGAACCTCGGCTGCGGACTACTTCAAGAGCGGCATCCACATGAACAGCGTGGATACCGGCTGGGTCACGGACGAGGACCCCTTCGAGCAGGCAGTCGAAAAAGAACACTCCCAACGGTTCGCGCCGCCCCTGGACTCCGTGGACGGAGCCGCGCGGGTCCTGGACCCCATCTTCACCGGGTTCAACACCGGCGTGCACTGCTGGGGACAGTTCCTGAAGGACTACGAGCCGACGCGCTGGTAGTCGTCGGGCTGGAACGACGCGCACTTCCTGTCGTACTGGCTGGCGATTAGGCTGGCGGGCATGAATATCATGCGCCACCTGCCCCTCGTCACCCTCCCGCTCCTCGCTCTTGCTGTCTCTCCGCGCGCCGACCTTCCCGGTGCGCACATAACGGGCGAGGGCTGGAGCGAGCTCACGCTCGCGGACTTCGTCAACGTGAATGGTGACGAGAACACCTGGAAGGAGGTGGACGGAGTCATTCAATGCAGCGGCACACCGGTGGGCGGCGCACGTACGCAGAAGCAATACACGAACTTCGAGATGGTCCTCGAGTGGAAGCATGAAACGCACGGCGGCAACTCGGGTGTCTTCCTGTGGTGCCCCGAGTCCGCGTTCACCGACCTGCCGCCGGGCTCGCTGCCACGGCAGGGCATCGAAGTTCAGGTCCTGGACCTGGGCTACGAGGAGAACTGGGAGAAGAGCCGCAACGGAGAGCACTCGGACTGGTTCACGAGCCACGGTGACGTCTTCCCCGTCGGGCCGTCATCCATGACGGCGTTCACTCCGATGATCGACTACACGGCAGGCGACACGACCTACACCGTCGGCAATCCAAAGAGCTCGCGCTGCTTCCCCACCCAGCGCCTCGTGCGAAAGCACAATGAGTGGAACCACTACTACATCCGCGCCATCAATGGCGAGGTGCGACTGTGGGTCAACGGCGAGGAGGTCAGTGGAGGAAACGGGTGCAAGCCGGCGACGGGCTACCTGGCCCTCGAAGCGGAGGGTGCGCCCGTCGCATTTCGCAACATTCGCATCCGCGAGGTGCCTTAGCCCTCGGCCGGAGTCCGGCCCGACGGCACTGCAATCAGAACTTCAACTGTAGGTAGGAGATCGTGCAGCCGCGGCGCAGCCAGCGCTCTTCGTAACGCGTCTGGATGGCCAGCCACTCCCTCAGCTCCGGTTCGCAGTCCATGCCGGACGAGGCATACAGATCCTCGATCACGTAAGTGACCTTCACCCCACAGGCAGCGGCGCTCAGCAGGGTCTGCTCGTGCAGGAAGGGACTGTCCGTCTTCACGTGCACGATGCCCCCTGAACCGAGCAGGCGCCGGTAGCGCTCCAGGAAAGGCGCACCGGTCAGGCGCTTGGTGCCGCGCTCGTCACTGGGCTGGGGATCCGAGAAGGGCAGCCAGATCTCGTGCGCCTCGCCGGGAGCCAGGTGGTTCTCGATGAACTCGATCTTCGCGCGCAGGAAGGCGGCGTTGGTCAAGCCGGCCTGGGCAGCGGCCTGGGCTCCATGCCAGTAGCGGTGCCCCTTGATGTCCACGCCGATGAAGTTGCGCTCGGGATGCTGCCGCGCGAGCTCGACGGTGTACTCGCCCTTGCCGCAACCCAGCTCCAAGGTGATCGGATGGTCGTTGCCGAATACAGTCGCGTGCCACTGGCCGCGCAGCTCGCTGGGCCCGTGGACCGCGTCCCTCACGGAGGGCTCAAGGACCCTCTCCAGGCCCAGGTTGGAGGCCCACTTCTGTCGTTTGGTGCGCGGCATGACGGCTGAGGAGGATAGCGGGTTCGGCGTGAAGTCGCCGGGGTGGATGCGTATCCTAATTCCATGCGCCGCCGTTTGCTCCTGGGTCTGATCTCACTGCTCTGCGCAGTGGCCCTGGCGGAAGGGGCCACGCGGCTGTGGCTGAGGATCGACGGTCGGGGCTACGAGAGAGCTGCGGCGGAGAGAGCCATCGGGGAAACCCTGGCGGCGGTGGGCTATCTGACTGCAGGAGCGGTAGCGGAACGGGACGAGACCGGAGAGAGACGTGGCCCTGAATACGAGCTGCAGCCCTATTCGGGCTACGTCCATAAGACGGTGGCCCTGCGCACGGCTGAAATCACCGCACTCTTCCGCTCGGGGACTGAAGGCGCCTACGTCGTTGTGGCCCAGGGAGGATCCGTAGCCGCTGGCTTCCAGGGCCGAGGACTGCCGATGCTCGTTCAGTCCCTCGAGGATTCAGGTGCCACCGCGGACCGCGAGGTGCGCGTCTTCGGCCTCTCCGTCCCGGGCTACAAACAACCTCAACAGCTGACCCAGCTGGCCTACCTCCTCTCCCAGGGTTGCCGCCCGGATCTGGTCCTCAACCTGGACGGGCTGAACGAGTTGCGCATCAGCAGCGGAAATCTGGACTCCGGACTGGAGCCCGGCTTCCCCTCCCAGGGGCAATGGGGTTCGCTTCTTACAGGCCAGGGAGCTGACGGCACCGAGTTGGATGGGCTCCTCCGAGTTCATCAAGCCCAACAGGAAGCGCTGGAGTTGGGCAACCGGTTCCTTGAGCGCGGCGACTGCGCCAGCGCCCTGACCGGGACCCTGGCGCTTTCGCGCATGGCGCGTTCCCAGGAGCGGTGGACTCTGGCCCAGACGACGCTGATCGATTCCCGCACGGAACGTCTGAAGAGCAGGGGCGCAGTGGGATACAAGGCCAAGCCGGAGGGTCGCGACGCGGTGCTTGAGGCGGTCGCCTGCTGGAAGCGCTCGTCGCTGGCCATGCACCAGCTGTGTGAGGCGCGCGGGATCCGCTACGTGCATGTCTTGCAGCCAACCCTGCATGACGAAGGCTCAAAGGTCATGACCGAAGAGGAGCGGCGGGGCGGAGTGAATGATGAGGGTCTCCATCCGGCCGTGGTGCGCGGCTACCCGCTCCTGCGCGAAGCTCTCAGCGAGCTGCGCGAGGCGGGCGTTGAGGCCCTGGACGCCTGCGACACCTTCAAGGAGGTGCCCCAGACAATCTACGTGGACAGCTGCCACGTCACGCAGGAGGGCAACAGAATCCTGGCGGACAACATCGCACGAATGATGGAGCTGCCGGAGCGGCCCGATCGAAACAGTGACCCCACCAAGAACAAATGACCTCTCTGGAGATTCACAACGAATCGGGCGAACGCCTGGACCACGTGTTTACGCCTGCGCGGGAAGACACACAATCTGCCGATAGCAAGATCGTCATCATCGGTCACGGCGTCACCTCTCACCACGACCGGCCCTACCTGACCCATCTTTGTGATGCAGTGTCCGCCGCAGGCCTCGCCTCGCTTCGCTTCTCCTTCTCGGGCAACGGGGACTCCGAGGGGCAATTCGTGGACAGCTGCATTTCCAAGGAGGTCGCGGACCTGGGTGCGGTGATCGATGCACTGGAAGGATGGAGCGTGGCCTACGCTGGACACAGCATGGGAGGTGCGGTGGGCGTCATGCGCGCGGCCACCGACGAGCGTATCGGTGCGCTGGTTTCCCTCGCAGGCATGACCGAGGTGCACGGTTTCATGCAGCGCCACTTCGGACACCTCACTCCTGGCGAGGACTGCATGCTCGAGCGTGAGCACGCGCAGCTCAGCGAATCTTTTCTTGAAGACGCGCGCGCGATCCAAACCACGCTGCCCCAGGCGAGCCAGATAAGTGTCCCCTGGCTCCTGGTCCATGGCACCGAGGACGAGCTCGTGCCCTTCGAGGATTCCGTGCGCTGCGCCCAGGCCTGCCCCCAGAACGCCCAGCTGGCACCCATCGAGGGGGCGGATCACTGCTTCACCGATCGCCTCGACGAAGTGGGGAACATCGTGGTGCCTTGGCTCATCGGGTCCCTCTAGGAGCGGCGTGAGCCCCTCCGAGGAACTTTCCTGACCATGGACTCGGGATGGATTTTGCGGAGAACGCGGTGATTCGTTTAGATGGCCCCGCCAGTGAAGGTCCTTCCCTGAGGATCCCTCCCCGCAGCCCCCTCCCCCCGAAGGAAAACCATGAACGGTGTCGTGACCGGTAGCGATCTCTCTGCCAAAGAAAAGAAACTCCTCTTCTGGGCCAGCTTCCTCTCCCTCGCCGCAGCCGGCATTGGCTTCGCCTTCCGGATCGCGAAACAGGGTGACTACGGCAAAGAGTTCACCCTGACCTACCAAGAGGCGGGCCAGATCATGGGAGCCTCTTTCTGGCCGATCGCAGTGACCATGATCGGCTTCAGCCTGCTGGTGGATCGCACGGGCTACAAGCGTCCCATGTACCTCGCCTTCCTACTGCAGGCGAGCTCGGGAGTGCTGTTCTACATGGCCGATGGATACACAGCGCTGTACTACGCATCGGTCTGCGCCGGCTTGGGACACGGAATTGTTGAAGCCGTAATCAATCCGGTGTGTGCGGCGGTCTATCCCAAGGACAAGACCACCCGCCTCACCATCCTGCACGCAGCCTGGCCCGCCGGGCTTGTAGGCGGGACCCTCCTGATCATGGGGGCAGATTGGGTCGGCGTCACAGACTGGCGCGTTCACGGCACGTTCATTCTGATTCCGGCCGTCGCTTACATCCTGATGTACCGCCCCTGCCGCTTGCCGGTGGACGAGCGGGTGCAAGCCGGCGTGCCGTTCAAGGCCATGCTCCAACAGGTAGGCTTCCTGAGCGCAACCCTTGCCTCGATGTTGCTCGTTTACGAGTTGGGCAATGTCCTCGGCTTCAGTACCGAGGAGAACTGGATGCGCAACAGCGT
>PVBE011720010.1_pt1 | contig 38333 bp, 33 predicted proteins | sample 1631181 | NCBI WGS metagenome assembly PVBE01 (sample SAMN08397723, study PRJNA350692) | Marine metagenome, whole genome shotgun sequencing project. | isolation source: water | place: Pacific Ocean | collected 2012-04
CCGGCCAAGAAAAAGACCGCCGCCAAGAAGAAGGCGCCGGCGAAGAAAAAGACCGCCGCCAAGAAGAAGGCGCCGGCGAAGAAAAAGACCGCCGCCAAGAAGAAGGCGCCGGCGAAGAAAAAGGCTGCCGCCAAGAAGAAGGCGCCGGCTAAGAAAAAGGCTGCTGCTAAGAAGAAAGCCCCGGCTAAGAAAAAGACCGCCGTCAAAAAGAAAGCCCCGGCGAAGAAAAAGACCGCCGCCAAGAAGAAACCGGCTAAGAAAAAGGCTGCTACCAAGCGGAGTGCAGCCCCCCGGCGCAAAACCAAACCAGCGAAGCGTCCCGGCGGAAAGGCCAACCGGCGGACCAAGACAAACAGGCGTAAAAAGTAAGGTCAATAATGGCTACGAAAGCAAAAACACGCCGCCCCGCTCGCCGGGGCGGCAAAAGATCTACGTTCATGGGTTGGCGGCGTAAGAACGGCCGTGTCGGGGTGCGAAATCACGTCATCATCCTGCCCCTTGATGACCTCTCCAATTCCGCCTGCGAGGCAGTCGCCAATAACATCAAGGGCACCATGGCGATCCCTCATCCCTATGGCCGCCTACAGTTCGGTGAAGACCTGGAGCTTCATTTCCGCACCCTCATCGGTACCGGCGCCAACCCCAACGTCGCCGCCGTCATCGTCATCGGCATCGAACCGCAATGGACGAGGCGCGTGGTCAAGGGAATTGCCAAAACCGGCAAGCCGGTGACAGGCTTCGCCATCGAACAGAACGGCGACCATCAAACCATCGCCGACGCCAGCCGCAAGGCGAAGGAATACGTGCAGCGGGCATCCGAACTTCAGCGTGAAAAATGTGCGGTCAAAGACCTGTGGGTTTCGGTCAAATGCGGTGAATCCGATACCACGTCGGGATTGGCGTCTAACCCGACGGTGGGTAATTTCATCGACAAGGTGGATGCCTGGGGCGCGACAACGTGCTTCGGCGAAACGTCGGAAATCACCGGCGCCGAGCTGAATTGCGAAAAGCGCGGCAAGACCAAGGCGGCCGGCAAGAAGTTCATGAAAACCTGGCAGGCCTACATGGATGAGGTCATCGAGCCTTTCAAGACCGACGACCTGTCCGATTCCCAGCCGACCAAGGGCAATATCGAGGGCGGACTGACCACCATTGAGGAAAAGGCCTTCGGCAATCTTGAAAAGATTGGCAAGAAGACCAGCTATATCGACGTCCTCGGCCCAGCCGAGGCACCGCGCAAAGGCCCCGGCCTTTATTTCATGGACACCTCATCCGCCGCTGCCGAATGCGTTACCTTGCAGGCGGCGGCCGGGTTCGTCGTGCATCTGTTCCCGACCGGTCAAGGCAATATCATCGGCAATCCTATTGAGCCGGTGATCAAGCTGACCGCAAACCCCCGCACCGTGCGCACCATGGGCGAACATGTTGATCTGGACGTTTCCGGGATTTTGCGGCGTGAGATGACCCTCAACAAGGCCGGCGACGCGCTGATCGATATGACCATGCGCACCTGCAACGGACGCCTGACCGCTGCCGAGTCGCTGGGCCACCGGGAATTCGTGCTGACGAAGCTTTACCGCAGCGCTTAGATTACTATGCCGTTTCTCAGTCTCGGGGACTTGCGCGATCTTGCGGTAGCGGTGCTGACGGCATCGAAAACCTCACCTGAAAACGCCGCCCTTGTGGCCGACGCCCTGATCAGGGCCGATGCCGAGGGCATTGCGTCGCACGGCGTTTCCCGGCTTCCGGTTTATGCCGGTCAAGCGTTGAGCGGCAAGGTCGATGGCTTCGCCGTCCCTGAACTTACCCGGACCGGCACCGCGGCGCTTCGCGTCGATGCCAAATGCGGCTTCGCCTATCCGGCTATCGCCGCCGGTTTGGACAGGGCCCGGGACATGATTGCCGACGCCGGCATTGTCGCCGTCGCCATTGGTAATTCGTCTCATGCCGGCGTCCTTGGCCACCCCATCGAAGATTTGGCCGGACACGGCCTGGCCTCTATGGCCTTCGTCAATACGCCTGCCGCCATCAGCCCCTGGGGCGGTAACCGGCCGTTGTATGGCACCAATCCCATCGCTTTTGCGTGCCCCCGAAAGGACCAACCGGCGTTGGTCATTGATCTGTCGCTGAGCAAGGTGGCGCGTGGCAAGATCAAGCTCGCCGCCGACCGGGACGAGCCGATTCCCGGCGATTGGGCCACCGATGCCGATGGCAACCCGACCACGGATGCAGGCGCAGCCATGCGGGGCGGTTCCTTGCTGCCGATGGGTGGGCCAAAGGGGGCGGCGCTGGCGTTGATGGTGGAAATCATGACCGCCGCGATGACCGGGTCTCAATTCGGGTTCGAGGCGTCGTCGTTTTTCGATGCCGGTGGCGATCCATCCAGAACCGGGCAATTCTTTTTCATCTTCAAGCCAGAGGCCTTAGGCGGCGAGGCGGTGCTCGACCGTATAGAGGTGCTGATGACGGCGATCACCGATCAGCCGGATGTACGGCTGCCCGGCGCCCGGCGGCTCAAGAACCGCAATAAAGCGGAAACCGATGGTGTCGAAATCCCCGACGCGCTACTGAAAAACCTGCATTTGCTGGCGCGCGGCTAGAGCAAATCCCGAGCGGATGAACACATCCGCGACGACGCATTTGCTTAAATATAAACCCTACCAGTAGCTGAGCGAATCCCGAAAAAGACCTTTGAGCTGATCCCGGTCGGGTTCCCGCGCCGAATTAACCAGCAGCCTTTTTTGGATGAAGGCCTTGTCGGTCAGGGCCTCGAGGTCGCTCTCCTCATAGCCGACGCCGCCTAAGCCATTGGGCATGCCGGTCTGGCGCATCATCTCGATGACCCGGTCGGCGAGGATGTCGCCGGCGTCTTCCAGGGCGGCGCCGGAAACATCGGCGCCCCCGATGTCCGCACCTAGGGCTTCGGCGGCCTTCAGGTGGCGTTCGGGACACGCCGGGCCGGTAAACCGGAACACCGCCGGCGCGTTGACGATGACCGAAATCCCGTGTGGCACCATCGGGTGGTTGGACGGCCATCCCGGCGCGTTATAGCCCCGCACCAATCCGGCGACGGCGTAGGACATGCCGTGCGGCAGGTGACAACCGGCGTTGCCGAAACCGATACCGGCCAGCATGCCGGCGAACATCAACGGCTCATGGGCGTCGGAGTTGTCGTCGTCATTCACGGCGCCGATCAAATTAGCGCCGATCAACCAGATCGCCTCGGTGCAGGCCATGTCGCTATAGGGATTGGCGCCCTGGCCCAAGGGCCGCTTGGTGGAGTTTTCCGGCGCCGGGCGCTGGCTGAAGGGTCTTGCCGTCAGGCTTTCAACGGCGTGGCTGAAAACGTCGAAGCCGTTGGCGGCGACGATGGAGCGCGGCAGGGTGGCCAGTGCGGTGGGGTCCAGGATGCCTAAATTGGGCCGAAGCCGGGCGTGGGCGATGCCGGTTTTGGCCTCCATCTCCAGCAAGTCGAAAACGGCGATGCCGGTGCATTCGGACGCGGTGCCGAAGGTGGTCGGGCACGCGATATGGGGCTTCAACGGCCCCGGCACCGGTTTGGCCTCGCCGATGGGGGCGTTGACGTAGGCCAGGAAGTCGTCCGGATAGGTGGAATAGAGATTCGACGCCTTACAGGTGTCCATGACCGAACCGCCACCGACGGAAACGAAACCATCGAATTTTCCCTCTTCGGCGAACGCGGTACCGGCCTTGAACGACCGGTCGGTGGGCTCGATCTCCGTCTCATCAAAAACGGCGACGTCGATGCCGGCGGCCTTCAACGAGCCTTCGGCAACTGCCACCGGTTTCAGTTTGGCGACCGTGGGATCGGTATAGAGCGCGACGCGGGTCATCCCCAAGGCCTTGGCGTCGTCGCCGATTTCGGCCAGCGAGCCCGGCCCGAACTTGATCTTCGGTGCCTCAACGCTAAAGGCGATGTCGCCGCCGTCGCTGGGTTCGAAATAAGGGTCGAGAGTCATGGTGTGGGGGGTCCGGATGGTTGAATTGGTGGACATCATAGCCGAGGAGGACAGGGAAGGGGCGGAATCATTTGCCTATCCGGGGCGGGTCTTTTCCCTTTGCCGGGGACTTTTTGCCGTCACGCGGCATTTTTGAAATGGAAAAAACGGCTGATTTACAGGACTTTTTGCCGTTCCGGAAATTGGCATTTTAATTGCTTAATACTTTATGAACCGCCGCCGGTACGTTTAATACAGGTTAACATTGTATTCATCCCTCGTTCGTATGGTTGTCATACGGATGGTGTTTTATCCGCCTTGTTTAAGAAACCGGAGAGCCTTTGGTCACCATGATAAGCAAAACGCAATTAATCCGAAAAGTCGCCTTCGGGCTGGCTGCCTTGACCCTGTTATTGGGCTTTGGCAGCCCGGCGTCGGCGAATTGCCAGGCGTTTCCCAAAATTTCCCTGTGGAAGACGTTGACCCATGATTATGCCCGCCAAGACGTGGATGAGAATTATGGCGGCGATTGGCAGACCTATATCGAAAAGTTGGAACGCTACGAAAGCCAACTGCGCGGAATCCAGAAACGGGGATCGGCCGCCGTGGTTACCTGGAAGAAAAAGAAAATCTGGCTCAAGGGGGATGCGATCCCCAAATTCCTCAAGCTTGTGGACCGGAGAATTTCCGTCACCCGCTGCCTGGCCGACAGTATGGATGTCGCTAATTTTTCCACCGCCGCCGGCGGTACCGACGGGCAGGCTGCCGACGATCCCGAGATCAAGCAATGCGACCCGATCCCGAATGTGAAATGGTGGAAATTCAGGACCCACGAAAGCGTCAGCGGTTATGTTTCACGGAAATACCAGGGCAACTGGGACGCCTATATCAAGAATTGGAACCGGCGGCTTGATAAATTGCAGAATATTTACAGTCGCGGGGCCAGCGCCGTCACCAGCACCGGGTTAACGCTTCGCGGACCTTCGCTTTCCGACTATATGAGGAAAATGCAAAAGCGGATTTCAGTTACCCATTGTCTGTGGGAAAAGAACGATAACGCCTAAATCCGATCCCGGAAAAAGCCCGGCCTCACTCCTAAAAATTTTAAATTTTCCTGCCGACATGATTTTCCTATTCTGATAGGATATGGATAGGTTTCCGGAGGGTTTTTTGATGGCGCGATATCGTAAATTTTTCAGCCCCGTGCTGGCTTCCCTAATGATTGTTGCCTTAATGGCTTTTGGCTCGCTATCGGGCCCGGCCCACGCCGATGAATTCGGCGATGGCGCCATGAAATTTATCAAGGGGATGACCGAAGACGCGATTTCCATGTTGACGGTCAAGGACATTACCAAAGCTGAACGCGCCGAGCGTTTTCGCACCCTGATGCTCAAGAATTTTGCCATGAAGGGGATCGCGAAATTCGTCGTCGGGCGCCATTGGCGTAAGGCCAGTGACGAGGAAAAGAGTGAGTACCTCAAGCTTTTTGAGGATTTGATGGTCGTTACCTACGCCGAGCGGTTTGAAAAATATTCCGGAGAAAAACTTCTGGTTAAGCGCGTCGAGGTAAGAAACAAGAAAGATGCCCTTGTCTACACCACCATGGTCAAGGCCAATGACGGCGCCAAGCCGCTGAAGGTTGACTGGCGGGTGAGGCAAAAGAGCGGTGTCTACACCATTATCGATGTCATGGTCGAAGGCATTTCCATGATTATGACGCAGAAATCTGAATTCTCTTCGTTCATCAAATCGAACGGTGGTGAGCTGAACGCTTTGCTCATGGAACTCAAGAGACGGATAAAAGACAACTCCTGATGCCGACTGCAAACGGTAAACCCGGGGCCGGTGATCCCGGTGCGGGTGTGGAAACGCCGTCGGGTAAGGACGCGGCTTACGAAAATTTCCCGGTCGGGTCCTGGTTGCTGCCGGCGGCGTTGCGTCCCCACATTGCCAGTTTTTACGCCTTCGCCCGCGCTATCGACGATATCGCCGATAGCTCCCACTTGGCCGCGAAAGAAAAGGTCCGAAGGCTCGACGGGTTCGAGCGTGCCCTTATTGGCAAGGGCGGCAAGGATCAAGCCTACCAAACCGCCTACAGAATGCGCGATAGCCTGACCGAAACCGGGATCAAGAGCGATCATTGCATCGACCTGATTACCGCCTTCAAGCAGGACGCCACCAAATTACGCTATCGGGACTGGGATGACCTGATGGGGTATTGCCTTCTGTCGGCGGCCCCGGTCGGGCGCTACCTTCTGGATTTACACGGCGAGCCCAAAGATGGCTACGGTCCGTCGGATGCGTTGTGCATGGCCTTGCAGGTGATCAATCACCTTCAGGACTGCCAAGACGACTATTTGAGCCTGGACCGGGTTTACCTGCCGGAGGACTGGATGGCCGCGGCCGGCATCGACGTCAAGGACTTGGACCAGACCTTGGCTAAGGACCGGACCTCGCCGGCGCTGCGACAGGTTCTGGACCGTTGCCTGGGCGCCACGGGAACCCTTTTGGCCGATGCCAAGGCGCTACCGGTCGGCCTGAAAAGCCGACGGCTGGCGATGGAATCGGCGGCGATCCTGGAAATCGCCTTTCAACTGGTTCGGCGCTTGCAGGATCGTGACCCGCTGGGGCCAGAACGGGTTCAATTAACCAAGGGTGAATATTTCTGGTGCTGCGCCAAAGGCGTGCTCCGGGTTTGGATTTAGTCTGGTGTTGGAACAAGCTGGCCTGATCGTAACGTCCGTTTCCCTGCTTTTCTGGGTCGGGGTTTTGGTGTTGCGCGGCGGCTTTTGGCGGGCCGATCAGCGTCTCACCGATCCGGCCCCGGATTTGAGTCGGTGGCCCGGCGTCGTCTGCGTCATCCCGGCCCGCAACGAAGCGCCGACCATCGGCGGTACGGTCACGTCCTTGCTGGAGCAAGATTACCCGGCCCCCGTTTCGGTGATCGTGGTCGACGATAACAGCGATGATGGTACTTTTCATGCCGCAGGCGCTGGCGAAGTGGCAAAGGCGGCGGCAACGGAACGTCTGAGCGTGGTTACGGGAAAGCCGTTGGCCGAAGGTTGGTCGGGTAAGTTGTGGGCAGTTAAACAAGGGCTAGACGCCGCCGAGGAAATCAACGCCGAGGCTGCCTTCGTTCTGTTGACCGACGCCGACATCACCCACGATAGGGAAAGCCTGCGCCGGTTGGTGGCCAAAGCAGAAGGCGAGGGGCTGAACCTGGTTTCGTTGATGGTGAGGCTCATGTGCGAAAGCCTGTGGGAAAAACTGCTGATCCCGGCGTTCATTTTCTTTTTCCAGAAACTCTTTCCGTTCCCTTGGGTCAATGATCCGGCCCGCAAGGTTGCGGCGGCAGCAGGGGGATGCATGCTGATCCGACGCTCCGCCCTTGACCAGATCGGCGGCGTTGACGCCATTCGCGGCCGACTGATTGATGATTGTGCCCTGGCCGCCCAGATCAAAAAACACGGCCCCATCTGGCTTGGGTTGACGGCGAAGGTCAAAAGCCAAAGGGCCTATGAGTCCTTGTCTGAAATCTGGGACATGGTGGCGCGCACCGCGTTCGAGCAACTTGGTAACTCGGCCCTGGCCCTGATCGGTACGGTGTTGGTCATGAGCATCGCCTATCTGGTGCCGCCGATTGCGGCGGCGGGTGTTCTCGGTGGCGGGGCCCCGGCGTTGACCATCGCGGCACTGGGGGTGTTAACCTGGTGGGGGCTGATGGGAATTGCTTATCAACCGACGTTGACGCTTTACGGGTTGTCGAGAGGGTGGAGCCTGCTGTTGCCGGTGGCGGCGTTTTTATTCACCTTGATGACGGTTTCATCGGCGATTCGTTACTGGCGGGGCCGGGGCGGCGCCTGGAAAGGGCGTCATTACAAAACCGCTTAGGAAGGGTGACGCCGAGGCCGCTGGCGTGTATCCATAGCTTTATGAGCACCCAATCATCATATTCCGAGGCAGAGTCCGTAGCTTATGTGGAAACCATCGTGCGGCGTGCCGGTACGTCTTTTTATTGGGCCATGCGCCGGTTGCCGGGGCCAAAACGACAAGCCATGTACGCCATCTATGCGTTCTGCCGCGAGGTCGACGATATCGCCGACGGTGCAGACGGCGAAGAGCAAAAACGCACCGCCTTGGGACTATGGCGCGGCGAGATTGAACGGCTTTACGCGGACAGGCCCAGAAACCCCATCGCCCTGGCCTTGCAGCGCACTGTGGAGGTGTTCGGGCTCAAAAAAGAAGATTTTCGCGCCATCATCGACGGCATGGAAATGGATGCCGAAGCCAATATCAGAATCGCCGACATGGATGAACTGACGCTGTATTGCGATCGCGTCGCTTGCGCCGTCGGCAGGCTGTCCGTCCGGGTCTTCGGCATTGATGATGAAGTGGGCCAACGGCTGGCCTTTCACCAGGGACTGGCCCTGCAATTGACCAATATCCTGCGCGATATTTCCGAAGATGCCCAACGCGGGCGTTTGTACGTCCCCCGCGACCTGTTGGAGTCCTATGACATTGATGCCGAGGATTTGCCGTCCATTCTCAGGCATCCGGCCTTCCCGAAGGTCTGTGAGACCCTGGCTGACGTCGCTCAGCGGCATTTCAGTCAGGCCGAGGCCGCTGCCGCCGAATGCAACCGGGCTCAAATTCGTCCGGCCATCATGATGATGGAAATCTACCGGCGGATTTTCACCAGGCTCAAACGGCGTGGCTGGCAGCAACTGAATCTGCCGGTAAGCCTGTCCAAGATTAGCAAGCTCTGGGTGGCGCTACGGTACGGGGTCTTTTGATGGCGGGGCGCACGCATGTCATCGGCGCCGGTCTTGCCGGCCTGTCGGCGGCGATCCATCTGCTTAAGGCGGGGCGCGACGTCAGCCTTTATGAGGCCGCCGGCGCTGCCGGCGGCCGCTGCCGATCTTACCATGACGCCACTCTTGATCATCGCATCGACAACGGCAACCACCTGGTGCTCAGCGGCAACCGGGCGGTCATGGACTACCTGAAGGACATCGGCGCATCGGACACTCTGACCGGGCCGGCGGCGCCGGAATTCCCGTTTTTTGACCTTGAAAGCGACGAGCGTTGGACGGTCGTCCTCGACGCCGGTTTCCTGCCCCGGGCGATGCTGTCGAAGGCGGCCCGCGTACCCGGTGCGCGGCGTGGCGATTACCTGAAGGCGTTTCGCCTGGCGGTTGCCGGGAAGGAGACCACCGTCGCCCAATGCTTGGGCCCCGATAACGCCCTTTACCGGCGTTTCTGGGAACCCCTGGCCGTCGCCGTTCTCAATACCGATGGCGATGAAGCCGCCGCTTCGCTGATGTGGCCGGTGATCCGTGAAACCATGGGCCGTGGGGGCTCGGCTTGCCGGCCGTTGACGGCCAAGGTGGGATTAAGCGAAAGCTTCATCGAACCGGCCTTGGCGGTCCTCAAGGAAAGGGGCGCCGAGGTGTCTTTCAATTGCCGGCTCAGGGAATTCGGCATTGACGGCGACCGAGTGACGGCATTGAGCCTAGGCCAGGATACGGTGAGTTTAGGCGAGGGCGACTGCGTCATCCTGGCGGTGCCGCCCAGCGCCGCCGCCGGGCTGGTGCCGGGCCTGGACGCGCCGGATGAATTTCGCGCCATCGTCAACGGTCATTTCCGGCTGGCGCAAAAAACCGAAGGATTCTCGTTCCTGGGACTGATCGGTGGCGTCGCGCAATGGCTATTCGTGCGCGGCGATATCGTTTCGGTCACGGTCAGTGCCGCCGATGACTTGGCCGAGCAGCCGACGGAGGCGATCGCCGGGCGGCTGTGGGCCGATGTCGCAAAGGCCTTAAACCTAGGCGATGCGCCGTTGCCGACATGGCGTATCGTCAAGGAAAAGCGCGCCACCTTCGCGCAAACGCCGGGCCAGATTAGGCGCCGCCCCCCGGCCCGAACGGCCTTGAACAATCTATTCCTGGCCGGGGATTGGACCGACACCGGCCTTCCGGCGACCATTGAAGGAACCCTCAGGTCCGGCGCCAAGGCGTCGGACGCGGTCTTAGAAAACTTGAAATAGTTGGTTTTTTTTGACACAAACGGTCTACAGGCATTTTGGCGGAACGGCCTCGGGCCTTCCCCAACCATGCTTCTGAGAAACCTGGAATCAAGGCGGCCTCAATGGTCAAGTTGGAAGTAGTCCCAATCCCCACAGACGAGTCTCAAGCCCTTAGGGGTCTGGATTTAAATGGAATCGACGCCGTCATCGATGAGGCGCGCGCCTGGCTGGCCGGACGGCAAGCGCCCGACGGCCATTGGGCGTTCGAGCTGGAAGCCGACGCTACCATCCCGTCCGAGTACATCATGCTTAACCATTACCTGGATGAGGTCGATGAAGAAACCGAATCCAAATTGGCAGCATATCTCAAGGAAACTCAGGGCGATCATGGCGGCTGGCCGTTATATCATGACGGTGATTTCAATCTCAGCGTATCGGTCAAGGCGTATTACGCCCTCAAGCTGACCGGCGAGGACACCGACGCGCCCTACATGAGATGGGCGCGCAAGGCCATTCTGGAACATGGCGGCGCCGCCAAGGCCAATGTTTTCACCCGGTTCGCCTTGGCCCTTTTCGGACAGGTGCCGTGGCGGGCGGTTCCGGTGATCCGAGTCGAAGCGTTACTGTTGCCGAAATGGGCGCCGTTTCACATTGACAAGGTGTCCTACTGGTCGCGCACGGTGATGGTGCCGTTGAAGATTTTGGCGGCATTAAAGCCCCTGGCGCGCAATCAGCACGGCGTCGATATCCGGGAATTATTCGTCAAGCCGGCGCACGAACAACGGTTCTATCTTTCCAATCCGACCGGCAAGTTTTTGGGCTGGGTGATGCTGGGCGTCGATTTTGCCGCCCGGGTGGTGCAGCCCCTGATGCCCAAATCGTTGGAACGCAAGGCCATCAACAAGGCCGTGGATTTCATTACCGAACGGCTTAACGGCGAGGACGGCCTGGGTGGAATCTTCCCGGCCATGGCGAACACTCTGATGGCCTTCGATGCCCTGGAATACCCGAAGGACCATCCCGATTACGTCATCTGCCGCAAGTCCATCGACAAGCTTCTGGTGCTGCGCGACGACTGGGGCTATTGCCAGCCATGCCTATCGCCGGTCTGGGATACCGGGCTGGCCGCGCACGCGATGTTGGAATCCGGTCTGACCAAGGGCGACCCGATTATGGCCAAGGCCAGCGAATGGCTGCTTGGACGCCAGATCCTTGAGGTCCAGGGCGATTGGACCGCCAACCGTGGCCACGTTCGTCCCGGTGGTTGGGCATTCCAATATTGGAATGACTATTACCCGGATGTGGACGACACCGCCGTCATCGTCATGGCGCTGCACCGGACAGACCCTGAAAAATACCGCGAAGCCATTGAGCGTGGTACTGAATGGATTATCGGCATGCAGAGTGAAAACGGCGGCTGGGGGGCTTTCGATGCCGACAACAACCATTTTTTCCTGCAAAACCTTCCCTTCGCCGACCACGGCGCCCTTCTTGACCCGCCCACGGCCGACGTCAGCGCCCGGTGTTTGGGAATGCTGGCGCAACTGGGCTACGAAAAAGATCACCCGGTGATGGCCAAGGGGCTGGATTATCTACGCAACGAGCAGGAAGAAGAGGGGTCTTGGTTTGGCCGCTGGGGAAATAACTATGTCTACGGGACCTGGTCGGTACTGTGCGCCTGTAATGCCGCCGGCGACGATATGCAGTCCCGCCATATCCGCAAGGCCGTGGAATGGCTGAAATACGTGCAGCGCCCCGACGGTGGCTGGGGCGAGGATTGTTCCACCTATTGGCAGCACCGCCGTGACGAGGTCAAAACCAGCACCCCGTCGCAGACGTCCTGGGCGCTGATGGGCCTGATGGCGGCCGGCGAAGTGGACAGTGATAGCGTTACCCGCGGTATAGAATACCTGATGAAGGCCGAGCGCGATGGCGGCGATTGGCACGAGGAATATTTCAATGCCGTCGGCTTTCCGCGGATTTTCTACCTTCGCTATCACGGCTACAGCGCCTATTTCCCGCTGTGGACGTTGGCCAGATACCGTTCGCTCAAGAAAACCAACACCAAGTTCCCTAAATACGGTCTTTAAGGACGTGGCACGCCTGGGAGTCATTACCGGGCTGGCTCAAGAAGCCGATTGCCTGGATGTTTTTCCCATTGATGATCGTCCTATTGTGCGTTGCGCCGCCGCCCGGACGCATCGCGCCTATGATCTGTCCCGGGACCTGCTCAACAACGGCTGTCAGGCGTTGTTGAGCTTCGGCATGGCGGGGGGCTTGAGGGTGGACCTGGAGCCGGGCGCCATGATCATTGCGTCAAAAGTCGTCGGCCCGGTGGGGCAGGCGTATGAAACGTCGAAGCCGTGGTTGGAAGGTGTCCGGGAAAGCCTCGGCGAAGAGGCGACCACGGCAATCATCGCCGGGTCCGACAAGGTTATCGCGACGCCTGCGGACAAGCGGAACCTGGCCGTGAAATGGGACGCCGCCCTCGTCGATATGGAAAGCCACGCCGTCGCTACCGCCGCCGAGGAAGCCGGGATTCCGTTTCTGGCGATCCGAGCCGTCGCCGACCCCGCCGACCGCGCTATTCCGGCCTGGGTCACGGGGAAAATTTCTGAAAACGGCAGGCCCAGTTATGGCGCCATCCTTGCCGGGCTGGCAACCCATCCCTGGGAATTGCCCGGACTGTTGCGGTTGAAAAGCGACAGCAACCGGGCGCTCCGGTCCTTACGCCGCGTTGCTGGCCGTCTTGGACCCTTGTTCGGTCTCAAGTAAGGCTTCTTGCTCGGCCTTTTTCTGGCTGAGCGTCTTGATCAGACCTTCGAAGACAAATTCAGCTGGGCGCTGGTTGTCCAGCGGAATTTCCGCCACCATCGGTTTTTCGGTTTCGACACCCTTGAGGAATACGCCGAGCGCCTTCAGCGGATGCGAGGTGACGTCGGTGACGGCGGTCGGCTCATAGCCGCAGTGGACCATGCAATTGGCGCATTTCTCGTACCGCCCGGTGCCGTAATCGTGCCAACGGGTTTCACGCATCAATTCATCAAAACTTTCAGCGTAACCTTCGCTCAACAGGTAACACGGGCGCTGCCATCCGAAAATGTTGCGGGTCGGGTTGCCCCAGGGCATGCACTGATATTGCTGATTGCCGGCCAGAAAATCCATGAACAGGATCGACTGGGAGAATTGCCATTTATTGTTTCCCTGGCGTTTAAAGATATCGCGGAACAACTGTTTGGTTTTGGTCCGGTTCAGGAAATGCTCTTGGTTGGGGGCGCGTTCGTAAGCGTAGCCCGGTGATATGGTAATGCCTTCGACTTGGAGGTCGTTGCAGGCGAAATTGAAGAATTCGGCGGCCTCGTCGGCGTTCATCTGGTCGAACAGGGTGCAGTTGACGTTGACCCGAAATCCTTTTGCCTTGGCCGCCCGGATCGCTGAGACGGCGCGTTTGAAGGTTCCCGGTTGATCGACGGCGCGGTCGTGGTGTTCTTCCAGTCCATCCAGATGCACGGAAAAGGTCAGATAGTCCGACGGCGTGAAATCATCCAGCTTTTTTTCCAGCAACAAGGCGTTGGTGCATAAATAGACGAACTTCTTGCGCGCCGTGATGCCTTCGACGATCTCAACGATTTCCTTGTGGATCAACGGCTCGCCGCCGGGGATGGAAATGATCGGCGCCCCGCATTCATCGACCGCGTCCAGGCACTCCCGGACGCTGAGGCGTTTGTTAAGGATGTCGTCCTCATAGTCGATCTTGCCGCAGCCGGAACACGCCAAATTACAGCGGAACAGGGGTTCCAGCATCAACACCAGGGGGTATTTATCAACGCCCTTAAGCCGCTGGCCCATGATGTAGGACCCGACCCGAATTTTTTGTATCAAGGGAATGGACATCGGCGTTTTGTTCTTTCAGGTGGCGGAAGCGTTACGGCGCTCCGCGTCCTTGAGATCGCGGGGCAACTTGAAGGTGATGTTTTCCTCGACGCCGTCCAGCTTCTTCAACCGGACATCGCCGAAATCGCTGAGACGTTCGATCACTTCCTGGATCAATTCCTCGGGCGCGGAAGCACCGGCGGAAACACCGACGATATTGACGCCGTCCAGCCACGAAGGGTCGAGATTGCCGGCGTCGTCGATCAGGTAGCTGGGGATGCCCAGTTCCGATCCGATTTCCCTGAGCCGGTTGGAATTGGAACTGTTGGGCGCGCCGACAACCAACAACAGATCGACGTGTTCGGAAAGGTCGCGCACCGCCTGCTGGCGGTTCTGGGTGGCGTAACAGATGTCCTTGACGTCGGGGCCGACGATATTGGGGAAACGGGCTTTTAGGGCCTCGATCACGTCGCGGGTCTCATCGACGCTGAGCGTCGTCTGGGTGACATAGGCGAGCATATCAGGGTTTATGACCTCGAGCCCGGCGACATCACCGGGCTTGGTCACCAGCAGGACGCCACCGGGAATGCGGCCTTGGGTGCCTTCGACCTCGGGATGCCCTTCATGGCCGATCAGGATGACCTGGCGGTCCTTTTTGGCGTGGTTCTGGCCTTCCTTGTGGACCTTGGAAACCAAGGGGCAGGTGGCGTCGATAACCGGCAGGCCACGATTTTTGGCTTCGATCTCGATTTTTTCGGCGACTCCATGGGCGCTGAAAATGGTCACCGCGCCGTCCGGAATATCGTCGACTTCCTCGACGAAGACGGCACCCTTGTTACGCAAGGTTTCGACCACCCGTTTGTTGTGAACAATTTCGTGGCGCACGTAGACCGGCGGCCCATGTAGCTCCAGCGCGCGTTCGACGATTTCAATGGCGCGTTCCACGCCGGCGCAGAACCCCCGCGGGCTGGCCAGCCAAACGTCTAATTTTTTCTTCTTTTTCGATGCCATGAGTTAGATTCTATCCACTAGAATTTGACCCTGGTGTTGAAAATAAGTTCTCTAGGGCCAAAGGTGAAGGGGTGTTTAGCTTTTTTTGTGGGTTAATTCCATATCAAAAGCTTGTATATGCCTTACTGGGGTGGATTTCGATGATTTTTATTACCGGCGCCACCGGATTCGTCGGCTCGGCGGTGTTGCGCAAATTGATCGCTCGCGGCCTTGACGTCCGCGCCCTGGTGCGGCCATCCAGCGACCGGCGAAACCTGGACGGGCTGGATGTTGAGGTCGTCGAAGGCGATTTGCAGGACCCGGACAGCCTTAAACCCGCCTTACGGGGCTGCACCGGGCTGTTTCATGTCGCCGCCGATTACCGCCTGTGGGCGCCGAAGCCGGAAGGGATGTTCAAGGCCAACGTGGATGGCACCCGAACCCTGATGCTGGCGGCCTTTGAGGCCGGGGTGGAGCGCATTGTCTATACGTCGTCCGTGGCGGTCCTGGGCGCCGTTCCGGGCGAAGGGGCCGCGGACGAAGACACCCCGGTCCAATTCACCGACATGATCGGGCCTTATAAGCAATCCAAGTTCCTGGCCGAGGCCGAAGTCCGGGAACTGGTGGAAAGCCAAGGCCTGCCGGTGGTGATCGTCAACCCGTCAACGCCGATCGGGCCGCGCGACATCAAGCCGACGCCGACCGGCCGGATGATCGTCGAGGCGGCTTTGGGGCGGATGCCGGCCTATGTCGATACCGGGCTCAACGTCGTCCATGTGGACGACGTCGCGGAAGGCCACATGCTGGCCTTCGATAAGGGAGACGTGGGAAAACGCTATATTCTCGGCGGCGAGAACCTGTCACTGAAAGAGATCCTTGGCACCATCGCCGAGATCACCGGCGGCAGGCCGCCGCGCCTTAAAATTCCCCATAACTTGATCATGCCGTTCGCGTTGGTCGCCGAAACCTGGGCTCGGCTGAGCGGCGGCGCCGAGCCTTTCGCCACCACCGACGGGCTCAAGATGGCCAAAAAAAAGATGTTCTTTACCCATCAAAAAGCCGCGAAGGAATTGGGATATGCGCCCCGGCCGGCGGCCCACGCTCTTGCCGATGCGGTCCAGTGGTTCCGCGATCATGGCTATGTTCCGTAACGGAACTTGCCCCGAGGGGCGCGCCGCTTTATGAATTCGGCGACGGTATTGTTGGGGGAAGCGAAAATCTCATGAAAGTGGTCATGCTCGCCGCCGGCGTCGGACGGCGCCTTCACGGCGACGAAAACAATCACCCGCCCAAGGCCTTGCTCCGGTACAGCGGCAAGACGCTGATGGCCCGCCATATGCAGTGCCTTTTCGACAACGGCATCAATGAGCTTGTGTTGGTCATCGGTCACCGCAAGGAAGATCTTTTGGCCGAGGTCGATGCCGTTAGGGAGAGCTTGGGCGCCCCGAAAGACTTTGTCCGCACCATATTCAATCCGCGCTACCAGGAAAGTGCCCTGCTGTCGCTTAGCACCGCCGATGAAGTGCTTCGAAGCGGCGATGATGTCATGTTCATGGACGCAGACGTTCTTTATCACCCGGACGTCCTTAGCCGGCTTATTCATTCCAGTCATCCGAACTGCTTCACCTTGGACTACGAATTCGAAGACGGAGACGAGCCGGTGAAATTGTGCCTGCGTGACGGCGAACTCATCGATTTCGGTAAGCAGGTCACCGACGACTTTCACACCATCGGCGAATGGCCGGGTTTCATGCGGATGTCGCCCGGGATCGCCGTTAAGGTGGCCGACGCGGTCCAGGCCCATATCGACCGGGGCAATCTGACCGCCCCCTATGAGGACGCGATGCGCGATGTGCTTCAGTCGGAACCGGCGGGAACTTTCGGCTATGAGGACGTCACCGGAATCCCCTGGACCGAGATCGATTTTCCTGCCGATCATGTCTATGCAGAAGACGTTATTCTGCCCCGGATTTTGGAAATCCTCGGCGAAAAAGCCGCTAGCTGACCTGCAACATCACCACCCCGGCGGCGACGGCGGTGGCGGCGAGGATGCGCCGGGTGCCGAAGGGCTCCCCCATAAGCCGGGTGCCGATCAGCACCGCCAAGATGACGCTGGTTTCGCGTAACGCCGAAACATAGGTCATTGGCGTTATGTTCATCGCCCAAATGACTAAAGCGTAGGCGAAAAACGATAATACCCCACCGATAGCGCCTTTTTTCCAATGGGCCTTTAGGGTTGGCGCTAGGGTGCGCCTGCGTATGAATATAACGATTATTCCGAACAGGATTCCATCAAGCAGGAAAAGGTAGGCGATATAGGCAAAAACGTCATCGGCCGTCCGTCCGCCGATTCCGTCAACGATGGTATAGCCGGCGATGGTGGCCGCCGTGCAAAGGGCGAAAAAAACGCCGCGCCAATCGTTTTGATGCCATTCGGTCCCCATCGTCAGGCTTAAGATTGCAGTGCATATCAGGACAACGGCGGCAATACCGCCGGGGCTTAGCGTTTCACCGGCGAAGATAAATGCGCCCGCGGCAACTAAGATCGGGGCGGCGCCCCGGGAGATGGGATAAACGTGCGACAAATCGCCGAAGTGGTATTGAAGCGCTACGCAGGAAAAATAAACCTGATGGATGACAACCGAAGCAAGGATGTAGGGCCAGGCTTCGGCATTGGGGAATTCCAGAAAGGGGAGAGCAAGGGCCGCAATGATGGTGCCGACGCCGGTTCCAATGGCCAGCCTGATCCACGGGTCGCCGCCGCTTTTAACGATCGCGTTCCAAGAGGCATGAAGGACGGCGGCCGTCAAAACCAGGGTCAGGACGATAGGGTCCATTAGACCCTGAACACGTATTCTTTGCCGGGATCGCGGTCGATGTCGGGTGGGTAGTTCTTATGTTTATCGGCGTAGTATTGAGCCATGTGCTCACCCTCCGACAGCCGATTATAGGTGGCGTAGAAAATACGGCGGGTCTGATCGGTCATATTGGGTTCAGAGGCATGCGGCGCGTAGCAATCGAAAAAGACAACGTCGCCGGGTTTGGTCGGGCAAAGCACGAATTCCATATCGGCCATATCGTCATCGGTTAACGGCTCCCACGATTTGAACAAGCCCCGTTTGTGATGACCGTTGACCAATTGCAGGCAGCCGTTTTCCACCGTCGCCTCGTCGATGCTGACCAGGGCGGAGATGAAGAAATCCGCATAAGTATCCCAACCGGCCTGTGAATCCTGATGCGGCTTGAACCCGTCGCCGCCGGCCATCTTGAAATTGACTTTTTCCTTAAACAACGCCGCCTCTTCGCCGAGAAGCTGGGCGACGGGGGCTTTCAGAACCCTGCTCAGTTCCTCGAACCCGGCGTGAAAAGGCGCGATATTTTCAATCCGGCTGATCAGGTCGGCGCTGTCCCCCTTCAGGCTCTTTTCATGATAAACCCAGTGTTTCCCGGACTCTTCCGGGAGCGCGACCAGCTCCTGGGTCCAGGTGTCGATGCGCTTCATCTCATCGGCAAAGAAGGCCTGGCTGACGATCAGGTAGCCATCGCGTTCGAACGTATTGATTTGTTCTTCATTAAGGATCGGCGTGTTCAGCATAAACGTTCCTTGAGGCTCAATTTAAGGGCGAACGGATACTAAGCCGAGAGGGGTTTCGCTTCAACGCCGTCTTGAACCGACAGGGAAACAAGAGTTATATGCCCCAACAAAACAAATGTGCGGAAAATAAGGACTATATCAATGCGCGAAGCGCCCAGCCGAAACCAAGCCAGCCAAATACCGTCTTTGACCAAGACGGAGCAGTTGCGTGCCATGTTGACGTCTCCGGAACTGGAATTCCTGATGGAAGCCCACAACGGCTTGTCTGCGAAAATAGTCGAGGAGGCCGGGTTCAAGGGTATTTGGGCGTCCGGCCTTTCGATGTCGGCGGCCTTGGGCGTTCGCGACAACAACGAAGCGTCGTGGACCCAGATCATGGATGTGTTGGAGTTCATGGCCGATGCGACCAGTGTGCCGATTCTGGTCGACGGCGATACCGGTTGGGGCAATTTCAACAACATGCGCCGCGCCGTGCACAAACTGGGCCAGCGCGGCATCGCCGGAATCTGTATCGAGGATAAATTATTTCCCAAAACCAATTCCTTTATTGGAGAAGGTCAGCCCCTGGCCGACATGGACGAGTTTTGCGGCAAAATCAAAGCCGGCAAGGACAGCCAAACCGATCCGAATTTTTCCATCGTCGCCCGCCTGGAGGCGTTTATCGCCGGGCGCGGCCTGGACGAAGCGTTGCGGCGCGCCGAGGCCTATCACGCCGCCGGCGCCGATGCGGTGCTGGTCCACTCGAAGCTTTCCACCCCCGATGAGATCGACGCCTTCGCCAAGGAATGGGCGGGCCGGTGTCCCATTGTCATCGTGCCGACCAAATACTTCCGAACCCCGACCGACGATTTCCGCAAGGCCGGCATCTCCGTCGCCATCTGGGCCAACCATAATATGCGCGCCGCCATCACCGCCATGCGCGAAACCTCACGGCGGATTTTTCGCGAAGAAAGCCTGGCCGGTGTGGATGGCGACATGGTTTTGGTCAAGGAGGTGTTCGAACTGACCGGCAACGACGAACTGGCCGAGGCCGAAAAACGCTACCTTCCCCAACAGGGGCACAAAGCAAACGCCGTCATTCTGGCCGCGTCCCGGGGCGCTCAGTTAGGCCAGCTTACCGAGGACAAGCCAAAATGCATGATCGATGTCCGGGGCAAGCCGCTGCTGTCGCGTCTGGTCAAGACGTTCAAGGATTCCGGTGTTCAGGATATCGTCGTCGTTCGCGGCTATAAGAAAGAGCAGATCAACCTGCCGTCGATCACCACCGTCGATAACGACCTGTTCGACAACACCGGAGAGGTAGCCAGCCTGTCATCGGCCATCGACCACATCGAGGGGGATTGCATCATCTCCTACGGCGATATTCTGTTCCGCCAGTATTATCTCGATCAGCTGCTGGCCGCCGACGAAGACATTACGGTGCTGGTTGACGCCCTTTGGAAGGAACGCAAATCCGACGCCGAGGACTGGGTCCGCGATTATATCAAATGCTCCGGCCCGTTTTCGGGGGACTACCTGGACGATGACCCGGTGACGTTGAGCCGTATCGACAACGACATGGATCCCGCCGACGTCGATGGTGAATGGATCGGCGTCGCCAAGCTTAAGCCCAAAGGGAGCGATCTGGTGCGCGATGAAATCGCCGCCATGGGCAAGGACGGCAGTCTGCCGAAAGCGAGCCTGCCGGACCTATTCGCGCGGTTGGCGGATAAAGGCGCCTCCATCCGGGTGATCTACGTTCCCGGCCAGTGGCTGGACGTCGACGACGCCGCCGACATCACCAAGGCCGGCAATTTCCTGTGATCGCCGCCGCCGAATTCCTTGATCGGGGATTTGCCGCCGGCATCGATTTTTTTACCGGCGTTCCGTGTTCCTTTCTGACGCCGTTGATCAATGGCGCCATCGTTGATGACCGCCTCGCCTATGTCGGCGCCGCCAGTGAGGGCGAGGCGGTGGCGATTGCGTCCGGGGCCTGGTTGGCCGGGCACCGGACCGCCGTCATCTGTCAGAACTCTGGGCTCGGCAACGCCGTCAATCCGATCACCTCGCTGAATTATCCGTTTAGGATTCCGACCCTGATGGTGGTCACTTGGCGGGCCGGGCCGGGTCTTTCCGATGAACCCCAACATGAATTGATGGGCCGGATCACGCCCGGTCTTTTAGAGCTGATGGACGTTCCGCACCGGCCGTTCCCGGCCGATGCGGCGAACGCAGCGGCGGCGATCGAAGAAGCCCTGGCCGAGATGGACAGCACCGGATTGCCGTTTGCCTTCATTATGCAAAAAGGCGACGTCAGCAACGATGGCGGCGACGAGATGACGACGCCACCGGTCCGCGTCGCCGGCGAAACCTCGGACTTTTCCGTTCAAGGCGCAGCAATAACGCGGTATCAGGCATTGGAAGAGGTGCTTTCAGCGGTGTCGGAGGATACCGCGATCATCGCCACCACCGGCAAATGCGGGCGTGAGCTGTTTACCATCGCCGACCGGCCCCAGCACCTCTATCAAGTCGGTTCCATGGGCTGTGCCGCGGGCATGGGCCTCGGCGTCGCCTTGAACGCGGACAAGCCCGTGGTGGTGTTGGACGGCGATGGCGCCGCGATGATGAAAATGGGGACGCTGGCGACCATCGGCGCCTACGCGCCGGATAATCTGGTTCATATCGTCCTCGACAACGGCACCTACGATTCCACCGGCGGCCAGCCAACGGTGTCCGGCTCGGTGGATTTCGCCGCCATCGCCGCCGATTGCGGTTATGCCCGCGGCTTAAAGTGCGACAGTGCAGACGGTTTTGCTCAGGCGCTGAAGACGGCCCAAAAGGAATCCGGCCCGCACCTGATCCATATGCGCATCCTGCCCGGCTCGATGCAGGACCTGGGCCGCCCGACCGTAACCCCGGCCGAGGTGGCGTTGCGGTTCAAGGATTTCCTGAAGTCATGAGCCACAACTCCTGGATTCATCGAATTGTCCGCCCGACGGTGGTCAAGCCCCTGGCAAGCACCCCGGTGACGCCCAATCAACTGACCACGGCGCGGCTGTTGGCGGGCATCGCCGCCGCCGCATTGATGGCCGCCGGCCCGGCATGGCAGGGCATCGCGGCCGGCGTTTTCGTGCTGTCGGTGGCCTTGGACCGATGCGACGGCGAACTGGCGCGGCTAACCGGGAAAACCAGCCCCGGCGGCCACCGCTACGACATGATCGCCGATGCCGTCTGCAACGCCTTGATCCTGATCGGCCTCGGCATCGGCCTCAGGGAAGGGGGGGTGTGGTCGATCCCCATGGGCGTCCTGGCCGGCCTGTCGGTGGCGGCGATCCTGTGGATGGTGATGCGGATGGAAGAAGCGGGCGGCCATCGCGCCGCCGAACTGCCTAGCTTCGGCGGTTTCGATGCCGACGACGCGGTACTGCTGATCCCGGTGTTCGTGTGGCTTGGCATGGCCGAAGGCCTGTTGACCGCCGCCGCTATTATCGCGCCGCTGGTGGCGGTGCTGTTCTTGGTGATGTTCAGGCGGAAACTAAGTGCGGCGGAGCTTGAGTAGGGTCCACACCCTCGCAGTAGACAGCCGCCTACACTGGAAGACAACCCGTTACACCCCATTCACAACCAGCCTTGGAGAAAACCAGAAGATTAAACAGGTAGTGCACAACTATGACCGGCCAAAGGGAGCGGGTGAAACGGTAAAGAAACATGAAAACGAATCCCGTTGCCGTTGCGAAAGCGACCAATTCCAATCCTTGGGGAAGGTGAAGAAGACCAAAAGCAATGCTCGAAACTATGTAAAGGAGGGATGTTGGCCAACTCCGGTGTTGGAATAGCTTTTCAAATAGGAAACGAAAAACAATTTCTTCGGAGAGGGCGACCAGGGCAAGGCCAACCATTAGATCGAAAATCAGGAACAAAGTATTTTCCAACTTGGGGAACAGATGATTGTAGAAAAGCGGTTCAGGAACCTGGGCAAAACGGTAGACTTGGAAAAGGGTCAACTCGAAAAAGAAGACTATCGCCGTGAAGATAAGGGCCCGAACCCATCGGGAGGGAAAAACCGCCAGGGATTTCAAGGAACAACACCAAAACACCACGATTAAGCAAATAACTCGAAACAGGTAGTCGATGATGTAAACCGTGGAGCCATCAAATAAAAATTTTACCCATCCCGTGAATAGGATGGTGAGGCAAAGCAACAGAAGGAGGCGCGGCTCAAGCCGGACAATCCATGTATCTTGGGTAATTGTCATAAACCGCGCCTTTTTTTATTTAACCGCGTGTTCCGCCGCCAGATGAGTTGGGTACGCACTTTTTCCTGTTCCAACAAATTTCGGTTCCAGGCAGGCAAATCCTCTCAAGGGTTTCATGATACCCTTTAGGGCAACTTCCAGTCTTGTTTGTTGGCTGCCCGTCATTGGCCTCTTTTCGAGAACGATCTACTTCTTCTGAAACTTTTTTCCATAGCGTATTCACGGTTGGCCCTTCGGGCTTCATGATCCCATCTTTTTTGAGCCTATTGGCTGATTGGAATTTTTTGATGCTCTTGAACAGCGGTTGGTCAGGGTAGGTCGTCATACCGTAATCAGGCAGCTCGTAATAACCAAGACCGTGAAGTGCCGTCTTGACCTTTAGAACATCATCAAGGTCCGAACTAGATGTACCTTCGATGTTTCGCTTGAGATTTAATGGATGGTGTAACCTTTCATACCTCTTCATGTCATGCCGGGTGTTCTTGCTAGAAGACCGCGGCGATTTAGGATCGCTGATCGTCCGAAAGTACCGAACGATCTGGAAACTGAATTCATAAGGATGTTTGGAAGCGTTATCCGCTTGGGGTTACCCGGTTATTTTATAAACCGGACCCTGCGGGCACCTCTTGGCCTTCAAGTATCCGAAGTCTGGTAGGTAATGCATTGGAATGAAAAACCCGGAAAGTCTTTCAGGATACCTAGATAAGAACATATGGAGAACATTTTTTGCCTTGTCAATCCCATATTTGTTTTGCGGGACCGAGACAGAAAAAATTTTGCGGCAATTACCCGCGGCGGAGCCTGAGTAGGGTCCAGCACGTCCACAGGCAGTAGACCCCGGCGCCGATTCCGGCGAGCACGAAAAACGGCTGCAAGTACCCCAACCAGGTAATCGGCGCGATCAGGTAAATGCCATCTTCGAGCTCGAAGCCGGCGAAACCGGGGTAGCCGACGGCGTCGTGGCCGTCTTCCTCGCTGAGGTCGAGCTGCTGGTCGATGCCGAGGTTGGTGAACATGGAAATCACCGCCGACGCGGTTCCGGCCAGGCCCAGCGCCAAAGCCCAATTTCCCAGTTCGGTGTGCATGAAGCCGATGCCCATACACGCAAACAACGCCCCGTAGCTAAGCGCGCCGGAGATATAATCCAGGTAATAGCCGAGCCTGGACGTCATTTGCTTTTGCCGCGCCAGTTCGCCGTCGAAATGGTCCATGAACCGGGCCAGCACGAACAGCCCGGCGCCCCAATTGGCGTCGGCGGCATCACCCGTCGCCAACAGCCCGGCGCCGCCGAGCGCGATCAACAGCGTGAAGATGGTCAATTGGTTCGGCGTCACCGGCGACTTGACCAGGGGTTTAACGAGTACCCTTGCAAGGCGCTGGTCCCAAGGCGGGCTTTTCATCGGCGGTTCCCGGAATCGCGGATCAGGCGGGGAGGGTGATTCACGACCCGCTAGATGTCAAGTGAGGGCCGCCAAGTCCTCGATGGATGGCGCGAACCAGTAGGAACCACTGACCGGTTCTGAAAACCTGATCAAGCGGTCGTGTTCTCCGTCGCCGGAAACGCCGAACATGCGGCGTAACTGCACGTCGAAACGGTGCGGGTCACAGGAAAAGGCGAGGAAATAGAGGCCGTGCCGCCCGGCCGAGCCAAAAGGCGCGCTGCGCCGGTAGATTTTCAGGGCGACGCCGTCCTCGCTGACGTCGGTGCGCGAGACATGGGAAGACGCGGGCATGGCGTCGCCTTCCAGTTCGATGCTGTCGGGCTTGGTGCGGCCGATGACCTGTTCCTGTTCGGCCTGGGGAATCGCATTAAAGGCATCCAGATCATGCACCCATTGCTGGGTCAGCACGAAGGCGCCGCCGGCGCCGGTCCGGCCATCGGGGATCAGGGCGGCATCGCGCGCCTTTTCGTCTTTGGGATTGGCCGAGCCATCGATGAACCCGGTCAGGTCGCGGGAATCGTGAAAGGTAAAACCGCGATCATCGAAGGCAAGGGATGCAAAAGGTTTCATAAGGCCCTGGACGGTCAACGCGGTATCGAAAACGTCGTCCAGCCGGTCGCCGTGAATCCAAACGAAAATATCGCGTTGGGTGGCGGGGGCGGCGTGTCCGTCGGTACCCTTTATGGCCTCAAACGGCCGCAGGCCCTCCGGCACCGCGGCGGGCGACAACCGCGCCCATAGTTCGGGACCGAAGGCGGCGACCATATTGGCCGCCTGATCCGGGGCCGAGCCTGCGCCGAAGGCGGACAGTTCGTCGATAGCCTTGATTAAGCCCTGCGCATCGCCGCCGGGGGCGACAGTGTATTCCAGGTAATGATGGTGCTGGCTTGCTTCGATGAAAATGCCGGGCTGCGGTGTGGTCATGGCCGGTTTCCTTCCATTGGTATTGTGGCGATACGGGCGGGTTCTGGAAACCCCGTACACCCAATTCCTTGTTCCGGTGCCCACAACGGGGCTATAAGCGCGGCATCATGTTTGGAGCCTTTACCCAAGCCTACCGCCGCGCCCTTGTTTGTTGGACCGCCGGTGTTTGCCGCCTCGCCTGGCTGGTGGTGGCGGCGTCGGTTGTTGCCACCATCGGCGCCGGGGTGTTCCTGGCAGAAAATGTCCGTATCAACACCGATACCGAGGACATGCTGTCGCCGGATTTGGGCTTCCGCCGAAACAGCGAGGCGCTGAGTCAGGCGTTTCCACAATTCTCCGACAATCTGGTCGTCGTCGTCGATGGCGTCACCCCGGATATCGCCGATGACGCGGCGCGTGCGCTCGCCGCACGCTTGCTCCAGCGGCCGAAACTGTTTGGGCGTGTCGATGACCCGGCCGGCAGTGATTTTTTCCGCCGCAACGGTTTTTTGTATTTGGACCTGGAAGACCTCTATGGTCTCAGTGATCGGCTGGCCGAGGCGCAGCCGTTCCTGGGCACGTTGTGGCGCGACCCCAGTCTTGTCGGGTTGTTCAAGATGCTGAATTTGGCGATCGATGAGGCGCTCAAGGAAAAGGCGGGGCAGCCCATCGAAATCGCCGGCGTGATGGACGCCATTACCGACGTTGCCAAGGCGCAACAGGCGGGAACATTCGCGCAGCTGTCCTGGCAGGCGTTGATGTCCGGCGATGCCGCCGAAGCCGACAAAGCGACCGCCAACCGCCGAATTCTGGTGATCCAGCCGGCCCTGGATTTTGCATCGCTGTCGCCGGCGGCCGATGCCATGGATGGTGTCCGCGAGGCAGCGATTGGTTTGGGCCTGACCCCGGAAAATGGTGTCCGCGTGCGGCTGACCGGGTCGGCGGCACTTTCCCACGAAGAACTGAAAAGCGTCGAGAAGGGTATGGGGCTGGCCGGGGCAGTATCGTTGGTCCTGGTGATCGGCCTGTTGATGGTCGGGCTTCGCTCAAAACGACTGGTCGCCGCCACCCTGGTGACATTGGTGATGGGTCTGGTGTGGACGGCGGCGTTCGCGATTTTGGCGTTGGGCACGCTCAACCTGATTTCCGTTGCCTTCGCCGTATTGTTTATCGGACTCAGCGTCGATTTCGGGATTCACTATGGGCTTCGGTATCAAGAATCCATGCGGCGGGGCGAAGACCATGCCAACGCTCTCGGCGAAGCGGCCCATCAGGTCGGCGGCGCGTTGACGCTGTGCGCCGTCAGTGCGGCCATCGCGTTCTATTCGTTCCTGCCGACCGATTACTTAGGCCTCGCCGAACTTGGGTTGATCGCCGGCACCGGCATGTTCATTGCTTTGTTCGCCAACATGACGGTGCTGCCGGCGATGTTGACGCTGATGCCGCATGGCTTTGTCAAAACCGGGGCCGGCGACAAGCCGGTCCGGTCGGCCGCTTTCGGTCCGGCGTTTCAGTCCTTCATCCGGCGCAACGGCCGTGCCGTTTGCTGGTTTGCCCTGGCGCTAGGGCTCGGCTCGGCCTTGATGCTGCCAAAGGCGGCGTTTGATTTCGATCCGCTGAACCTGAAGGATGCCAACACCGAATCCGTGGCCGCGCTTTTCGACCTGATGGCCGATAATCGCAACAGTCCTTATACCGTTACCGTTCTCAGCCGCGACCTGGATACGGCGGCGGGTCTGGCCGAAAAATTGAAAACCCTGCCCGAAGTCGACGCCGCCGCGACCCTGGCTGATTACGTTCCCGCCGACCAAGACGAAAAGCTGGAAGTCATTTCTTCGATGGCGCTGTTTTTAGCCCCTGCCTTCGCCGCCAAGGGGACCGCGGCGCCGCCATCGGCGGAACAACGCGAAGCGGCGCTTGGCCGTTTCCGGGACAAGCTTAAGGCCCTTGCCGCCTTGGCGGACGATGCGCCAGAGAAGCAGGCGGCCCTGCGCCTGTCCCAGGCGATGCAGGGGTTTCAGGGGGAAGACGCCCTCAAGGAATTCGAGAAACGGCTGCTGACGGCGTTGCCGGGCCGTCTAGAGGCACTTAATCAGGCGCTTCTGGCCGGGCCGGTGAGCTTGGCGACGCTGCCTGCGGCGATCAGGGACAATCAAGTCGCCGCCGACGGCAGGGCCAAGGTCGAGGTATTCCCTAAACATGATCTGCGCGACCGCGAGGCCCTGGCACGATTTGTCGCCGCCGTCAGGACCGTCACCGTCGATGCGACGGGTTCTTCGGTGGTCATCCTTGAGGCCGGTAAAACGGTTGTCCGTGCATTTTGGCAGGCGGGAACATTCTCGGTGGTGATGATTACACTGATTCTGATCGTCGTCTTGCAACGGTTCCGGGACGTCGCCTTGGTGTTCGCGCCGCTGGCCCTGGCGGCGCTGCTGACGGTGGCGGCGTCGGTTGTGTTCAGCCTGCCGTTCAATTTCGCCAATGTCATCGTGCTGCCGTTATTGTTCGGCCTGGGGGTTGCAGGCAGTATCCATTTGGTGGTCCGGGAGCATGAGGAAAGCCGGAAAAACAAGGAGCCTGGGGACGCCTGGGGGGTATTGGAAACGTCGACACCGAGGGCGGTTTTATTTAGCGCTTTGACCACCATCGGTTCCTTCGGCAGTATTGCGTTGTCTTCCCATCCGGGAACATCGTCGATGGGCTTGTTGTTGACCATCGCCATTGCCTTGTCGCTGGGGTGCACTCTTGTTGTTCTGCCGGCGTTGATGGCGCTTACCGGACGGAATGGAAACGGATAAGCCATGAATGCCATCGTCAAAACCCCATTGTTTCCCCTGATCCGGCATCTGTCGAAATTCGCCACCCCTGTCTTTATGCATTTACCCGTGTCGGCCAACATGATTACCACCGCTTCCATGGTTACGGGGCTGGCCACGGCCTGGTGCGTGACGCTGGGCACCCCGGGCGGGGACATTGCCGCCGGGGCGCTGTTCGTGATCACCTATATTCTGGACAATTGCGACGGTGAAATCGCCCGGCTCAAGGACCAGTGTTCGAACTTCGGCATGCGCTTCGATACCTTCGTCGATTGGGTGGTGCATACGGCCCTGTTCGCCGGTCTCGGCATTGGCGCGGCGGCTCGGTTCAACAACGAGTGGTGGTTTTGGTTAGGCATGGTGGCGGCCGCCGGTGGCACCATTAATTACATCCTTGGATTTATCCTGGACGCCCGAGATAAAGCCGCCGCCGTCTCCGATGAAGCCTGGGAAGCGAGTAAAACCGGGGAGACCTTTCGTGAGCCGGAAGGTCTCAGCGATTGGGCGTTGTACATCTTCCGTGAACTGACACGAGCGGATTTTTGTTTTATCGTTTTGGCGCTGGCGTTGTTTGATGTGACCTGGGTGCTGGTCCCGGCGGGCGCCATTGGATCACAGGTCTATTGGATCACCCAATTCGCCCAAGGCGCCAACGACTTCCATGTTTAACCCATTTTCAAAGGCCTGACGGCGTGCGTTTCCTGAAGGTATTCTATCTGGGACTCGGCGTTATGCTGCTGGGTTTTATCATCGCCGAAATAGACATGGCCGAAGTCGCCTTGCAGGTGGCTAAGGTCGGCTTCGGGATTCTTGTCCTCATCGGCATTTATTTCGTCGCCTTTGCTATCGATTCCATCACTTGGCAGTTAACCATTCGGGGCGTGCCCTTGAATGTGCTTTGGGCGTACCGGATTTGGAAGTTACGCATGGTCGGCGAGTCCTTTAATGCGATTATTCCCGCCGGCGGTATGGGCGGCGAGCCGGTGAAGGCATCCATGTTGAAATCCCATTACGGCATCAATCTTCGCGAAGGCACGGCATCGCTGATCCTTGCCAAGACCATCAATATGATCGCGCTGGTGATTTTCCTGATCGGCGGTTTCGCCCTGATGATTCAAGCCCAAGCCCTGCCGAAGGCTTATGAATATGTGGCCGGCACCGGGCTGTTGGCGTTCACGGTCGGGGTTTTTCTTTTTTTCGTCATTCAACGGCTTTCCATTACATCGCTGACCGGGACATGGATCAGCCGATGGCGCATTGGGCGGCGGGTTGAGGATATCCTTCATCACATCCACGACATGGACGACCGGCTGGTTCATTTTTATACCGAGACCAAGGTCCGCTTCGCCGCAGTGCTCGTCCTGGCCTTGGTCAATTGGATGCTGGGCGTGGTCGAAATCTATTATGCGTTGGTGTTTCTGGACCGCCCGATCACCTGGGCCGAGGCCTGGATCATCGAGGCGGTGGCGCAAATGGTTCGGACCGGGGCATTCTTCATCCCCGCCGCCATTGGGGTCCAGGAAGGGGCATTCTTGTTGATCTGTGGGGCGATCACGGGGTCTGCGCCGTTAGGCGTGGCGGTATCGGTGATTAGGCGCATTCGCGAGGTCATCTGGATCGTTTGGGGATTCAGCGTCGGCGCGTTGTACTCGTTAAATTCCCCGAAGGCGGATAAGGTTTAGATCATTCGGCCAGTAATTGATCGGCTTTGGTGTTGAGGGCCTTGATCAGTCCACCGATTCCACCGGTTTTTAAAATCCTGCGATATTCCGAACGGCGCACCGCCAGTTCACTGATGCCGCCGTCCAACAGCACGTCAACGACCTTCCATTGGCCCTTTATTTCACGGGTAACGTAGGTGATATCGACGGGACCTGAGGTGGGGTCGATGATCTGTGTTTTTACCAGCGTGGTTTTCTGGGGCCCTGGTTTTTTTCCCTGGGTCACAAACGATTGCCCGGAATAGCCGTCGAACTGGGACGCATAGGTGCTGATGGAGAGGCGGGAGAAGGCAGCCACCAGTTTTTCGATTTCGGTTGGAGAGGCTTTCCTCCAGTAAGAACCGCTGGCAATTCGGGCCATCAGAGCTAAGTGAAAAGTTTGTTCGATGCGCCCGTCCAATTTGTCATAGCGACCCTGGATGCCGAGGGTCTTGGCGTTTTTCATCACCTCGAGAAGGGTTTCGTGAAAAGCGGTGACGACTTGCCTGGGCCCGGCTGGTTGGGTCCCGTCCTGGGCAGCCCAAACCGGCCCAACCGGCTGTATTGTCAGGAGCAGCGATAAAACCCAGATGACAAGGCGAATTCGGTTCATGGGACTTTCCATAGGAGCTGATTATGGCGATCAGAAGGCGGCGGGGTTGGCGTTTACTGGGAAACGAGTTCGTCGGCCTTGCCGTTTAAGACAGATATCAGACCTGTAATGCCTTTGTTTTTCAGAATCTGCCGGTATTCCGAACGGCGCACCATTAATTCGCTGATGCCGCGGTCGAGAATGACGTCAATGATGCGCCACCCGTTCTTGAAAGGGCGGGTCACGTAGGAAATTTCTACTGTCGATTTGTCCGACTTTATCAGCTTGGTCACCACTAGGGTGGTGTTCTGCGGCCCCGGTTTTTCATCAACCAATTTGAAGGTTTCGCCCGAATATCCATCGAAAAGGGTCGCAAGGGTCGAAATGCTCATGCGCCTGAAAGCGTTAATCAGTTGCCTGCGCTCGGATGTGGTCGATTCTTTCCAATGGCTCGCGGCAGCAATTTGGATCATCAGGGGAAGGTGAAATGATTTTTCGACGCTGGGCTGTAGGCGGCTGTAGCGTTGCTGGACGGAGAGGGTTTTCGCCTCCTTCATGACCTCCAACAGGCTGGCTTGAAATCGTTCGACGACTTCAATTGAAGTCATTTCAGCGGCCTCGACAGCGGGCGAAACGAAAACAAAAGCTAATAAAATCAATAGCTTAAAATTTAAAAAGTTACGAATCATGGAAGTTTTGCCGGACCGTTTGGTGATGGAGAGGAGACAGTAGAGGGTGAAATACTTCAAGACAAGGTTAACCATGAAGGGCTAGCGTGACTTTTAACAAATACCACGACAGAGCGTATTTTTATCAAGGGTGGGTGAAAGAGTCGAAAAGGTGGTTGCGGGATTCAGAAAGTTCCCCTAAAAGCATAGTATTAGTTATTGATCATCTAGGGCGTTTTCGTCTCGGAAGGGGCTTTGTCGTCATACCTACAAAGATATAGGTTTCGGGAAACGGTTTTTATGGTAATTGGTAAATTTAAATCGCTGATCGGGTTGAGCGCCGTGTTTGTCCTTGCCGTGGCCATCGGTTTTGGGGCACCTGCAACGGCTTGGTCGGCGGAAGCGCAAATCAAGGCGCCCGCCTCGGTCAATCTGGAAACGGCTCAGGCTAAGGAAGCCAAACCCAACGGCGACGACGAGGATGTTAACGATCCTTTGGAACCCCTTAACCGAATTATTTTCGAATTCAACGAAGGGATTCAGGATGCCTTTCTGCGTCCAATTACGAAATTTTATAACGAAAATGTTAACGTGACTATCCGCCAGGGGATCGGCAATTTCTTGGATAACCTTTCGTCACCGGTAGTTATCGTTAATGAGTTGCTCCAGGGCGAGATAGAAAGCGCCATGAGGACCTTGAGCCGGGCCCTAATCAACTCCACCCTGGGTATTGGTGGTCTTGCCGATGTCGCGGAGGAAATGGGAATCGAAGGCCGTGATGAGGATTTCGGCCAGACCCTCGGCGTCTATGGAGTTGGGGAAGGCTTTTATCTGGTGCTGCCGGTATTCGGACCGTCCAATCCTCGCGATGCCGTCGGCAAATTCTTGATTGATAGTTATTTTGACCCCATCGGCATGGCGTTGGATGACGCGGATGAGACAACAATCATTTATTCTCTGGCCGCGATGCGTGGAATCGATGAATACGCGGGTATCGTTGATGAGCTCAACCAGGTGAAAAAGACTTCGGTGGATTATTACGCGGCGGTGCGGAGCCTTTACCGGCAGAAGCGGAAAACTGAAATCCGTAACGGGTCATCTTTGGAATTGCCGCCGATCCCGGATCTCAGCTACGACTTAACGCCTGAGGACCTTGGCCAATCTCTGGCCAATGTCAATCAACCGGCGGCGCAATAAACCGTTTCACGCCCAAGCTATTTTTCAGATTATTTCCTTAATCGTTTTGATGTCGGCAGGGCCGTGGGTTTCGTTGCGTCTTTCCTCCTAACCCATTGATATCAATTAAAATATTCCGAATTCCCTTGACATTTTCAAGGTGATATGCAATATTCTCGTATTGCCGGTGCCCTTTGGGGCCGGTGGTTTGAGCGGTCTGACCAAATGGTAGACCAACAGGCATATTGCTTCGAACGGAGGATATGACCATGTGCGTTTTCATCGCACCCATCGCATACGTGAATGACGCGTGTGCGTTTTGTTTGCCTCCCTCTGTTTTGCTCGAAGTTGTACTTAATCGTTCTCCCTTGGTGCGCGTTTAGGACGCGGCTGAGGTCTGATAGTCCGCTTGGCGGTACGGTCCTGCTACCGCCGCCAAAGGACAACAGGGAAAAGGGAAAGAAGTTATGACAGCATTGACGTTACCAGCGGTTCCGATTGAAGGCGGCCTGTCGCGGTACTTTCGCGAAGTGTGGAGCTTTCCGATCCTGGAGAAACAAGAAGAACAAGATCTGGCAATCAGCTGCCGCGACAAGGGCGATACCGAGGCCGCCCATAAACTGGTGACCTCGCATCTGCGTCTGGTCGCCAAAATGGCAATGAAATACAAGGGATATGGCCTTCCCGTTGCGGATTTGGTTTCCGAGGGCAATATCGGGCTGATGAAGGCGGTCAAGAAGTTCGACCCTGATTTGGGATTCCGCCTGTCGACCTATGCCATGTGGTGGATCAAGGCCTCGATCACCGAATACATCCTTAAATCCTGGTCGATGGTGAAATTGGGCACCGTCGCCTCGCAGAAGAAGCTGTTTTTCTCGCTTCGTAACCTTAAAGGCCGTCTCAACATTCTTGATAGCGGCGAACTGACCCCGGAACAGGCGCGCCTATTGTCGGATAAAATGAATGTTTCATCCGATGAAATCATCAAGATGAACCGACGTCTGTCTGCGCGTGATATGTCATTGAATGCGCCGTTGTCGGTGGATGAAGAAGGCGCTGAATTTCAGGATACCCTGGTCTCCCAAACGCCATCCCCTGAATATCAGGTTGCTGAGGCCGAAGAATTCTCTCACCACAGCTCTATCATGAGAAGTGTGATTGATACGCTGCCTGAGCGCGAGCGCGATATAATAGTTGAACGCCGCTTGAACGAGGACCCGAAAACCCTTGAGCAGCTTGGCAAGAAATATGGCATCAGCCGCGAAAGAGTACGCCAGCTTGAGGTGCGGGCCTTCGATAAGGTTCAGAAGGCGGTGACCGAGGCGGTGGCGGCGGAAAACGAATCCGCTGCTTAGCCTGGCTTTCCTTTGCATCAGACCTGTTGGTGACGGCGGTCAGCGGCTGACAATTGCTTGTATTTCCGCTTTTAGAACGTCGGCGAAGGCGCGGGCGATGCGGGACAGGGGTTTATGCGCCGGGGTCAGGATGGCGATCCGATAAGGTACTTTGGGCTGGAACGGGATGAAGGCGATGCGCATGCCCCTGCTGAGCCGGGTCAGGCGATAGTTATGTGCGCTGAGCGGGCTCATCACCGCACAAGCCAGTCCGTCCTCGACAAATACATACTGTGAGGCCGCATTCTGGACCTCAAACCGGACGCGCAATTCGCGCCCGTCAGCTTCAAAAATCTCATGCAGGCGGCGGGGAATAAAATGCTGAGGCAGGAAGGACGCCATCGCCCGGCCATCCAGGTCCGTCGGCGTAATCGCCTGCTTTTTCGATAGCGGATCATCAATGGGAACGGCGCAGAGGCAATCCATGACCATTTCATCGGCATCGACCAGGGGAGATTCCGTCGTCACTTCGGCGAACCCAAGGTCGAAACGTTGTGAGGCGAGCAGTTCATAGACCCGCTCCGAGCTCCGGCTAATCAGGGAAACAGACACGTCCCCGCGGTTTTTGACAAAGCGTGATAACAGTTGCGGCATCAGCTTTTCGGCATGGACCGGCATGCAGGCGATCCTGAGATGTCCAGCTTCAAGCGCGCCAACGCCTTGCATGGTGCCGCGAAGATCACCCAGGCGGTCGAGGATGGCGCCCGCCTGGGTCAGCAGGAAGTGTGCTTCCGGAACCGGATGCAGGCGGCCGCCGCGGCGCTCAAATAGCTGATAACCGATGGTTTTCTCCAGGCCCGAGATCATGGCGCTGACGGCCGGTTGCGTGCGGTTCATGTTATGCGCCGCTTTGGTCACCGAGCCGGTCAGCATAACCTCCTGGAAGGCCCTAAGTTGACGCAAGTTCACTTCCGTCTCCTATTTACGCGCCTGATAGCGGCTACTTAAGTCTATAAGAATTTCTGATTGGTTTAAAATAATTAATAATTTGAGTTTATTCTCTACATCCCCCTATAGTCTTAGTGTTGCGTAATCGTCGGCTGATAAAAAACAATATAACAAACCGGGCTGACGATTCTGTGGGAGGAATTGCGGTCCTATGATCGATGGGTTGAGTACGCATCCATATTGGTGGGAAGCAGCGGCGCCACCCGATTTGCCGGAAACGCCGGTTGAGGAGACTTGCGACATCGCCATCGTCGGCGCCGGTTATGCCGGTCTATCTGCGGCGCTCGTCCTCGCCCGCGCCGGACGCTCGGTGCAGGTTTTCGACAAGCAGCGGCCTGGCGAAGGCGCATCGTCGCGCAACGGCGGCCTGGCCAGCGGCAACATCCACATCGGCTTCGGCAAGATGATTAAAACCATGGGTCTGGAAACCGCGCTTAGCGTCTACGGTGAAGCCAAGGCCGCCCGCGAGGGCCTGGCAGCCTTCATCGCCGACGAAAATATCGAATGCGATTATCAGCCGGTCGGACGCTTCAGCGGCGCTTTTCGCCCGTCTCACTACGAAGCCCAGGGCCGCGAGGCGGACCGCCTCAATAAACATTTCGATATTAACGCCGAGATGATTACCAAGTCTGAACAGCACAGGGAAATCGGTAGCGACCTCTACCATGGCGGCATGGTACGCCCGGACCTCGCAGGTCTTCACCCGGCCAAGTTTCACGCCGGGCTGATGGAGGCGGCGATCAAGGCCGGCGGCACCATCCATGGCGAAACGGCGGTGAACGGCATTCGCCGCGATACCGACGGTTTTGAGATCGAGACCGCCCGCGGCCGGGTTAAGTCCAGGCAGGTGATCGTCGCCACCAACGGCTATACGGACGATGCCGACCGCTGGCTACGCCGCCGCCTGGTGCCGGTGCCGAGCCGGATGATCGCCACCCAACCGTTGCCACCGGAGACCATGGCGCGGTTGATGCCAAAACGCCGGATGCTGGGGGAAACCCGCCAGCTTTATCATTATTTTCGTCCCTCGCCCGACGGCACGCGCATTCTGTTCGGTGGCCGCGAGCGCGCTTGGGGCGGCGAAAAAGGCGAATTCGCCGCCAACTTGCGCGCCGATCTTGCCGAGATTTTTCCTGAACTGGCGGATGTTCCATTAAGCCATACCTGGTTCGGCTTCGTCGCCTACAACCTTGATCACCTGCCCCGATTGTTCGAGCGCGACGGCGTCAATTACGCCACCGGGTTTTGTGGATCCGGCGTCGTTTGGGCTTGGTGGATCGCTTCGAAACTGGCATTCAAGTTGATCGGCAACGCGAAAGCCGAAACCGCCTTCGCCTGCGCGCCGCCGAGCGCCGTGCCGTTTTATACTGGAACGCCTTGGTTCCTGCCGGCGGCCCTGCTCTGGTACGGGGTACAGGACCACTTCGGAGCGATGTCAAAAAAATGATACGACCGGAAACACCAGAATTCGGGCGAAACGCCCCACCCGTTCTCCAGAGGAGGTTTGAGCCCATGCGCCAAAACCGCCTTCTGAGGAAACCCAATGCCGTGCGGATAAGAACACGGTTATAGGAAGCACTATACGTTAACCATTAACAGGAGACTAAAAATGAAGTTCAAAGGAAAACTCTTAGCCGCTGTCGTTGCAGGGCTTACCCTGGCCGGCGGTCTCGCCCAAGCCCAGGAAATGAAGTTCTGGCGCATCGGCACCGGTGGCGCCGGTGGCACCTACTTCCCGATCGGCGGTCTGATCGCCAACGCCATCTCAAGCCCGCCGGGCTCGCGCTCTTGTGCTAAGGGCGGCACCTGCGGTGTACCGGGCCTTGTCGCCATTGCGGTTTCGACCAACGCCTCGGTGGCCAACATGAACGCCATCCACGCCGGCCAGCTCGACGCTGGCCTCGCCGGCGCGCAGAGCGTCACGCAAGGCTACGAAGGCACCGGCAAGTTCGTCGGCAACAAGAAGGACAAGGTTCGCGTCATCGCCAATCTGTATCCGGAAGACATGCACCTGGTACTGGCGAACGGCGTCAAGCTCAACAGCCTGAAAGATTTGACCGGCAAGAAAGTCGGTGTCGCGGCGGCTGGTTCCGGGACCCAAGTTTCGGTGAAGATGATTCTTAAACATTACGGTATCAAAGCCGATCAGCATGAGTTGAACCTGGGTCAAAGCACCCAGCGTCTCGCCGATGGGCAAATTGACGCCTTTTTCTATGCCGGCGGCTGGCCCTTTGCGGCGCTAATTCAGTTGGGCTCGACCAAGGGCTTCGACCTTTATACGTTCTCCAAAGACGAAATCAAGGCCATCAACGGCATCATTCCCTACTATGTGGAATCGATGATCCCGGCCGGCGGTTATGAGAACATCAAGCACGACACGCCGACCCTCGCCGTGAACGGCCAGTTGGTGACCAGCGTCGACCAGCCCGCCGATCTCATTTATGGGATTACCAAGGCGCTGTGGAGCAAGAAGACCCGCGGCCTCCTGGACAAGGGTCATGCCAAGGGCAAGGCCATCCGGCTGGAAACAGCACTTAAGGGTGTGCTGATCCCGCTGCACCCGGGCGCCGAGAAGTACTATAAGGAAGTGGGTATGGTCAAATAATAGGCCAATGCGTTGGCGGAGGCGGGCGCTTGGCGTCCGCCTTCGTCGCAACGCGCCGCTCTGCATTTATAGGACGTTATTTTTTTGATTTTATGACAAAGGGTTAGGTTATGGCGGAATTCGACATCAAGAAGGCCGAGGAACTGGAAGAGAAATACGATTCCGGCCTTCATACCCGCGCCCTTGGCCCCTGGGTTCTAAATTTCTCACTGGCATTCTCCATTTTTTTTGCCGCCTACCATTACATTACGGCGGGCATCGGTGTCCCCGTCGATTACTGGCACATGGGCGTTCATATGTCCGGTGTCATTCTGCTGGTCTTTATCGGCTTTCCCATGGTCAAGAACGACGATGCCTGGAAACTGCATCCGAACACCTGGTGGCGATACGCCAATGTGCCCCTCTGGGACTGGCTGTTGATTACCGCTGGCATTGCTTCATCGCTCTACATCGGCATCACCTGGTACGAAATTGATTTCACGCTTATGGGCCAGCGCTTCTTTTTGCCGGAACAGGTGATCCGGCAGGGTGACCCTTACCTCATCGACGTGATCTTCGGCACGGTGTTGATCGTCGTTCTATTGGAAGCCGTGCGCCGGTCCCTAGGCATCGTCGTGCCGATCATCATCATCATGTTCACGATTTTCGCGGTGTTCGGCAAATACATGCCGCTTCAGGTCCTCAAGCACCCGGGCATCAACTGGGCCCAATATATCAACAACATGTATTTCCCCGCCGAAGGCATTTACGGCATTACGCTTTGGATCGTGTCCACCGTGGTCTTCCATTTCGTCTTGTTCGGCGTGCTGGCGCAACGCATGGGTCTGGGCCAGTTTTTCGTCGATATGGCGACAGTGATCGCGGGCCGCTACACCGGCGGCCTGGCCAAGGTCAGCGTCGTATCGTCGGCGTTTTTCGGCACCATTTCGGGATCCTCCATCGCAAATACGGTTTCGACGGGCTCGCTGACCATTCCGAATATGAAAAAAATGGGTTATCCGGGTCATCTGGCCGGCGGTGTCGAGGCCGCGGCCAGCGCCGGCGGCCAAATCACCCCGCCGATCATGGGCGCCGCCGCCTTCATCATGGCCGAGTTTCTGGAAGTCCCCTACACCACCATCATCATTGCCGCCGCCGTGCCGGCCGCCATGCACTACGTCGGTGTGCTCTGCATCGTTCATTTCCAGGCCAAGCGCCTGGGGCTAAAGGGTGTGCCGGAAGAAGAAATTCCGAAGCTGTGGACGGTCATCAAGAAGGGATGGCCGACGGCCCTGCCGCTGGTGGCGCTGATTTATGTATTGTTCAGCGGCTACTCGCCCCATATGGCGGCGTTCTGGGGAATCAGCACGGCCCTTGCCGTCGGCTTCTTAAACCACATGCACCAGATCAAGGTGAGAAACCTCATCGAAGCC
>PVBE010318789.1_pt1 | contig 38326 bp, 33 predicted proteins | sample 1631181 | NCBI WGS metagenome assembly PVBE01 (sample SAMN08397723, study PRJNA350692) | Marine metagenome, whole genome shotgun sequencing project. | isolation source: water | place: Pacific Ocean | collected 2012-04
CTTTCTTTGTCCCTACGTCGATTCACCTCCTTTCCTCACCAAATGTCGTTTTTTGCTAAAGAGTAAGCATCATAGAAAAACCACAGCCTTGAACAACGGGTTTTTCATCCTTTTTGCAAACGCCACTCACAGGGATTTTACAACCTCCCATTGCCTTCCCAAAGACTGCAGGATCTGGTGTAACCCCGTAGTATTCTTGAGCACCCCCAGGGGGCCTCCGGGGAAAACTTTAAAAGATCGTTCAATCCAATTTTCATCCTTATTCTGCAAGGTTATCTCGTTTCTTATTTTATATAGCAATGGTAAGCTATTAGGGGCCTTGAGCAAGGTGGTCAGATGTGGGTTTTTAGTTGGATGAGATCACTGAGCGAACAACATCTAAACATATAATAGATTATCGGTTTTTTAAGTCAAGTCCTTTTTCCCTTATTAATTATTTATATTCACCCGCCGCGGAGGCCGTTTTTTGAACCAACAATTCGGCCGATTGATTATCCACTCAGTTTCAATATCGAAAAAAGCTCCGTATGTCAATTAAAGCCGCCGGATTGGGGATATCATTTATACTGATCTATTCTTTCGTTTCCGATTTTGGTTTGAGTCCGATCAATTTTCTATATTCATCTGGGGAGGCTACTTCCCGGCCCAATAATCCGGCCAGTTGGATTGCCATTCCGACCTCTTCGACATTGCTCGTTGCCATAACGTCTTTATGGGGATACCTATAAAGAATGTCCTCCATGCCGACTCGGATATGTCCTCCTAAAAGTATTGCGGCTGTTGTAAGGTAGCATGAAGCCCTCCCCGTTGACCCTACAATCCAAACTGATGCTGGGTCAATCTCCTTGATACGCCTAACATAAATCAATAGGCTTTCGAACATGGCCATGGGATTGGACATATCGCCTCCAGGCAAGCCTGGCATAATGATCCAGTAAAAGGGCTTTTCTAATATGCCCGTTCTGATCAGATAGCGATAGGCATTATCGACCATGCCTACATAGAATATGGCAATTTGAGGCTTTATCCCAAGCTCCTGCAATAATTTGGTCATGGCAATCGTGGCTTCCGGAGATGTTGTAATCAATTCTTCGGCGGTATAAGATGGACTTGGCCGTACAGGGGAAATTTCGATGAGACCTTCCTTGGCCCACTTTAAAGCATCCTCAACGGTTTTTCCATAATGAGTGGGGCAATCAATAATCATATCGGGGAATTTTTCCAATATGGGGTCGATGGCCCTATGAAAGATCTGAGGGTCCCCAGTGGGGTGCCCGTTTTCATCTCTAACATGGATGTGAAGGCCAGAAATACCGGCTTTACAGCATTCGATGGCCTCTTTGGCGATTTCTTCTGGAGTATAAGGCTGTTTGATATTTTGTTCTTTGCTGATAAATGCGCCCGTAATGGCACACGTTATGACGATTTTGCTAGGGATATCCCAGCTGGGTTGAATCATATCCCCGGCAATATATTCCCCATAATTGATGAGCTCAGGTGGAGTTATTTTAGATAGATCTTTCTTTTCCATTTTATACCCCCTTAAAAAAAGGCCTAATCATCGATCTAATATCTGTCCATCGAATACAATGCCCCTTTGATACAGTGCCAGTAGCCATTATTAATATTATACCACAGGTGCTTGCTGTATCACTTTTCCTTTTCAATTGCAATAATGAAAAAATCTTCCTATGTCAATTAGGGCCGCCGGATTGGGGAGATCCTTCATGCTGACTAACCCGGGTCGAGAAACCATAACCTGGGGAATGGCATTGACGGCCATGGATGCGGTGGAAATGCCGCCCGATAATCCCGGCATGGCAAGTTTAATCTCGGGATTTCCTTCGATATGCACTGATTCTTCCGTGTGATGCTCTTCATCCTCCCCATATACTCTTCCTTCATTTTCAAAAAGAATCACTTTCTCCTCCCGCATGAGAGCATATTGTTTCTGGTTATATCCGCATACAGTTCCTTTTTCAATTTTTGCATAAGGGAGCTTTATGGTAACCTCAGTGATGATTGGTTCTATCGGCATCTCAACGGTCTCATCCAGATTCCACCCCAAACCTGCGGCGATCATCCTCATCGATTGGTCCGACCCGATATGGCCGGTTATCTTGTTTTCCGATACCTTTTTTTCCCATTGCTCAAGCGAAAGGCCTATGCCGCGGCGATCCAATACATTGGGTCCAAAAGGGGAACTATCGCTAATTCGCCTGGCCGTGATCCGTTTGACCTCGTCACACAAACCTGTACAATGTAAAACCAGGGTATCCAAGGTAAATCCGGGGTTTATCCCGGTTCCCAATACCGTCACCCCTCTTTCTCTGGATAGACGGTCGATCTTATTGGCAAGATCGGGATATCGATACCAAGGATAGCCTAATTCTTCGGTAATCGAGATGAAGTTCATGCCCGCTTCGACTCCCATGATGATCTGAGGGTATACCTGATCCAAAAAAGATACGGTGGCATGAAGAACGATATCCGCATCGGTATTCCTCAATAGGTTTTGAGGGTCTCCCGAAATCGAAATCCCTAATTTGCCATCCAGACCTATCGCCTCTCCCAAATCCATCCCTACCCTTTTGCCCTGATCGATGGCGCCAACTAATCGCAGCCCCTTCCTTTTTAAAGCCGTTTTTACCATCAAGGAACCCATCGCACCGACTCCGTATTGAATCATTTTTACTTCTCTCATATCGAATTCCTCCCTTTCCGCAAAGACTAAATAATCAATACAAAGGATATAAGGGCTTTATTATTCACATGCATAATACCATCGTGCTTCCCATCGATGCCCTTTTATGCTGAATTACCATCTTTCTTTTTGCCATTGGAAATCTTCCTTTAGAACGTGAACATTTACACCTTGAGATTTTGCGATCGAATGATAGCTGAATATCGGTGGGCTTCCATCCCTTCATATGTCGTATGGACCTCAGTATACTTAGCCAATTTCAAAGAGGCCTTTACATCTACCATCATGTGAGTGATAGTCTTGAGAAAGGTTCCAACCCATAATCCCCCAGTATACCTGGCACTGGCACCAGTAGGTAGTATATGGTTGGGACCTGCAACTTTGTCGCCATATACTTCAGGCGTGTTTTCACCCAAAAACAGGGAACCATAGCTATGGAGGAGAGGCAAAAGATCCTTTGGATCAGAGGTATGCACCTCCAGATGTTCCGGCGCATACTCGTTTGAATATCTCGCAGCATCACTAAGCGTCTCCACCAATACCACTATCCCTTTGTTTTCCCAGGAACCCCGCGCCGTCTCTTTATTTGTCCGTTCTTTTAACTGGCTTTCGATTTCCTTCAATGTCTCCTGGACGAAGGATTCGGATGTGGTAACAAGGCAAGCCCGGGCATTGGTATCATGTTCGCATTGCGCAAGTAAATCAGCGGCCACAAAGTCAGGCCGAGCGGTTTCATCAGCAATGACGAGCACTTCGCTGGGGCCAGCAAGTATATCGATGCCAACAATACCAAAAATTTGACGTTTGGCTTCCGTGACAAATTGGTTTCCCGGTCCTACAATGAGATCAACCGGAGGTATGGACTCGGTCCCAAATGCCAGAACCCCGATAGCATTAGCGCCTCCAAAGGAGTAGATTTCTTCCACTCCCAATTTATGCCATGAATATAAGATCCCGTGATTAATACCTCTGTCAGGTCCCGCCGGTGAGCAGCAAACAATCCTTTTGACCCCTGCTACCTTAGCCGGAATTACGGACATTAACCCCGAGCTAAGACTGGGATACCGTCCAGCCGGTGCGTAGCATCCGCATGAGTCAACAGGTAATACCCTATGGCCCATAATCATTCCAGGTAGCATCTCTTTTTCAAAATCTTCGATGCAATCCCTCTGGGCCTGAGCAAAAGCGGTTACGCGATCGATAGCAAAGTCAATTACTTCTCTAACTTCAGGTGAAAGCTGGTCCTTCGCTTTGGCGGCCTCTTCTGGTGAGATCAAAAAAGATGAAGGCTTATAATCGTATTTTTTCGCATAATACTTACGAAGGTACTTGTCCCCTCCTTTTTTCACCCTTTGCAATATTAAGCTGACCGTTTCCTGCAAATTCTGAAGGTCTTGTTCGATGACTGGCTTTGCTCTTTTAATTTCCTTGTAATACATTTGTTTTGCCTTTCTGTTTTCAAGTTATTTTTTTCTGTAAATATGGATGCGAATACATCGATAGCTTGCCTAAAAAGTGATTCTTAAGGGTGCCCAAGTTATGATGCGAATACTTTACTGTTTTAAATAATCTTTTCATTTTGTCTTCATACAAGAGCCAACTCAAAGCTAAAGCACATATATAAAAGGTTACCAGTCTATCATTCTAATTTATCCATTGCGTTCCGAATTCTCTCGATACCATTTTTAATACTCTGCATATTCACGGCATAGGACAATCTAACAAAATTATCACACCCGAACGCCTTTCCTGGAACCATTGCTACACGCGCTTCATCCAAAACAAATGAACAAAAGTCCATAGAATTCTTTATAACCACATCGCCTGATTTCCTCCCGAATAAGTCTGCCACGTTTGGAAAAGCATAGAATGCGCCTTCTGGCATTCTACAGGTAATACCTTCGATGGAATTCAACTCTTTGACAACATAATCTCGCCTCTCTTGATATTTTATCCTCATATGATCGACATAATGCTGAGGACCGGTAAGTGCTTCGGACGAGGCATATTGGGCAATCGAGACCGGATTTGAAGTAACTTGCCCTTGAAATTTTTTCATTGCGTCAATAAGCTCTTGAGGACCGGCAGAATAACCTATTCTCCAACCTGTCATCGCATAAGTCTTTGACACCCCATTCACTGTAATCGTTCGGGTTTTTATCTCTTTACTTAATGCAGCCACGCTCATATGATGAACTTCGTCATAAACAAGTCTCTCATAGATTTCGTCCGATATAACAAAAATATTATTCTCTAAAACGATCTGAGCTACTACTTCTAGTTCTTGCCTACTGTAAACTTTACCAGAAGGATTGCAAGGATTATTTAAAATGATGGCTTTGGTTTTAGAGGTCACGTATTCTTTTAATTCACGCTTTGATATCATGAGATCATCAAACTTGGAAGTATCCACTATGACAGGTCTCGCTCCTGCTAATGTGACCTGGGCAGGATAAGTTACCCAGTATGGCGCCAGGATAATTACCTCATCATCTCCGTCAAAAAGAGCTTGCGAGATATTGAATAGCGAGTGCTTGGCACCGCAAGAAACAATAACCTCTGACAGTGAATAGTCTATCATGTTATCTCGTTTAAGCTTAGCGACAATCGCACTTTTCAGTTCATCTATTCCAGCAACAGGTGTATACTTCGTAAATCCTGCCTGAATCGATTCTATCGCTTTTTCTTTGATATTCTCAGGGGTATCAAAGCCCGGCTCACCCATTGCAAAGCTAATTACGTCAACCCCCTTTTTTTTGAGCATCTTTGCTTTTTCATCAATTGCAATCGTAGGGGATTCACCTATGCTTTTTATCTTTTTTGTGATCATTTTGCCATAATCCATGATAATTCCTTGGAAATTGATACTCGGATCCTTTATATTTTTACTTTAAAAATTAGGTTCCAAGACAAATTTTTGCTTCCTGTTTAACAGCAGTCAGTTAATCTCTTCCTGTTTATGCAATCATTCAAAAAGCAATCTAATATTCATATATTATCTTAAAAATTTGTTTTCATTTTCTTTCATTCTCGGAACATCCTGCAAGTCAAAGACATGCTTCACAGGGACAAGAAATTCTTCGATGTCATAAATTCCCCCGTCCTTTTTAATCTTGGCGAAGACTGTCTCCATCGCCTTGATCGCGGCCCGCATCCCGTGATTAGCATAAATGACCATTTTCACTTTATTCAGCTCTTTAATCTCCTGTTCCCTTAAGGAAGAATATATTGTCGGCGTTAACACGAGTGGGACATCTATATCCCAGTGGTTTACAAATTCGATAATCTCCTGGGGATTCTTGGATTTGGAGTGGATGAAAATCGCATCTGCCCCTGCATCGGCATACCTATGAGCTCTCATCTGGGCCTCTTCCTGGCCATAACCCGCGATCAACGCTTCAACGCGGGCGATTACCATAAAATCAGGATTCTTTTGGGCAGCCTTTGCCGACTCTATTTTCCCCTCAAATTCTTCGACCCGGAGCAACTCTTGTCTGCCATCGTCTAGGAGACTGTTATCCTTTGGAAATTTCTTTTCTTCTAGCACAACGCCCGCAATCCCCGCCTCTTCATATCTTTTGATCATATACATTACATTGATTGCATTCCCGTAACCGGTATCACAATCAGCAACCACAGGGATGTTGATCACTTCATTCATGGAACGTGCCGCTTCCACAAACTGATACATTGAAATCAAGCTGGCGTCAGGGATCCCATAGGACGCGGAGATCTCAAGCCCGCTTGACCAAACAGCGTCAAAACCTGCTCTTTCAACCAATTTAGCTCCCATCCCATTGTGAGCCCCGACAATTACGACGAGCTCTTTTTTGTCAAATAATTCCCTAAGCATTGAGGCTCTATTCATTGAGTACTGCCTCCATATTATGGTTGTGAACTCTCACCTGGTGATTTGATTGTTTCGAAATCGACTTATCAAACCTGCTTTAAGCACCTTACTCTGAATGCATTGATTGATCAGGATTCTGTCGAAAATCAAGCGGAATATACTCGTAAGAAGAAACCAAATACTCCCTATAAAATTTGTCGAACAAGAGATGACTCCCTATTTCAGACTGGTGCCTATTGAATATTCTTTTTGGTTGAACAAGCACCAATTCCAACTCAAATCGGCCTTAAACCTTCATCGGAAAATATCGCACCGCTTGCTAGAGTAACTTAATGATTCTTCCTTTAAGATATCAGTATGGTATATTGCTTAAACAATGAGTATATATAAGTCAAGCTACATATTGTTATCTTCTCAATGACAATATGTTATTGCCACGGCATTGGTTACCCTGGATCAGTTGGGAAATCCCTGATCCCGGGGAGACCTGCGAACAAGCTGAAAACATTTCCAGCTATGGAATTTGTGAAAAAATCTTTCGGCAGAAGCTTGAAAGGCATGTTTTTTAAAAGACCCTTGCGAAAATCAAATTTATATCAACCGGTTGCAAAACCATAAAACCATCATTTATCACCTTGTGAGCATCGGATTTTATTATAAGTGAACTTCTTAAAAAAGGCCAAAATTTGACCTTTTCAACAGTCTTGCAAATTGGCTTCAACCAAAGGGTGATAGGCACTTTGCCGGTATCAGATTGCAGGATCTGCAATCCAACAAGTCGGGGATATATTCGAGATGAAGACAAAATGCGATTTGATGGAATGTTGATTGCTAACGAAATAAAACCCGACCCGTAAGGCGTAGATTGAAGCATCCAGCGAGTTTGTGAAGACCTGTTTTTGGATGTAGAAGTATATGATCCAGTCCGGTCAGGAAAGGCCTTTAATATACTCAGATGCCCATCGATACACTATCTCGATCAGACTTTGTAGCGATTCGGAAATATACCTGTCCCTGTGGTGGATCATGTAGAATTTTCGTTTCATAGACGGGTCAGAGAGGGGAATCGCTTCTAATTTTCCCATTTGAATCTCTTCGCTTACGACCTTCTGAGATATTATGGATACACCTAATCCCTGCTCTACCATCCTTTTTATGGACTCAGCATTGGAAAGCACCAGGGGAATAAAGACCGAGAGATTGTTTTTCCTAATAAATTTGTCTATGGCTATCTGGGTTCCGGAGCCTTTATCGTGCATAATTATAGACTCCCCCTCTAGATCTTTGGCTTCAATATAATTCTTTCGAGTAAAAGGATGACTGGGGTTTGAGATAAGCACGAGCCTATCCTCCAAAACTTTCCTATTTATCAGTCTCTTGTCCTCAATGGGATAGGAGACGAACCCAAGGTTGTTGTTGAGTTCAATAGTGTTTTCTCCGACCTGCTTAGTTGGCAGGATGTCCACAGTGACCTGTATGTGAGGGTTTGATTTCTTGAAAGGGCTAATTATGGAAGGGAGGTAATATGCCCCAAAACTTTCGGTTGTATGGATCTTGACGTGTCCCATTTTACGTTGCTGAAACTCACAGACAGTTTCGTTAGCCTTACGTTCCAATTCGAAAATTTTTTCGGCAATCCCATAAAGGGCCTTCCCTACATCAGTCAGGGCATTTCTTCTGCCGAAATAATTGATGAATTTGATGTCATAATGCTCTTCAAGTCGCTGGATCCCCTTTGTCACAGCTGGCTGGGTTATAGATAGCTCCTTCGCCGCAACATTGGGGCTTCCACGTTTGGCGACCAAATACAACAATTTTAATTGGTTGAGGTTCATCTGCTATAGCCTCCGGTTATTCAAAATTCATTGTTTTCCTTATATAATGCACCAATTCATTGTTGTTTACAACCTTTGCACAAGTTATCTCTCGAAGGAACCGTTATTTTCACAACGCCATCTTGGGGGGGGCACCTTGACTCTTAATCATCTCTAACTTTAGTTTTTCAATCAGCTTACTGTGAAATAGGAGACATATCAGATTATAAGTTGATCTGGATTAAGCTGCAAGTTTTAGTTCATTAAAAATATGTTGCATTTCGATCTGAATATTATCGTAATGAATATCTGTACAATCCCAAAGACACCGTCAAATTCAAACGCGGTGATCAGGTAAAAATCACCGTACCGCAATCAACGCACGTGCTGTCGAAAAATGCCACAATTGAACAAGTGTAACATCGTCCTGATCTGCTTTCAGTCAGGGATTAAGATGGTCGAGCCGGTGGTCTTTCTTCCCTCAAGATCTCGATGGGCCTGGGCCGCTTTCGCTAAAGGATAGCTTTGCCCGGCCTTGATCTGAACTCCGCCCTTTGTCACAACTTCAAATAAATCCATGGCATGTTCAACCAAATCCTCACGCTCCTCCGTATAAGTCATCAGACTCGGTCGTGTAAGAAACAAAGACCCCTTTGCGACAAGGATACCCAGGTCAACCGGCGGGATCGGGCCGGATGATTGGCCGAACGTAACCATCATACCCATGGGTCGCAGACAGTCTAGTGATTTCATAAAAGTTGACTGTCCGACGGAATCATAGACCACATCGACACCTTTCCCCTGCGTGATGTCTCTTACGCGTGAAACAAAATCCTCCTTATTGTAAAGGATGGTGTGGTCGCAACCGCGAGTCCCTGCAAGGGCCGCCTTTTCCGGTGTTCCGACAGTTCCGATCACCGTCGCACCGATATATTTGGCCCATTGGCAGACGATCAAACCGACACCACCTGCCGCAGCATGGATCAAGATCGTATCGCCCTTTTTCACCGGATAACACTTACGGAGGAGGTACCGTGCAGTCATTCCCCGAAGCATCATGGCGGCGGCTTGCCGGAAGGTGACCTCCTCGGGAAGTTTTACAAGGCGACGGGCCGGTATCAACCGTACGTCCGCATAGGAACCGGGCGGGATCGCAGCATATGCAACACGGTCACCGGCCTTAAGTTCAGTCACGTTTTTGCCGATTGCCTCCACCACACCGGCGCCTTCCATCCCCGGTGTCGCCGGCAAGGCGGGCAGTGGATAAAGTCCGGTGCGATGATAAATATCAATAAAGTTAACCCCGATTGCTTCGTGACGAATCAACACTTCACCCTGGCCCGGCCGGCCAGAATCGTATGCTTCCCAACGCAAAACTTCGGGCCCGCCGGTTTCATACATTCGAATTGCTTTTGCCATATGAGCTCCCGTTTACCTTTTTTCTCGAGTTTTACCCTTCGTACAACACCGCCAATATGCTCGCCTTTTCGGTTTTTGCAGCAATGCAATGCGGTGTTGTGGACAGATAATAGACGCTGTTTCCCGGCTCAAGTTCGAAGAAATCATCCCCGATTTTCAACGACACAACGCCACTTAGAATATATATAAACTCTTCTCCCTCATGCACCGATATTTCCCCTTCCGGATCGATTTCGAGTTTTACAATCAGGGCTTCGTAAAAAGTCTAACTTCTGTGTTGCGCTGCATTCTTCGTCATTGCAGTGTACTGTAAGTACGCTTCATTCCTCAGAATTTGCGCGCCTTGAATTTGAATCTTTTTACGTTGCCGTCTAATTTCGACTTTTTACGAGACTGTCAAACTTGATTTGGGTTATTTATTTAAATGAATAGTTGTGGTATACATCTATAGATAAAAAAAAGTATAAAGCTTGTCAATTTAAGATTCCCTATCATCTCCGGTCCGGAATAGGTTTTTAAAAAGAGAATCCCAAAAATGATGGCACTCGATGCAGATGCGACATTTTATTTTCGGCTTCCATCCCAAGGGAAGGACAAAGCAGAAAGTGATCGTTCAACCGAGGACGAAACAGAAAAAAGACCATCGGGTAATGACAAATTTATTGTATGCCGTCAATGCCGTCAAATCATAACGAGTCCTGCCGAACGGATTGAAATGGAGGGGGTGCACCGACACACCTTTGCAAATCCGCATGGAATCGTTTATCAGATCGGATGTTTTAAATCGGTAACAGGCTGTGGGTATGCAGGCCCTGCTTCGGATGAATGGAGCTGGTTCAAGGGTTTCAGCTGGCGGGTTGCTGTTTGCGGGACTTGTCTTTTACATGTGGGGTGGCTTTTTGTCTCAAAGGGTGGTTATAGGTTCTCTGGACTGATCCTGGATCGTATTGTTGAGATAAAATGAAAACATTGTGGTATCCCAATCCGGTTAAATCAAGCGTTGGGTTAAATATGTAAACCGCCGCTTTGTTTTACTGTTATTCACACCAATGGCCAATGCCCTCCACATCATTTAGTTTTTCAACCCCACTTACGATGATATCCAGGGGGGGGCACCTTGGCAATGGCAAAAACGTTCTCTTTGTTGGTATATGTAATTCTTTCTGTTCGCCCTGTGCATTCGATAAGCATCGCCTGACCCTGTTTACCTTCCCGATCGGGAACGCGAATATCCGAATCAGCCTCACTGGGTGGGAAAGATGAAGTGATGTAATGACGAGTTACACGAGACCTCGTTCCTGTTTTATCCGCTGATGTAACTCGGAAAAACTCTCTGGAGATTGCTCCTCTGTTCGCCGTTTGAGGGAAATGGCTCCGGTGGGGCAGGTGACAGCGCACACCCCACAACCGATACACCAGTCAAGGTCGACTTCAGCGTGGCCTTCAACCACAACCGATGCGTCCACTGGACAAATATCTTGGCATGCCCCGCATCCGATACATTCTTCGATGTTGGTTTCACGGGTGAAATAGACAGCCATTAGGGCATCGCGTGGGATTTTCTTGCGCCGGATAATCCCGACATTCCAGCAATAGTGACCACAACAGTTGCAAGTATGTTTGACTTCGCCTTGGGCGTTGTCCACCATGTGGACCAGCCCCTCTTTTTCACAGTTGCCGAGGGTATGGAGGGCTTCATCTTTGGACACCTCCCGGCCAAGCCCTTTGGCAATTAAAAACTCGGCCAACTCGTTGTACTTAAAGCAAACTTCCAAACTGTGCGGGCAATCTGTCCGGCCCAGAACATGGGCTGACATCCGGCAGGGGCAATGGGCCACTGCGATTTTTGTTGCAGCACTGACGATCGGGCCCATTTGCTCGTATGGCATGACCCCTTGCATCGGAATGTCAATGGACATATTTGCGGGGCTGTATTTATAGTTTTTTGTAGCCACACCCCCATAAATCTTTTGTGTTGTTGGAATGGTAAAGTAATTTAGCACCAGTTTGGCCATACGTTTGGCGGTATCATCTTTGCGGCCTTCCCAGAAAAAAGTCTGGGGCATACCGTAGCCGACCTGAAGGAGCGCATAGGCCTCTTTCTGATTGCTATCAACAGTGCTGTATATCAGATGCCGTTTAGAAAGAGACTCCAGCCCTTCTTCCACCGTCGGCCGGGGCAGGTCGGAACGGGCGATGATCGTTTCCAGATCGGCTGTTTTGAACGGTGCTAGATTGTTTGGAATGGCCAGTGCGATTCGAGCCTCCGCCGGCGTGAACATCTCCTGGAGCAACTTGAGAAGCGCCTCATTAAAAGGGTAACCCATTACCAGGTTTTCCAGATGCCCGGCCAGTTTCATGTAGATTTCCATTCGCAACCTCCTATTTGGTCCGGAGCCCTTTTTTGGAGAAATTTGACCCCAGATTTTCATTGAGTGGTGCCGGACCATGGGGGGCGTGTCCCGGTTGCATCCCCTGGTGGTCCAGCCAAAAGGACCGTTTTTGATAGGGGGACACCTTCATGATATAATTCCACAACTCTTTTGCATTCGGTCCGGGCATGTCCGCAAGAGCCATTGGGGCCAAAGCCAGGTCGGTGGCACATAAAACAAAACCTACAATCATCACGATCTTTTTCGTTTTATCCTTCTTTCCGAATAAGTATCTATAACCTCAAAGAGTCATTTGATAAATTTAAGATATAAGATCACTGATACTAGATATTAAGCCACATTATATACAATTTGCCCCATTGGGCGGTAAAATGTCAAGCTAAAGGTAATTTACGTCTTTGTTTTGATCACCGCTTCTTTGAGATACTGAAAGACCAAAGGTCCTTCAATGGTAGCTTTTTCGCTCCCCATTACCACATGGTGCATCCAATCCAATTTTTCTTTATCAAAGCTGCCAATCTGGTCCTCTATAAGTTTTAACTCATTGTGATTATAACTATATATCACAACAGGACCGTACAAAACTTCACCGATCTTTTGATGAACGGCAGCACCGATGATGAAGCAATTACTGATTTTCATGTTTTTTGGGGGGCGTCGATAAGAGAGTATTTCTGCAAAAAGCGTCAGACTTTCAATTACACCTTCGCTATACGCTTTATTGAGGGAGGCCGATCCGTCATTTTCGATATCATCAATGTCAGACATCTCAAAGGAAAGATCGAGCATATCGACATATTCTTTTTGAATGGTTCTAACAGATTCTTCCTTTCTGCTGACGACCACATCGCCATCGTTTAAGATTTTGATAACGTTGCGAATGCTAAGCATCTCCTTAATGGCGGGGCTTTTTCTCATTGCCACATCTTCAGCAGTGGTGTCATAGATTGCCAGATCATTGTCCAGGACCAAAATCCTTTGTTCACCTTTATCTTTTTCAAGTATAAAAAGATCGAGATCCCGTTCTCGTTTTAACTTGTAGGGCTTTATTTCAAGCAGATCCCGCATGGCTTCCCCATCGATCTTTTTACCGCTATCCGGAGTTCCGATGGAAGCGATTACCTGTTCTGAGATCTTATCGATTTTTATTTTTTTCAGCAGATTTTCTCTGAAAGTCATGATTATATACCCCTTTGAGTTAAAACAGTTTCACCAAACGTTCTGATGAACTCGCTTTAATTTTTTAGAATGAAGATGGATATTTTGAGAAAAAACAGTGAACATCGATGGTTGCGTCATTTTGACTTGAAAAATTACTTCGTAAACACGTAAATTAAGTCTATTTTGATGTAAATCAATTTCAGAATGCGCTATAACAACTACTAATTAAAATTTCGCACCTTTGATCCTATGAAGATTCGCCTTCGACAAAGGGCGGATTGAAATTTTTTTTGCAAAAATATGATAACGAAGGATTACAAAAGAAGAGAAAACAAAATCGAACAGATGCATCAAGCAACCCTACACCCAAACGAAACATTTTTGCAACAATTGGAAGCCGACGGTAAATTTGATGCCAACGTCTGCTTTCAGTGCCGCAAGTGCACCAACGGTTGTCCGGTCACTTTTGCCATGGATCTCTATCCCGATGAAGTGATTCGACTGGTTATCCTGGGTCAGCGGGAAGCGGTTTTGAAATGTCGAACGATTTGGGTCTGCGCCGCTTGTGAAACCTGTACAGCCCGCTGTCCAAACGGGGTCAAAATCGCTGAACTGATGGACGCCATCAAAGAGAGGACCCTTTTAGAGCGTGTCCCTGTACCCCAGCCCCAAATCTTAACACTCCATCGAACATTTCTAAAAAATGTAAGAAAATGGGGACGTGTTTTTGAAGGGACACTCCTGCCCGCTTACCTTTTGCGAAGCGGTCAATTTTTGCATAAATGGCGCGAGAGGTTATGGGGTTGGGACATAAAATTCGGGTGGCGGTTGCTTTGCAGGGGAAGATTCTTTCATTTTCCAAAAAAAATCAGAGGGAAAAAAGAAATCCGTAATATTCTCATTCACCATAAAAAATAAAACCATGAAGATCTTCGAGTTGGCCTATTACCCTGGCTGTTCGCTGCAAGGAACAGCAAAAGATTATGCAGAATCGATCATTGGAATTTGTGAACCCCTTGACATTCAACTGACAGAGGTTCCGGATTGGAATTGCTGTGGGGCAACCGCGGCTCACAGCATTGATCGTCGGGCAAGCCTTGACCTGGTCGAAAGAATCTTTCGCCAGGCGGCCCAAATGCCGCAATCGGAGATGCTGGTTCCCTGTCCCATGTGTTTTAATCGATTAAAAACAGCTATTTCGGCGCAGCCGTTCGATCAGAAGACTGAAGATCAATATCGGATACCCATGGAAAAAGGATTTCCCAAAATCTGGGACACGGCCAATTTTTTTGCCACCCAACAGATGATGGAAACGATTTCAAATAAGGTTCAACAACCACTCAAGGGCTTGAAAGTCGTTTGTTACTATGGTTGCATGGCCAACCGACCATCTGAAATCAGCGATGAAACCGATTTTGAAAACCCCCAGAGCCTGGATCGAATCGTCATGAATCTTGGCGCCACACCTATCGCTTGGCCTTTTAAGACCGACTGCTGTGGAGCGACCCAGGTGCTATCTCGCCCGGACATCGTTTCCCATTTGGTCGGCAATCTTTATGACATGGCCAGACGGGTCGGGGCCCAGGCTGTTGTGGTTTCTTGTCAGATGTGTCACGCCAACCTTGACATATATCAGGAAAAGATTGAAGCGGATTGGGGAAGGCGTTTTAATTTGCCAATATACTATTTTTCTGAGCTGATCGGGCTTGCAAGCAATGTAAGCGGGGTAGAGAAGTGGCTTTCTAGTCACCTTACAGATCCTTTTCCCCTTCTAAGGGAACTTGGCTTGTGGAACCCGACATAGAATTTGCTTTAGGGTGGAAAACTCTCTGCACCCCGGGTGCAGGGAATTTTATCTTGCACAGCGAATAAATAAAAATGACAAAAGTGAATACAGCGAAAAAATCCGATCAAACCCTTGCGGGGATCTTCACTGGAAATAAAAATAAGATCGGTTCGATAACCATTGCGGGCGGAGGGATAGCCGGTATTCAGGCGGCCCTGGATATAGCTAAATCCGGTTTTAAGGTATATCTGGTTGAGGAGAAACCCGGCTTGGGCGGGGTAATGTCCCAGCTTGACAAGACTTTTCCCACCAATGATTGTTCATCCTGTATGATGGGGCCAAAATTGGTGGAACTCGATAATCACCCGGATATTGAGATTCTTGCTTATACCGATATCATCGGCCTGGCCGGTGAGCCCGGTCGCTTTCAACTGACGCTCAAAAAGAAGGCCCGCGCCGTAGACCCGGAAAAATGTATCGGTTGCGCCGTTTGTGCTGGAAAGTGCCCGGTAAAAGTGTCAGATCCATTCAATTCGGGCCTTAGCAAACGAAAAGCCATTTATATTCCGTATCCCCAGGCGGTCCCGTTTGTTTACACAATTGACAAGGAACACTGCCGTTATTTTACCAGGAAGAAATGTCGGATTTGTGAAAAGGTTTGTGAAAACAGGGCGATCCAGTTTGATCAGGAAGATGAGGTGATAAAGCTTGAAACCGGGGCTGTAATTTTAGCCGGTGGGTTTGAGCCTTTTGATGCGAGTTTAAAGGGAGCATATGGACACGGGCTTTGGCCCAACGTGGTCACCAGCTTGGAATATGAGCGGATACTTTCGGCTGCGGGTCCTTTTCAGGGACATATTCAACGTATCTCTGACAATAAAACCCCTCGAAATATCGCATGGATTCAGTGCGTCGGTTCACGTGATCCGGCCTTTGGACAGGATTACTGTTCCACAGTCTGCTGCGTGTCCGCCACAAAACAAGCCATGATCACCAAGGAACACGACAACAGCATTGATACCGACATTTTTTTTATCGATATCCGGGCCCAGGGAAAAGGGTTCGATCGTTTCTACGAAAGATCGATGTCGGAAACCAACATTCGCTATGTTCGGTCCATGATTTCCCGTGTGATCCCAAATCCGGAAGATCATACCCTTTGTATTTCATATGTGACACCCGAGCACCGGATCCAGAAAAAAACTTTTGATATGATTGTGCTTTCCGTCGGCCTTTCGCCGAACGCTTCTGTTTTAAGGCTGGCAAATGAGATCGGCCTGAAAGTGGACGAGTGGGGCTTTATCACAACAGATCCCCTCGATACGGTGGCTACCTCCCGTCCTGGAATTTATGTGTGCGGGGCGGCCCAGGGCCCCAAAGATATTCCGGATTCGATCCAGCAGGCCGGCAGTGCAGCAGCACGAGCCACGGCCCTGCTAGCCGATGCAAGAGGATCCATGATTGAATCAAAAGCCCTCCCTGTTGAACGCGATGTGACCGGGGAGGAACCACGGGTTGGAGTCTTTGTCTGCCACTGCGGAACCAATATCGCCGGTGTGGTTGATGTCGAAGCGGTTACCGACTATGTGAGATCGCTCCCCAATGTGGCCTATGCGACCCATTGCATGTTTACCTGCTCCACCGACCAGCAACAGGAAATAAAGCAGGCAATAAAAACACACCGTCTTAACCGGGTCCTGGTCGCAGCATGCACTCCTCGAACCCATGAACCGCTCTTTCAAAACACCCTGCGAGAGGCGGGGCTCAATCCTTACCTATTCGAGATAGCCAATATTCGTGAACAGGATTCCTGGGTACATCAGTTAAACCCGGAAGCTGCCACCGCCAAGGCAAAAGATCTGGTGAGGATGTCTATCGCCCGCTCTCGGCTTCTGCAACCCTTGCACAACACCACTTATGAAGTGATCCAGCGGGCGCTGGTGGTTGGAGGGGGATTAGCGGGTCTCACGGTGGCTCTCGGCCTGGCGGAACAAGGATTTTTTGTTGTTATGGTCGAACGGACTGCTGAGTTGGGGGGAAATGCGCAGACGCTGTTCTATACAGAGGATGGGGCCCAACCCGCCGAGTATCTCAAGGAACTGATCGGGAAGATCGAAAGCAATCCTTTAATCACGGTTTATAAAGAGTCCCTTGTGGAATCGATTACCGGCAGTTGTGGCAATTTTAGCACTGCCCTCAGTGTAAGGGGAAAAGTTCAGAATATTTCCCATGGAGTTGTGATTGTTGCCACCGGTGGAGAGGAATATCAGCCAACAGAGTTTCTTTTCGGCAAGCATCCCAAAGTGCTGACCCAAAAGATGTTTGAAAAGTTGCTGGCAAAAAAACCCGATGAAGCCAAACAGTTTCGGCAGGTGGTGATGATACAATGCGTTGGATCACGGGAGCCGGAGCATCCATACTGTAGCCGGATCTGCTGCACCGCTGCGATGAAGAACAGCTTGAGGCTGAAAACGCTAAATCCAGATACCCGGGTTTCGGTCCTATATAGAGATATTCGTACATTTGGTTTAAAAGAATTGTCCTATACGAAAGCGCGGAAACAGGGAGTTCGTTTCTTCCGTTTTGAAATAGACCAAAAACCGACTGTAACATCCAACGGCGATGCGCTTGAAATTTTGGTTTTTGATCAGCATCTTCAGATACCGGTGAAATTGCAGGCAGACCTTCTGGTATTGAGTGCAGCCATCCGACCGAGACCGGAAAGCAAGCAACTATCGGAAGTCGCACGGCTTCCTTTTGAAGAAGATGGATTTTTTATGGAAGCACATATCAAGCTCAGACCCCTCGATTTTGCAACAGCCGGCTTTTTTCTCTGTGGCCTTGCCCATGGCCCCAAATTCGCAAATGAGGCCATTGTCCAGGCCCACGGCGCGGTTTCAAGGGCCTGTTCAATCCTTTCTAAAAAAGAGATGATGGCCGAAGCCGTGATAACCCATGTCGATCCCCATCTCTGCCGGGGGTGTGGAGAATGCGAGAACACATGTCTTTTCAAAGCGATTCAAGTAAAAGAAGTGGATGGAAAAAAGCAGGCAGTGGTATCCGAAATATTATGCACCGGCTGTGGTGCTTGTAATGTGGCATGCCCCACAGGGGCGTCGTCCCTGGCCCATTTTCAGGATGATCAGGTCCGTGCAATGACCAAATCGATCGGGTGATTGGCCGAAAAGTTTTGATTATAAAATAAGGGCAATCGATATGTCTTTTTCAGAAGAACCGAAGATAGTGGCGTTTGTATGCAACTGGTGCGCCTATGCCGGTGCTGATCTGGCAGGGGTCTCGCGGATGCAGTACCCCACGAATGTCCGACTGATTCGTCTGATGTGTTCCGGAAGGGTAAATCATGGCTTTCTGCTCGATGCTTTTGATAAGGGTGCGGATGGCGTCATTGTATCCGGGTGACATTTAGGGGATTGTCATTACCTGGACGGTAATAAGAAATGTCAGAAAGTGGTTGAGGAAACCCGTGAATTCCTTGTCCTTCTCGGGATTGATCCAAAACGTTTGCATTTAAAATGGATTTCAGCGTCTGAAGGAGCGGAGTTTGTCGAGGAGATGCGTGGCTTTGTTCAGCTGGTCAAATCGCTTGGTAAAACTCTGCCCCCGGAAAAAAGAACGGTGCCATAAAATCGGTATGAGATGGATCTTGCTCTATGAAGCAGAAAACGAAACTGACACAAACACAAATTGATTATTGCATGGAGTGCGGTATCTGTACCGGAAGCTGTCCCATCAGCCGGGAACTTCACACTTTTTCACCACGGCAGATGATCAGACAATCTACGATGAAACAGGATGGGGGACTGCTTCAAAGCCCGGAACTGTGGGCGTGTCTCAGCTGCGCTCGCTGCAGCGAGCGGTGTCCCGTAGATATTGATTTCCCGGAATTTCTCCGCTTGCACCGGGAGAAGGCCCGGAAAATAGGAAATTTTCCAAGGGAAAGTCATCATGGGGTTCTACAGTTGGCCGCAAGCCTTCAAACCCATAATATCAAGCAGCAACGCACCGGATGGGCGGAATCGGTAGGGGTTTTCAAAGATAAAGGAGATTATTTTTACTTTGTGGGGTGTCTCCCTTTCTTTGATATTACGTTTCGGTACCTCGGTCTATCCCCCCTCAATATCGCACGAAGTGTGCTCAGGTTGCTAAACAAAATGGGAATTGAACCGGTGATCAGCAATGATGAGCGGTGCTGTGGGCACGATGCGTTGTGGTGCGGCAATGAAGTCACTTTCAACAAATTGGCCGAGTGGAATCTCAAAACAATTAAGGCGACCGGGGCAAAACGAGTCCTCTTCAGTTGCCCGGAAGGGTATTTCACATTCAAGGAGCATTATCCGAAATATGTTGGTGAGCTCCCCTTTGAAGTTCTCCACATGACAGAGCTTTTAGCCCGTGAACTGCCGGATGCCGGGGTTTCCTTTCAGCCGCTTTCCAAAGATGTGGTTACCTATCAGGACCCGTGCCGGCTGGGTCGCTGCTCGGGAATTTATGAACCACCACGCCGGCTTTTGCATCTTTGCCCTGAAACCCAACTGATCGAAATGGAACGAAACAGGGAAAACGGGCTCTGCTGCGGGACCAGCGCATGGATGGAGTGTTCCAGTTGTTCCAAAGCGATGCAAGTAGAACGCCTTCAGGAGGCCATTCAAACAGGGGCACAGACCCTGGTCACCGCCTGCCCCAAATGTCAGATTCACCTGATGTGTGCCCTGGGAACAATTAAGCAGGATCTGAGAGTGACGGACATTTACACTTATCTGGAAGAACGGTTGGAAAAGGAATAGAAAGCGAAGCCGCCGGCGGGTAGGCTTACCCGGGTTATGCAGCTCTCGACAGGCTTACCGCACACACCTTGTATTCTGGAATACCTGAAACAGGGTCCAGGGCGGCGTTTGTAAGTTTGTTGGCAGCCGCCCTGGCATAGTGGAAGGGAATAAAAACCGTTCCCGGGACAGCTTTGCGGGACACCTTGACACGCGCAATTATCTTTCCCCTTTTGGAAGCAATATCGACCATGGTTCCGTCTTCAATCTCAAGGGTCCGGGCATCCTTGGAAGAAATTTCAACAAAACTTTCCGGAGCACGCTCATTGAGCCCCGCAGTTTTCATCGACATCGTACCCGTGTGGTATTGGTAGAGAAGACGACCGGTGGTTAAATACATGGGGTATTGCTTGCTAGTTTCCTCGGCCGGCGGACGGTAATCAATGGCATGAAAAAGCCCCTTGCCTCGGGTGAACTGGTCACGATGCAAAATCGGCGTTCCCGGATGCTCCCTATTCGGACAGGGCCAGCAAATTCCTTCCTGTTCGATACGGTCAAAGGTGATTCCGGCATAGGACGGCGTGGTCCTCGATATTTCTTCCATGATGTCACTGCTGTTCGCATATGACATCGGATACCCCATAAGGGTTCCGATTTCACAGATGATTTTCCAATCCTCCCATGCTTCGGCAGGGGGATCTACCGCTTTTCTGATCCTTTGAACTCTTCTCTCTGTGTTGGTGAAGGTCCCATCCTTTTCCGCAAAACAAGCAGAAGGAAGCACAACATCAGCCAGTACGGCTGTTTCAGATAAAAAGATATCCTGAACTACTAAAAAGTCGAGGTTCGATAGGCTTTTTTCCGCATGATTCAGATCCGGATCAGAAACGAGCAGATTTTCACCGATGATATACAACGCCTTCAGATTCCCGTCAAATGCACTCGGGATCATCTTTGTGGCGGTCAAACCCACTTTTTCAGGGAGACCGGTGACCCCCCATGCATCCTCCATTTTCTTTCTCAGCTCAGAATCCGTAACCGCCTGATACCCAGAAAACACATCTGGGAGACCACCCATGTCACAGGACCCCTGAACGTTGTTCTGCCCTCTCAAAGGGTTGACCCCTCCGCCTTCCATACCCAGATTGCCGCAAAGCATTGCAAGGTTTGCCAGGGATTTGACATTGTCGGTCCCGGTGGTGTGTTGAGTGATTCCCATACAGTAAAGAATGCTCCCGGTCTTTTCACCGGCATAGAGTCTGGCGGCGTCAATGAGGTTCTGTGCAGGAATGCCGCAAATTTCCTCTACAAATTCGGGGGTAAATTTTTTGACAATATCTTTTAATTCATCAAACTTTTCGGTTCGATTGGTTATAAAATCCTTGTCAAAGAGTTCTTCTTTGATAATAACATGCATTAAACCGTTAATCCACGCCACGTCTGTTCCGAGGTTGGGCCTCAGCCATTGATCGGCAAAGGTTGAAATTTTGATTCGCCTGGGATCTACCACGATCAGCTTTGTCTTTTTGAAAGTGACCGCACGTTTAACAAAGTTTGACAACACCGGATGGTTTTCGGTGGTATTGGATCCGGTGATGAGAATAACATCTGCTTTTTCGATACACCCGATGGTGTTTGTCATTGCCCCGCTTCCGAATGCCGCAGCCAGACCGGCCACAGTAGAAGAATGTCAGAGGCGGGCGCAGTGGTCAATGTTATTGGTTTTCAATACGGCACGGGCAAATTTTTGGGCGATGTAGTTCTCTTCATTCGTAATTCTGGCAGAGGTCAACACGCCGATACTGTCAGGCCCGTGTTCATTTTTAATCTCTTTGAATCTGCTTGCCACCAGATCAATTGCTTCTTTCCACGTCGCGTCTCGAAAGGTTCCGTTCGTCTTGATCAAAGGCGTCTTCAGGCGTTCAAGTGAGTTGATAAAATCGAATCCGAATCGCCCTTTTACGCAAAGGCTGCCTGAATTGGGTACAACATTCTCCACACCGGTAACCTTCACCACTTGATTTTCTCTCACATGCAGATAAAGCTGGCACCCGACACCGCAATAGCTGCAAGTGGTTCGGACCTGTTTTGTTTCCCATGGCCGGACATTATACCGGGCCTCTTTTTCGACCAACGCCCCCACGGGGCATGCCTGGACACATTCCCCGCAGAAGATGCAGTCTGAATCTTTAAGCGGTCTGTCCCCGGCAGCAATGATTTTGGCTTTTGACCCCCTGTATCCGAAATTGATGGCATGGTTGACTTGGATTTCATTACACGCCTGAACACATCGACCGCAGTTGATACATCTTGAAAAATCCCTGACAATGAATGGATTAACCGTCTCCATCGGATACGTGGTTTCAGTTGCTGAAAACTTCTCGCCAGATACCTGATACCGGTATGCAAGGTCCTGCAGCCGGCAATCGCCCCAGACCGGGCACAATTCGCTGCTGCCATCTTCCATCTGAACCTTGAGCTGAAATTGGGTCCAGTCGTCTCCATCTGAACCCCGAATCGAGCAGTTGTGATTACCCGATGACAAAAGAAGCTCGATCAGCATTTTCCTGGCTTCGATCACCTGGGGAGATTCGGTGCGGACCACCATGTTGTTTGTGGCCGGAGCGGCACACGAGGCCACCAGGACGCGCGCCCCCTCTACCTCAACGACGCAGATTCTGCATGAGCCGGTTGGGGTGGCACTTTTAAGGTGACAAAGCGTGGGGATATCTATATGGTTACGATTGGCGATTTGGAGAATCGTTTCCCCGGTGTCAAAAGAAAATTCATTCCCATTGATAATAATTATATTTTGAGCGTTCATCGTGCTGAAATCTCTTCTTAAAATCGAATCGTTGTCTACAGGTCACCCCTAGAGGCTTAACGGTCAATGGTCTGAAAAAATCCACCTGTATTTATAAGATGTCCCCAACTTTGTCAACCGGGCTTTTCCCCATAGTTACATAAAAACCATGCCAAAATGGATTTAAAGATTATTATGATCCAATAAATCCCGGATCACACAGGCTACCTCATTGAATTGTTTTTTCTTTTTTAAGGTAATATCTGCCGAATTCCGTCATGCCCACGATATGGAACGCCATATCATGAAAAATGCTAATATAAAATATTTTTCTTAAGATTTATAATATTTTTTAAATGTTATTACAATTTATTGAAATTATTAGAAATATCTTTTTATGCCCTATTAAAAAACATTTTAATATAATTAAATTCAATTTCCCTTTCCATTTCCCTGTTCAATATCTTAACTTATTGTAATTATATATTAATATCATACTCTTTTTGGAGAGTAACTCAAAACAACTCTAAACGAAGAAAATAAGAGAATTTAAGAGATTGATGGCATCGATCCACAAAAAGTAACTCAAATTTGTAAGGCCAATATAGCGAAAGTAACTCAAAATCTTAAAATTCGATTAAACGCTAGAAATACCTATCATTTCAGATGGTTATTACTAATTTGCCTTGTGATGGTTTTGCTATGTACTCCTGAAATATTGAACAGGAGTATCGGAAAATGCCACATATTCGCACATCCCAGGAGACAGAATTCTTAAAGTACTTTCGCAGTATCAACAAGCACACCATAAAAAATATATGGATCATCCGACTAAAGCGTACTTTGCTTCGTGAAGCGCATGGATTTTAAGTTTAAAGAATTTAATATCCCGGTATCCATAGGCCTGCCTTTGAAGGGTTTTAATTTTATTGTTTGTTCCTTCCAAAGGCCCTGTTGAGATCCGGCAGTCATAGTAATTGAGGATGCCGAATGTGTGGGCAGTCAGTGTTTTAGCGAACTTTTGCAGCATTGCAATGCCTGTACTCAGAGCCTTGCTGATCCAATCGGTTAGGATTGTCTTCGCATCGGATTTACAATCCCGGATTCACACTTGCCTCAGATCTTCCTTCAGGTAATAGGCAGTAGCCAAAGGCTTATTGAGACCGAGAGCTTCCTCAAGGCGTTCTTTCTCATTTTTCTGATCATTGATAACAGCACCGGTCTTTAAATCCAGCACTGCGGTTAGATATCGGTGTCCTTTGCCAATGCTGATTTCATCGATGGCTATTCGAGTTACATGTTTGAGTCGTGGACTTTTGTATTTTTTGGTCAGATAGTGTTTTTGGATCTCTTTAATGAGGTCCCAGCTGACCCCCGGATGGTTGGCGGCATCCAAAATGGTCATATGCTTGGACAAGGAAAGTGCGTAACGTTCAAATGCACTGGTGCAGGTTCTGCGCTACTTGACAAGCGGATGTCATTGCAACACAAACACTGAACACGTTGGATGGGAAGTTGAATAAATACGGGTTTCGATCCAATGGGTACGGTTCTGAACATCCTTGTTTCGGTGCCTTGGCGCTTGATCTTTTTGCTGTCACAAACCGGACAACACAATGAAAAAGGTGCAGGCTTTAGGGCAAAAAATTTTCCCCGCTCTATAGATGATCCGAACTTATTGATAGCCTTGAATACCGAATCCATGATACAGCAAACTGGTGGACACATGTTAACTCCTTTCTGTGAGGTTTAGTCACCTGCAGAAAAGGCTTGTATGTCCACATTTTTCAATAAATAGTACGCTTAAACCGGATGATCCTAAAGTCTGTGATATGCAGCGTGGCACATTATTAAACCTTGGTACATCTTTTATCTTTATGTTTGATTGACACCGATCAGCTCCCTGCAGTGTATGAATCCAAAAAGGATCGGTGAACATCTTTTAAAGCACATGTATTCCTGGCGCTCAAACTGATTGATTGAACCATTTGAATATAAAGGAGAATGATTGAGCATTTTATTTGACCCGATGAAAATAGAGAATATGGATCTTAAAAAAAGGCAAAGGCCGGAAAGGATTATCCGGTGCTCATCAAAATCGGCGTCCAGGACGGCTTTCCAGGTGGACTTGAGCCTAAAGGGGGGAAGGTTGGAATGTGTTCAGGCAAAGATGGATAAAACCGGTTGAGGATGTGGAGAAAAAACATGGATACGATTTTTACAAATGGAAACATATTGACGATGGAAGATAAAACGCCCCACGCCGGGGCGGTGGCAGTGCAATTCGGTCGGGTTTGTCGAATCGGAGACAGGCAAGAGATTGAAAATCTGGCCGTTCCCACGACCGAGCTCATCGATCTCAAGGGCCAGACCCTACTTCCCGGTTTTATTGATACCCATAATCATTTCTCTCTATATGCACTGCTCATCGACCAGGCAGATTGCCGGCCGGCTGCCGGATGTGTGCGGTCCGGAGATGTGCTGGAAGCCCTCCGGGCAAAAGCTGCAAATACACCGCCCGGGAAATGGGTGATGGGTTGGGGGTACGCACCTTATTTGCTTGACGACAAAAAAGAGTTGATGCGGGATGACCTGGATCGGGCATCAGAGAAACATCCGATCTGTCTGGTCCACGTTTCTGTCCACGGTGCGGTTGTCAACAGCCTTGCCCTAAAAGAATTGGGTTTCACAAGGGCAACACCCGATCCGCCTGGTGGAAAGATCCAAAGGGATGAAAGCGGGAATCCGAACGGAATTTTAAGCGAATCGGCTTTCATGGGTCCTATTTTTTTCAACCGGTCTTCCATCTACGGGAAAATGATGTCCGGATATGATAACAAAGGAAGGGTTGAAATGATGAGCCGCTGCGCAGCATACTACCATCGACTCGGTCTTGTCGGCGCCCACGATCCATTTGTTGACCCCTTGACGCTCCGTACCTACCAAGAGGCGGCCGAAGCCGGGTATTTTCCATTTCGCCTCTACGCATACATCCTCAACCATTGGGCGGACTCTCTCCTGTCGACTGGAATCCGTCGGGGTTTTGGTTCGGAATGGATCAAATCGGGGCTATCAAAATATTCCTTGACGGGGGAATGAGCAGCCGGACAGCGGCCGTTTTTGAGCCCTATGTGGGTGGTGGAGGTGGAATCGGTATTCTCAATTACGATCTGGCGGGCATCAACCACGAAATCGAGAAATTTGACCGGGCAGGATACCAGATATCGGTACATGCACAGGGAGATCGTGCCCTGGACATGCTCCTTCAGGCTTTTGAGCGGGTCATGATAAATGGCAACTCGCTTCGCCATCATATCGTTCACGCCGGAAACCTGACCGACACACAGATCGATCGTGTAGAAACATTGGGCTTGCAAATTACCAGTCAACCCAATTTTTTCTCGCTCCTCGGTGATGGATTCATAGAAGCCTACGGTCCGATTCGTTCCCAAAACCTCTACCGTTTTCAAACTCTTTTGAAAAGAAACATAAAATTGGCCTTCTCCTCCGATTGCCCGGTGGCGGACCCCAACCCCTTCATCGGTATTCGCGATGCTGTCTGCAGGAGGACGGGCAGCGGAAAATCGATCGGGCTCTCGGAAGCCATTACAGCTGAGCAGGCCTTGAAGCTTTACACCCGAGAGGCGGCTTATTTTTCCTTTGAGGAAAAGGATGCCGGATCCCTGAAGGCGGGGAAACGGGCTGATCTGGTTATATTGGATAAAGACCCGATGAGGTTGCCGGCGGAAGAAATCCCCACCTGCCGGGTAAAAATGACCGTTGTCGGCGGTAAAATTGTTTATGGTGATAGGTCATAACCCTCCCCGGAGCTATAATCGTATCGTCATTATTGGTTCAAACCCACTTCATCTTTCGGATGCGGATTTCAATCTCCTTTTCCTCTTTGAGCAGATTGACAATTTTGGATACGTCTGTTTTGCTGTAGTGATAGGGACATTTTTTCCCCCAAAGATTTTCTCCGATAAGGTTAAAAAGGGCCTCAAATTCTTCTTCAATCTGAAGGGGGGAGCCTGTGGAGAATAATATAAATCTCCTGACACCACTCTTCCCCATTGAACCTTCGAAAACTGATATCGGACATCCTGGAAGGAGAACAAAATGGACGAAACCATCCATTCCCCACCGAGAAGCTTTTCAAAAGCAGCGTTTAAAGCGATCTTTCTTTTGGTGTTTATCGCAGGCGCTATTTTTTTGATCCGTTTAACGCCGATTCGAAATTACCTCACACCGGAAGCCTTGGGTAATTTTTTAAAAATCGCCGGAATCTGGACGCTTGTTGTATATATTCTGATCTATACTGTCGGGTGTTTGCCTATTTCTCCCGGGAACATTGCTGACCGGTTTGGGGGCCGCGATATTCGGCGCATATTGGAGTTTTTTATATGTCTGGTTTGGCGCCATGTTCGGTGCAAGTATTGCCTTTTTTATTGGCAGGACATTGGGCAGGGAGTTTGCTGGATCGTTGATAGGCGATCGACTTAGAAAGTACGACGATGCCATTGAGCGAAACGGTTTTGCCACTGTTCTCTATTTGCGATTGGTTTATTTTCCTTTCACACCCATGAATTTCGGGATGGGGCTTACCAAAGTTCATCTCAGAGACTGTGTCTTTGGAACCGGGCTGGGCATTATTGTTGGGACATTTACCTTTACCTTTTTTGTCGGGATGCTGAAGGATGTCTGGACTTCGGGAAACTGGGGAGAGCTCATTTCTTTGAAAGTCTTTTTCTCTATCGCCCTTTTTATCTTTTCTTTTTTGATTCCCAAGATTATTAAAAAGCTAAGAGCCGAAGAGGGCTAAATACAAACAAAGGAGAAAAAGGATGATGGAGCTTGACAATTTATGTGTGGATACAATTCGGATGTTATCAGCAGATGGTGTTGAAAGGGCCAATTCAGGGCACCCAGGGATGCCGATGGGTGCCGCGGCAATGGCATATGTTTTATGGACGCGTTTTTTGCGCCATAATCCCACAAATCCAAAATGGCCGGACAGGGATCGGTTTATCCTTTCTCCCGGACACGGTTCCATGTTGCTCTATACCCTGCTTCATCTGACAGGGTATGATTTGACTTTGGATGATCTGAAAAATTTTAGGCAATGGAAAAGTAAAACTCCCGGTCATCCCGAATACGGTCTTACGCCGGGAGTTGAAACCACAACCGGCCCGCTGGGACAAGGTTTTGCCGCCGGGATCGGTATGGCCATTTCAGAGCGATATCTGGCCGCTCGATTCAATAAGCCGGAACATGTCCTGGTCGATCATTATATTTATGGCATTGCCAGCGACGGCGACTTGATGGAAGGTGTCTCCCATGAGGCGGCATCTCTTGCAGGTCACCTGGGGCTGGGCAAAGTCATTTACTTATACGATGACAACCACATCTCCATCGAAGGGAGCACGGATATAGCTTTTACTGAAAACCGCCTGGCCCGTTTTGAAGCCTGTGGATGGCATGTACAGAAAGTCGATGACGGAAACGATCTCAACGCCCTTGAAAAAACAATCGGTGAGGCACAAAAAGAAATCGGTAAGCCCTCATTTATTGCCGTTCGAACACATATCGGATATGGAAGCCCAACGAAACAGGATACGCCGGCTGCCCATGGCGCGCCCCTCGGACCGGAAGAAATCCAGCGGACAAGGAAGAATTTAGGATGGCCGGCAGATTCGGCTTTTTTCATTCCGGATGAAGCATGTGATCAATTCCGGAAGGCGAAGGAGAAGGGGGGGAGACTTGAGCAAAAATGGTTGGAGACATTATCCGACTACGAGAAAGCATACCCGGAACAGGCCAAAGAATGGCATCGGTTCGTAAACCAGAACCTGCCAGAGGGATGGGATTCTGATATTCCTGTTTTTCCGCCGGACAGCAAAGGCAGTGCAACGCGAATTTCTTCCGGCAATATACTAAATGCCATCGCGCCGAAAATTCCAAGTCTGATCGGTGGCTCCGCTGACTTGGCGCCTTCCACCAAAACACTGATTGACGGTGAAAATGATTTTCAGTCGACCCATTTTGAGGGTCGAAACTTGCGCTTCGGCGTAAGGGAGCATGCCATGGGCGCCATCATGAATGGAATGGCCATACATGGCGGCTTGATCCCGTATGGTGCAACCTTTTTGGTATTTTCCGATTACATGCGGCCGGCCATCCGCCTGGCCGCCCTCTCCGGGCTGCAGGTCATATATGTATTTACCCACGACAGCATCGGTCTGGGAGAGGATGGACCGACCCATCAACCCATTGAACATCTGGCCGCCCTTAGGGCCATTTCAAATTTAACGGTCATCCGACCCTGTGATGCCAACGAAACTGTTCATGCCTGGCAGTTTGCTCTCAAAAACAATAAAGGTCCTGTTGCTCTTGCCCTGACCCGGCAAAACGTTCCAACCCTGGATCGTGAAATCTTTGGTGCTGCAGACGGTCTCTATCGCGGTGCCTACATTTTGAGCGATGACAACGCTGATAATCCGGATCTCATACTGATTGCCAGCGGATCAGAAGTACAAATCGCTATTGAAGCCGCCCAAAAAATCAGGGAAAAAGGTGCGGCAATACGTGTGGTGAGCATGCCTTCGTGGGAACTGTTTGACCAACAGCCCGAGGCATATCGCCAGCAAATTCTGCCTGAGGAGATAAAAGCCCGGGTCGCGATTGAGGCGGGGAGTTCCCAAGGATGGCACCGTTATGTTGGAAGCAGGGGAAGGGTGATTGCCCTTGACCATTTTGGTGCTTCAGCACCTTATAAAATTCTTTTTGAAAAATTTGGAGTAACCGCCGATCGCGTGGTCGAGGCCGCCTATGATCTATTAAAGCCGGACGGAAAAGTGATGCAAGATCCACTTTTTTAATGCATGACGCGCGGTTATTTGGCATGCAAAAGGTATTAGGGTATTTTATGGGTTTTGGAAAATTTCAGAAAACGATTGATCATGCACTGTCGCAAATCAAAGAAAAAAAAATCTTTGATCGAATCTGGGCACATGATCAAACGGTTTGGAAAGATGATCTATCGGAAATCGGCAATTGTCTGGGTTGGCTGCATAGTCCTGAAGTGATGGTGGGGGCGATTGGTCAGATCACAGCTTTTGTTGATGAAATCCGAACTGCCGGGTACACGCGTGCATTGCTGCTGGGCATGGGTGGTTCCTGTTTGGCGGCGGAAGTCTTTCGAAAAACCTTCGACGTAAAGGATGGATTCTTGGATCTGGCGGTGTTGGACAGTACCGACCCCGAAGCAATTCTGGAAAAAACAGAAGGGCTTGATCCATCAAGGACCCTATTTCTGATCTCCACAAAATCCGGCGACACGATAGAAACCATTTCATTGATGAAATACTTTTACAATAAAACCCTCGAAGCCATTGGCGAAGAAACCGTGGGAGACCACTTTATTGCCATCACCAATCCCGCCAGTAGCTTGGAGACCATGGCGGCTCAGCTACAATTTCGAAAGGTTTTTTTAAATGATCCCAACATTGGAGGTCGATATTCTGCCTTGTCCTATTTCGGACTCGTTCCTGCAGCATTGATCGGCATGGATCTAAACTCGATTCTGCGCAGGGCATCAAAAATGGCTGCAACCTGTAATTATCCTGTGCACGGTGACAATACCGCTGCCCGTCTGGGTGTAGCCATGGGAGTACTCGCCATGGCAGGGAGAAATAGAGTAACAACAATTATTTCACCGCCCCTTTCTCATTTCGGTGCCTGGGTGGAACAGTTGATTGCCGAGAGTACCGGTAAAGATGGTAAGGGCATACTGCCTGTGGTTAATGAAGCGGTTTTACCTCCCGACAAATATGGAAACGATCGATTATTTGTCTATTTGCGCCTTAAAAACGACCGGACTTTCGACGAAAAAGTACAAGCATTAAAAGATGACGGAAAGCCGATTATTCAGCTGGATCTGCGAGATACATATGATTTGTGCGGGGAGTTTTTCCGCTGGGAAATGGCCGTTGCGATTGCGGGGATGCTTATCGGGATTAATCCTTTTGACCAACCAAACGTGGAATCGGCTAAAATCTTGGCAAGTGAAATGGTCACGACATATCAGACAAAAGGGATGCTTCCGGAATCAATGCCTACCTTTGTATCAGAAGGGATTGCTGTCTATACCGATCATGTATCTGACAGCGTCGGCGAGGCACTGAAAAAATTTCTTTCCCAGGCGAAACCCGGCAAGGAAAGAGCATCAAGCCGAAGCTATGTTGTGTTGCAAGCATATGTGAACCCGACACCGAAAAACAATGCCGCGCTTCAGGGATTGCGAAATAAAATTCAGCAGACCTATCGTCTGGCAGTTACGGTGGGATATGGACCGCGTTTTCTCCATTCAACCGGCCAGTTTCACAAGGGAGATGCCGGGCATGGATTGTTTATTCAATTCACATCAGAGATCGACAAAGATTTACCGATCCCAGATCGACCGGGTGAAAATACTTCATTGATCACCTTTGGCGTTTTGAAAAGTGCCCAAGCCCTTGGGGACCGGCAGGCATTGTTGGATGCGGGGCGTCGCGTCATTCGCTTCCATTTGGGGACAGACATTTCATCGGATCTAAAAAAACTGGCGGATGCGCTGGCGTAAAGGAGAAAAAACCAAGCTACAAAATCCTCCACGCATTCATAAAAAATGCACCTGCAACGGCTGAACCAATACACACCGCCCATGCGCTTTTTTTTATTCATTTAACTCAAGTTTTGCACCTTTGATTTCAGAAAGACTTGCCTCCGGTCTGAGCCATAATGTTTAAGGCCCAAGGTACTCTTGACATACCACACGGTCTTTGCGATATTCTCGATCGCAAAAAGAAAGAATCTTTTAGGGAATAGTCAATTGACGATTTTAAAAAAAGATTATGATGTCACCTTAGAGAGCTTTGACAGTCTTTATTCTTACTGGCAGAATGAAAAGTTCTCTTTAAGATGGGACTGTCTCTTTGTTCTTCCCCAATGGCTGGAAGTTTGGTGGAACGAATTCGGCGCTTCATCCGACCTCTATCTTTGTTCTATAAAGCACAGGGAAGATGTGATCGGTATCGCCCCCCTTTTGGTCAAAGGGGAAAAAGCCCTGTTTATTGGTGACAGCGATGTTTGTGATTATCTTGATTTTATTGTTGCTCCAGGAAAGGGGCCGACATTTTTTAGTCTGTTGCTTGAACATTTAAGTCAGGAAGGTATCGTTTTTTTGGATTTAAAGCCTCTTCGTCCTGACTCATCGGCACTGACAGACCTCACGGCCGCGGCCAGGAAGCGGGGGGGCGAGGTCTCCTGCGACCCGTTGGATACTTCATTCGAAATGGAATTGCCTGCTACCTGGGATCAGTATCTTTTTATGTTGAACGGAAAGCAACGACACGAAATCAGGCGTAAGCTCAGGAGATTACATGAAACAGCCGCGGTCGACTTTCGGGTGGTTGAGTCCCCTGGAGAAGTTAGAAATGAAATGGATATCTTCTTTGAGCTGTTCAGGTCGAACAGAGAGGATAAAGCGGCCTTTATGACCGATCAAATGGTTTCATATTTCAGGTCGCTGGCAGAGGCCATGGCAACTGCAAAAATATTAAAATTATATTTTCTCGATTTAAATACTATAACTTCCGCTGCGACGATGTGTTTTGATTATAATTCTACAATCTATTTATATAACAACAGTTATGACTGCCGATTCAGCTCTTTGAGCGTCGGTTTATTATGCAACGTGATCAGTATCAAAGATAGTATCCAAAACCAAAAGAAAAAATATGATTTTCTGAAAGGTGTCGAGGCATACAAACATCGACTGGGGGGTCAAGAGGCCCCTTTGTATCGGTGCCGGATACAAATTTAAAGATTCCAACCCCATGAGGAGCCGGAGAGTTTTTGAAGAACCCTGTAGTCCGAAATAAAAAATAAGATGAATGCATCAAAAAATTCAGCTTTGGGAGCAAAAACCTTACACCTAGCGATGTTCAGTGTCCATTCCTGTCCGGTGGGAGAATTGGGAACAAAAGACACCGGCGGGATGAATGTTTATATTCGGGAGCTTGCCTGCGAGTTGGGAAAGCGGGGACATCGCATCGATATTTTTACGCGTCTTCACGACCCCAATGACAGCCAGATTATCGTATTGGGGAAAAATGTTCGGCTGATTCATCTTCGGGCCGGATATAACGGATATATGTCCAAACTGGCCATATATCCCCACCTCCCGGATTTTTCCAGGGCGCTGGAAAACTTTAGAAAAAAGGAAGGTCTTCATTACGATCTGGTGCACAGCCATTACTGGTTGTCAGGTCAGATAGGAAAGTGGGCTCAGGATAGTTGGAATGTTCCTCACATTTTGATGTTCCACACCCTTGGAGCTGTGAAAAACGCGACCGGTGTGGGCGAGAAAGAACCCGTGATCCGTATAACCTTTGAAAAGCAATTGGCCAAAACGACTGGACGTCTCATCGCCGCCACTGAGCAGGAAAAAGTCGAACTCATCCGATATTACAAGGCATTACCGGAGAGAATCGGGGTGGTCCCCTGCGGTGTAAACCTGGCACTTTTTCGACCTGTGGACAGGGTAAAGGCACGACAAGAGCTTGGCCTCGGCCGCGATGAAAAAATTATATTATATGTGGGCAGATTTACCCCTTTGAAGGGAATCGACAGATTGTTGAAAAGCATGACATTTCTGCGAAACAATGGGAGACCCAGGCTGGTGATCATCGGCGGTGATGGGCAAGACACACCTGAGTTTAAAAAAATGCAAAAGACGACATGGGATTTCGGGATAAACGACATAATTCACTTTGCAGGAAGGGTCGAACAAAAAGACTTGCCGTTTTATTACAGTGCCGCCGATGTTTTGGTGGTATCATCTTACCACGAAAGTTTTGGGCTGGTTGCGCTTGAGGCCCTTGCCTGCGGTACACCCGTGGTTGCAACGGATGTGGGAGGCATGAAGCGCATTATTGATGAGGGCAAGACCGGGGTTGTGATAAAAAATAATGCCCCCCCCTATCCCTTCGCAAGGGAGATAAGTCGGTTTCTTTCGATGTCATGCGACAAAGCGGCATCTACTGAATCAACACGTGCGTCAGTCCTTAGATTTGGCTGGTCTAATATTGCAGATGCAATCATCAGAGAATACTGGACCGCTTTAAAGGATCATAGTGACGGTTTCAACCCAATTCCTTCTCATACCATTTTGTGACCGATTGCTCTTGAAACCCCATTGAGTAGTAAAGGCGCCGAGCCGCTTCGTTTTCACTGTCTGTGGTCAATTCGACCACATCGATACCTTTGTCTTTGAGATAGGATAATCCGGTTACCAATACATGCTTCCCGACCCCTTTTTTTCGATGGTCCGGATCCACACCAAGCATATGAATCTGGCCTTTTTTTCTCCCACGGGCTGTATTTTCTTCCGCGTTTATCCTGGCCCAACAATAGCCGACCGGTCTATCTTCCAAAAAGGTTATCACGACATCTTCCGGGGATCCGCCTCCCATGTTTAGCTGGTAGACGATTTCCTCATTTGTATTGGGATTAAAACCCCATGTACCTTCAAAAGAGCGGTTTTGGATTTTTTTCAGCATCTCTTCTTCGCTTTGAAGAAGACCGCGGCTTATCAATAGACCACGCTTGACATCGCGCAGGGAAGTATTATAAAGGTCGAGCTTTAATTCGAGGAAACGGTGGATATATCTGAAACCCAAACGATTCGACAAACTCCTGGCTGCGTCATTGGTTTCGGATATGCTGATTTGTGCTACGCCCATTCCCGAATCCTTGGCGCGTTGTAAGGCCAAAGCGGCCAGTTTGCTTGCCGTCCCCTTGCTTCTGTACCAGGGGTGGACCAGGCATTCCAGTAAAGCTCGTCTGATACCCAGTTCCACGGTGACACTGATATAGCCGATAATTTTCTTCTCGGTTTCAGCGACAAATACGTTTTTTTCCGGGAAATAGTTAGGTCGATCCAATTCTTCGGCCAGACCTCGAGTTGAAATATAACGGCCCGATCGATCGATTTTTTCAGCCTCGATACGTAACTTGGCGTAATTGTTGAAGTCGTTCGTACGATAGTTTCTGTAAATGACATTTTTCATTAATTTTTTGTGGAAGTCGGTAATTTTTTTATTTGGTAAGGAGGTTTGATGTGACGACACCTGTTCACGTAATGGTTGTAACACCACATCCTGATGACGCAGAATATGGAGTTTCCGGAACGGTTGCTCGCTGGACGCGAGAAGGAAAACAGGTAATGTATGTGGTATGTACCAAAGGTGACAAAGGTACCAGCGACGTTAAAATGAAACCGGAGAAATTGGCTGAAATCAGGGAGAAGGAACAATTGGCTGCCGCCAAAATCCTCGGCGTCTGTAAAGTTGTTTTTTTGCGACTTCCGGATCAAGGACTGGAGGACACGCCAGAATTCCGAAAGCAGATTGTCCGGCTGATTCGGATGTACCGACCTGAAATCATTGTGACCGCAGATCCTTACCGGCGCTATATTTGGCATCGAGATCATCGCATTACAGGGCAGGTTTGTATAGATGCTGTTTTTCCTTACGCTAGGGATCATCTCGCATATCCTGATTTATTAGAAGAAGGTTTAAAACCTCACAAGGTAAAAGAGATGCTGTTCTGGGCCGCGGAGGATATAAACTGCCGCTTTGACATCACCGGCACCTACGACCTCAAAACGGCGGCCCTTCTATGTCACAAAAGCCAGATGAAAGAACTGGATATCTCTCGCGCGAAAAAATGGTTGAAGCAACGAAGCGAGGAGATGGCCGAAGGAGAAAATTTTCAACTGGCGGAAGGCTTTCATCGCACAGAAATTTTTTGGTAATCGTATATGGAATATCTCCGATAGTTATGATGAAGACCAAAGCACATCGCCGCACAGATCGGGGTCATGTGGTTTGGAGGAAAATTCCTCAAATGCCTGTTTCTCTTTTCTTAATATTGTCGGTCCCCCATGACCGGGATAAACTTGGGTGTTGTCGGGCAGGTTAAAGATTTTATTGGTTATGGATTCGATGATTTTTTTAAAATCAGCGGCCGACCATGTTTTCCCGGGACCTCCCGGAAATATCGTATCACCTGAAATCAGATAGTTATCTGAAAAAAAACATAAACTGCCCGGGGTGTGCCCCGGTGTATGCAAGACATTGAGTTGAATTTTTCCGAAGGAAACAATATCACCTTCTTTCAACAAAATGTCGGTGGGTGCCGGTAATGTACCGGCGTCTGCTTCATGGACAGCAACCGGGACCTTCAGGGCTGCTTTTAATTCGGAAAGCGCACCGGTATGATCCATGTGGTTATGGGTTATTAATATATATTTTGGATTCGTTTTTTCCAATCGTGCCAAAATCTTACTCGCTTCGCCCGGTGCATCAACGACTACACTCTCAAGCGTTTTACCACAGGTTATAATGTAAGTATTGGTGCCGAAAGGGCCTAACTCCATCTTCTCTATTTGGAAATGTTCATTTTTTCCCTCGATTTCCATTTTCTCCTCCGGTGACCCTGCTTTATTTGGATTTTATTTAATTCAAACCCGATTCAACTAGTAACCGAGCCAACCCTTCCCTTTTAACAAACCCCGCACATAACAGACCTGACCGGCGTGCTGCAAACAATCGCTCACGACGCTCACCAGCCGGACACCCACCATCGGCAAGGGTTGAAACCACGGCTCATCTAACTGGCGGTCTATCTCGGCCTCGGAAAGGCTGTGGATATATTGTTTCGACCGTTTCTGAGCTGTGACCAAACCCGATGTCCTTGCGGTCAGACGCTCTATTAAATTTAGAGTACCATTCGTCTTTTATCCACAGCTGCTCCTCTCCCATCAAATCTGCAACATGATCATCCTGAACCCGCGTCAGGTGCCAGACGAGCCAGCCAATGCTGTTGGAGTCTGAATGGGGCCGCACATTTAAATCATCTTGTGTCAACCCTTCCAACGCGCTTTCCAGAATTTCTAATATTCTTCCATAGCTGTCAATTATCAATTCTTGCCATTCCATCTTCCTCCCTCTGTTCCGCGTGCCTTTTAATTAAAGGCATCATATGGAATTAACTCAAATTGCGCACCTCCAATAGGGCACGGTTCCGCATCTGGTGTAAAGCAGACGCATGATTACCGCGTTCCCAATACCGGCCGGACTTTCAGGCCTTTTTATAGGGAATCATGTATTCAATGGTTGGTACCTCCTCCTTTGATGCGGTTTGATAAACAAATGTGGTAATTGACGCATGGGCCAGATATGCCTCTCGATAGAGTAAAAGCCTAGCTTTCGGCGTAACCGGCATACCCTTCGCCCATAGCACCATAAAGGCGATCACATCGCCATGGGTAACGGCAACAACATGGTGTCCGCCATACTGATGGAGCATCTCACTCACAAATTGGTGCACCCGCACAAGAATATCGCCTGGTTTTTCAAACGGCGTTTCATTTCCGGAATAAACGTCCCACCCAATCTCGTCCATTTCGCTTTTCAGCCGACCTTCAAAGGGTGTGTATACTTCATTGAGAAGCTCTACAGCGCGGACGGTCAAACCGGCGTGCCGAATAGCGATGCATTCTGCCGTCTCCACGGCACGGCTCATGGGGCTACTGAAAATCGCAGTGATAGGCTTGTATTCTAGGACGTCAGCCGCCGCTTGCGCTTGGCGACACCCCTCCTCGCTCAGAAAAAAGTCCGGCAAACGACCATAATTTACCAACAACGGATTATCGACCTCTCCGTGCCGAACAAAAGATATCCGAGTTGGATTCGTTTTCAATTAGACCTTCTCAGATCAGCGGTCACCTCATCTTTTCTTTCCGAGGAATGCCGCGCTCATGTGGATTGGAGGCGTGAGCCTTAATTTAGAGTTTATATCACATCTTCAACGTAATATGCAACTGTCAGCTTTTTCATTTTTTGTAACATCCAAAATCGCATTTTATCATATGATGCAACTGTAAGAATGTGACTTTGAAACGTTAGGCATCGTTGGGAACGAACAACCAGTCCTTTGTACAGAAGCACGTAAGAATTGTCCCAGAGGAAAAAATGTCAGAAACTAGCCAGCTCTTCCTGCCCCCCCTGAATACATATCTTTTCTACATTTTTTTAATCTTTTACGCCTCCCCCGTACAATCAACGCCCGTTTACGACTATTGTCGGAAAAGGAGAATCATAATGGCAAGAATCATTAAAGGAAGCAAACCAGATTACATCAAAAATCTCAAACCAATTCACAGGCTTATGGCCATGAAAACCGCCTGTTTCGGGTATCGTCCCGTCCAGCTTTCCGGGGCCTTCGGCTACAGCCTGCGCCAGGTCACTCGCATCACCAATTCAGACCCCTTTTGTGCATACCGAGTCCGCCCTGATGAAAATGGCCGAAGACGCGCTTCTGGCCGCGATGATAAACGATAAGTAATAACGGTTGACAAATAGCCTCTCCGTTGGTACCCGAGTTTCAATTGACACCGCAAACGATGGCTTTTACTATGTTGTGGTTTGCATGATTTCCATACGCAATCATAAAATTTCAATCTACCCGATCTCAAAAAGCTAGTTCTTATCAAGTCGAGCAACACCC
>PVBE012173193.1_pt1 | contig 38326 bp, 34 predicted proteins | sample 1631181 | NCBI WGS metagenome assembly PVBE01 (sample SAMN08397723, study PRJNA350692) | Marine metagenome, whole genome shotgun sequencing project. | isolation source: water | place: Pacific Ocean | collected 2012-04
GCATTAGATAGGGCGCCTCGGTGATGAACATCGGCGTGCGGAATTTGACCTTGCGGGAGCCTGAGCGGCAGTCCCACAAGACATCGTAATCGGCGATCTCGAAGACCTGGCCCTCGACAGCACTTTTGCCTTCGAAGCTGATGATGTAATCGCATTTAGCGTCGCCATTCGGCCCGCCCGACGCCTTGCCGGTCAATTCTTTTTCCAAGGTGCCGTCGATCAGCGGCAGCAATACCTGGTCATAGACAAAGCCGACGTCCTTGCCATTTTCGCGCACCGCCAGCCAGGAGAAGGCGGCCCTGCCGACCACTTGGATATGTTTGCCGGTCTTGAAGACGCCGAGCCTCTTGGATTTGGTCTTCGGCAGGGAGCGAATTCTGACGTCCTTCAAGACGATATAGGTGCCGACCAGGGGTTTGATTTTGACGCCCCGAAAAATCTGCTGTTTTTTTTCAGCCGCGACCGCGCCAAAAGACCCGAGCAAAACGGCGGCGCAAACCATTATGGCGTAAACCACCCGAGAGTCGTTTCGGTTGCATGGCGTAATCATTGAGAACTGCCGAAGCCCCCCCCGAACTGTAATTTAGGTATAACAGAGGCTTGGGATATGATAGCCAACGCGGCGCTTTGCCTCCACTGTCTTTTAAGGTGGCGGGCTTTTGCGGTTCGATCAATAAAGGACTTACAAGGTGGCAGTTACGGAAATCAACGCGATCTTGGGCCTGCTCAAGCCCGGTCAACGCCTGTTGGGGCTTGATATTGGCTCCAAGACCATCGGCTTGGCGCTGTCCGACGTTCTGGCCATGCTGGCGACGCCTATGGAAACCATCCGGCGGACAAAATTCACCGCCGATGCCGAACGCCTGGACGAAATCATCGATAAAGAGGGAATCGGCGGTCTGGTATTAGGGCTGCCGGTGCAGATGGACGGCACCGAAGGACCAAGCTGCCAATCGGTGCGCCAGTTCGCCGACAACCTGCTGACGAAGATGGATATCCCGATCGCCTTTTGGGATGAACGGCTGTCGACGGCCGCCGTCCAACGCGTCCTCATCGACGAGGCCGACATGACCCGCAAACGCCGCGCCGAGGTCGTCGACAAGATGGCCGCCGCCTACATCCTGCAAGGGGCGCTGGATTTCATAGCGCAAGAGGCCCCGGTTGACTTTTCTAAATCGGGCGAAAGCCCGGACAGGAACTAAGATGAGGCGCCCCGGATGAGCTCGGCGCTCAACGCCCTGGCCCCGGTGTTCGGGATGATCGTCATCGGCTACCTGTTGAAGGCGCGCGGCATTTTCGATGACGGGTTCTGGGAACCGGCCGAACGCCTGACCTTCTATTTCCTGTTTCCGGCGTTGCTGGTGACATCCATTGGCGGCGCCGAGACCGCCGGCTTGCGGGCGATCCCCATGGGGGCGGCGATGATCGCCGCAACCTTGGTGATGGCCGGCGCCCTGATGATTGCAGCCAATCTGTTCAGGAATTCAAGCATCGGCGGGCCTGGATTTCCGTCGCTGCTGCAGGGCGCGATTCGGCCCAATACCTATGTCGGGCTGGCCGCCGTCTACGGCCTGTTCGGAAACGTCGGCCTGACCTTGGCCGCCGCGGCCATCATCGCCGTCATTCCACTGGTCAATTTCATCAGCATCATCGCGCTGCTGCGCCGGTCCGGGCCGGGTTCCGGGATCGAGTCCGAGACCGAACCGCAGACCACCACCCCGATGCTTTCCGGTTGGGGCGCGGCGCTGGCGGCGTCTTTTAAGAATCCGATTATCGTCGCCTGTCTGTTGGGTATCGTCCTCAATTTTACCGGCCTTGGCCTGCCGCCGGTGATCGGGCCGATGCTGGAGATCACCGGCAGCGCGGCGTTGCCGCTGGGATTGATGGCGGTCGGCGCCGGACTGGATTTCGGCGCGGTCAGGAAAAGCCGGGGCGTTGTCGGCCTGGCAACGGCCTTAAAGCTGGCGGTGATGCCGGGACTGACCTATGCGGCATGCCTGGTTTTCGATGTCACCGGCATCACCCAGACGGTGGCGGTGATGTTTGGCGCCCTGCCGGTGGCGGCGGGATCCTACGTGATGACCCGGCAAATGGGCGGCGACGGCACCCTGATGGCCGGCATCGTCACCGCCACCATCCTTGGCGCCGCCGTCACCCTGCCGGTGGTGATCATGCTGACGGCGGTGTAACAAGAGGCGCGGAGCGGCGCCAGCCGCGACAGGGAAAATAAAAAGGTCTACCCCCCTCTCTAGGCGGGCCGGGGCCCGAACAGGATCACCGCGGCGCCGATCAGGCAGATCGCCGCCCCGATGGCGTCCCAGCGGTCGGGCCGGGCGCCTTCCACCGCCCACAGCCACACCAGCGAGGCGGCGATATACACACCGCCGTAGGCGGCGAAGGCGCGCCCGGCGAACAGGCTGTCGATCTTGGTCAGCAGAAAAGCGAACAGAACCAGGGCGGCAACGCCGGGAATCACCCAAAGGGCGCTCTTGCCCAGCCTCAGCCAGGCCCAGAAGGCGAAGCAGCCGGCGATTTCGGCAGCCGCCGCGGCGATATAGAGGATCAGCGATTTCATTTACGCCTCATAGCCCAGCAATTTCAGCAGCTCGCCGCATTCGCGCTGATAGAATTGCCGGCAATCGGCATCGAATTTTTTATTCCAGGTGCCGGGGTCGACATCCAGGGGCACCGCCTCCCAGGCGATATCGGCGCAGTCCTTGATGACGGCCTCGCCATCATCGACGCCCAGGAAATTCAACAGCGGGCGAAGCGACGCCACCACTTCGCCTTGGAAGCCTTCGGCGCGGATATGGCAACACCGGCCCCGATGTTCGCGCTCAAAGGTCCGGGTGGTGGAAATGCTGTGCCGCCAATTGGCGGCGAAGGCCTTGGCGTAATCGCCGAACCGGGGATATTTTTCCTGGAACGCGCCCTGGCTGATTCCCTGGTTGAAATCCCACACCGCCACCGCTTCGTCGCGGGCGTCGCGATAAACGTGAACAACCTTCATGGACGGCACCGATTTGACCAGCTTGTCCAGCGAGATGATATGTTCGGGCGTCTTTTCGGCAATCACCTTGACCGCCCCGCCATCGTCAATCCCTTCGCCGGCCCAGCGGCTGAACATCAAACCGATGGCGGTGGTCATCAGGTGATGGACGTCATCGACGGTGAACCCGGACGCATTGCCCGGCAGACCTGAGTTCTGCAAGCGGTTGCCGACGACGTCGGATTGCGCGTTGTAGGCATCGAAGGCACGCGCCAGCACCGGGAATAGGCTATCGGTGAAGTGGCCTTCGCCCTTGCAGCAGATTTCCGGGTGGGCATCCAGGCATTGCTGAAGCCAGGCCGTCCCCCACCGGGTCGCGCCGATGATGAAAACGATTTCCTTGTCGAACACCCGGACCAAGCGTTCGTGGGTTTTTCGGTAGTCTTCCATGCCGTGGCACTCTATCTCTACATTTGCATTAGGCCAATGCTTGCACCGAAGGGATTAAGTTCATATATTTCCGGCTTATGAAGCAAGACGGTAAGGACAAGGTCCAATTTCCACATCGTCACCTGCTCGGCATTGAAGGTCTCTCGCCGGAAGAAATATCCATTTTACTGGACTGTTCCGAAGCCTACGTCGAACAAAACCGCCGCGCCGACAAGACCACGCCGGTTTTGCACGGCCGCACAATCATCAATCTGTTTTTCGAAGACTCGACCCGCACCCGAACCTCGTTCGAACTGGCCGGTAAGCGGCTCGGCGGCGACCTCATCAATATGTCGGTCGATACCAGCTCGGTCAAAAAGGGCGAGACCCTGATCGATACGGCGATGACCCTGAACGCCATGCATCCGGATGTTCTGGTCGTCCGCCACCCGCATTCCGGCGCCGTCAAGCTGCTGTCGGAAAAGGTCAACTGCGCCGTCATCAACGGCGGCGACGGCAGCCACGAACACCCGACCCAGGCGTTGCTGGACGCGCTCACCATCCGGCGCCGCCGCGGCGGCCTCAGCGGCCTTCGGGTCGCCATCTGCGGCGATATTCTGCATTCCCGCGTCGCGCGCTCGAATATTCACCTTCTCAATACCATGGGCGCGCGGGTCCGCCTGATCGCGCCCAAGACCCTGTTGCCGCCCGAGGTCGAGCGCTTAGGGGTAGAGGTCTTCCACGACATGAACGAAGGCGTCAAAGACTGCGACATCGTCATGATGTTGCGCCTTCAGCGCGAACGCATGAACGGCAACTTCCTGCCCAGCGTCCGCGAATACTTCCACTTTTTCGGCCTCGATTACGAAAAGCTTGGCCACGCCAAGGAAGACGCCTTGATCATGCACCCCGGCCCGATGAACCGGGGCGTCGAGATCGACACCGATGTCGCCGACGATGTCGGGCGCAGCGTCATCCGCGAACAAGTCGAGATGGGCGTCGCCGTGCGCATGGCGGTGCTGGAACTTCTCGCCCTGGGTTCCGGCGGGGGTTCCAGCGAGGGGGATGGCTGATGGCGGCGAACAACGATAATTCATCGGCTAAGGTTGCCTATATCAATGCCCGCCTGCTCGACCCGGCGACCGGATTGGACACCAAGGGCGGGCTGCTGAGCGAGGGCGAAATCATCGCCGACGTCGGTCCCGGCCTGGCCACCAAAAAAGCCGCGCCCAAGGGCGCCAAGGTGGTCGATTGCGGCGGAAAATGCTTAAGCCCGGGGTTGGTGGACATGCGCATCGAAATCGGTGATTTGGCTTCGACCGCCGAGGCGGCGGTTTCCGGCGGGGTGACATCGGCGGTCTGCCTTCCCAACACCGACCCCGTCATCGACGACATGACGGTGGTTGAATTCGTCGCCCGGCGCGCCCGCAAACTGGGGCTGGTCAAGGTCTACCCCTACGGCGCCGTAACCAAGGGACTGCAAGGCCAGGAGCTGGCCGAACTGGGACTGTTGGCGGCGACCGGCGCGGTCGCCTTTACCGACGGCATCAAGGCCGTCGCCGACACGCAAGTGATGCGCCGGGCGTTGAGCTATGCCTCCACCTTCGGGCTGATGATCGTCCAACACCCGGAAGAACCGAGCCTCGCCGCCGACGGCGTCATGAACGCCGGCGAAACGGCGACCCGGCTGGGCCTGTTCGGCATTCCGGCGGAGGCCGAGGTCATCCTGATTGATCGCGATGTCCGCCTTGCCGAGATGACCGGCGGGCGGTTGCATATCGCCCATGTCTCGACCGCCGAAAGCGTCGATGCCATTCGCCGGGCCAAGGCCCGCGGCGTCAATGTGACCTGTGACACGGCGCCGCCCTATTTCGCCTTGAACGAAGCCGCCGTCGGCGATTACCGCACTTTCGCAAAGTTATCGCCGCCGTTGCGCGCCGAGGACGACCGCCAAGCCGTCGTCGATGGTCTGGCCGACGGCACCATCGACGCCATCGCGTCCGATCACACGCCCCGAGACGAGGAGTCCAAACGCCTGCCCTTTGAGCAAGCGGCGCCAGGCGGCATGGGGTTGAGTACCTTGCTGGCGGTATCGCTGGAACTTCACCACAACGGCCATATGGGGCTTCTGGATGTCCTCAAGCTGATTACCTCGGCCCCGGCCGCGCTGATGGGGCTGGACGCCGGAGCGTTAACAAAGGGCCGCCCCGTCGATCTGGTGCTGTTCGACCCGGAACAAGGCTGGAAGGTGGACGCCGACGCGCTTGGCGGCAAGGCCAAGAATTCCCCCTTCGACGGCCGCCCGGTGCAGGGCCGGGTGCTGATGACCGTGGTCGATGGCCGCACCGTTTTCGAACCGGATAAATAATGGACAGCCTCTGGCAATTTTTCCTGGCCGCCGTCGGAATCGGTTACTTGATCGGCTCCATCCCCTTCGGATTGGTGCTGACGCGGCTTGCCGGTTTGGGCGATGTCCGCGAGATCGGATCCGGCAACATCGGCGCCACCAACGTGCTGCGCACCGGCTCGAAGACGCTCGCCGCGGCGACCTTGGTGCTGGACGGCGGCAAGGGCGCGTTGGCATTGGCCTTCGTCGCCGGCGAATGGGGCCTTGGTTGGGGGTCCGGCTCCGGCCTGATCGCCGGCATCGCCGCCGTCCTCGGCCATAATTTTCCGGTGTGGTTGAAATTCAAGGGCGGCAAGGGGGTAGCGACGACCTTAGGGATTTTGTTGGTCGCCTTTTGGCCGGTGGGCGTCGCCGCCTGCGCCACCTGGCTGCTGGTCGCCGGCACGCTCAGGATATCGTCGCTGGCCGCCTTGGTGGCGCTGGCGGCATCACCGGTGTACGCCTATGGCATGGGCAACAAACCGGTGGCCTTGGCCGCCGCCATCTTGGCGCTGCTGTCGATCATCCGCCACCACGCCAATATCAAAAGAATGCTCAACGGCGAAGAGCCTAAGATCCGCGGTTAGGGGCCATCCAAACCGGGCTTTATTTCTCCCATTATTTCCTCGGCGCCTAATTGCTGTTAAAGTGTATACAATCCGGGCGGCCCCTGAGGGCATACCGGTTTGACGCCGATACAGCCCGACAAGGATGACCACCGCCCATGCCCGACGGCGCCGATCAGAAAAAAAAGAAATCCGCCGACGCTAATGCCATTGAACCGGCGGCGGCGGAATCGGATTTCACCTCCGAGGGCACCCCGCGCAAGACCTTGCGGCTGGCGGTTATCCTATCCATCCTGGCCGCCGCGGTTTATTTCGGTGGCGGCGAGGTCATCAACCGGATCAATTACGTCTATACGGAAGACTCCCGCATCGAAGCCGATTTGATCATCGTCTCCAGCCGCGTCGCCGGTTGGGTGACGTCCTTAGGCGTCACCGAAGGCAGCACGATTTCCGCCGGCGACGTCCTGGCGGCGATCGATTCCCGCGAATCGAAATTGCAGGTCGTCGAACTGGAGGCGCAGATATTGGGCATCGATGCCGAACGAATCCGGCTTGCCGCCGAACGCAGGCTGGTCGATGAGCAGACCGCCAGCCTGTATTCCTCGGAACGTTCACAACTGGAAGCCGCCCAGGTGTCGGTATCATCGCTACAGCCGCAATTGGACCTGGCGAAACGGGAACTGCAGCGGGCGAAATCACTGTTCGAGCGCAAGGTCTTCTCGCGCCGTCAATTGGATCAGGCCGAAACCGCCCATCAGCAGATCGATCGTGAAAACCGGATGGCCGTCGCCGATTTGAAGGCGGCCCGGGCGAAGCTCAAGGAAGCCGCCGCCGAACGGGCGCAGCTTGAGGTCCTGGACGGCGAACTGTCCATCCTCACCCACCGCAAGGCCGAGTTGATCGCCAAGTTGGAACACCAGAAACTGGATTTCGCCGACCGCACCATCAAGAGCCCCGTCGATGGCGTCGTCGACAAGACCTTCGTCAAGGTCGGGGAATACGTCACCCCCGGCCAGCGATTGGCGCTGGTTCATGATCCCGAGAAAATCTGGATCGAGGCCAATATCAAGGAAACCCAGATCCGAAAACTGAAAATCGGGCAACGGGTCGAGCTGGCGGTCGACGCCTATCCGGATATCGCCTTCGAAGGCCGGGTGTTGAGCATCGGCAACGCTACCACCAGCGAATTTGCCTTGCTGCCGTCGCCCAACCCGAGCGGCAATTTCACCAAAATCACCCAACGCCTGCCGGTGCGCATCGCCATCCAACAGAAAGACGGCCTATTGCGTCCGGGCATGATGGTCGAAGTCAACATTGACATCCGTAACCCTTGAGCAACAGTTCCAGCGCTTTGGCCCGGCCTATCGATGGCTAGTCGCCTTCGCCGGCATGATCGGCGCCATGACCATGGTGCTGTCGGCAACCATGGTCAACGTCGCGGTGCCGTCGATCATGGGCGCTTACGGCGTCGGCCAGGACATGGCGCAATGGGCGGCGACGGCGTTTATCGCCACCATGGTCGCCAGCCAGTTGCTGAACTCGTGGATGGTGGCGGCCTTCGGCCAACGCCTGGCCTATACCCTGACCCTGATCCTGTTCACCGTCGGCGCCGTGGTCTGCGCCGTCAGCCTCAGCATCGAGATGCTGATCGTCGGCCGCATCATGCAGGGGTTTTCCGCCGGCATCATTCAGCCGCTGGTGATGGCGACGATTATTTCGGTGTTTCCGCCCGAACGCCGGGGCTTCGCCATGGGGCTTTACGGCATGGGGGTGACGTTGTCGCCGAGCCTGGGCCCCATGGTCGGCGGCATGACCATCGACGCCATGACCTGGCGGCACATTTTCCTGGTGCCGCTGCCGCTGGTCGCTATCGCCTTCGCCATGGGCGTGGTGTTCATGCCGTCGAAGAAATTTTCGCGCCGGCTGCCGGCATTCGATTGGACCGGGTACGTCTTGCTGGGGACCGGGCTGGTCTGCCTGATGACCGGTATCGGCAATGGCAACCGCTGGGGCTGGGGGTCGGACGGCATCTTGGGGCTGTTCACCATCGGCTTCATCGCCGCCACCGCCTTTGTTTATTGGCAGGCCCACGCCAAGGCGCCGTTGCTGGACCTGATCTTTTTCCTCAATCCCCGTTTCGCCGCCGCCATGGTCATCGCCTTTGCCTTCGGCGCCGGCAATTTCGCCACCAACTATGCGATCCCCGTTTTCGCCCAGACCATCCAGGGCTTCACCCCGACCAAGGCGGGAATGGTGCTGATGCCGGCGGGGGTGTTGTTGATGATGATGATCCCATTTTCCGGCAAGCTGGCGGATCGCGTGCCGCCGCATTTCCCGATCATGACCGGCGTCGCCATGTTCGCCTTCGCCGCGTACCTGATGTCCGGCGCCGACGTCAACACGCCGTTCGTGATGGTCGCCGTGTTCGCCGTCGTCAGCCGCTTAGGCCTAGGCCTGGTGATGCCGAACATGGGGGCGGCGGCGATGCGGGGCATTCCCGCCGACCGGCTCAACAAGGCGGCCGGCGCCTACAATTTCACCCGCCAGCTGGGCGGCGCCGTCGGCACCAACTGCGTGGTGGTGGTGATGGAATACCGCACCGCTTTTCACGCCGACTCCCTGGCCGCGACCCAGACCTCGGCCAACAGCCTGACCCGGGACATGATCGGCAAGGTCGATCAATTGCTGTCTGAATCGGGCCTGCCGGAAGCGGCGCGCCAGGCCGGCGCCTTCGATTACCTGAGTTCGGTCATCCACGCCCAGGCCCAGACCTTCGGGTACCAAGACGCCTTTTTGGTCATCTGCCTGGTCTTCGTCGCCACCCTGATCCCGGCCTATATGCTCAAACGGACGAAGTAGGCAGCGTGTCTTTCCCCTTGCGCGGCAACCTTGACCTGTATTAGAACGGAACATGAACTTTTTAGGTTGCGCCCGGCCATGAACAATTCTCGCGTCCAAACGCTCAACGCCGCCGACCGGCTCGACTGGCTGCGCCTGATCCGGTCCGACAATGTCGGCCCGATCACGTTCTACCAACTGTTGGAGCGTTTCGGCACGGCGGGGGCGGCGCTGAAGGCGCTGCCGGAACTGGCGCGGCAAGGCGGCGGGGGGAAGCGTCTAAAGGTCTCGGCCAAGGCCGACGCCGAACGCGAGATCGACAACCTCGATAACATCGGCGCCGAGCTCATCGCCAGGGGGGAGCCCGCCTACCCGCCGCTGTTGGCACATATCGAAGACGCGCCGCCGTTGATCAGCGTGCTCGGCAACCGCCATTTGCTGGCCAAGAAAGCCATCGCCGTCGTCGGCGCCCGCAATGCGTCTGCCAACGGCCTGAATTTTTCCGAGCGGATCGCACGGGATTTGGGTGCGGGCGGCTTGTTGGTGGTGTCCGGATTGGCCCGAGGCATCGACGCCGCCGCCCACAGAGGCGCGCTCTCCACCGGGACGGTGGCGGTGCAAGGCGGCGGCATCGATGTTGTGTACCCGAAGGAAAACGCCGGCCTCTATGACAAGATCAAAGACCAGGGCGCGATCATTTCAGAAGTCGCCGCCGGAACCCCGCCTCAGGCCCGCCATTTTCCGCGCCGCAACCGTCTGATTTCGGGAATATCGAGAGGCGTTGTCGTCGTCGAGGCCAGCCCCCGGTCCGGGTCATTAATCACCGCCAGAATGGCGTTGGAACAAAACCGCGAGGTCTTTGCCGTCCCCGGCGCCGCCGTCGACCCCCGGGCGCGCGGAACCAACCATCTTATCCGCCAAGGGGCAATTTTGACAGAATCGGCCGAAGACGTCCTCCAGGCCCTGAATGACACCGATAGGACGCCCTTAAATGACATGAAAGATATTGATTATAAAGGAATTTCTCCGGAGCCGCCCAGGCCCGATGAACTCGGCCCGGCGCGGGGTGAGGTCGAAAAAAGTTTAAGTCCAGCGCCGACTTTAGTTGACGAAATCATTCGTAACTGCCAATGCTCCCCTCCCGTCGTGTCCTGGGTGCTCCTGGAATTGGAGTTGGCGGGTCGTTTGGAACGTCACCCGGGCAACAAGGTTTCGCTGATACAAAAGTAAAAAGCCCCACGGAGAACCATGTCCAACGTTGTCATTGTCGAGAGCCCGGCCAAGGCTAAAACCATCAACAAATATCTGGGTACGGATTACACCGTGCTGGCCAGCTATGGCCATGTCCGCGATCTGCCGTCCAAGAACGGCTCCGTGCGCCCCGAGGCCGACTTCGAAATGGATTGGGAAATCGATGACCGGGCGAAAAAGCATCTCGGCGAAATCTCCAAGGCGCTGAAGGGGGCCGATCACCTTTACCTGGCCACGGACCCGGACCGCGAAGGCGAAGCCATTTCATGGCACGTGCGGCAAATTTTGGACGAACAAAAAAAGTTGAATGACGTTACCGTCAAGCGCGTCGTCTTTAATGAGATCACCAAGTCCGCCATCCTGGAAGCCTTCAAGCACCCCCGTGACCTGGACACCGAATTAATCGATGCCTATATGGCGCGCCGGGCACTGGATTATCTGGTCGGTTTCACCCTGTCGCCGGTATTGTGGCGCAAGCTGCCGGGCAGCAAGTCCGCCGGCCGGGTGCAGTCGGTCGCGCTTCGCTTGATCTGCGAGCGCGAAACCGATATCGAGAATTTCGTGCCTCGGGAATACTGGTCCATCCAGGCCGATTTCAAGACCCCCGCCGGCGACATCGTCAACGCGGCGTTGACCCACCTGAACGGCGACAAGCGGGGCAAGATGGACTTAGGCAACGAGGTCGACGCCACCGCCGCCGTCGATGCCGCCCTGGCCCAAGATTTTTCCGTAAGCAAAGTCGAGAAGAAACAGGCCCGGCGTCACCCGGCGGCGCCGTTTACCACCTCCACCTTGCAACAAGAGGCGTCGCGCAAGCTGCGGATGTCCGCCAAGCGCACCATGCAGGTGGCGCAACGCCTGTACGAAGGCATCTCGCTGGGCGGCGAAACGGTCGGCCTGATCACCTATATGCGGACCGACGGCGTCTTTATATCCAATGACGCCATCGGCGCCAGCCGGTCGCTGATCGGGCGGGATTACGGTGACAACTATGTGCCGGGCAGCCCGCGGGCCTATAAAAGCAAGGCCAAGAACGCCCAGGAAGCCCACGAAGCGATCCGCCCCACCGATGTCATGCGCCGCCCCAAGGACGTCGAGGCGCACCTGGACCCCGAACAGAAAAGCCTCTATCGGCTAATTTGGAACCGCACCGTCGCCAGCCAGATGGAATCCGCGGTGCTCGACCAGGTTGCCGCCGATATCGGCAGCCCGGACGGCCAAGTGATCTTCCGGGCGACCGGCTCGACCGTGGTCTTCGATGGTTTCTACAGGCTCTACCGGGAAGGCAAGGACGACCAGGACGACAAAGACGGCGAAAAGATACTGCCGCCGCTGAATGAGGGTCAGTCGCTGGACCGCCTGGGCGTTACCCCGGACCAGCATTTCACCCAGCCGCCGCCGCGCTTTACCGAAGCCAGCCTGGTCAAGCGGCTTGAAGAATTGGGCATCGGCCGCCCGTCCACCTACGCCAGCATCATTTCGGTGCTCCAGGAACGCAACTACGTCACCCTGGACAAGCGTCGCTTCGAACCCGTCGATCGCGGGCGGCTGGTGACGGCCTTCCTGGAAAGTTATTTCCATCGTTACGTGGAATACGATTTCACCGCCGATCTGGAAGACAAGCTGGATGACATTTCCGGCGGCCGCATCGACTGGAAAGCGGTGCTGCATGAATTCTGGGACGCCTTCAACAACGCCATCGGCGAGACCAAGGACCTGCGCGTGTCCGAAGTCCTCGACAAACTGGACGCGCTGCTGGGTCCGCATTTCTTCCGTCCCGGCGAAGATGGCTCCGATACCCGCAAATGCCCGTCCTGTGACGACGGGCGACTGAACCTGAAACTCGGCAAGTTCGGCGCCTTCATCGGCTGCAATAATTATCCCGAATGCAAGTTCACCCGGCCGTTGGAGGTCACCAACGGCAACGGCGGCGACGAGGCGCTTCTCGCCAATGGCCCGAAAGAACTGGGCCCGGACCCGGACACCGGCGACATCATCAGCCTCAGGAAGGGGCCTTACGGATTCTATGTGCAACGGGGCGAGGAAACCGGCGAGGCCAAGAAGAAGATCAAGCCGAAACGGGCGTCGATCCCGAAAGCCTCGAACCCGGCGGATGTTGACCTGGAAACCGCGCTGGGGTTGTTGAGCCTGCCCCGTGACGTCGGCATCGATGAGCAAACCGGCGATATGATTACCGCCGGCTTCGGGCGGTTCGGCCCGTTTATCAAGGTCGGCGGCACCTATGTTTCCCTGAAGGAAGGCGATGACGTCCTGACCATCGGTTTGAACAGGGCGTCTCACCTGTTGGCGGACGTGCCCAGGAAGGCGCCGCCCAAGGAATTGGGCAGCCACCCGAAAGACAAAAAGCCGGTGGTCCAGAAGGTCGGCCGATGGGGGCCGTTCGTGCAGCACGGCAAGCTGATGGCGACGTTGCCGAAAGGCACCGACCCCGACACCGTCACCTTCGAGCAAGCCCTTGAGCTTTTGGAAGCGAAAGCCAAGAAGAACGGCAAGGGCGCCAAAAAAGCGGCACCGAAAAAGAAGGCCGCACCGAAAAAGAAAAAGACGGCGAAGAAAAAGAAAACCGCCACCCCGGCACAGCCAGAAGCCGCAAACGAATAGAAACCTTGACCAAACCCCCTAGAAAAAAAACGCCTAAGAAAACCGCCCCGAAGAAACCCGCGCCGAAGAAACCCACCAAGGCGGCCCCCTTCCCCAGCGACGAAGACATCCTGAAATTCGTAGAAGAAAGCCCCGGGCGCGTCGGCAAGCGCGAAATCGCGCGCGCCTTCAAGCTTAATGCACGCCAAAAAAGGACCTTGAAAAAGGTGCTGCGCGACATGCAGCAATCCGGAACTCTCCAGAAAGACCGGGGCAAGCGGGTGCGAAAACCGGGAACCTTGGCCTCGGTGACGGTGATTCAAGTTACCGGCCCCGATATGGACGGCGAAATGATGGCCCGGCCCGTTACCTGGGAGAGCGAGGACCCACCGCCCAAGATTTATATGGTCCTGGACCCGCGCCGGCAGCCGCAGCCCGGCCCCGGCGACCGCGTGCTGGCACGGCTCGGTCCCACCGGCGACGGCGCCTATGAGGCCCGGGTCATCCGCACCATCGCCGCCGCGCCCGACCAGGTCCTCGGCATTTTCGGAATTGTCGGCGGTCAAGGCCGTCTCAGCCCCACGGACCGGCGATCGAAAGGGGAATACGTCATCGACGGCCCAGACACCCTGGACGCCAAACCCGGCGACCTGGTCCGCGCCGAGCCGGTGGCGGGCCGGAAATTGGGACTGCGCCGGGCCAAAATCGTCGAGCGTGTCGCCGGTGGAGGAGGAGACGGTAAAATTGGAGGCGGGGCCGCCACCGCCTCGATGATCTCGATCGCCGATTACGGCCTGCCGACCCGGTTCAGCGACGACGCCCTAAAATTGGCGGAAGCGGCGGGTCCGGCGCCGGCCAAGGGCCGTGATGATTTCCGTGACATCCCGCTGGTCACCATCGACGGCGCCGATGCCCGTGATTTCGATGACGCGGTGTGGGCGGAACCCGACCGGGACAGGAAAAACCCAGGCGGATGGCACCTGTTGGTCGCCATCGCCGATGTGTCCTGGTACGTGCGCCCCGGCGACGGGCTGGATACGGGCGCTTACGAGCGCGGCAACTCGGTGTATTTCCCCGACCGGGTGGTGCCGATGCTGCCGGAAGCGTTGTCCAACGGCTGGTGTTCGCTGGTCCCCCATGAGGACAGGCCCTGCATGGCGGTGCATCTTTGGATCGACGCCGCGGGCAAACTGATCCGTCACCAATTCAAGCGCGGACTGATGAAGTCAAAGGCGCGGCTGACCTACGAACAGGTTCAAGCGGCCCAGGACGGCCGTCCCGACAAGATCACCAAGCCGTTGCTGAAAACCGTCATCAACCCGCTTTATGGGGCTTATCAAGCGTTGCTCAAGGACCGGGAGGCGCGCGGCGTCCTGGATCTGGAAATGCCGGAACGGGTGATCCGGCTGGCCAAGGACGGCAGCGTCGAGGCCATCGCCAACCGCCAACGCCTGGATTCGCACAAGTTGATCGAGGAATTCATGATCGCCGCCAACGTCGCCGCCGCCATAGCATTGGAAAAGAAGCGGCGGGATTTCCTCTATCGGGTTCACGACGAACCCTCGACGGAGAAGTTGGACGCGCTGCGCGAGGTGCTTGCCAGCATCAACATCAATTTCGCCAAGGGCGGTGTCGCCTCACCGAAACGCTTTAATTCCATTCTCAAAAAGGCCGCAAACACGCCGCATGCGCCGATGGTCAACCTGATAGTGCTCCGATCCCAAGCCCAGGCCGAATACGGCCCCGGCAACCTCGGCCATTTCGGCCTGGCGCTCCGGCGGTATTGCCATTTCACCTCGCCGATCCGCCGTTATGCCGATTTGTTGGTGCACCGCGCCCTGATTGATGCCGGCGGCCTCGGCCAAGGCGGCCTCGGCAAATTTCCCCGCGACATGACCGAGGCCGGCAAGCACCTGTCGGAAACCGAACGCCGCGCCGCCGGCGCCGAGCGTTCCGCCATTGACCGTTTTACCGCCGCCTACCTGGAACAACGTATCGGCGCCCGATTCGGTGGCCGCATCAACGGTGTCACCCGCTTCGGGTTGTTCGTGACCCTGGAAGAGACCGGCGCCGACGGCCTGATCCCCATCCGCACCCTGGGCGACGATTATTTCGTTCATGACGAAGACCGTCATTCGCTGCGCGGCCGGCGAAGCGGCCGTGAATACCGGCTCGGCCAAAATATCGAGATTACCTTGAGAGAAGCCAACCCGGTTTCCGGCGGCATGATCTTCGCGCTCGCCGATTCAGGGGCTGATTCGGACGATTCTCGTGCCCCGCGTCAATCCAGGGGGAAGCCCGCGAAAGCCAAGTGGGATAAGGGCAAGCGGAAGAATAAAAAAGCCAAAAGGTGACTCCGGGGCGGATGTTGTATACTGGTTTCATAGACATTCGGCTTGTTGGAAAACCCATAGCTGACGAGACCTGAAATTTAGTAGATGATCACGGCCATGAACCTTCACCACCGTTATTGGCGGGCCTCGTTAACCGGTTTTTGCGGGTTGGCGATTTTGCTGCTCACCGCCTGCGCGCCGTTAACCAATCCCCCCGCCGCCGGAAAGACGGTCTTTTCCCGGATCCAGGCGACCGAGGTTTTTGCCGCCGGGTTCAGCGGCGTCACCGAAAAATATATCGACCCGGTACCCGCCGGAGACATCGCCATCGAAGGCATCCGCGGCCTCGGGGCCATCGACCCCGGGCTGACCGTATCCAGCACCGGCGGCAAGGTGGTGTTATTGGCCGATGGCCGTGAGGTGACCCGCTTGGCGGCGCCGCCGTCCTATAACGTCAACGGCTGGGCCACCCTGACCACCGACATCATCATTACCGCCAGGCAAGCCTCGACGGAATTGCAGACCGCCGACATGGAGGCCGTCTACGAGGCCGTTTTCGATGGGGTGCTGTCCAATCTGGATATCTTCTCGCGCTACGCCGGCGCCGAGGAAGCGAAGAAAAACCGTAGCAAGAGGGATGGTTTCGGCGGCATCGGCATCCGCTACCGGATCGCCGACGAGCTTCCGTTGCTGATCGACATTTTGCCCGACACCCCCGCCGAAAGCGCCGGCCTGGCCAAGGGAGACCGCCTCACCCATGCCGACGGTGTCCCCTTAAAAGGCCTGAATAGAAAGGAAATTTCCAACATCCTGCGGGGCCCCACGTACACCCGAATTGAATTGACCCTGATGCGTCCGGGGACCTCGGCACCGTTGACCGTCGCCATGAATCGCGCCCACATCTTCCCGGTCACGATTACCCAAAATATCACGGATGGCATCGTTATCATCAAGGTCAAGAGCTTCAACCAGGACACCGCCCGGTCCCTGGCGGAGAAGTTGGAAATGGCGCGTCTCTCACTCGGCGATTCCATGAAGGGCTTGGTTCTGGACCTGCGCGGCAACCCCGGCGGGTTGTTGAAACAATCGGTCAAGGTCTCCGATCTTCTGTTGACCCAGGGTCAAATTATCAGCACCCGGGGCCGCCATGCCGACAGCATTCATTATTATGAGGCCGGTGGCCGTGACTTGGCGTACGGGCTTCCGGTTGTGGTTCTGGTCGATGGAAAGTCGGCGTCGGCCGCCGAAATTGTCGCCGCCGCGCTGCAGGATCGGGATCGCGCCGTCGTCATCGGCACCTCGTCTTTCGGCAAGGGATCCGTGCAAACCGTGCTCCGGCTTCCCAATGACGGCGAGATTACCCTGACTTGGTCGCGCTTGGTGGCGCCGTCGGGATACACCTTTCATGGCTTGGGGGTGCGTCCGGCGATTTGCACTTCCAACGCCAAGGATAACGCCCAGGACAAGGCCAAGGAGATTATAAGACGGGTGCTGAATAACCGCTCGAAAACCCAAGACACGCTGGTGGCTTGGCGTACGCCGGGCCTACAGAACGAATCCATTCGTGCCCGGCTTCGCGATTCATGTCCGTCGCAAACCCGCGGCAATGACCTGGAAGCGAAGATCGCCCGCCAACTGATCAACGATCCCGCCCTATTCACCCGGGCCCTGAACCTGACGGCGGACACCCATCAGGCCCTTTACTGATTTCAACCGTTCTTAAAAGGGCACGCCACTTGACAGGGTGCGGACGAATTGTATTGTGCGCGCTCTAACGTGCCCACTCAGGGGGCCTATAGAGGTCCACCAACGATCCGCAAGGGTCCAAACTTAAGAGATACGGACGATGGCGAAACCCACCACCCTACTGGTCAAGCTGGTCAGCACCGCCGACACCGGGTTCTACTACGTGACCAAGAAGAACCCGCGTAACTTGACCGAAAAAATGGAATTCCGGAAATACGATCCGGTCGTCCGTAAGCACGTCATGTTCAAGGAAGCCAAAATCAAATAATCCGCGGGGCTCTTAGCCCTGCCTCAGCAATGCGTTAACCGGGTAAAGCCTCGACGGCGGCTTTTGCCGTTTTCGGCGGCGTCGGGATAACTTGATTGCGGCCCTCTTTTTTTGCCTGGTACATGGCTTCGTCGGCTTGTTTCAGCAAATTCTCGGCGGTTTCATCAAACCCCTGGCTGACCGAAACGCCGATGCTGAGCGTTACCACAATCTTGTCCTTGGAACCGGAAACATTGATCGGCTCGCTGGCCATTTTTTCGCATAACCGGTCGGCAACGCCCAAGGCGACCTCGATCGGGGTGTCGGGCATGACCACGGTAAATTCTTCGCCGCCGTACCGCGCCGCTAAATCGAAACCCCGGATATTGCGTAAGATTCGCTGGCCGATTTCATGCAGCACCTCATCGCCGACGCTATGGCCGTACCGATCGTTGACCTGCTTGAAATGATCCGCGTCGATCATTAATAGGGACACCGGTTTTTGGCTTTCGCGCATCCGTTCCATCACCGAATCCAGGTGGGTCGATAGATACCGCCGATTATGAAGCCCGGTCAGGCTGTCGGTCAGGGCCAAGGACAGGTGCTGGAGAAAGTCTTCATGCAACCGGTCCTGGTACCGCTTGCGCCTGACCTGGGTGCGCACCCGGGCGATGAGTTCCTGATCATCCAGGGGACGCATGATGTAGTCGTTAATGCCCAATTCCAAGGCCTTGATGAACAGGGCCTGGTCCTCCGGGTCCCCGATCAGCAGGATCGGAACTTGGCGGGTCGGGTCCAGGGAGCGAAGCCGGGTCGCCATCCGAAGCGGCGCGTCGGAGTCGGTACTCAGGCTGATGACGACGACATCGCCGCCAAGGTCGGCAACCCTCCCCGAGGCCTCGTAATCATTAATTACGGTCACCCGGTCGTTGTCGGCATCCAGGGATTCGATGATATTGCTTTTCTGGACCGTGCTGTCATCGACCAGGATGATGTGGGCGCCGGTGCCGCTGTCCATTACGTTGAGGGCCCCGGTCTCAAACCCCAGCCTTTCGGACGTCGCCCCGCGCAGGCGCCATTGTTCCAACATATGCTTCAAGCGAACCAAAGAACGAATGCGGGCGAACAAGGTCGTATCATCGACCGGTTTGGTCAAAAAATCATCGGCGCCGGCTTCAAGACCCTTAAGGCGGTCCTCGCTGTTGCCCAGCGCCGTGACCATAACCACGGGGATATGCGTGTTTTGGGGGTTTTCCTTCATCCGCCGGCAAACTTCGAAACCGTCCATGCCGGGCATCATCACATCCAGCAGGACAAGATCCGGGGCATCGCGTTCAACCGCTTCCAAGGCCGCTTGGCCGTCATCGGCGGTTAAAACTTCGTAATATTCATTGGACAGCTTGGCCGCCAGCATCTTGACGCTGGACGGCGTGTCGTCGACGATAAGGATGCGCGCCGACATGAATAATCACCTGATATGTTTATAATAAACGTTTTAATTTAGAAACTTAGCAACCGTTTCAAGGAAGGTCGGAACCGAAATCGGTTTGGCGATGTAGCCTTCACACCCGCCTTCGCGAATTTTCACTTCGTCACCCTTCATGGCGAAAGCCGTCACCGCGATGACGGGAATGCCCTTCAAATCATCATCGGCCTTCAACATCTTGGTGACTTCCAAGCCCGAAATCTCAGGCAATTGAATATCCATGATGATCAGGTCGGGGCTATGGTCGCGGGCCAACTCAAGCACGTCACGGCCACCCATGGTCTGCACCGTTTCATAACCATGAGCCTGAAGCAGGTCATTAAACAGCTTCATATTCAAATCGTTATCTTCAACGATCAGGATGGTTTTCGCCATTTAAAGTTCCCTACCCTCAAGTCCCCAATGTAAAGACGACAATCAAACACCCGCATTTAATTAGCCGACTCCAAGAGCCATCGAAAGGGTTATAAACCCTTTGATTTAAAGATGATGGAGTATTCCAGTTGGCAAGTCAAACGAGAGAATTAAAAAAAATGGGCCACCATAAGGTGACCCAAGCGTCATTTCTGAATGCCGGTGTTTTCACCATCACCTTTTCTTTGGCGTCAATTTAAAACCCTCCGACAAATACCGATCCCGACGGCATCATCGCCAGCAAGATAAAAGTGAGAGACGCCGCAACACCGAGTGCTTTTAACGTGGTCATCATCATTCTCCTTTTACCAGGACAATAGTTTTCCACGAATTGGACGCGGTGAAAGTGACCGGCGTCACAGGTAAAAAACCAGGGAATCCGCCAAGGGATCAGGGGCGGCAACCGCCGGTGGCGGGGATAAGCCGGGATTATTCGCCGCGGACTTCCTCAACCATATTGCTTAAGAGTTCCACATCCAGGACCACGAGGATCTCTTTTTGGCGCTCCACGACATCGCGCCGGGCAAGATCGTTCAAGACCCTGGCGACGGTCTCACGGGTGGTCGAGGCACGGCTGGCGATATCACTGTGCATGGGAATAGGAGAGATTTCGGCCCGGTTGCCGTCATCCACATGATTTCTTGCCAATCTTAACAAATCCGCTTGGACCCTGTTGTTGGCGGCAAGGGTGCTTAAATCCATAATCCGGTCCGTAGACGTCCGGACAATCCCGGCCAGCGACTTCATTACCTTCAAGGATATGGACGAATGATTTTCCAGCAGCGCCAAGAAATGTTCCCGGGGCAAGGCCGCCAAAAGGCAATCGGTAAGGGCCATCACACTGGCCGACCGGGGGGCGCCGTCAAGGGCGGCCAGTTCGCCGAAATAATTGCCTTCGGTCAGGTCATCGAGGGTAATTTCGCGCCCGGATAGCGAATAATTGACGACCCGGACCGTACCATGAATGATAAAAAACACATCCGTGGTTTCGCTTTGACGGTCGATGATCTGCTCTTGTTCGTCGTAGCGTTTGAAGCTGCAGGATTCTTCGACTTTCTGCCGCTCGGCGGGCTTTAGTTCCAACATCAAGTCGATGTTGGAAAGGTTTTCCGTTTCATTATCGGGCATAATTTTGGCTCCCGCCCCCTCAGAATACTTGGTCTTATTATTATCGCTGTTTATTCCGTCCGGATATTAGTGCTTTTCGACTTGAAAGGCGAGAACAAGCCTAATGGCTAAACCTGAACGCAGGGTTAAACGATTTCGATGGCGCCGCCCCGGCGCGGATCCCCGGCACCGTCAAAGACCTTTCCGCCCCCAGGAGACGCATTTAGGCGGGCGACATGGACGCCACCGAAAAACAGGTTTCGTTCGGCCCAGCAATGGGTCTCGGCGAAATCGGCGACCAGCTTGGCGGTCACTTCATCGTCAAAGCCGTGTTCAATATTCAAAAGCCCGCCTTCAAAATGCACCCGGGGCGCATTAACGGCGTCTTCGGCGGACATGGCAAAATCCAAAAGGTTGACCACCACCTGAAGAATGGCGGTCCTGAGCCGGTTCGAGCCGCCGGAGCCGAACGCGATCAGGCCGCCGCCAGGCTCAACCGCCAGCGACGGCGCCATCATCGAACAAATCCGTGTGTCCTCCGGCCAATGGTGGAATCCCGCCGGATTGATGTCTTCCTCGCCCAGCATGTTGTTGAGCATGATCCCGGTGCCGGGTGCGATATATCCCGCGCCCTCGCCGTTGGACAACGTCAACGAGGCGGCGTTACCGGCGGCATCGATAATGCTGACGTGGGTGGTGCCGCGATTGACCTGGGGCTTGCCCATGATCTCCGACTTGTAAGCGTTGAGAAACTTAGGCTCCAGCAGGGACTCGGCGTCCTCTAACAAGCCGTTGTCGATCCTGGCCTTGTTGGTCAATTCCATGACCTTCGCCAAACGCCCAAGGTACTCCGGCGTGCCGAAACTAAAGCCCTTCATGTCCATGTCCTTCAACAATTCCAGGGCAAAGGCGATCAGGATGCCGCCGGTCGATGGCGGCGGATTGGTATAAATGCGCAATCCCCGGTAATCGACGCCAAGGGGATGGCGCTGATGGGCCTGATAATCTTCAAAATCGGCGATCGTCAACAGGCCGCCCCCCGTTTGGCAATCGCCGGCGATGGCCGAGGCAATTTCGCCCCGGTAGAACAGGTCCTCGCCTTCCCGGGCCAAGGCGTCCAGGGTATCGGCGAAATCCGGGTTGGTCATGGTCTCGCCTTCGGCTTTCAGGTCCTCCGGGTCGGCGGTGCCGGCGAAGATATCGCGGCTGGCCGCCGAAGACATATAGATCGGCCCGACCACCTGAAACAGGTAGGCTTGCAAGCGGTTGACGGTGAAGCCGTCACGGGCCAGGGCCATCGCCGGCTCCATAATCCGGGCCATGGGCATGGTGCAGAGATCGCGATGGACCTGGAACAACCCCCTGACCGTTCCCGGCGTCGCCATGGACGCCATGCCGATGTGGAATTCCTGGGTCACGGTGCCGAAATCGGCATCGATGGGGTAGAAATCCAGGTCCACCTCCGGCGCCTTTTGTTTCGGCGTCTGGGCAAAGAAATCATACAGCACCGGCTCGTGGCCTTCCGAAGCGCCCTCGTCTCCGGGGCGCGCCAGCAGAAACCCGCCGCCGCCGAGCGAACACAAAACCGGCTCAACCACCGAGGCTGCAAAAATCGCCGCCAACACGGCATCAAAGGCGTTGCCGCCCTCTTCCAGAATAATGGCGGCGGCGCGCGTGGTTTCGGGATGACCGGCGGCGACGATGCCTTTGGTGCCCTTGGGACTCATTATTTTAAAGACTTTCGTTGAAGCGGGCTGCCGTCACAATCGACGCCCTGGGTGGCGATGGTCTCCGGCCCGGCCTTGCATATTTTATCGACCGCCGGCCCGGACATGACCTGCGGCAATAAGCGTTCGATGGTCGGCCAATCGGTGGCCCGGTAGACGACGCAGGGATACCCCTTGAGAACCTTGGCCATGTCCTGAGGACCGCGCCAATCCCTAAATATCATCCGGCGTTGATCCCACCAGTGTTCCAACCAGTAATCTTGAGACGACCCCAACGATGACAACTGCCCGGCGAAGCGCCCGCCGGTGATATAATCGCCCAATTGTAATGCATAGGATCGGCTTGAGGCGGCATAGGAAAAAACCCGGGCGCAGCTTGCGAAACGATCCATATTCACGGACTGCGCCCGGTCACGGTTTACCGCTGTTTCCCGGGCCAGTTTCGAAACCCCGACCCCCTGCGCCGCCACCAAAGCGGCCAATAACACGGCCATGCCGGGGCCCAATGAACGACCAGGGGGCTTGGCCAATAACGCCTCCCCCAATCGCCAAACCAAAACGAAGGCCAGCGGGATCAGCACAAAGGACGGGATCATGTAAATCGCGTTCGCCTGCTTGGCGATCAACAGGGCATGGGCAAATTGCGATACCGTTATCCCGGCCAGAAGGCGGATCTCGGGCGCCGGCCCGGTGCGGCGGCGGATGGCGAAGATCACCGCCACCACGCCGAGAATAAAGACCACGTGAAAGGCCGGACGTTTGAACAGCTTGAGAACCTGCAGGGGATAGGCGGTCAATGGGTCGACCGGCGCCGTCCCCCCATAGGCACTGTTGCCCTGGGAAACGGTCATCATCCAGTTGAAAAAGACATCATAGGCGCCCACCGCCGGCAGGGTGAAGACGATCAGCGCCGCCAGGGCGGCGATGCCGTATAAGGCCATCGCCTTCACACCATCGCCAATGCTATCGCCCGCCCCCGCCAACACGAACAACGGCAACAGGAATACCGGGAAGGCGGTGATTTTCGTCGCCACCCCGAACCCGGCGATGACGCCGAAGGCGATGGCGAAACGCCAGCGCCGCCGCGCCAACACCCCCGGCGACAGGGACAACACCGAAACCGCGGCCACCATCAGCCCCGTGGCCAGCAACAGGGCCTCCGGCTTGACGTGATAGCTGTGCTTCAGGATGACCATGGATATAACCGGCGCCATTTGCAGGAACAACGCCGCCAGCACCCCGCCGAATACCCTTAAACCCACGACCCCGACAACCCAGGCGCAGGCCCCGTTGATGAGGATGAACACCGTCGATATCAGCGACAAGGAAGATTCCGGGTCGGCCAGGACCTTGGCCGCAAGGGCGTCAGCGGATGCGCCCCAATGGGAGATCTTCAAGATCAGGGCGCCAAGCCACTGGACCGTCGTCCCCGGATGGTAAACGTGGCCCGGCGTCGTCAGGTTGATGATATTGAGAGAATCGAGAAGATAAAAATAGTCCGGGTCCAGATTGAACCACAGCCAAGCCGGGCCGCCTTGAGCGCGCACCCAAAACGCCATGACCATGTAACCGACGGGCAAAACCGCCAGGGAACACCGAACCCAAAAGCCCGGTGTGAAAAATACTTTCGGCGTGTCTTGCATCAACGTCTAAAATCCGATTTCGATTGCAAATAGGCTTAAAGCCATTACTACCACGCCAGTTAAAAAGCGCTAAACCCATGGAAACAAGCCTTTTCGGGCGGTGCAGGAAAGAGTATTTCCTCTATTCCATAAGCTGTTATAAAATAGGGGACTAATGTCCCTCGCCTGGCGGCTTGCCTGTCCGCGGGGGGTCTTTGTCCTAGGAGATTAAATATCGTGAGAAGCGTTACTTTCCTTGCCGCCTTTTTCTCTGTCTGGATTTCGGCGACTTCAGTGGTTTACGCCGAAGGCTTGATGAATGCGGTCTCCTTCCGGCCGGTGCCGGCGGGATCGGCGATATTCGTGCGTCCGCTGGATAATTCCGACCGCAACCTAATCCTGCAAAAGGACTTCGAACGCACCCTTAAACGCAAGGGATATACGGTCAGCAAAGACGCGGACCTGATCATGACGTTTGAAACCAGGGATGCGGCGGGGTCATGGGTCGGCGGCGGCCCCAACCGGTTTGTCGAACTCAGCAACAACCACGATCAATCAGGCACCGATGCGCCGAGGGTCCGTTTAAATCTTTTCAATTCGGCCCGCGGTGGACTCCTCAACCCGGATCGCAAGGAAGCCACCCGGACGGTAACACCAAGCAGTTTCCGTATTGATGTCACCATCGACAACAAGACCGACGGCAAGCGTCACTGGCAAGGTTGGAGCAGCGCCGATACCGGTACCGGCTCTAGCCGCCAAATGACCAGAGCCATGATTCCCGTCATTGTCGACGGTCTCGGAAAAACCATTAAACAAGAACCGTTTCCGCTGCTGCCATAAAGCGTTCTTTTTCATCTGGCGCTTTGGCGACAGGACCTGAAATAAAATCAAGAAAGTTCAGAAATGAACAACATTGTTAAAACCTTGATGCTTAAATCCTTTTCCGTTGCGGCGATTGCCTTCTTGTCATTGATGATGACCGCAACCGCGCACGCCGTATTCAAGTTCGAAAGCATCGACAATAACTTCCCCGATGAGATCACCGCAGCGACCGAGGAAGGCAAAAACCTTGTCGTCATGTTCCAACAAACCGGGTGTCCCTATTGCGCCAAGATGCATGCGCGGGTCTTTCCCGAATCTAGCGTGGATGAATTCTACACCAAGAATTTCGTGATGATGATGTCGAACATCCGGAGCGGCCTGCCGGTGGTGTCGCCTGACGGAAAGGAAATGACGGAAAAGCAACTCGCCCGCACCTTTCGGGTCAGGGCGACGCCGGTGTTCATGTTCTTCGACAAGAAGGGTAAGATCGTTCTTCGGGTTACGGGATTTATGAACGCAGAACGGTTTAACAAAGCCGGTCAATACGTCCTCGATGGCATCTATAAAACCAAGGTGTCCTTTTACCGATACCTGCTGAAGAAATAACGCCATGGAATGGGGGTCGGGCATCAGCGTTTTCCTGCGATTTGCAATTAAAACCTTCCTTGGCCCCGTGGTATTGGCATTGGCCGTCACCGTGACGCCCAGGGGAGCTGCCGCCCAGGACCCCCAGGCGGAACTTGGCCCGGCCGAACTTCTGGAATTGATCAAGACCAACGGCAAATACGCCTTCGCCGCCGCCGCCGCCGATATCGACGCCGCCCAGGCGCGCCTGGATGGGGCACTGTCCAACCTTTTCCCCAAACTCACCGGGACGGTTTCGGCGAAACGTTTTGAATCCAAAAAACGGGCGGAAACGCGGAATTCCGATGTCATCAGCAAACTCGAACTGGTCCAGCCGATCTATGATTTCGGCCAGACCTATAGCCGCGTCAAAGCGGCCCGTTCGAATAAATTGGCGGCCCAAGAACGGCTGCGTATTGCGCGCAACATTGTTCTGCAGGAGGGGTTGGCGGTGTTTTTCAACCTCCATACTTCGGACCTGACCCTGCATTCCTTGAACCAGGCGCACGCCCAGGCTTATGTGCGGTGGAACAGATCCAAGGAACGATTGAGCCTGGGCCGCACCGATGCTATCGATGTTTCGGAAAGGCTGGCCCTGGTCGAACAAACCCGTCTTTTATATTACCGTCAGCGCAGCCTCAACGGCTCACTCAGGCTGCGGCTTGAGGATCTGACGGGCACCGCTTTTTCCGGTGAGAAGATCGACAGCCCGAAACCGCCTGCCAGCCGCCCGAAGAATGTTGACATGGATAAACTTCTCGCCCTGGCCGAAAAAAACAATCCCGAGATCGCCGCCCTGGCCAGACACGCGGAAGCCCTGGCGTTCGAGAGGGACGGCACCGCCGCCCGTCCCAGGATCGAAGCCTACGGAAACCTCGTCGGCAATACCCGCGAAGCCAAAGGCCGCGACGATTGGGCCTTCGGGGCGCGGTTAACCATCCCTTTTTATGACGGCGGGGTCAAAGAGGCAGAGCGTTCCCGCCTCAGCGCCGAACACAGAGGCGTTATGGCCGAATTTGAGGTCCGCCGCCGCAACTTGCGCCGCCAGATCAGAGAAGGGGTTCTCGCCCGCAACGATTCCTGGCAACAGATCATCGCGGCGCAGGCCGAACTGGATGTCGCTGGCCGCCGCCTGGCTCAACGCCAACGCCTCTACGAACAAGAACGGGTCGCCGATTTAGGCACCGGCATGATAGATTTCAGCCGCTCCGAAGCGACTTTGATGCAGGCGATCGGCGCCTTTTATGTGGACAGCGCCCGCCTTGCCGCCTTGATCGGAGAGGACCCGTCTCGCGGAATGAAGGTGAATTTCCTCGTTGAAATCATGGGCAGCGCCGATACGCCGGATAATCAACAATATACGCCGAAGGAAGGAAGCGGATTTGGACAACCAGACCAAGACAAAATCAATTAAGACGAAGTTACCGTTGGTGGCATTGTCGGTGGTCCTCTTTTGCATGTCCTGGCCGGCGTTCGCGCTTGAGCGCAAGCTGGCGTTTCCGGTTGCCGGCGTTGTCGCCAAGGTGATGGTCAAGGCGGGACAGAAGGTCAAAGCGGGCGCCGTCCTGGCCCGGCTTAATCCGTACATCTTTGAGGCCGAAAAGTCGGCCGCCGATGCCGAACTTTCCGCCGCCAACAGCAAATTGAAAATTCTCCGCCAGAATCGGGACCGGGTGCGCCAACTTTTCGACGACTTATCGGCTTCCGGCGAACAGGTGGAACTAGCGGAAATCCAATTCTCCGAAGCCCAAGCCGCAAGAGCCCGCGCCAAAGCGATGGCCGATATCGCTGCCCGGCGGTTGAGCCAAGCGACCCTCCATGCACCGTCAGGCGGTACCGTCACGGCGGTGCGGGGCTATACCGGATTGGTCGTCAACCCGACCGCGGAAATCACCCCTATCATTATCCTGTCCACGCCTTAGCCGTCCTTACAGACCGGCATGATCGATGTTCTTGATCTTTAATATTTCGATATTTCTAGAATTATCGTTGTATATAGGGTGGCCTTGGGATATAGTGCTCTCATGAACGAAGAAATCGCCGCAAAATGTTTATCCGAACTGGGCAGCCCGACACGGCTTTCGGTGTTTCGCTTGCTGGTCAAGGCCGGGCCCGACGGCATGGTCGTCGGTGACATCCAGCGCCGGCTGCACATTCCGGCGTCCACCCTGTCGCATCATATCGCCCGGTTGAACTGGGCCGGTTTGGTCGAACAACGCCGCCAGGGACGGCGCCTGCATTGTTTCACCCGGCCCGACATCATGGATGATCTGGTCACGTTTCTGACCGCCGAATGCTGCACCGGTTTCGAAGACGGCGATTGCGCCGACACCCCGGCGGCCTAAGTCATGGATGCGTCTTCCCTTCCCCAATCAACGCTTCCAACCTTGACGCAACGGTTGTCCCGAATCGACAAGGTGGTGTGGGCGATGGCGGCGCTGTACCTAGGTCTTGCCCTGCTGGCCCCGGACAGGATTCCCGAAAGCCTGAAATTCGTCGCCGTGGCGTTGCTCCAGATTTCCCCGTTCCTGTTGTTTTCCGTTGCCGTTGCCGCGTACGCCCAGGCGACCGGATCGGAAAAGCTGATCCAGCGGGTTTTTTCCGGCAGCCCCATGGCCACCATCACCGCCGCCGCCCTGTTCGGAAGCCTGTCGCCGTTCTGTTCGTGCGGGGTTATACCCATCGTCGCCGGCCTGCTCGGCGCCGGCGTTCCCTTGGCCCCGGTGATGGCGTTCTGGATTTCGTCGCCGTTGATGGACCCGGAGATGTTTATCCTCAGCGCCGCCGCACTGGGCCTGCCTTTTACCGTCGCCAAAACCCTCGCCGCTTTCGGGCTTGGCCTGATCGGGGGTTTCGCCACCTTGGCCGCCGTTCGCATCGGTTGGTTTAAAAATCCATTGAGCGCCGGTGCCGCCAGCTGTTGCGGAACATCGTGTTCATCCGGTAAGGAAGCCGGCGACGGCGTCCTCTGGCGGTTCTGGGATGAGGCCCCCCGACGCCGCAAATTTACCGATTCCCTCGGCGAAAACGGCTGGTTCCTGGGTAAATGGCTGACCCTGGCCTTTGCCATCGAAAGCCTGATGGTTGCCTATATCCCCGCTTCTATGGTCGCCGAATGGCTTGGCGGCGATACCTGGTGGACCATTCCCGCCGCCGTGGCCGCCGGGATTCCCGCCTATATGAACGGTTTCGCCGCGATCCCGCTGATGGCCGGGTTGATCGACATGGGCATGGCCGAAGGCGCGGCGCTGTCGTTCATGGTCGCCGGTGGGGTGACTTCCATTCCCGCCGCCATGGCGGTTTTCGCCCTGGTCCGGGGGCAGGTCTTCGGCTGGTACCTGTTGCTGTCGCTGAGCGGCTCGCTGGCCGCCGGAATTTTGTACCAATTGACCATTTCCGGGTAAAATTCCGTTGTCGCGCGGGTCTGGCGAAGCCGGGGGTGATCTGCTAGGTTCCGGCCCGGGTTTGCTCTTGTATATCTAGACGGTTTCCGACCATGACTGACAAATCAGATAAGGCCCTGTTGCCGGCCGGAATGTCCGATGTGCTGGCCCCAGACGCCGCCTTCGAGGCGTCGGTGCTGGACCGTCTGCTGGCCGATTTTTCAGGCCACGGATACGACCGCGTGGAACCGCCGCTGATAGAATTCGAGGAAAGCCTGCTGACCGGGATCGGCGCCGGGCTGGCCGAACAAACCTTCCGGCTGATGGACCCGGTTTCGCAAAAAATGATGGGGGTGCGTGCCGATATGACGCCCCAGGTCGCCCGGATCGCCTCAACACGCATGATCAATGCGCCGCGACCGCTGCGGCTCAGCTATGCCGGGCAGGTTTTGCGGGTACGCGGATCGCAGCTTCGCCCGGAACGCCAATTCAACCAGGCCGGCGCCGAATTAATCGGCGCGGATGGCGCCGCCGCCGACATCGAGGTCATCGTCATGGCGGCAGATGCGCTTACTCGCCTCGGCGTCACGGACTTGTCCTGCGATCTTGGCCTGCCGACGCTGGTGCCCGATTTTTGCCGCGGCGGCCCGGCCGGTGAAGGCGGCGATACCGACCTGCAGGCACGTTTGCGCCAGGCGCTGGATCGCAAGGACGCCGCCGCCGTCGCCGAATTAAGCGAGGAGTTGGGCGAAGACACGGCGGGGCCACTGGCCGCCATGTTGGCCGCCGCCGGACCCGCGTCCCAAACATTGAAGACCCTCGGTGGCCTTGGCCTCAAAGGCGCCGCCCTGGCCGGGCTGGAACTGCTGATCGACGTCGTTGATCGGGTCCAGGCCGCGCTGCCGGACCTGACCATGACCATCGATCCGGTTGAAAATCGGGGATTCGAATATCACTCCGGTGTCACCTTCACGTTTTTTGCGAAAGGTGTCAGAGGTGAGCTGGGCAACGGTGGGCGCTATCTTGCCAATGGCGGAAACGGTGGCGATAGCGAAGCGGCGACCGGGTTCACGTTGTTCATGGATACCGTCCTCAGAGCCGTGCCCGCGCCCGAACTGCCGTCCCGTATTTACCTGCCCGCTAAAACGCCGGTAAAAGACGCCGCCGACCTCAGGTCCGAAGGCTGGATCACCGTCGCCGGACTGGAAGACGCAACCGACACCGGCGGCGATGAAGATGCCGAGGCCGCCCGCCTGGGATGCAGCCATGTGCTGGACGCAGGCAAAGCCCGAAAACTCAAGAAACCCAACAAGGAATAGACTGACATGGCAAATGCCGTCGTAATCGGGTCGCAATGGGGCGACGAAGGTAAGGGAAAAATCGTCGATTGGTTGTCGGAACGGGCCGATGTGGTCGTCCGTTTCCAGGGCGGCAACAACGCCGGGCACACCCTGGTCATCGACGGCGTCACCTACAAACTGCACCTAATGCCGTCAGGCGTGGTCAGGCCGGAAAAATTATCGATCATCGGCAACGGCGTCGTCATCGACCCGTGGGCGTTTTTAGATGAACTGGACACCCTCAAGGAGCAAGGCGTGACGGTGACGCCGGAAAATCTCCGCATCGCCGAAAATGCAATCCTGATCCTGCCCCTGCACAAGGAACTTGATGCGGCCAGAGAACGAGCGTTAGGCCCAGCCAAGATCGGCACCACCGGACGCGGCATTGGCCCGGCCTACGAAGACAAGGTCGCCAGGCGCGCTATCCGCGTCGGGGATCTCGGCGAAAGCGACGTGCTGATGGAAAGGATCGACAAGCTGTTGCTCCACCACAATGCGCTTAGGCGTGGCATGGAAGAGGCGGAAATTGACCGGGACGCCTTGAAGGCAAGCCTAGAAGAGATCGCGCCGAAGATTATGCCGTTTACCGGCGTTGTCTGGCAGACCCTGGACGACGCCCGAAAACACGGAAAGCGCATCCTCTTCGAAGGCGCCCAGGGAACCATGCTGGATATCGACCACGGCACCTATCCGTTTGTCACCTCATCGAACACGGTCGCCGCGCAGGCCGCCGTTGGCTCGGGCCAGGGACCAAGCGCTATCGATTATGTCCTCGGCATTACCAAGGCCTATACCACCCGCGTTGGCAGCGGGCCGTTCCCCAGTGAGCTAACCGACGAGGTCGGCCGGGGTCTGGGCGAACGCGGCAAGGAATTCGGCACCACCACCGGCCGCCCCAGACGTTGCGGATGGTTTGACGGCGTTTTGGTCCGCCAATCGGTCAAGGTCAACGGCATCAGCGGCATCGCCTTGACCAAGCTGGATATCCTCGATGGAATGGAAGAGCTCAAAGTCTGCACCGGCTACATGATCGACGGCGAAAAACTCGACCACCTGCCCGCCTCGTCGGTACGCCAAGCAAAAGCCGAGCCCATCTATGAGGTCATGGAGGGTTGGACCGAAAGCACCCAAGGCGCCAGATCCTGGGCCGACTTGCCGGCGACGGCGATAAAATATATCCGCCGTATCGAAGAGATTATTGACGCCCCGGTGGCACTTTTATCGACCAGCCCTAAACGCGAAGATGTGATCCTAGTCCACGATCCGTTCGCCGATTAGCCTGAAAAAGGGGCTTTAAACCCCTGAAAATGGCGAAATACCTTCAAAATTGCGCTTAAACTTGAGAATTTCGTCACGAACGTCCAGAATCCAGGGATAACCTGGATGAAAATGGCGAGAACGTCGTTGCGTCCGGCCCTAAGAATGGGAAGTGATATTATGGCAGAAGCGCCAATGCAGGAGGTCGGGGATGAAATCCCGCCCCCCGAAGCGATAGTGACGGCACCAGAATCGGAGCCGATCCCGGACATGGAGACCCCCCCAGCCCAACAATCTGGCGGCGGACAGGTTCTTATCCGTGATCGATATCTGATAGATGCTAGTCTCCCCTTGCCGCAACTGGATACTCCCTCCGCGAAGGCGTATGAGGTCGAGGATCGTCGCGACCTGGGCAGTAAGTTGTATGGATTAGTCTGCACGCCGGGACTGCCGACGCGCACCGGGGTCATGAGCTCACTCAAGGACGAACAGTTCAATGGGATCGTGCCCTTGGTTGAATGGGATAGCGCCTATTGGCCGTTACTGGAACAGCACACCCAGTTCGTTATTTATGAACGCCCGAAGGGCGGCCGCGTCCTCGATGCGATGGAGGCCAGCAACTACAAACTCAATGAATACGATTTTCCACGCCGCATCATGGCCCCCCTGGTCGAAGGCGTCAGGGCCATGGGTGCAATCGACCACCCGCACCGGGAAATCAATCCCGCCAACGTGTTTTTTATGGACGAAGCCATGCAGATTGTCGCGTTGGGAGATTGCACAACGGTACCGCACGGTTTCGATCAGCCGAGGTTGTTTGAGCCGATCGACAGATCCATGGCGGCAAGGGGCGGCCGCGGGCGGGGCGGCCTCGCCGATGATATTTATGCCCTTGGCGTCACCTTGGTGGTGTTGATGTTGCGCTACAATCCCGTCGCCAACATCAGCGATGAGGAAATGTTGGCGATGAAAATGGAGCATGGAAGTTACGCCGCCATCTGCGGCAATGCCCGGCTTCCGATTCCGTTGTTGGAACCACTTCGCGGCATGTTACACGATTCCGTAGAGGAGCGTTGGGCGCTTGATCAATTAGTCGGCTGGCTGGACGGCCAAAAACAACCCTCGTTGAAGCAAGTTCCCATCGTCAAATCGGATTTTCCCTACCGCTACGAAGGCCGTGACCATTTCACCCCGCGCACTTTGGCCCGGTCGATGGCCCGCCACCGGGAAACGGCCATGAGCGTCATCAATGACGAAGCCTTGATTGGTTGGCTGAGGAAAGGGGTCAAGGATGCCGGCCGCGCCGACGGCATCAAGGCGACCATTGATGTCGCTGCACTTCACAAAGAGGAACCCCAAGGCGCCGAAGATTTCATCATCACCAAGGCCTGCATTGTTCTGGACCCGCAATCCCCGATTCAATACAAGGGATTTTCTTTCATGCCGGATGGATACGGGCCGGCGTTGGCCGCAGAAATCTTACACCGCGGCAATGCCGAAATTCCGATTGAGATACTTAAATTGGATATTCAGACAGTATGGTATTCCCTACAGCAAAGCGTTTTTGCCGGCGCCTCGGTCCAACAGGTGGAATACGGCAGATTAAAGGGATACTTGAAAATTAGAGATCTGGGGTACGGGTATGAACGCTGTCTTTACGAAATTAATCCGTCCATGCCCTGCCTCAGCGAGTTTATCGTCAATGATTACGTGATCGATATTCATATGCTGTTGCCGACCCTTGACGCGGCGGCAAACAACGTCGACACAAAAATCAAACCCATGGACCAGCATATTGCCGCCTTCATCGCAGCTCATTTCCAAGAGGATATCCATCCCCACCTGAAAGCGCTGGCGGCGACATCCGAGGAGGCCTCGACCATCGGCATGTTAAGCCTTTTGGCTTTTTTACAGTGGAAGCTTAAGATCGGCCCCCTGTTGGGCCTTTCAAGCTGGGTCGGTGGACTTTTGGGCCCTGCCATCAATACCTATCACAGCCGGACATCGCGCCGTGAAATCGAAAAGGAAATCCCCCGCCTGGTTCGCAAGGGTAGCCTGCCCGAGCTGTTTGACCTCATCGATAACGCCGAAAAACGAAGGGACGATGCGGAAGGCTTAGAGGCCGCGATCGCCGAATACACGGCGGCAGAATATGAAGTCCGCAATATCGAAGGCGCCGGCACGAAACGCCAAACAAAAGCGGAAAGGACGGGAAAGCAGGCGGCGGCGGTGATCTCCCTCGTCATGGCGATGTTCGTCATATCCGTCTTGTTCATCACTGAAATGCTTTAGGCTCATGGCTATTTCTCCCACCCCTCCGGGCTCAAGCCCCGCCGCCGCCACCCAGTCGGCGCCGCAGGGTCAGGGCCTTCGCGTGCTGATTTGGGGAGGCCTAATCATTGGTGCGGCAATGATGATTTCGCTGCCGACGGTGATGCTTGTCTTTTTCGGATTGTTGCCGTCGATCGTCGCCTGGATGGTTGACCGCTCGGATCAGAAATATGCCACGTTCTGCGTCCTCGGGATTAATTTTTCCGGACTTTTTCCGTATCTCATGGATATTTGGTTCGAAAATCACAGCATCGATGCGGCGATAGAGACCATGACCAACGTATTCGACCTGTTCGTCATCTACGGGTCCGCCGCATTCGGCTGGATGGTGTACATAGCGTTACCGCCGGTGATCACCACGTTCCTTTCGGTGATGTCGGAACGGCGATTAGAAATTCTCCGGGAAACGCAGAAATCCATCATCGAGGAATGGGGGGAAAATGTCGCCAGCGCCATCGACCCCCCGGATCCGATCAACCCAATGGGGCCAGACGGCCTGCCTGATCAGCCACCTGTTCAGTAATTGATGCGGCGGTCAATAACCGCATTTTTCACCGATTTTCGAATTTTTTCAAAAGCCCGAACCTCGATCTGGCGAACCCGTTCACGCGAAATTCCATACTGTTCGCTTAAAACCTGCAAGGTTGCCGGCGCCTCTCTCAACCGGCGTTCGGAAATGATGTGGCGTTCGCGGCTCGACAGCCCATCCAAGGCCGTGTCCAGCAACTGCCGGCGGCTGCTCATTTCCTGAATCTCGCCGAGCACCATTTCCTGGTTGTCGTCGCTGGATTCCAACCAATCCAACCATTCTCCCTCGCCTTCTTCGCGTAACGGCGCATTCAGGGATTGATCGGGGCCGGTCAGGCGGCGGTTCATGTTGATGACTTCGGCTTCCGGCACCTTCAGCCGTTCGGCGATCTTGGTGACGTTTTCCGGATACAAGTCGCCGTCTTCGGCGGCGGCAATCTGTGCCTTCAATTTGCGGAGGTTGAAAAACAATTTTTTTTGCGCCGCCGTGGTCCCCATTTTGACCAAGGACCAGGAATGCAGGATGTACTCCTGGATAGCGGCCCGGATCCACCACATGGCATAGGTGGAAAAACGGAACCCGCGGTCAGGGTCGAAGCGCTTGACCGCCTGCATCATGCCGACGTTGCCCTCGCTGATCAGCTCGCCCAACGGCAAGCCGTATCCCTGGTAGCCCTTGGCGATCTTGGCAACCAAGCGCAAATGGCTGTTGACCAGACGCCCGGCGGCTTCCGAATCCTCGTATTCATGCCAACGTTTCGCCAATTGGACCTCTTCCTCGACCTCAAGCATCGGATATTGACGAATTTGCTGAAGGTACCGGGACAGATTGCCTTCCGGTGAGATCGCCATTTCGTAAACCGCACTCGCCATTGTTATGGTCTTCCCTTTAATTTTTCCCTGTTCCGGCATCCTGATAGAAGCGCACCGGTGAGCATTGATTAAAGCTTACAATGCCTAATCAAACAACTCAAGTATAGGAAGGGAATTTATATTTTTTCCAATGATTTCTTTAATTCCTTGAAATCAATTGGTAAATTAGACTCAAAACGAAGCGATTTACCGCTGGAAGGATGCTCAAACCCGATCAAATATGCGTGTAATGCTTGGTGATTGAACGCGGCCAACGCATGGCCTGCGGCATCCGGCGCATTGTTCAGCCGCCGCTTCGCCCCGCCGCCGTAAAGCGGGTCGCCAATGACCGGATGACCCAAATGCGCCATATGCACCCGTATCTGATGGGTGCGACCCGATGACAGGCGGCATTCCACCAGACTGGCCTTGGCGCCAACGGGCTTAAGCACCCGGTAACGGGTCAAGGCCGCCTTACCGCCCCGTTTAACCACCGCCATTTTCTTGCGGTTGGCCGGATTGCGGCCGATGGCGGCTTCGATTTCTCCTTGGCGCGGTTCCGGCGTCCCCCACACCAACGCCTTGTAGCGGCGCGACAGGGTTCGGGTTTCCAGCTGCCGGGCCAGGTGTTGGTGGGCGGAATCATTCTTGGCCGCCACCATCAGACCGCTGGTATCCTTGTCCAGCCGATGCACGATGCCGGGCCGGGTGACGCCGCCGACCCCGGACAGGCTGCCGGCGCAGTGGGCGAGCAAGCCGTTGACCAGGGTACCGTCGGGATGGCCGGCCGCCGGATGCACCACCAAGCCGACCGGTTTGTCGATGACGATCAAATCCTCGTCTTCATAGACCACGCCGAAAGGGACCGCCTGCGGCAGCGGTACCGCCGGGCGCACCGCCGGAACGGTGACGGCATAGACCTCGCCGGTCCTGACCTTGGCCGAGACATCGACAACGGGATCGCCGGGGACATCGCCGACACGGCTGACCTGGGAGTCCTCGATCAGCTTTTTAAGCCGGTTTCTGGACAGCCCCTCCAGGGCGTCCGCCAGAAACCGGTCAAGCCGGAGCCGGTCCTTGTCTTGAGGTACGGTGACGGTGTATGTGGTGGCCTTGCGCACGCGCGATATCCTTGTTTATTGGCCCCGGTCGTCCGGAGAATAACATGCATTTGATGAAGAGCGTCGTTATCGGTTTGGCAGTGCTGATTTTTCTCGGCCTCGGCTTGCTGGGCTACGGCTTCGTTCAGAAGGCCAATAATCCGGATTGGCGGTTGTTTTCGCCGTCTTCTTCCGCCGCCGACGGCAAATCCGGCGCCGCCACCGCCAAGCCGTTCGGCAATCTCAACCTCGACCTGCCCGAAGGCTGCGTCATCGCCCGCGTGCGCCCCGATGGCGACCGCGCCTACCTGACCATCGGCCCCGGCGGCGAATGCAACCGCATCGTCGTCGTCGATACCGTCCAGGGCCGCGTCCTCGGCACCATCAAGGCGCAGCCCGGAACTTCCCCCGGCACGGCCCAATGATCCATATTCCAAGCCCCCTGCTGGCCCAGATCACCGAGGCCGCCGAAGCCGCCTACCCGAAGGAATGCTGCGGCTTGTTGACGGGCCGCGAAAACGACGCCGGCGACATCCGGGTTACCCGGGTCGCGCCCAGCCCCAACGTCACCGAGGCCGATACCCGCGACAGCTTCCTTGTCGATGCCAAGTTACAATTCGATCTGATGCGGGAATTGGGCGATGGGCCCGAACAAATCGTCGGCCATTATCATTCCCACCCCGACCATCCGCCTCAGCCCTCAGAGCGCGACCGGCAATCGGCTTTTTATCCGGACCATGTTTGGGTTATTGTCGGCGTCGATGACGGCCGGGCCGGGGACGTGGCGGCCTATCGGTTCGACAGCGCCGACGATGATTTCCAGACCATCCCCCTGGCCTCATAACCACGAAGGAGACCTCCCTTGAATTTCGCTTCCGACAACGTCACCGGCGCCGCGCCGGAAATCCTCGCCGCCATCGAGGCCGGCAACACCGGTTCCTTGATGCCGTACGGCAATGACGACGTCACCCGCGCCGCCGAGGCCAAGGTGGCGGCCCTGTTCGAGGCCGATGCCGGGGTTTTCTTCGTCGCCACCGGCACCGCCGCCAACGCGTTGGCGCTGTCGGCGACGACGCCGCCCTGGGGCGCCGTGTTCTGCCACGGCGGCGCCCACATCTTCGATACGGAATTGGCGGCGCCGGAATTTTACAGCGGCGGCGCCAAGCTGATAACGCTTGCCGGTGAAGGCGGTAAAATCGCCCCCGAAACCTTGGCGGCTGCCATCGCCGATGCCCAGGTCGGCAACGTGCATCACGTGCAGCCGGCCTCGGTTTCCATCACCCAGGCGACGGAAACCGGCAGCCTTTACAGCCTTGATGAGATCACCGCGATTTCCAAGGTCTGTAAGGCGCACGGGCTGAAGCTGCACATGGATGGGGCGCGGTTTTCCAACGCCGTGGCGGCATTGGGCTGTTCGGCGGCGGACGTTACCTGGAAGGCCGGGGTCGATATTTTGTCATTCGGGGCCACCAAAAACGGCGCCCTGACCGCCGAGGCGGTGGTCATTTTCGACCCCGACATGGCCCGTGATTTCGGCTACCGGCGCAAGCGCGGCGGCCATTTGTTTTCCAAGATGCGGTTGTTGTCGGTGCAGTGGGACGCCTATCTCACCGATGACCTGTGGCTCAGGAACGCCGCCCACGCCAACGCCATGGCGAAACGCCTGGCCGACGGCCTGAGTTCCATTCCGGGCGCCGCCATCAGCCAAACCGTCGAGGCCAATATCGCGTTCCCGAAACTACCGCGCGCGGTCATCGACGGGCTCAAGGCGGATGGCTACCTGTTTTATGAACGGGGCGGCGTTGACGTCATCCGGCTGGTCTGCTCGTTCGCGACCACGGAAGAAGACGTCGACGCCTTGATCGCGGCGGCCGCCGGGCACGCCTGATATTGAAGGCTGGGCTTGAGGCTTGCCGACGCCACGTCGGATGGGTAAGACTGGCTCCAAGGCCCACGGCAATACCGACGTCCCCTTCGTCTAGCGGCCTAGGACATCGCCCTCTCACGGCGAAAACACGGGTTCGAGTCCCGTAGGGGACGCCAATAATTTCAATGTGTTAGAATGTGGCAGGGGCAACGGATACTGCCTGTACGGAAAAAATACGGAAAAGTGCTGGTTAAAATGGCCTGTTTCGGTTTTTTCCAATTGCGTTTGAATTGGGCAGTTTTTGACCCCGAAAACGGGTTTCCAGTCTAGAATATAAGAATGAACCCGTTAGATATATTCAATATCGTCCGCGTTGTGATAGACCTGCTTAAAACCGCAGCCGGTTAGGCCGTCAATTCGCTTTTGGTTTTTTCGGCCCCTTTTGGCGAAGGCAAGACTATCCAACGCTCAATAAAAAAC
>PVBE012402882.1_pt1 | contig 38308 bp, 35 predicted proteins | sample 1631181 | NCBI WGS metagenome assembly PVBE01 (sample SAMN08397723, study PRJNA350692) | Marine metagenome, whole genome shotgun sequencing project. | isolation source: water | place: Pacific Ocean | collected 2012-04
AGTCAAAAATCCTTCCATCCTTTCAAAGTTGGACCAGAAGCTCTTAAACGGGTTTGCACCGAAAATATCTGCAATTGCAATAATTCCAACAAAAGAAAGTATTGATATCAAAAGTAAAGTAAATTTAGGACGATACGCTTTGTCAAATAATGCTAAAATCGCCCAACCACCAACAAGTAACTCAACTAAAATCCTAAACAAAAAATTCTTCCCTGTAATAAACGGGAAAAACATGGTGCTTGAAATAACAAGTGGTATAAATGGTATGGCGAATATGCCACCAATCAGCAAATATCTTAGTATCTTGTTTATATGCATTTGCATATTATATCACATATATTTATTTACTTAGATATTTTCTAAGTTTGTTCGAAATAAACACATCAGTTGCAATCCGAGATTCGTGAGTCATTCCACCTATATGTGGAACAATTATTAAATTTTGATTTTTCTTTGCATGTTCAACAAGAGGATGATTGGAAAAATTGTCTTCAAAGTCAAGTTCGTCTGCAAGAACATCCGTGCCATAGCCTGCAATTTGTTTACTCTTGAGGGCCTCAAGTAAATCTTTTTCGTTGACGATTTTACCACGCGACGTATTTATAAGATAAGCATTATTTTTCATTTTACTGAAAGTGTCAGCGTCAAACATATTCTCTGTCTCATCATTCAAGTGTGTATGAATTGATATAACATCACTTTTTGAAAGAAATTCATCAAAAGATACCTTTTGATATTCATCAGTATCAACATTTGGGTCAAAATAAATCACATTCATATTAAATGCTTTTCCATATTGCGCCATCCATTTTCCTAAACGCCCAAGTCCAATTATACCAAGTGTCTGTCCGTATATATTATGACCACGAAACTTTTCTCTATCCCACTGATAATTTTTCACCGAATCAAAAGCATCCGACATCAATCGCAAAAGCTTTATCATAAGCCCAAAAGCAAGCTCTGCTGTACCCGTTATAGAATTAAGGAATTCTACCTCACCTTTCAAACTCAAGACTTTTATACCTTTTGATTCGGCGTAAATGATATCAATATGGTCAAGTCCAGTGGTTGCTGTTATTATTATTTTCAAATTTTTTGCCATTTTAATTACCTCCTTATCAAAATTAAGACCGAGCCCTATTACTACAATCTCATACTTATCTATTATCTTATTTAACTCATCCTGATCTGGAACAAGGTAATCAACTTCTCCTAATTGACTCAATATCTTTTTCCCTTCGTCTGCAAATCCTTTCCCTATTGTGTTGAGGATTTTGAAATTTGTACCTTTTGGAATATTTAAAACTTCATCTTTTTGAATTGTATCGTCCTGCTCTGCGAAAAATTCATACCCTTTAGCTTTTAGATTTTTGAGTATATATTCTGCCTTAATCCAGTCAATTGGCTCGTCAATATCAAGAGAACGCTCTTTAGATACAACATGTCCCACTATATGGTCACCATATAATTTATTATCATTCATTATGAGATTGCGCCTCATCGTATAAACTGCACTGCTCCTGCGATAAGCAACTGGCATATCTTGTCTTCTTGTTCCTTCAACTTCTTCAACTGAATACGGTAGCACTCTGTCTTTCTCAAGTTTTTTTATTTTCGATGGATGACTATCTATTACTTCAACTAAAGATACAGCGCTATCAGCTCCTGTTTTAATTAATTTTTCAATTGTCTTGTCTATATCTTCAACAATTCTAAAAGGAGATGTAGGTTGGAGTATTACGACATAGTCAAATTCTTCTCCAAGCTTATTTTCCATAAATTCTATTGCATGCTGCATTACAGGAACATGTGGAGTTTTATCTTCAGCCAATTCTTTTGGTCTTAAAAAGGGCACATCAGCTCCATATTTTTTCGCAATTTCAGCGATCTCCGTGTCATCTGTTGAAACAATTAAATGAGAAATAAGATGGCTTTTTTTAGCAACTTCAATTGTGTAGGCGATTAAGGGCTTACCGTCTAATTCTTTTATGTTTTTCCCTGGAATTCCTTTTGATCCACCACGTGCAGTTATTACTCCAAGTATTTTTTTCTTTTTTTCAGACATTTTAGTTTATATTTTTACTATACAATATAACTTCCTTATATAACTTATAATTTATGAAAAAGTGACTATTCTAAAGCCTTTGACGGTCTGCTGTAATTTTCAAAAAGAAGCGATAGTCCATAAAGAAGGATTATTTGTATAAGAAAGATTGAGTGTATAAATAAGCTTATATTAACCGCCATACCGTAAGAAACTCCAACAAGTAAAAGCCCGATGAGCCAGCTTCCCTCTATAGTACCTACTCCGCCTGGGGGATGTATAGGCACAAATGAAGCTATAAGAGCAATGATTGCAACTACAAGAGCTTCTTTTATATTTGCCTGAGTTAAGACCGTAATTATAAAGACCCAAGGTAAAAACGAGAAAAGCCAGACAAAAAACGAAGTTAAAAGGAGGCGCAGTTTTGAATACGTGCTTAAGGCAGTAGAATGCTCAAAGACATCAAGTATAACTTTTTTTACTTTGTGAAAATATTTTATTTTTCCGAAAATAAAATACAAAAAATTATAAAGCTGTCTTGTATGAAAGATAAAATAATATGAAAACAACAGCAAAGCTGTAATTATAAAAATGGACAATGAAGAGACGGTAGGATTATTAATACCCAAAGTTAAAAGAACAAAAAAGAAAACCGCAAGAACAACAAAGTCGTAAATCCTTACTGTTACTAAATCACTTACTGATTTTGTCACTTCAATACCGTGTTTTTTAAGCTGTTTTATATAAGCAAGCTCGCCAAGTCTAAGCGGAAGTAAAGAGAGAAAAAAATTATGCGATATTGTTACAAATACAAGTTTTGAAAAAGGTATTTCTCTGTTTAACTGATAAAAGCGATATGCTCTCGTAAAATATGTCATAAAAAAAAGAAAAAGTAATCCCACCCAATACAACAATGGTATTTCTTTGAAATATCTATAAAACACTTCTATATCAAAACTCTTCAATAGAATTATGAAAAAAATTACAAATGCTATATAAAGAAATATTTTAATAAAATGTTTATTGGACATATTATTATTTTAATAAATTAATATACTGCTCTGATATTTTTTTAAAATCAAAATTATTTATATCACTTTTATTTTTCTCACTCATTTCCCTCTGAAGTTTAGTGTCAGAAATTAAAACTCTAATCTTCTCTGAAAGTTCTTTGGGGTCTCTCAATTCAACAAGAAGTCCATTTACTCCTTCTTTTATAAAACTCGCTGGACCTTCATTTCTTGTGGCAACTATAGGAAGGCCGACTTGCATCGCCTCCTGAAGCACTATCCCGAATGTTTCCTGCACAGAGCTTGAAACATAGATATCTGCACTATCTAAATACTGAAATTTCTCCTCTCCGATTTTCCTGCCCAAAAAATGAATTCTGTCTTTTACTTTCAACTCCTCTGCAAGATTTAAAAGATTCTCTCTTTCAGGTCCATCGCCTATAATAAGCCCCTCTACTGGCATATCAGAAAGAAGAGAAAGAGCTTCAATAAAATATTCAAATCCTTTAGCTTTTACCAGACGACCTATACCTATTATATATTTTTTATTTTCAGATAGCCCGAGTTTTTTCCTGTCAACTTTTTCAAAATTAAAGTGCTCGTAAGGAAGCGGGATAATGCTAATTTCATTTTTAGGATTATAATACTTAACTGCATTCCTCTGCGTAAATGTTGACTGTGCAACTATTTTATACGCTCTCTCAAGCAGAAACTTCACGACTATTCTTAAAACCTTGATACGATGTGGCGAGAGTTTTTTGGTAGGGTCATAAATATCTCCACCATGCAAAGAAAGAATATTTTTTATTCTAAAAATTAGTGCCAATACATATCCAACAGGGCCTGTGGGTACAACAAAATGCGTGTTTACAAAAATATATTTATTTTTCAAACAAAGGTAAAAGCCTTTAAAAAATCCTGTTACCACAAAACTTGCCATTGAAATAAACGTTGAGGTCGCTAAATCCTTCCTGCCAAAAGTATAAGTTCTATAAATATTTATTCCGTCAATGACTTCGAATTTCTTAAGTCCCCTATTTCGGCTGGTTACAAAGTCAACTTTGAAACCGTGTGCAATAAAACCTTTAGCAAGTGTGTGCGAAGCTACCCCACCTCCACCACCAAGTGGTGGAAATTCATAATTAAGCATTAAGATTCTTTTCATTTTTTAAATTATTTATTCTCAAAAATATCTTTGATGTCATATATTTCATCTTTTGTAGAGGCAAAATAATTTTTCGATATAATATCAGCAAGTAATCCAAATACTATAAACTGTATACCAATTAAAAATCCAAAAAGCGACAAATCAGTTAAGACAGTGTTGGATAAATCAATATTCAAAAATATTTTTTGATATACAGCTGTAAGTCCTGAAATTCCAGATACTACAATTAATCCAATTCCAACTCCTCCAAACAAATGTAGTGGTCTATTTGCATATTTTTTCCAAAACCAAACAGAAACCATATCTAAGATTCCTCTTACCCCCCTTGTCCATGTATATTTTGTACTACCCTTAACGCGAGGCCTGTGATTAACTTCTATTTCTCCAACCTTGAATCCTTTTATTTTAAGAAGAGCAGGAATAAATCTGTGCATCTCACCTATTAAATCAACATGGTCAAAACATTCACGCTTATATATCTTTAGTGTACATCCGCTGTCGGCAATACCGTCATTGATTAAAGTCTTTCTAACCATTGCCGCCATCCTTGAGGAAAGTTTTTTAAGGATTGGGTCTTTTCGTTTTTTTCTCCACCCTGACACTACATCTAAATTATTATTTTCTAATTTCTCTATAAGGTGTGGAATGTTAGCTGGGTCATTCTGACCATCTCCATCCATTGTAATAATGTAATTCCCACGTGCACTTTTAATGCCAGCATCAAGCGCCGCTGTTTGTCCAAAATTTTTGCGAAACTGAATAATTTTTACTGGAGAAAGATTTTTTAATACTTCAAAAGTTTTATCAGTTGACCCATCATCAATAAAAATAATCTCATAAGAATAAGGAATGGTTTTCATAATTTCTGTAATTTCTCCGTGCAATTCAAAAACAGATTCCTGTTCATTATATGCAGGTATTATAATTGAGATTGTTTTTTCTTTTTTATTTATCATCTTTTTTTCTATAAATATCCATTATCCCACTACGATTATCTTTGCGTGGGTATACACCCTCAATACTGCCTGCAAAATTATACTGCGTACTTAGAATGTTTTCAACATCAGTAACTAAATCTGTACCACCTGATATTGGTTCAAGACGTTCATTAAATGTACCACGCTGAACTACAAATACATCGGTGTCTTCTTTGAGCCAGACAAGAAACATGTTCGTATTGTAGTGCGCGAAGCGTTTGAGTAGAACCTCGTCATCACTATCCGTATACGAGTCATGTCTATTTATCCTCTCCGGTATCATATATCGTCCCGCAATAAATACGTGGTCTGGATTATCAATTGTTAAGATGACATCATCAATAGTTGTTACTGATTCCAGATAAGAAGCGCCACGATTTACTCTATTCAAATCGGTATCTGAATAGTCAAAACGATTAAAGAATATTGTATCATTGCCAGAGATTGCAATAGAAAAAGATGCAAGTATTATTACGGCAACTATTAACGGAACGATAACCCCACGCACTTTATCCCACACTCCAGCATCAACAAATTTACTATATACAATATGAAGAATGTAACTTGCAGAAAGCACCATAAATGGAACAAAATAAAGCACATTAATTTTATGACGATTTGGTCCGAAGAAAAAATGTGCAAGGAAAAGTAATATTACAAACATAAAATTTAATACAAGAAATGAATTTTTATCAAAAAATACTTTGATATTCCCTCTCCATTTATATACAGCCATTAGAAGACCGGAGAATAGTATTGCCCAGATATGAAAGTATGTTGTTAATACTTGCATTACAATTTTGAGCCGACCCTCATTAAAGAAAAAATTCAATATAGAACCAGAGGAATTGTCGGCAACTCCACTACCTAAACTAAAAAAATCAAGAGGAAAAAGCGCTGTGAGAGGACCAAACATTGCAAGAAAATACGAAAGAGCATGCTCAGCATCAAGTATAAGATACGGAACAATGAGAACACCAATTGTCGCAAATGAAACCAAAAGGGAAAGTATAAAATACTTTGGACTGCGATATTTAAAAAGTACAAAAAACCAAAGTACAACAAGCGCTGGCAAAAGATTGTAGCGTACTAATACCGCCATACTCATAGCAACCGACGAGAGAGCAATACTCTGCCAAACTTTGAGTCTTTTAATGTGCAAAAACCAAATCGAGAGTAGTCCTAAAAAAACAATCATAGCATTTGGTATTGCAGCTATATATTTTACAATCGTATAAGTGTGAAATGTGATTAAAGAAACCCCAAGAAGACCTAACCACTTTCCACCTCTACGTCTTAACATATCAAAAATTAAAAATATAACGCCCAATAAGAAGAATCCAGATAAAATACGAGCTGAAAATGTACTCGGCCCAAAAACATCTTGAATAAATGTCTGGCTATAGAGTGCAACTGGCGGATATTTGGTACCAAAATCTACAAACGGCTGAGCAAGGCCTTCTGCAACAAGCCACGATTTATATCCATAATTTGTCTCGTCAAACCATGAGTCGGAAAAGACTGCGTAATATGTTATTGACGCAAAAAGAAACAGTCCAATAAGTATTACCACTACTGTAAATAATTTATTTTCTCTGATTTTATTTATCATGAAAATGTTTTTGAACATACGGCTCAATAGACGCTAGAGTGTTTGCTATTTCTTTACTTGTGCCATCTTTACTATATATGTGACTTGCTTTATATCGCCCTCCTGCAATTTGTTTTTTAATAGCTTTTTTAATCTCAGCTTTATTATAAGAAACATCAACTATATTTTCAGCCCGCATTCTTCCATTTTGTCTTGTACCAATATTTACAGCGGGGACACCTAGGTATGAACATTCTTTTATACCCGAAGATGAATTCCCAACAAGACATGCTGTTTTTTTCAGAAGGCCAGTATATTCATTGGCAGGAAGATATTTTATAAAACGAATATGCTTTGGTTTTTTATTTTCTCTAAAAGCACGAATAGCTTTAGATACTTCGTCAGTTCCTGCGTCAACATTTGGCCAAAACCATATTGTCGGAATATTTAATTCATGAATTGCATTAAGTAATATCTCTGTATTTTTTCTGTTCTTTCCGTATTCGGTGGTAACAGGATGATTTGAAACTATGATATATGGCTTCCTGATATCAACCACATCCCCAACCCCAAGATAATTTAAGAGTTTATTATGCGCTTTGTAATTATTTTTTGCTATAAATTCAATGTCCGGAGAACCAACATTAAATATATAGTCAGAACTTTCTCCCATTTTTATTATTCTGTTCATTGAAAGGTCATTTGTAGGAAAATGTATATGAGACAATTTAGTTATTGCATGTCTTACGCTCTCATCTATAGTTCCTGATCTATCTCCTCCTTCAATATGTGCAACGGGAATATTCAAGTAAGATGCGGTTAATGCTACCGCAAGCATTTCATATCGATCGCCACGCACAATAACAATGTCTGGCTCAAGATTTTCGAATACTGTAGCAAACTCTGTAATACCTACTCCTGCTGTTTTTGCCATAGCCACAGGACTACCACCAGCAAGCGTCATGATTATCTTTGCATCACATTTAAATCCATCTTTCTTCATTGTGGACAACACATCTCCATAATCAGGTAAAAGCGCTGATGCTCCTACTACAATTTGAAGTTCCACATCTTTATGTTTCTTTAATTCTTCTAAAACAAGCTTATTTCTGCTGTAATGAATCGTTGAGGTAATTACGAAACAAATTTTTCTTTTTTTCTTTTTTGATGACATAATTAGATTATTCAAGTATATCAAATATTATTGGGTCATATTTTTTGATCGTCTTTTTCGTTTTTTTACCAATTACCTCCTCATATTTTTCTGAGGGCAAACCCTTGGCATACATCTTTGGACGCATAGCAAATACCATTTCTTTTGTTATAACAGTCCCTTCTTCAATATCGCACCCTGCCATAAGTGATTTATTAAAATATGGTCTGAATTTATTATTTGCGCCTTCAAGTTCTTTTTCTTTATCTCCATAATACGATGTCTCGTCTATATTTTTATATTCTTTACTGCGAATTGCTTTTACCATTGTCTTCATCTCAGCAGGAGTCATTGATACTTTATGGTCAGCTCCCCATAAGTCGCGGGATAAAGAGAAATGCTTTTCTATTATATTTGCACCAAGCTTAATTGCAGCGAGCGATATATCATACCCAAGGGAATGATCTGAAAAACCAATTGCAATATCCGGATACTTTTCTTTTAAATATTCAACTGTACTTAAATTAAAATACTCCGCAGGAGCAGGATATTGACTAATACAATAAAGAACGGAAAGCGGTGAGCCCTTTGAGCGAACATGATTAATCACTTCATCAAGTTCTGACAGACTCACCATTCCATTTGAAATTATAATCGGCTTTCCTGTTGAAATCATGTAATCAAGAGTTACGTAATCCTGTACATCGCCAGAGCCAACTTTCCAAATGGGAGTATTTATTTTCTCAAGTTTTTGCGCAGCCTTACGACTCATAGGAGTTGAGAAGAAAATAATTCCTTTCTCATCACAATACTCTTTAAGCGGTTCCCAGAAACTTTCAAGTGGTGTTGCGTTCATGTTTCTTGTTATCCAACTGTATCTGTCGGAACCCTTGAAGTGGGGTGATGTCACATCAATATTTAACTGTTCATCTTCAATCTCATGTGTCTGAAATTTTACAGCATCAGCTCCAGCATCTACCGCTGCATCCACTAAATCTTTAGCATTTTGAAGATATTCCTCTACAGAACGCTCATCTTCACTTTGAATAAAATTCTTGCCAATTTCTGCAATAACAAAAACATAGTCTTTATCAAGTAATTTAGCCGTATTTTTTGTATTTATTGAGGTCATTATGTTTAATATATTGTGTTTTATACAACAAATAATAGCTATAAAAGTAACCTATAATTCTATTATTTATACGCTACTAAAAAATGAGCTTGAGCGAATAATCTATTTGTTTTATATGGATATTTTTGAAATACTCCGCGTATTTTAAGTATAGATTTATTGATTGCTGTAATTTTCTTATCAGTAGATAAAGCTATAGGAGTATAAATAGGAAATGGACATACGTGTGTAATTTCAACATTTTTAAATCCTGCCTTAATAGCAGCGTTCTTATAATCTTCTGGGGTCAATATATTTCTATAATAATCTTTTCTTATGTCTTCTGTATGAAAACCAAAAAGTTTTTTGATAAATCGCATAACAGTATTTAGAGACTGAATTGAAAACTTTTTTGGTATATTAAGTGATATCATAGCTCCTCCAAACTCCAATACACGATACTGCTCTTTAAACAAATCTTCTACATTGTTGACATGCTCTGCAAGTCCAATGGAGACAGTTGCGTCAAATGTTTCATCTGAAAATTGAGTTTCAAAAGCATCTCCGATATTAAAATCAGCTTTCTCTCTATGTTTATCAAATTCTTTCTTTGCAATGTTTATTGCGTCAGGCTCATTATCAAGAAGCGTAACGTCTATATTTAAGTACTTCTTAATAAAAAGAGAAGCTGTTCCGCGACCACAACCAACTTCAAGTACTTTTTTTGCATCAATTTTTTTTAAAATATTTTTAATAAATAAAAAATAATAATAAAGATTAAGCTGTCGTTGTACAACAGGTTTTTTACCGATATCAACAAATAAAGATTTTATATTTATTTCATCAACATTTTCTTTAACAGATTTCCATCTTGAAGAGAATGAATATTCATTATTTTTAAAATTCTTCATATATTAAAATTACTCAATTAACGAAAGAACTTCATCAGCAATTCTCTTACTTACATTACCATCAACTTTATGACAAAGCTCTTCTAGAGCATCTTTGCGCTCTTTACTCTTATATTCAGGATTCTCAAGATAATGGTTAATGCTTTTAATAAGCTCTTCTTCAGAATACACAGTGTCCACGACATTTAAATCAATGACTGGTTTATAGCAGTCTACTTCATAAAGTAATGGGGTAATATCTCTGCCCTTAGTATCAAGAACACCCTTAAAAACAGTATTGATAACTGGCTTATTAAATGTGAGAGCATTAAAAGCAAGTGTTGAGGCCTGCACAATAACAATATCTGTATGATACATCATGTTAACAAATTCTTTGATTTCATTGATACCATCATCGCTCTGATCTAAAAAGAAATCAGAGAATGAAAAATTATTATCAACAGCTGTATTAGAGCGCCCTAAAAAGTGATCGAAACGACGTTCAATTGCATCAAAGGGGTGGGACCGTATTAACAAACTAGTTGGTTTTGAAAAAGTTTTGTCATTTTCTACTGTTTTCACAAGAAAATCGCAGACATTCACATCATGGGGCATCCATGCACCCGTTGAACCCCAGAGTATAAGTTTCTTTGCAGGGTCAAGACCTATTAATTTAAAATATTCTTCTCGAGGCATTATAATATCTTTCCTTAAGTGCCAGTCAAATTGCGGAAAACCGCATACTTTTATAATTTCGGGTTTAAATTTCTGAAGACGAATCGCATCTTTTTTCATAAATTTATTCTGAACTAAAAAACGATCTGGTATGATTTTGTAAAATTTTGTTGTAACATTGTCCCACCCGCGAGCCATTGCGATTGTCTTTATTTTTCTTTTTTTTGCTTCTTTTAAAAATTCAACTTCTATACTTGAGATAATTGATGTTGAAAATACAACTGAAGGATTATACTTATCAAAATAAACAGAATATGCATCTGTCTTAAACAGAGTTCTTTCTACAAAACGCGCCAGAGTTTTTAGAAAACCAATTGAACCAAGAAGTGAGAAAATTACCTTTTCAACAGCAAATGGAAGCTTTCCTCCCTTTCCTGAAAGATAGCGAAACTTCCTGTTCTGGACATTGTACACAAGAAGTGATGAGAATATCCTAAAACGCCTGTGAATAGGACTTGCTTTGAAATGTTTTGCAACTTCAATTGTGACATTTTCATCTTCAAATTCACGCCTAATATACTCCGGCAATTCCCTACCTCTTAAATCAAACAAAAAAATAACGATCTTATGCCCGCTCTTTTTAAGATGCTCGAGAGTACCACTCCTAAGGATACTTTTTACAATAAAGGCCCTTCCTACAGTGATAAATATAGTTTTTTGCTTTTTTCTCATATTGAAATTGCAGTGGAAACCTTGTACACTAAGAAAATGTTTAATTAAATAGTGGTTTTATGCCGCTTAATATAACACTATGTATAACACCTTTCAAGGCAAAAACGTTCTAATTACAGGGGGAACAGGTTCGTTTGGGAAAAATTTTGCCAAACATCTTCTAAAGAAGACAAAACTAAAAAAACTCATTATTTTCAGTCGAGATGAGTTTAAACAGCATCATCTTGCAAATGAACTCACTGACAACAGAGTGCGCTTTTTTTTGGGTGATATACGAGACCGAGAGCGTCTTAATCGAGCATTTCAAGATATTGATATCGTTATACACGCCGCAGCACTCAAACAGGTCCCCGCGCTTGAATATAATCCACACGAAGCAATAAAAACAAATGTAACAGGTACACAAAATATTATTGAAACAGCTGTTGATCAAAAAGTTCCAAAAGTTCTACTTGTATCAACAGATAAAGCAGCTGAACCTATTAATCTCTATGGAGCATCAAAATTATGTGCAGAAAAACTTTTTATATCCGGAAATTCATATTCTCCTGAAAAAACAAAATTTAGCATGGTTCGTTATGGAAATGTCGTTGGAAGTCGAGGTAGTATCGTAGAAACATTACTAAACGACAACGAAGTGAAGAAAGTCCAGATTACTGATAAAGACATGACTAGATTTTGGATTACTCTTGAGGAAAGTTTTGATCTTGTATTATTTGCACTTAAAAATATGGAAGGAGGTGAGATATTTGTGCCAAAGATTCCAAGTATGAAATTGGTTGACCTATTTGATGCAATGGTACCAAAAGCAAAAAAGGAAATTGTCGGCATTAGACCTGGAGAAAAACTTCACGAGGTGCTTTTGACAACACATGAAACAAGACGCGCACTTGAACTTAAAAAATATTTCGTTATTCTTCCAGATTTACATAATTGGTTTAATAAATCCAGTTTATATAAAAAATATTATAAAAATGGAAAAAAGCTTAAAAATGGTTTTGCTTATACAAGCGACACAAACAAAAAATGGCTGTCAGTAGACGACTTTAAGAAAGTAGTTACTAAATTAAAATTGAAATAATATGATTCCATATGGTCGTCAAAACATTGACCATAGTGATATTAACGCTGTTGTTAAAACACTTAAATCAGACTTTCTAACACAAGGACCTAAAGTATTAGAGTTTGAAAAAGCTCTCGCAAAATACTGTGGAGCAAGATACGCTGTTGCAGTGAGTAGCGGTACTGCAGGACTCCATCTGGCATATCTTGCTGTGGGAATCAAACACGGTGATGAGGTTCTGACAACACCAAATACATTTGTAGCAACTGCAAATATGATTATTGTAACAGGAGCAAAGCCTGTGTTTTGTGATATACGTGAGGATACATATAATATTGACGAGAAAAAAATAGAGAAACTTATTACGAAAAAGACCAAAGCAATTGTGCCTGTGCATTTTGCTGGTCATCCGTGTGAAATGACCAAAATCAAGAAGATTGCAAAAAAACACAAGATTACCGTTATAGAAGATGCGTGTCATGCACTTGGAGCAAAATATAAAAACAAAAAGATCGGAAATATTGGAGGTATGGCAGTGTTTAGCTTTCACCCTGTAAAACCTATAACAACCGGCGAGGGCGGAGCTGTAGTTACAAATGATAAAAAATTATATGAAAAACTTCTATCTTTGCGAAGTCATGGAATACATAAAGATAAAAGCGGAAAAAATGTAATGACAGAGCTTGGATATAACTACAGACTAACCGATATACAATCTGCTCTTGGAATAAGCCAATTGAAAAGATTAAACAGCTTCATAAAAAGAAGGCGTGATATTGTAAGAAAGTATGAAAAAGAATTGTCATCTGTTAAAGATATTATATTACCTAAGGAATTAAGTAATGTTTATTCTGGATGGCATTTGTATATAATAAGAGTAAAGAATAAAAGGATAAGAGATAAATTAATGAAATATCTGAAAAAAAATGGAATTGGTGTAAACTTTCATTACCCTGCTGTCTATTCACACCCATATTACCGTAAAAATGGATTTAAAAGTTTCTCTCTGTCGATTGAAGAAAAATATCATTCAACATGCATCACTCTTCCCCTTTATCCAGACCTTAAAAAAACTGAGATACGCTTAATTACAAATATTATTAAAAGTTTCTTTTCAAAAATATGAAAACCGTACAGGAAAAATTTTGGAGCTCTAAATTCGGAGACAAATATATTGCACGCAATAGTCAAGATTTTGACAAGCTTTATACTTTACGTTTCGGAATCTCTCGCTCACAAATGAATAAAGACTTTCTTAAGGGAAAGCGTATCAAAAACATACTTGAAGTAGGAAGTAACATTGGTAACCAACTTTCTATCCTTCAAAAGCTTGGATATGAGAATCTATACGGGATAGAAATACACAAACCTGCAATAGAGAAAGCAAAAAAGCGAACAAAAGATATAAATATACTGTATGGAAGCGCATTTGACCTACCTTTTAAAGACAGTTATTTTGATATTGTTTTTACAGCAGGTGTTCTTATTCATATAAGTCCACGTGATGTAAAAAAGGCAATGCGCGAAATATACAGAACAAGTAACAAATATATTTGGGGACTTGAATATTTTGACGAAAAGTATCGTACTATTGAATATCGCAACAATAAAAACCATCTTTGGAAAGGAAATTTTGCAAAAATGTATATGGATCTATTTCCAGACCTTAAACTTATTAAAGAAGAGCGTTATGAGTATAAAGACGGAAGTGGCAACATTGATTCAATGTTCTTATTAGCAAAAAAGTAGTATGTTCAAAACAATAGCAATTATACAGGCAAGGATGGGTTCAACTCGCCTGCCGGGAAAAATCTTAAAGAATGTAAAAGATATTCCCCTTCTTGAACATGAGATAAACCGTCTGCGAAAATCAAAATTGATTGATAAAATTGTGGTCGCAACTACTGACTGTGCAGAAGACAACGCCACAGAAGAACTATGCAAGAAAATCGGTGTTGATTGTTTTAGAGGCAATGATACGGATGTACTTGACCGCTACTATAAATGCTCGCAAAAATATCCTGAATACAAAACAATTATTCGCATCACGGGAGACTGCCCCTTAATAGATGAAAAAGTAGTAGATGAGGTAATTAATTTCTTTAACAATGGAGAATATGATTATGCAAGTAATATAGAATTTGGAAAACACGGATATCCTGACGGTATAAATGCTGAAATCCTGACAAGAAAAGCACTGGAGAAATCATGGAAAGACGCAAAACTTAAATCAGAGCGAGAGCATGTAACGCTTTATATAAGAAATAATCCATCATTATTTAAAAGCGGTCACATATCATCTAAAGAAGATTTATCACATTATCGTCTTACGGTAGATAATCCTGAAGATTTTGAAGTAATTAAATTTTTAATGGAAACAGTCGGAACAGATGCCGGATATAAAACATATGTGGAAACATTAGATAAAAATCCAGATATAATTAATAAAAATGCACACATTAAAAGATACGAGGGATTAAAGAAATCTATCAAAAATGACTAAAGAAATCACAATTGGAAACAAAAAAATTAGCAGTGACCAGCCGACATTTATCATTGCCGAACTCTCTGGAAACCATCATCAAAACTATGACGAGGCAATTGAACTTATTAAAAAAGCTGCCGATGCAGGAGCAGACGCGATAAAGATTCAAACATACACTGCTGACACCCTTACACTTGATTCAAATAACAAGTGGTTTATAGTCGGTGGTAAAGACCAGCCTGATGCATGGAAAAATCAATCTCTCCACGACCTTTACAAAACTGCGTACACTCCATGGGATTGGCAATCAAAACTAAAAAAAGTTACAGAAGACCATGGTATGTTGTTTTTTTCTACTCCATTTGACGATACTGCTGTAGATTTCTTAGAAGATATGGGAGTGCTTTTCTACAAGATTGCATCATATGAAGCAATTCATATACCGCTTCTTAAAAAGGTCGCCCAAACTGGAAAACCAGTGATTATATCTGTTGGATTTGCTACACTTCCCGAAGTAGAACTTGCTGTTAAAACACTTAAGGAAAATGGCTCCGGTGAGGTTGTAGTACTTCATTGTGTTACAGAGTACTCTGATAATGCGCGACTGCAGTATATGAACTTAAAGACCATTGCAGATATTAGAGAAAGATTTGGAGTACAAAGTGGCTTTTCTGATAACAATGCAGGAATTCAAGTACCAACTGTAGCAGCAACTGTCGCGGGAGCATCAGTAGTTGAAAAACATCTTACATTACGACGTACAGACGGCGGACCTGATGCACGATTCTCTCTTGAACCAGATGAATTTAAAAAAATGGTAACTGATATCAGAAAAATGGAAAAAGATTCATCCGCAATTAACAAAGTTGCTTCAAAAGAAGAGGTTGAAATAATGATGGGTAGTGCTCACTATGGCCCAGCAAGCAAGAAAGAGGAAGAAAATACACTATTTCGTCCATCGATTTGGATAAAGAAACTAATCAAGAAAGGAGAGGTACTAACTACAGACAATATACGTGTAGCACGGCCAAAACATGGACTTGCACCAAAATATTTTGATGAAGTTTTAGGAAAGAAAACGTTAAAGGATATTCCCGAAGCAACGCCACTTTCGTGGGGTGTTATTGAAAACCGATTTTAATTTTATAGAAAAAATATGAAAATCCTTTTTTTGGGACAGAAAGACAATAACCTAGCTAAATACCTCAGAGATAAGGAGGAGAGTGTTATTTCAACTGAAGAAATTATTGACCCTGGTTTTCTAGAGAGATACAATCCTGATTTTATAGTAAGTTACGGTTATAGGCATATCATCAAAAAGGATATTCTTGATAAATATGACGGTCGTGCAATAAATTTGCATATATCATATCTACCGTGGAATAAAGGAGCTGACCCAAATTTCTGGAGTCTTGTCGAAAACACACCGCGTGGCGTTACTATTCATTATCTTGATGAAGGAATTGATACTGGAGATATTATTGTGCAGAAAGAAATTGAATTTGCAGATAATGATACTCTTGCAACAAGTTATGAGAAACTCCATACAGCCATTCAAGAATTGTTTAAAGAAAACTGGAAAGTTATAAAATCAGGCAAAGTAAGTAGGACTAAACAGATAGAAGAAGGAACTTTTCATAAGGTGAAAGAAAAAGAGTTTCTTATGCATTTGCTTAAAAACGATTGGGATACGCCTATATCAGCATTAGAAGAGTATGATATTTAATTTAGTATGAAAAAAGAAAGTACATCAACTGATAAAGTGAAAGAAATATTGGGCACAAAAAGCGCTGAGTTATTTTCAGCGCTTTTGTTGCAAAAACCAAAGAAAGCTGATGCTATTGTATATCTTCAAGGAGACCAATTGGACAGAGCTCCAAAAACTGCAGAACTATACAATAAAGAATATGCTAATACTATTTTAATTACAGGTAATAACAATCTTATAGGTCGCGGAAAAAGAAACGAGGAAAATGATTTTCATCTTGATACATCAAAAGAATACTTCATAAAGCATGGAGTCAAAGAAGAAGTAATTCTAATAGACGATAAATCAATGAATTCAAAAGACCAAGCTGTAAAAATAATTCAACTTGCAAAAGAGAGGGGTTGGAATACTCTTCTTGTCGTCACTTCCCCATTTCATATTCTTCGTGCATATCTTACTTTACTCAAACAAGTGGAGGAACAGGGTTGGAACGGTGAAATAATTATGCAACATCCAGATCTTTCTTGGAACAGCATACCAAGCGGAAGAGTAAAAACAGCACTTGTCATGCTTGAAGAAGATTTGGAAAAAATCAAAAAGTATAAAGACGATCTTGCAGATATAAATAATATAGAAATCCCTAAATAACAATAAATAATTTAGCTTTAATTAATTTTTCTGCAATAGGAACAAGCTCCCACACTGGTACATTTATTTTATTACTTATGTCCACAAGATCATTCTTGCCATCAGCATAGGCAATAAAATCTCTTATAATAGCCGCCTCTTCTTTGGATGACTTGGTACTTACTGTCGGATAAAGACCTCTTTTTCCAAGTTGTGGTTCTCCAAGACAATTTATTTTATATTTACGATTTTCCTCAATCGTGTTTAGACATTCTTTAAATACATTAAAAGAACCTTGAAGGCCTTCTTCACTTATAAAATCCAAATTATCAAGCGATGTATGGTACTCTTTGAACTTAACCGGTCTGCTTCTTGTGATAGCGCATACTGGAAGATCTACCCCAGGAGAGTTATATTGTCTTTCGTCACTTCCTCGGTCTAAGAATGAATATTTCACAAAATCAGGATGTTTGAATGATAAAATATTTAAAGCTACTTTGTCAGTGTATGTATTACCTTCTCTTGTTGGTACATAAGAATACGCCATACTATCTCCAAGACAGGATAGGTTGAAGCCAGCAATTATGTTTTTCTTCATTTTTTTAAGATTTCTGCTTAGATAAACAATTGAGCCGATTGTCTCAGAGACAAATACAATACGATATGTATATTTTCTCGGCATATTTAAAATCCATTTTGAAAGCTCTACAGCAACAGCAGGGCCTGAAAGATTATCATTTGCAAGAGAGGGATGGCAGATATAAGTAGAGATAAAGACCTCTTTTTTGGATTTTCCTGGGATTATTACTTCCCCGTATGTTAGAGACCCATCTTTCAGTTCGCTGTCTATAACAACATGATAATTCCCATTTTTAAGTTTCTCCCTATCTTGATGAGCAATACAAAATCCCCATCTTTCTTTATAATATGAAGTGATATATGGAATAGCTTCTGACTGCTCTGGGATTGAATATAAATGTTTTTGAAGCTCCTCAAGTGAAATTGTTTTATTAATCGGCACAGAATATCCTACAATATGAAGATTGTTTTTTTTGAAATCAATAACTTTGTTCCCGCTTTCATCCATCACATAAGCATCTTTTATATTCCATTCTTTAGGAACTTCCCAGTCAAATGCTTTCGTCCCAGTCGGAATCTCGTGTATTTTCATAGGAATATACTCGCCAAGAATCTTCAGTGTTTCTCTAACACCGTCACCGGTTATACTCCTACAAATAGGAAACAATTTTTTTGTTAATTCATACATTATTTTTTAATAAAAACTTATTATTTTCTTTTAATTCTTCAATTATTTTCTCACGCACGTCTCTTGTCCCCACTACCTTAATTTGAGAGAACCCAAGCGAAGCTTTCTTAAGAACTCCTTTACTTTCAAGAAAATCTGCAATTCTCTCTAAATCATATGTAGAATTTTGCTCAAGATCTCTGACATAATAATCAAATGTATACTCTTTCAATTTATTGTCAATTTTAATTTTACCTGTAAACTTCTTAATATATCTGTAAGGCACTCCAAAACTTTGCTCAATAAAATGAAGATATGTCATATCAAATGTCTCTCCAAGAAATAATATTTTGAAATCCTCATCGTGAATTTTTTTGAAGATTGATTTGTCGCCAAAGCAATTAAAACCCACATTCATATAAGATTCTTTATTATCCCCCCAAGTTGCAACAGAAAAGATTGGGTCAATCGTACGCATAACATCAGGTAGTTGCCTAAAATATTCCGTTAAACTGCCGACTGTTGATAGTGTTTCTTTAGGATTATAAATCTCTCCTTTACAAAAAGAATAAGAAAAAGTCGGCATAATAATAGTTCCCTCTTTACCTACAAGATTGATTAATACTTCAACAAAAGCTCCTAAATATTCTTCCTTACTTATTTGAGGATTAACCTTACCGAATGATCTTAAATCAGAGTGGATAAACAATTTATCTCCCAGCCCAATACCAACCTCTTTTAACGTATTGGTAAGGTCCTTTGCTGAGAGCTTTTGACCATCATATTCAAAAAGATATGTATTTAATTCTTCCATGTCTTAAGATTAAACTATTATAATAATACTTAAGTTTCCATGCGAATGAAAGATATTGGTCCTTTTCTCTTTGTATCAAAAATGATAGGATAGCAGAATGATTAAAAATCTATTTAATAAAATAAAGCGTGAAGCACGCATATTTAAAAATCTAATTTATCGCAGAACATATATAAACCCAAAATTAGAAAATGATGTAGTTAATCAATTTCATAAACTTTATTATGACTCTAGACATTTTGGCAAAAGTTTCGGTAATACTTTTTGGATGGGCACTCGGGCTTTCAAATGTCCTCTGGATCTATGGATTTACCAAGAAATTATCTTTGAGCGAAAACCTGATCTAATAATAGAATGTGGTACAGCAAAAGGCGCAAGTGCACTGTTTTTAGCATCTATGTGCGATTTGGCAAACAAAGGTGAGATTGTAACAATAGATATTGATGAGGATGAAAGTAGGCCAAAACACAATAGAATAAAATACTTAAAAGGATCGACAACTTCAGAAGATATCTTGAAGAAAGTTGAAGAGTTAGCAAGTGGTAAAAAAGAAGTGCTTGTAATACTCGATTCAGACCACAGTAGAGACCATGTACTAAGTGAATTAAAACTTTACAATAAGTTTGTAAATAAAGGAGGATATTTAATAGTTGAAGACACAAACTTAAACGGTCATCCGGTAATTCCTAATTTTGGCCCCGGTCCTATGGAAGCAGTTCAAGAGTTTATGAAAGAAAATAAAGATTTTATTGTAGATAAAGATAAAGAAAAGTTTTATCTTACATTCAACCCAAACGGATTCTTAAAAAGAGTTCGTTGACAATGGGTCAAGTCAGGTGTATTAATATACATAATGAGAACTGAAAAAGAAACCAGCCATAGTAAAGACCTGTCTGATCATATAGCTCAATTAATTGCCAAAAAGAAAAAAACCGGACATGAGGTAGCGGTTGATTTCCCGCTTTATGCCCCACGGCAAGATATGAGCCGTTTTTTGGTACGTCATGAACTATTCAAAAAAATACTTTCTCTTAAGGGCTCAATTGTTGAATGCGGAGTTTTCAGAGGAAGCGGTCTTATGAGCTGGGCACAGTTATCCTCAATATATGAACCCACTAATTACCAAAGGCAAATAATCGGCTTTGACACCTTTTCCGGATTTTCTGATATTAAACCCGAGGACACAGAAGGTAAAATGAAAAATCCTCTTGCAAAACGCGGAGAATTGGCTGCAGACTCATATAGTGAACTTGAGAAAGCTATAAAGCTTTATGACTCAAATCGCGGGCTTTCTCATGTATCAAAAGTGAAGCTTATAAAAGGCGACTTTATAAAGACAGGAAAAAAATATTTAAAGGAAAATCCTCATACAGTAATATCTCTTCTTTATTTAGATTTTGATATTTACGAACCGACTAAAGAAGCACTTGAATTATTCCTACCTCGAATGTCAAAAGGTAGTATCATTGCGTTTGACGAAGTAAACAATCCAGATTGGCCTGGCGAAACCAAAGCCCTGCTCGAGAGCCTAAACTTAAACAAATATCCACTCCATCAATTTCCCTATGAGCCTAATATCTCATATTTAATTCTGTAGCTTATTATAATACTCAAGTAATACTCTATATAAGACTTTTTTTGTCGGCCCTTTGGGTATCTCTTTCAGGTCGACAAGTTTATTTACAATAATAATTTCTTTTGGATGTTTATGGTGCGCTAATTTACCATCAAAACATTTTCTTAATTCGCTCTCACCACAATCATTGTTTAATTTAACAAAAGCTACAATGTCCTGTCCAAGAAATTTGTCCGACACTCCGAGGGCCGCACATTCATCAACTGCTGGATGCGCAAATAAGACATTTTCAATCTCACTTGGATAAATTTTTTCTCCTCCTTTGTCTATAAGATAGTCTTTACGAGTTTTAAAATAAATATGCCCGTCACTGTCCATATATCCGTAATCACCGCTATGAAAGATATCTCCGCGCAGAGCTTTTTTATTAACTTCCTTAAGTCCAAAGTATCCGGTCATAACATTTAGCCCACGCATACATATTTCTCCTTCTTCTCCTTTTGGAACTTCTTTACCATCATCATCAAGGATTAAAATATCATTACAAGGAAGTGCCTGACCTACTGTTCCGAATTTCCTATTGTATTCCGGAAATCTGTTGAAACATGCAAAAGATGTTGTTTCTGTAAGACCATATCCTTCAAATATAGGCACCTTATATTTATCCTCAAACTGAATTTTTACTTCTTCATTAAGTACCTGCCCTCCGCATATTATCCCTTCCATAGTTGAATCTTTCCTCGAAAGCTTCGCACCTAAAATCATAGAAAGCATGGCCGGCATAACACTTGTCCAAGAAACTTCATATTCTTTAATCAAAAGCCAAAAAGACTTAAGACCGGTTTTGGATTGTACCATCACTGTAGAGCCACCTACATAAAGCGGAGAAAAAAGCGTGATCACCTGTCCGTTATTGTGAAATAGAGGCAATATGCAAAGAGTTCTTGTATTTGGAGTAAATTGAAACCAGCTGGATATAGCCTGCGAATCAGCAAGAAAATTCATGTGACTTAAGATTGTGCCCTTTGGTTTACCTGTTGTACCTGATGTATATATAATTACCGCTTCGTCAGTGTAATGTACATTCGCCATCTTAGTATCTTTAGCCAAAGCTTTAGTTTTTACATCAGAAGTATTTGTAAAATGAACATTTTCTAGACCAGAAATTTCTTTGGCTTCCTTAAGTTTTTCAGAAATCTGATTATCATAAAAAACAGCTTTCGCCTTTGAATCAGAAACTATATAAGCAATCTCCGGTGGCGACAAATCAGGATTGATTGTTACAACAGTAATCCCCTCCCGAAATGCTGCAAAAAGAAATATTATAAAATCAGGTGATGTTGGAAGCACAAGAGCTATCCTGTCTCCTTTTGAGAGTTTCTGCTCTTTAAGATACAAAGCTCTTTTAATTATTTCCTTATCAAGATCTCCATATAAAAATTCTCTTTCATATTCAGGAAAAATTGCAAAAACTTTTTTGGGAGTTTTTTTAGTCTGAGCACTAAAAAGTTCATACATGCTACCCCACTTGAGGAAAAAATCCCGATCTATTTTTTGGTGATTATGTAATAACTTCTGATCAATTTGTATGAGGTCTTTATTTTTCTCCGACATATTTTTCTAAAATATTTGTTATTGACTCTAAGCTTGTCATTTTAAGCGTATCCTTAAAATCAATCTCCACACCAAATTCCTCCTCAATCTTTGATATAAGCTGAATATGACGCAATGAATCCCACCCTGATACTGTGTTCATTGAGACATCGTCAGCGATCTCTTTAATTTCAAAAACTTCTTTTAGAATATTATGTAGTTTTTCTTTTATTATTTTTTCCATATTTATTTAAAGTGATTAATTATATTTTGTGCTGCTTTTTTGGCCATCGCGTGCCTACACTCTTTCGTTGCAGTTCCTATATGAGGTAATATCATACAGTTTCTCATTTTAGAGAGAGGATGATTGCTCTTAATAGGCTCGGGGTCAGTAACATCAAGACAGGCTCCTCTTATGTTACCTTCTTTAATAGCGTTCACAAGAGAATCTGTTTTAACAATTTCCCCGCGGGCTATATTGATAATTATTGGTTTTCTCTTCATTAATCCGATTGATTTTTTATTTATAAGATAACGTGTATCTTTTTGCAAAGGGACATGAATAGATATATAATCTGATTTTTCAAGAAGCTTACTTAAGCTAACCTGTTTTGCATTCCCTGAAAAGCGGCTCCCTTTTAATTTCGGTTGATTGTAAAATATAACTTTAAGCCCAAATCCAGCCGCTCTTTTTGAAACCGCTTGACCTACTCTTCCAAAGCCAATGATGCCAAAAGTCTTGCCATCTAGTTCCTCTCCTAAAAATATCTCTGGATCCCATTCTGACCATTTGCCTTTTTTAACAAAATGCCTCGCTTCTTCTGTTTTTCTTATCAAAGAAAGAAGCAATGCAAAAGTCATATCTGCCGTACTTTCAGTTACAACATCTGGAGTATTATAAACTGCTATACCTTTTTTCTGTGCAAACTTTACATCTATATTATTTAAGCCAACTGCATAATTTGATATAACTTGAAGATTTTTTTTCTTTGCAAGAATATCAGAACTTAATTTGTCGCTTACAGTTGATAGAATTGCGTCGTATTTTGAAATTGCGTTTATAAGCTCTTTATGTGAAATTGTTTTATTTTTTTTGCTGGCAGTTACTTTGAAATGCTTCTCTAGCATTTCTTCTGCAACACTTGGAAGTCTCCTCGTAATAAATACAGTTTTCATAATAATTTAAATCTATTTAGCGGAGCGCATCTTGTCTAAAAAAGAGCTGGCCCGTTTCATTCCTTCGTCAATCTTTTCTAAATCATAGACCAAAGGGCCAAATGAAATACGCACGGCATTTTTGAGAGTCCTCCCAAAGCCCCAACCTGGCACAAACAACACGCCAGTTTCTTTAAGTACCTTCTCTACAAATACAGCACCATCCATACCAATATCAACGCATGTATATAATCCACCCTGTGGAGTAAAAGCTTTCATTTTCATATGTTCTTTTACTGCTTTAATTGTATGAAGAGCTGCTTTTTTATAATCATTTGCTGTCTTTCTTATATAAGGTTTCAAAGTATTATTATCAATCGCTTCGTTTAAATACCGCTCCAGCGCCATTTGATGAAGCATATCTGGAGAAAGTATTGTTGATGCCTGGATTGAATCAAGTGCTTCTATAATATCTTCGCCTGCTTCTATCCAACCCAAACGACGACCCAAACTTCTTGTCCATTTAGAATTAGAATGGATGCTTATAAAATTATCATCAGGACCCCAAGAGAAATACTCTGGAGCTTTTTCATCAAAGATGAGATCTTTATATGCAAAATCAATTACGAGAAATCCTCCTATTTTTTTTACAGCTTCGTGTGCGGCCTTTACGAAGTTATGTGAGAGAACTTGCGATGTCGGATTATCAGGCGAAACCAAAAACACAACTTTCGGTTTTTCTTTTTCTATATAGTTACTAAATTCATTGATGCGCTTATCGGCATTGTGCTCCCAAGTGTCAATGTCAATAACAGGAAAATGTATAATCTTCGCATCTGTTGCAGTAATGATCTGCGACTTGTAATTACAATATGAAGGATCAAGAAGTAAAATCTTGTCATCTGGATCCAGTAAGACTCGCATAAGGTCAGAAAATAACTGTGTTGAGTTTGCGCCAATTGCAATTTTTTGTGACTTCAATCCTTTTACATCGTAGACGTGTTCTTCGTATCTAACAAGTGCTTCTTTGCATGAAGATATGCCTAAAGTTGGAGAGTAACCACCAGATGTATGCATAAGTTTGTCGTCAGAAACAATATCTTCATACGCTTTTTGGAGCTCTTTAGGTGATTCGTGGTTACCCCACCCTGCAGCAAACGATATAACCTCTTCAGGCTTAAGCCCAAGCTTTTTAAAATGCACTGGATCTGCATACATCATTATCTGACGCACTGGAGACATCTCTCTTTTAAAATATTGAGATTTTTTTGATAATACTGGCTTCATTGCTTTATTATAACCACAAATGCAAGTGCATTGTCACCACTGTGAGAGAGACTTATTTTAACTGAAAAATCTCCATCCATACGAACGTAAGGCACACCCTTATCATTGTTAAGTATTTCTATTTTATTGTGAGGCAGAGGCTCAAAGTTAAAACCAAAAAGCGCTTTTATTACCGCCTCTTTACCTGCAAATCTTGCGGTTAAGTGCTGGGCCGGATCTTTCTTAGAGTAACAGTATTTTAACTCATTTTTTGAGAAAATTTTATTAAGAAACGCCTTGTCTTTTTCAACCGTTAAACCACTAAATCTCCCTATTTCCTCTATATCAACGCCTACTGAAACATTATCAGGATATATATCATTCATTATTTTATCGTAACATAGTAAGCCTGCAATAAGTTATATATAATAAGCAAATTAGGTAAAATATCACTCAAAATGGTCATTTTAGGGCTTTCATTTTTTTATCATGATTCTTCAGCAACACTCCTTAAAGACGGGGAGATTTTGGGTGCTATACAGGAGGAGAGATTTTCAAGAAAAAAGCACGACAACCGCTTCCCTGTATTTTCAATAAAACATCTTCTTTATGAAAATAATCTTTCAATAAATGAGATAGATGCTATCGTTTATTATGAAAACCCTTATTTAAAATTCAGAAGAATACTTTATTCATTTGCATTACATCCAATAAGAGGTGCGAAAACATTTCCAAAAGTTTTGTGGGGACAATTAAAAGAAAAGCTCTGGATAAAAAGAATGATTAGAAAAAAAACAGGATTTAATGGAAAAATATATTATGTAAAGCATCATGATAGTCATGCAGCTTCAGCTTTTTATCCATCGCCATTTAGTGAATCCGCTTTCCTTACAATAGATGGAGTTGGAGAATACAATACTTTAACTTACGGGATAGGAAAAAATAATAATTTGAAATTTTTAGGAGAAGTGAATTTCCCGCATTCTCTTGGTCTTCTATATTCCGCGTTCACATATTTTACAGGCTTTAAAGTAAACTCTGGTGAGTATAAAGTAATGGGTCTTGCTCCATATGGAGAACCGAAATATGTAAAGTTAATTTTAGATAATCTGATTGATATTAAAGATGACGGAACATTCAAAATCAATATGGATTATTTTGACTACGAAACCGGAGAAAAAATGATTAATGAAAAATTCTGCAGACTTTTTGAACGTGAAACACGAAAACCAGAAAGCAAATTAACGCAAGATGATATGGACCTAGCACGCTCTATTCAGGATGTAATAGAAATTGCAGTTTTAAAAATTGGAGAGCATGTCAAGAAAGCAACAAACCAGAAAGACTTGTGTATGGCAGGAGGCGTTGCACTAAATTGCGTTGCAAACGGAAAGCTCTTGCGCTCCGGCTTGTTTGAGAATATATGGATTCAACCTGCATCAGGTGATGCAGGTTGTTCTCTCGGTGCTACTTTATTTTTCTGGCATAAAATACTAGGTAATAAACGAACACAAAGCAAAGAGAATTTTAATCCGTATTTAGGGCCTGAATTTAAAGATGAGGATGTTAAAGAGTTTCTTGAATCAAATTATATTCCCTATAAAAAAGAGGAGAATATAGAAAAAGAGGCTGCAAAGCTTCTTGCAGACGGCAATGTAGTGGGGTGGTTTCAGGGGAAAATGGAGTTCGGTCCAAGAGCGCTTGGGAATAGAAGCATTTTGGGACATCCAGGACTTACCGATATGCAAAAGAAAATGAATCTTAAAATAAAGTTCAGAGAGTCATTCAGACCTTTTGCTCCTGCTATACTTGAAGAACACTTGTCTCACTGGTTTTCTGATGCAAAAGTCTCTCCCTTTATGCTTTTGGTTTTTGATATAAAAGAAGATAAACGAATAAAAACAGAAGATAAAAATTTATTCGGCATAGACAAATTAAATCAAAAACGTTCTCTTGCACCTGCTATTACGCATATAGATTATTCAGCAAGAGTTCAGTCAGTTTCTCCAAATACAAATCCTAAATTCTATTCTCTTATAAAAAACTTTTACAATCTTACAAAGATGCCTATTGTCGTAAATACATCATTTAATGTCCGTGGTGAACCGATAGTGTGCACACCGGAGGATGCATACCGGTGTTTTATGAGAACAGATATGGATTATCTTGCACTCGGCAATTTCCTCATTAAAAAAAGTGACCAAAGAGACAGAGACGAACAGTCTTGGAAAGAATTATATGAACTCGACTAATAAAATGAAAAAAAATATAAACAAATTAATAACAAACAGACCATTTCTTCTTTCGCTTATGGCGTCTGTCTATGTTCCTTATATCATCTACATATCTCTAGTACTTGAATTAAGTTTATTGTTCTTTGTATTTGCTTTTCTTCCCTTTGTATTTTTTGAAATTCTTCTCAGAATTACACTAAGAATAGTTTATGGAAAACATTACAAATACGCACTCTTCAATTATTTTCTAACAAATCATTCTATTTACGGAAACTCTCTTAGAAAATCCATTGACAGTACTAAGATTAACTTTCCTATTTTTGATAAATTTGTTTTTAAAAAAGATATCCACCCAGGTTTCAACCTTAATGAAAATAAAAAAGGAAGAGTTAAGTATACAGTTAACTCGCTGGGTTTCCGCGGAAAAGAGTTTACTAAAGAGAAAAAAGGCGACGTTATTAGAATATTCTGTAGCGGTGGCTCAACCACGGCCTGTAATTCAATAGATGACGATGAGACTTGGACACAAGAACTTGAGAGACAACTGCTTTCTTCTGGGTATAATGTTGAGGTTATAAATGCTGGACTTCAAGGAGGTTCTTCTTATCAAGAATTACTGCGGTTTAATAATGAAATTGTTAAATATAATCCTGATGTAGTTTTGCTTCATCAGGGGTGGAATGAAGAGTTTGCATACAGTTCCCAGAATTTAGGAAAATGGTGGACACCTAATACAGTGCGTAACATTATAGAAACCCGCTATCTATACAGTGGTAGACATTCATTGCTTTCAAGTTCTCGGTCTATTCTGTTCTTTTATCTTATGCAAGTTTATTTCAAAGACATTATATTTAATAAAAATATGAAATTCTCAAATTGGGAGAGGTGGAATTGCTTAAAGCAGAAAAAATATTTAATATCTTGGTTTGATAATCTCGTTTCCTTTGCGGAGGGTTCTCAAAGAAAGAAAATAAAACTATATACAATAAACTGCCCCGGCCTCTGCGATTTTGATGACTCAATTGATGAGAGAAAAATATATATAGACAACACACGACTGACTGAGCTCTATGCTGACTATCAGGCGGTCTCCAAAAGACAAATCGGAAGAACATTTGAGAGAACTTCTCATGTCATTCCATGCATTGATGCAGAAAAAGAGATGGTAGGCATAAGAGGAAAGGAAAGGTTAGAATTATTTATAGATGAGATCCATATGTCACCTAAAGGAAATACGCTTCTTGGGAAAATTATAGCCAAAAAACTTCTTGAAGATAAAAACTTTAAAGAATTGCTTGATAGAAAAAGTAATATTGATTTTGATGAGAAAAAAGTTTTCAATATAAGAGAAGGTGTCGGAGAGAATTATGATTATGTTAATAGATTTATAGATACAAAAATAGAAGACCTGAAACGCTCATATGTAAAGGGTGATAAACTTGATCTACCTGTTGAGCGATATACAACATTTTAAATAATATGGAAAATACAAGAATAATCCCCCTTCTTCATATCAAGGGGCCAAACGTAGTAAAACCAATCCACACAGAGGCGCTTCGTGTCGTTGGAAACCCAAAAGAGCTTGCCGAGCGCTACTACGAGGAAGGCGCTGATGAGCTTATATACCTTGATATTGTAGCAAGTTTATACCAAAGAAATCTTGATTTTGAGCTCTTAAAAAGCGTTGCTAAAGACGTATTTGTCCCCTTTACAGTGGGAGGCGGTATAAGGACAATTGCAGACATTAATAATGCGCTCCATGTAGGCGCTGATAAGGTTGCAATAAATACCCACGCTGTTAGAAATCCGGAGTTTCTAAAAGAGGCGGTGCATCATTTTGGCTCGCAGTCTATAGTGCTTTACGTTGAAGCAAAAAAAGTTGGAGAGAAAAAATGGGAAGCATATACAGACGGAGGACGCGAGCGCTCAGGAGTTGATGTAATTGAATGGGTAAAAAAGGCAATCTCTCTTGGAGTTGGAGAAATACTTGTGACATCCATTGACCGCGACGGCACACGCAAAGGCTATGAGCTTGAACTAATAGAGGAGATAAGTAAAATTGCTCCTATACCAGTTATTGCACACGGTGGTGCAGGAGAGATGCAGTCTTTCAAAGAAGCCCTAAAGAGTGCTCGTGCAGATGCAGTAGCGGCTTCGTCTGTCTTTCACTATAAAGATTACTCCATAAAAGATGCGAAAAAATATCTCAATAAAAATAATCTGAAAGTACGCATATGAAAAATAAACAAAAAATAGCAGTGATAGATTATGGGATAGGAAATATTTATAGTGTTACAAAAGCGCTTGATAAATTTACAAGTGACTGGGTTGTTACAGAAGACCCGTCTGTCATAGAAAATGCAAACGCAGTGATACTTCCCGGCGTCGGCGCATTTCACGCTGGTATGGAAGGTCTTAAAAAGCGTGGCTTGATTGAGTCTATAAAGAAGTTTGCTCAGTCAGGGAAACCTGTACTTGGTATTTGTCTTGGCGCACAAATTCTTTTAAGCAAGGGGTATGAATTTGGCGAGTATGAAGGTTTAGGAATAATTGAAGGAAGTGCTGTCCCCTTCCCGAAACTCAAAGAGGGAACAAAAATCCCTCATATAGGGTGGAATAAAATATATCCTCAAGAAAATAAATCATGGGAGAATACGATTTTGGATAATATTAAAAAAGATGAAGATATGTATTTTGTGCATTCTTTTATTCTTGAGCCAAAGAATACAGAAAACATATTTACTTTGTCAGAATATGGAGGTCACGAATTTGCATCAGCAATAAGAAAAGACAATGTGTACGGACTTCAGTTCCACCCAGAAAAGAGCGCCGAAACAGGCCTCTTAATAATCAAAAACTTCGTAGAAATGTGCTATAATGCTCACTAATATGCCAAATTATGGACTTCCAGAAGAAATAAAATTTTGCAAAAAGTGCGTTCTGCCTAACACACGCGCCACTTCTTGTAATGAATACAAAAACACGCGCGAGCACAAGCATCAGTATGTAAAATTTGATGACGAAGGAGTATGCTCTGCCTGCCGATTTATTGAAGCAAAAGAAAATGAAAAAGAAATCACCTGGGAAGAGCGCGAAAAAGAACTCATAGAACTTTTAGATAAACACAGAAGTAAAGACGGCTCATACGACTGTGTAGTGCCCGGAAGCGGAGGAAAAGACAGCGCATTTGCAGCCCACATATTAAAATACAAATACGGAATGCACCCTCTTACTGTTACATGGTCTCCACATCTTTATACTGACATTGGTTGGAAGAATTTTAGAAAATGGATGGAAGTAGGAGGTCTTCCGAATTATCTTTACACTCCAAACGGAAAAATTCACAGAATGCTAACACGAAATGCATTTTTAAATCTTCTGCATCCATTTCAGACATTTGTATTGGGACAAAAAACAATAGGTCCCAAGATGGCGGCACTGTTTAATATAAAGTTAGTATTTTATGGAGAGAGTCAAGGAGACTACGGAGCAAATATCTCAATTAATCAGAAAGGTTTCACCACTAAAGAAGAAGACAAAAAAGATCCGACACAAAATATAGGATCTCGCATGGATCATGTTGACTCTACAATGAAAAATGAGGATATCTATATTGGAGGAAAGTCCGTTGCGGATTATTTAAAAGAAGGAGTTGAATACGGAGAGCTAACTCCGTATCTACCTCTTGACCCTAAAATTATAAAGGAGAAAGGTATTATCAAACACTATCTAGGATATTATCTTAAATGGGTCCCGCAGGACTGTTATTACTATGCAGTCAAGAACACCGGCTTTGAAGCAAACCCAGAAAGAACAGAGGGGACATATTCAAAATACAATAGTATAGACGACAAAACTGACGGATTCTTCTATTTCACAAATTTCATTAAGTTCGGCTTTGGAAGAGCAACAAGAGACGCTTCGCAAGAAGTTAGGAATCATCACATAACAAGAGACGAAGCAATAGCTCTTGTACGCCGTTTTGACGGAGAGTTCCCCAAGAGATACTTTAAAGAATTCTTGGAATACATAGACCAAACGGAAGAAGAATTCTGGAAAACAATTGACTCATTCAGAGATCCTCATCTGTGGAAAAAAGAAAATGAAGAGTGGAAACTTAAATATAAAGTGGAGACAAATTAGTTTTCACCCTGAATTAGAGCGATAGTTTTGTCTATTGCGTGAATATCAATATCACGCTCATTATATTGAGACTCAAATTCACCTGATTTAAATTTATTAAGCAAACTCTCAAACTCTTCTTTTGAAGTGGTTACTTTTTTTAGTTTATAAAGCTCTTTTCCAACATTTATGGCGTCTAATCTGGAGTAGTTTATAAACATTACGGGAATACCACTTGCTATTACCCAGATATTAGCCGCAGTCCACGGATCCAAAATGCAAAGGTCTGATATGCACAAAAGTTCTTCTGTCTCCGCTTCATCACCAAAGATTTTCACAGACAAATCTTTAAATGAATCATAAAGAGTTACATCATCCCCTGGATGAAGTTTCAACACAACATCAGTGTTATCTTTCGGAAAAGATTTTCTAATTGATTCAACCATAGATCTAAAATAATCCAAATGTTCTTCAACTGAAAACCCCCATCTTTTTCTTTTATGCAGACCCCACACTAAAACTAATATTGTTTTTTTCTTTGGTGTTATATTATATTTACTCTCAAGACTTTTCTTAAAAGATCCATCTTTCTCTACTCGCTCTTTGAGCTCATGAATAATCTGATGATCCACGATACCAACAAGCTTCATCTTCTCAGGTGGTATCCCACACCTGTCTTCTATTACTTCTATTGCTTCTTCGTTCATTACACCAACTTTATCTATTGTTCCTAATGAATTTACATAAGAAGTACCACCTAATATAAAATCAACTACATTATACAGCCAATCAACTATGTTGTAATAAAATTTTTGGAAGCGCGGTAATTTTTTTATATTCATTTTACTAACCTCCTTATTACCACCATAAGACCATTGGAGCATAATTGTATAAACTGAAAGTCTGTTGGCTTCCTTTACAATTGTGTGGTGAGGTGGAAGGTTTTTCGCAAGAACTATTTTTCTTGGTTTGTTTTCTTTCAGGAATTTTCTGACTGAAAGTATCTGCGCTACATAACCAAAGATGGGCGTGAAAAAAGGAATGCGAATGCCGGAATACTTTAATCCGCTATCGACAATATAATATATATATTTATTCTCTTTAAGATACTCTTCCATTTGTTTACGATGATTATCACATCTGCGCACAATTAAAAACTCTATCTGAAAATACTGAGATAGATAAGGGGCAAGCTTTGCAAAATACTTAAGCGAGCCAATATAGCCGGGTACTAAGTATAATAATGGCTTTTGGTCCATATAGCTTATAAAACAAGGGTGATTAGCTCGAAGTTCCACTATTCCGCTTTTGAATAAGATAGTCTCCTAACACTAGATAGTCCATATTTGTACTTAAAAAGCACTTGAGAGCATCGCTTGGTGTCTCAACGATAGGCTCACCCGCGAGATTAAAAGAAGTGTTTAAAACAATAGGCACACTCGTTAATTTAAAGAATTCATTTATTAGATTATAATAGCGATCATTATCTTTCTTAGTTATAGATTGAAGTCTTGATGTGTCATCTACATGAAGTACTGATGGAATTTGTGCTTTCTTCTCCGGTCTTACATTCGCAGCAAAAAGCATAAAAGGACTTGCTTCTTTTATATCAAACCATTTGGATATATGTTCCAACATTATAGATGTAGCAAATGGTCTCCACATTTCTCTATGCTTTACTTTTTTATTAAGTGTATCTTTCATTGCTGGATCACGAGCATCACAAAGGATTGAACGATTCCCTAGTGCACGCGGTCCATATTCTGCACCTCCTTGAAACCAACCGACAATATTCCCATCTTTCAAAAGTTCAGCGGTTTTTTTACATATGTTATCTGATTTTTTTGAGACTATTTCATCATTATATTGCTTAATTGATGAAATTATTTCATCTTCAGAATATTCTCTTCCTAATGATGCTGACTTCATCTCCCATTTATCAGATTCCCCAAGCACTACATGTTTGCCATAAAGAGCACAGCCAAGAGCAATACCTGTATCACTTGCGGCAGGCTGAACAAATACATTCTTGAACCCAACTTTTTTAATAAAATTCATATTTGCATCAATATTCAGTCCTACACCACCTGCAATACAAAGATTATCAGAATTAGTTATACCTTTAAGTTTTTTACCTAGGTTAACTGCAATTTCTTCAAGTATAAACTGACCTAAATATGCAACCGATGAATAATATTTATCTGGAAGCTTCTCATCAAGTCTAGGAGGTTGTGGTAGGCGAATTTTTTCAAAAAGATCTTGTTCAATAAATGGATTGTTTTCTTCGTTATAAGTTATAGAGAGTGTGCGATTTGATATAAAACGAATAGTAGTTTTGAATTTCCATTTCAAGACATTCTTTACTGTCCTTAGTTTATTAAAGACTTTTTTTAAGAAACTCGTTTGCTCTGTATTTTTTGCATAAACTTGTTTTCTTTTAGGTCCAGAAAACTGTGCGTTGCATAAAACATGATTCTTGTATTCACGATACCATTTATCAGACGGGAACTGCTTCAAAAGAGAATCATCACCATAAGCTGCAAGACCCATCATTTTACCCTCTTGCCCACTTTTAAAATTTATATATCGGCATAGGCGCGAATATAATTTACCTACACCAAATGTATGAGTAAACATATGACCGCTTCTCTGATGAGTTGTTTTTTGAATTTGATGAAGGTTGTTGTCACGACCTTCATATAAAGTGTCAGTCTCGCCCACATAAACACCAAACTGATTTCTGTATTGGTCGCCAACTGCATCATATATAAGTATAGCTGCTTCATTATAAGGTGAGCAGAAAAATGCCGATGCTGCATGAGCATCATGATGACCTATTACTTCTATAGTTGCACTGGCAAAACAATTATCTTTGTCCCATTCCCGAAAAAGATCCTTTATCTGCTGGTCAGACTTGAGCTTTACACGTTCAATCGCAATAAGATCTATGCTATCCGGCTTAATATCAAGTGCTTTTAGACAATAATCTATAGAAAGTGATGGAAATGCGCTGGAATGCTTTACCCTATCAAGACGTTCTTCAGCAATCGCAATAACACGCCCTCCAGAGAGAAGTGCAACTCCATTCTCATGACCATATGCTTTTACGCCTAAAATATTCTTCATATAATTTTCTTTATAAGTCTATAGGGATACACAAGAAATGGAAAGCGGGAGCGGAGAGCTTGTTTTAAATCACGCTTTTTCTTCTTTCTTACATATTTCCTTACAAGTGGTGCTTTCTCACCTAGAAGGCAAATATTAGAGGCTTCGTTTGGAATAAAGGCAATATCTCCGAACCCCACAAAATGTTTCTTCTCAAATTGGAATTTATGCTCTTCAAACTTATTTTCAAATATTGCACCTTGATACCCAATTTCTTTAGGAATACTTATTAAAATATTCTTTCCTTTTTCCTTACACAATTTAAGTAATTTCATCCCATCTTCATAGCTGAAATGTTCAAGCACATCAATTATCAAGATGAGGTCATATTTGTGTTCAAGTTTTGGCAGTACATCAAGAGCATCTCCTTTATAGATATTGTCATAGATAAAATCATGTAAAGGTGTTATGTATTTTTCAAATGCTTCAATACCGTCAATTCTTATCTCCCTGTCATTATATTTTTTTCCTTCATCCCAAAGCTCTAAATACTCCCGTGCAAGAACGCCATATTTCCCAAAACCAACACCAATATCTAAAACGCTCTTAGGTTTTGAGAGTTTTATGAGTTCAACTATTTCATTAAGTTGTCCGAAGTGACTTGATGGCATATTTATTACTTTCTTATATTATACATCTTGTAGAAATATGATTCTTTATTTTCAAGGAGCTCTTTTGGAGTTCCTTTTTCAGTTATTTTCCCATTATCAAGAACATATAGCTTGTCGGAATCCATAACTGTTGATAGCCTATGTGCAATGACAAAGATTGTCATATCTCCTTTCAGCTGTTCAATAACTTTCTGAATCTCTACTTCAGATTCATTATCAAGTGCACTTGTCGCCTCATCAAGCAGGAGAATTTCTGGCTTTTTAGCAAGAGCACGTGCGATTGAAATACGCTGACGCTGTCCGGCAGAAAGGCGCACTCCACGCTCTCCAACAACAGTTTTAAAACCTTCAGGTAGAGTTTTTATAAAATCATATATATGCGCTTCTTTGGAAGCTTTCACTATGTCATCTTTACTTACCTCCTCGTCAAAAAAGCCTATATTATTCTCTATTGTGTTATTTATTAAAAACGCATCCTGTGATACATAACTGATTTTCTCCCTCATTTGAGCCAAATTTACTTCTGAAATCTGCATTCCATCAATAAGTATCTTACCCGAAGATGGCTGAAATAGGCGCAATATTAGGTCAAAAATCGTTGTTTTACCCGCACCTGACTCCCCAATAAGCCCTATCATCTCACTTTTACGAATATTAAAGGAAACATCTTTAAGAGTCTCTTTTGAATCAGCATACGAGAATGTAACATTCTCAAAAACAAAATCTTTTTCAAACTTAAAAGGCTCTGATGCACTATCATCTTCTTTGTTTTTAGATGAGTTAGTACCATATGAGAGAACATCCGTAAGATATGGCGCAAATCTATTAATTGATTGTATGTTCCCTTGAAGCATTTGTATGTAAGAGAAGATGCGATGGATAAGGTAAATGAGAACAACGAGCGCAGCAAAACTGTAATTAGGGTCGTAATAAAAAGAAAATACAAATATGCCAAGTACAAGTATTACACTTATCGGTTGAATAAATACGGACGCAAGGGTTGAAAGAATAGCCATCTTAACTTCAGACTTTCTAAACTGGTCAAAGTAACCGCTACCTACTTTCCTGAAAATATTTTCTTTTGCCATCGCCTTTATAACTTTTATCCCAAGCATACTCTCACTTACATGATGCATCATATCTTTATTAAGTGTCACAATGCGTCTAGAGATAGCCCGTACACGGCGAAAAAGAGGCTGTATCGCAAAAAACAAAACAGCTCCAGCACTTAGAGTCACCATTGTAAAAGTAAATGAAATATTTATAGCAACAATGAGATACATTACTAAACTCGTCACCATCATAAGCACATCAGCTGTGACATTGAATAACTTTGCACTCATCCTGACATCAACCATTAAAAGCGTCTCCAAATGACCAAGCTTATGTTTAAGAAGATATGGCCATGAAGCGCTCATTGTTTTCTTAAGCAGTGACTCTCGTATATCCTGTTCATACCTTGAACTGATCTTTATCCTAACGTATGAAAAAAGCAGAAGCACAAACGCTTTTAGAAAAAAGAGTGCCGAGATGAATATAAGTAGGACAGGTAGTGTAAATGGAATGTTAACAAAAGTAAACATTTTTTCAATAAACTGTGTAATAAAATCATTACCACTTACTTCCCCGCTTGTGAAAAACGATAGTAGTGGTATTAGCATATTAACTCCGATCGCCTCAAAGAAACCACTCAAAAAGCCAAGTCCTGTCAAAGTTACCAACTGAAGACGATACTGCCCAAAAGCTTCGAAAAACAGCTCTATAAAGCGTCTTAATCGTCCATAATTTTTTTGTTTTTGTTTATTCATTTGTCTCTTCTATAACTATATCTGCAAATCTCTTACCAGAGTTTCCGTCAATCTTATAACAAAACTTATCTCGAAGTTCTTGTCGTTGTTTGCTTTCAAATTCTGGATGCTCTAAATAACGATTAATAAGATTTCTAAACTCCTCTCGCGATTTTGCGAGTTTTGTTGCCCCAGTTTTTACAATCTCCAGATTATAATCACTTGCATAGCATAATTTAAGCGAATGTGTTTTTGCCATATTTTCATATACATCATAGGCAAAATGTATTATTGGCCTGTCTATCGAAATACCGTCAAGCGCTATGGTTGATGCGACATTTACAACTACATCGGCATGATACAAGCTGTTCAAAAAACGCTCCATATGATTCCATGAGTAATCTGCATGATCTCGGAAACAGGATGAGGGATTGTTTGAAAGATCAATGGATACATTGGATTTCCCCAAGAGATGTGTGAATTTTTTCTCCTCATCCTTATAAGCAAAGTGTGGTCTGATTAAAAGCTGGCAATCATTTACAAGTTCATTGTTTTTTATAAAATCATAAATAATTGATGCTATCTCCTTGTCTTCAGGAATCACTTTTCCCTCTGAAGTAAATAGAATGATTTTTTTATTGACATCAAGTCCAAATTCGTTGCAAAATTTTTCTTTGCTCCAAATCCTACTTTTGTCAGTATAATAATCAAATTGCGGTATTCCAATAACTTTTATATCTTTTCTTTTATAATTCTGAAACCTCTCTGACTGCTCTGCCATAAAGTCACTCCACACTACCAAAATGTCTGCTTTTGCCCGAAAACCTGCACGTGATGGATTGTCCCAACTCTTTGGCATACCTATAACTTTTACTTTCATTTTCTTTGCAGCTTTTATTACAGCGGTTTCAATATCAGACATAATAGAGGTGCTTATTACAAGCACGGGATTTTCTTTCTTAATCAGCTCCTTAAATTCCTTAACTTCCTTTCTCTGGACAAAAAGATAATCCAGCCATTTAACAAAATCTCGCAGTATTCTTATTTTTGAAAGTGGCTTGAAAATAATTGTATATAACCAGTAGCGAAATATACTTAAATCCTCCGGTTTTGAAAGTCCCCTTATCCCGTACTTCAGTTTAAGGCCGATATATTTATTGTAAACAAGATATTTATTAAGACCTACAAATATTTTATCAGCAGGTGAATGTCCGCGCTCCTTAAAATAAGCAAATTTTACATTTGGGTGTCCGAACTCTTTAACAAAACGCTCATCATTTGCGGCTGGAGTCAAAATAATGAGATTAAACTTTTCACGTAATATTTCGAAAAAAGCATTACGTAAAAGATTTCTTGCCGTCATGCCACGTATTATTGTAATTATGATTGTTTTCTTCATGTATTTATTTTTTGCTCTATAGTATTCACGATTTTCAGAGAATCTTCTTTTGCTGAATCAAAAACTAATGCTCCCTGTTTTATAAAAACATCATTAAAGATATGAG
>PVBE012310193.1_pt1 | contig 38294 bp, 32 predicted proteins | sample 1631181 | NCBI WGS metagenome assembly PVBE01 (sample SAMN08397723, study PRJNA350692) | Marine metagenome, whole genome shotgun sequencing project. | isolation source: water | place: Pacific Ocean | collected 2012-04
ATGCTGGACCTTGGCAAGGACCAGGTTCACCTGAACGCGGACACCTACCTGTACAGCCACCACGTCGGTCGTCGTCTGGACTTCGCCACTCTGGCTGCTGAGATGAACCCACACCCCACCAAGGCGAAGGTGTGGGGCCTGAAGAACCTGAGTCGCCGAAAGTGGACCTACGTGGGCCGGGACGGGGAGACAAAGGACGTGCTACCCGGGCGCAGCGTGCCGATCCGTGCCGGGCTGGAGATCGACTTCGGCAAGGTGAAGGGCAGCATCGTCAGGCACTGAGTACAGCAGGCAGGGTCTCGCGCTGAACCCGCATGCTGGTCTCCGGTGGTAGCTCCGGAAAGCAGCGTTCCCAGGCCTGACGGTCGTAGACGCGCACGGCGTCGGAGTAGGACAGGGCCTCGGCAAACACCCGGTCGCCGATGACGATACCGGCGCACACCGCGTTGCTGTCGATGCGCTCGATGCGCTCGAGGTATTCCACCCAGAACAGGCGCCGCTCGGCTTCCAGCGGAGGGATTCGCCAAGCCAGGTCGGCGACCCGCCGAACGCCTTCCGGCATCTCCCGCCACAGCCCCGGTCGGAGCGATGGGGGACCCGCCATGCGCAGCATCGCGAGGCGGTAGAGGTCCATCAAGGCATCGCTGTCCGCCAGTTCCTCGGGTTGTCGGACCGGCCAGCGCTCCAGGATGCGCCGCAACAGGAGTCTTCGGGTCCGAGGTGCGGTGCCGCTGCGCTCGATCCAGCGTAGGGTCTCCGTCCACGGTTGCTTCTCCAGATCGCACAGCTGCACCGCCCAGACCATGACCTCTTCGCACAGGGGCGTGCCCTGGCGAAGCTGGAGGTGATGGGGGAGCAGGACCAGGCCCGGCTCATCCACCAGGCCAGCCTTGGCCAGTCGCCGGGCGGGCATCTTCTTCTGTAGAGCCTGCTCCCAGTACTGCCGCAGCCAGCGTGGACCGGCCTTCGGTGTTGCACCCCGGGCTCGCTCGTAGGCGGCCTTCCGCAGGTCGGACTCGTCGTAGAGATAGAGCAGGATGCGCGCGATCGTTGGCCAGGAGATGCGGTCCATGTCCTGGGTCGCGATGAAGGAGACCCGCTCCAGCAGTGCCGGGTTGCGGCGTTCGGTGGCCAGGTGAGGCATGGCTTCGTGGGCCTTTCGCGTCATGCGCATCCGGGCCAGGTCACTGATCCCCATGGACAGCATCTTCTTTCGCAGCTGGCGGATCGCGGCTCGCGGCGGGGTGGGTTTGCCCTTGGGTTCGGGCAGGCCCTCGACAATGTCGATCAGCTGCGAGCGGCGGGCCACGGCTACTTCCTCGTCATCATGATGTCCAGCCGCTCCTGCAGGTCATCCATCGACTCACGGAGGCGTTCGACCGCCGAGCCGAGACGCTCCACACCCTCGGCCAGGGCGGCGTCGAAGTTCACCACGGTCTCGTCCACGCTCCTGGGGAGCTGTTCGGTGAGCAGGGACACGCCCTGGGTGATGGTGCCCTCGAGCTTGTCCATGTCGTTCATGAGGGACACGAACTGCTCGTTCTGGTCCTTCATTGCGCCAACCATCTCCCCTGCAGCGGTCTTCATGTGGGAGACGGCCTCGCCCTGCACCACCACCGTCTCGCGAATGCCAGCGACCACGTTGGCTGTCGCCTGACTGGCCTCGTGCAGCTCGACTGCCGCCTTCCTTACGCTCTCGCCAGCAGGCTTGAGTGAGTCCACGAAGGTGGTGGCCTTGGACATGGTGTCGACCAGTGCCTGCTGACCCTCATGGCTCTGCGCCATGACCTTCTGCAGTTCCTCCACCAGCTCGCCCACGCTCTCCCCAGCCTCCGCGTAGCGTTGGCTGCTCGTGGCCAGTCCATCTGCGGCGTCCAGCAGAGTGTTGTTGATCTCCTTGTAGCCCTTCACGGCCTCGTCCATGCGGGGCATGACACTGGCGGCGTTGCGGGCTGCCTCGGCGAAGGCCTCAGCGGCTTCAGCCGCCGGGCGGGCGCTGTCCGCGTAACGCTGAACCAGCCCGTCCAGGTCGCGGGCGGTGTTGCCCATGGTGCCGACGGTGGGCGCGAAGGTGTCCATGAGCTTCTGCCAGGCCTCCAGCTGCCGCCGTTGGCTGTCGTTGACGCCGGAGAGGTGCTCTCCAGCCTCCCGCATGCTGCTGCCCAGGGCGTTGTCGATTCCTGCGCTCACCCTGACGATGGCCTGCTCGTGCAGCTCCTGCAGCTCAGCCACCATGTTTCGCACCATCTGTGCTGCGGCCAGGTAGCCGTCTGCTCCGCCGTCTACCGCCTCACGGGCCTTCGCGATCGCGTCGCCAGCGGATCGGGCTGCCTGCTCCATGCTGGTGGTGCTCTCCTCGGTGGCTGTGCGGATGAGGTTGGCGGCGCTCTGGGCGGAAGAATCGATGGCCTGTGCAGAGCGGTCGGCCATCTCCTCCAGGGCGTTCGAACTTGCGCGGCTGCTCGCTTGGAGGGCGTCACTGGCGCCCTTGCCGCTCTTGCTGATCGCAGCGCTGCTGGTCTCTCCGGCATCGCGGATGAGTTCAGCGCTTCGTGTCGAGGCCGTCTCAAGCTGCTCGCTACCCGCTCGGGTGGCGGTCTCGATGACCTCGCGGCTGGACTCTGCTGCCTGTTTGATGGCGGACGCGCTGGCCTCTGTTGCCTCTTGGACGGCGGACGCGCTGGCCTCGGCTGCCTGCTGTAGGGCGGACGCGCTGGCTTCGCTGGCCTCGGTGACCGCTGTGGTGCTGGTCTCCATCGAGGTCTCGATCATCTTCGCGCTGTTGGTGGTGGCGCTCTCGATAGCCTTGGCGCCGGCCTCGGAAGCTGCCGAGATCGCCTCGGAGCTCGTCTGGGCGGCCTCCAGGATGGAGCGCCCGGCCGCCGCCGCTGCGCTGTCGATGGCCACGGCGGCCTCGCGATGGATCGTTCCGATCTTCTCGATCTCGGGGACTGTGGCTTTCAGAGACTCGCTGGCATCGCGGAAGGCCGAGGCGGCCTCGATGCTGGGCTCGTAGGCCTTCTCCAGCTCCACGGCGAAGTTCTTCAGCTGACCCGTGGCGCTGTTCAGTTCGACCACGGTGTCGCTCAGGGAGCGGGTGCTCTTCTGCCAGGTCCCGATGCCTTCCTTCTGGGCCTCGGCCAGGCTCTCGAGCAGCGTGCCAGCCTCCCGCATTGGACCCAGCACGGCCTCGTCGACGCCATGGGCGATGCGCTGCGACGCAAGGCCGTGGGCCTCATCCAGATCGGCAACCATCTTGCGGACCAGCTCACCGGCGCTCTCGTAGGCGGTGGTCTGTTGCGCGAGGGTCTTGCTGGCGTGGTCCAGGGCGTCCTTGCTGCGCAGATAGGCGTCGGAGGCGTCGATCACGTGAGGCAGCACGCGCTCCAGGCGACGAGCGGTCTCCAGGAAAGCCGTCGCGGCCGCTTTTGCGGGCTCCGTGGCCTGCTGCATGCGCTCCGCGCCTCGGGTCAACTCCTCACCGACGTCGCGCAGGTCGTCCACCAGCGCACGGGTGGTTTCCATGGACTCGTTGTAGCGCTCCATGGTGTCCCGCTGTTTCTCTGCGCTCTCAGCCAGGACCTCGGCGCTGGTGCGCAGGCTGTTGCCGATGACGTCGTCCAGCTGCTCCATCACCCGGTTGATGATTCGGGCCACACCATCGATCTGTGCGCTGCTCGCGGTCTCGACGAAGTGCCGGGTCTGGCTCGTGTTCTCCGTGGCCAGCCTCTGGATCTCGCGCAAGGTCGGGCTGAGCTTGTCCACCACGGCGACCAGGAAGGCGTCGTTGATCCCCTTGCCCAGGTCGTCGATGGCCCTACGGGTCTTCTTGGCTTCCTCGATGGTCTCGGTGTGCAGAGCGGCCAGCTGAAGCACGGCCTGCTCCACCACCTCCAGGCTGCCGCTCGAACGCTCCTGCAGGTTCGCGAGCTGCTGAAGGACGTCGGCGTCGGTGCCGCGGGCCAGACGCTTGTCCAGTGCATGGGTCAAGCGGTGCACGGCTTGTTCGGAGGCGCCCTCACTCCAGTGATGCATCAGCTGCACGCCCACGTGGGCCAGCAGGCCCCACAGGGCCGCGCGTCCACCCAGGCGAAGGCTGTCCTCGAAGGAGGCGCCGCCATCGAGCGCGAGCAGCATGCCGCACACGCAGCCCGCAAAACCGAGACCCAACAGCAAGCGCGGCATGCCCTCCAGCACAGCGGGGCTGAGCAGGACGCCGCCGCCCTTTGCCCGGATCAACTCGACCCGGAAGAGGGTTCGTGGGTCGGCGCCGGCGTAGACCCGCCCGCTCCGAACGAAGGCGCTGTCCGACAGCTTCGTCGCCGAAGGCGCCAGAAGTGCGGTCGAGCGGGCGATCGTGGCCGACACCTCGCTGACCTGCGCGGTGGTGGTCAGTTCGGGGGGAAGCCTGCTGCTGGCGTTGGCGACACGCAGCGCTCGCAGCCACAGCAGCGCCTCCTGGGCGGCGGCGACCGCCAGACCCAGCAACAGCAAGGCGCAAAACAGACCGACGAGCAGGCCGCCTTCCTGGCCGAGGGGAAAGGGATTCAACAGGCTCATGATGGAGAGGGCCCCAGGATCTCGGCAATGCTGCCGGGCCGGTGAGGGATGATGGACTTCAGACGGCTACGTTCTCGCCGCCGGAAGGTGGTGGTTGTGTGGTCTCGGTCTTCGGATCGCAGGTGCGGTCTCCAGGTCTCCAGGGCTCCCATGGCGTGCTTGAGAGCGACGCCACTTCGCTCACATAGCTCCCACGCCGCCTTGTTCACACCCACGCCGTTGCGAAGGAGATCGACAGCGCCGGCGTCGAGCGCCTCGATCAGCACCGCCACCTCGCGGGGTTGGTCCCAGGCCAGGTCCCGGAGCACCCCCTCCAGGCGACGAGGCTGGGCGATGATGCCTCGACCGAAGTGCTTCAGCACCTGTCCCAGGGCTTCCCGCGCGGTGTAGCTGGTGGCCACTAGCGGGCCACCATGCCGCGGATCTCGGCCTTTCCGTCTTCGAAGCCCATGGCCAGGTGACCGTCTGGATGCAGGTCCAGCCCGGTGGCTATCCGACCCGGCTCGAAGCGGCTGGTCTCGCGCAGGCGAGTCGTGTCCCAGATGCGCACGGTCTGGTCCGGTCCGGAGCTGGCGAGCACGCGACCGGAGTAGTGCAGGCACAGAGTCTGGACGGCACCTTCGTGGCCCTCGAGCTTCGCCAGCCTGTCGCCGGTGCGAGCGTCCCAGACCTGCAGGCCGTCGTCGTCGCCCGTATAGACCCGACCGTTGTCGCTCACGACGATGGCGGTGGAGCCTGAGGCGCCGAACTCCCGAAAGGTCTCCCCGTTCATTCGCCGAAGCTCGGCGAAGTGAAGACCCGCAACGGCGAGGCCCTTGCCATGGGGGTCGAAGGACAGACTGCCGATCGGGCCGGGAAAGTCCCAGGTGGTGAGCTGTTGCAGGCCCTCTACCTCCCAGATGACCACTCGGCCGTCGCGTCCGGCGCTGGCCAACAACTTCCCGTCGGGACTCCAACTCAGGCTCCGTACACCCGCGGCGTGACCTTCCAGCCGGAAGAGACGCTCCCCGCTGACAGCATCCCAGAGGCGCACCGCCCCATCGTCCCCGCCGCTGGCCAGCTGCCGGCCGTCCGGGTGCCAGCCCACGGTCCAGACCCAGTCCCGGTGTCCAGCAAAGAGCGCTGCCTTCATGGTCCCGGTCCGATGCTCCCAGATCCGCACCACCCGGTCCTGGCCACTGCTGGCCAACAGTTCGCCATCAGGGCTGTAGGCCAGGCCGGTGAGACGCTTTCGGTGGCCCTTGAGCATGCGCGTGGCCCCCGACGGCTTCAACGCGGGAGCACCCGTCGCTTCCCGGCGTGCCGAAGCGCCGCTGAGTCCGCTCCCGGTGGGCGCTTTGCGCCCCAGCGCGGCCGCCCATGAACGTACCGCCCACGATGCGTGTCCTGCCGCCAGGCCGGCATCGTCCACCAGCCGCCCGACCATGCGCTGAAAGCTCATCGCGGTCACTTCGGGGTCCGGGTCCTCCGCGAGTTCTGCGGCCACGCCCTCGCGGCAGGCCACGTGGATCAGCACGACCTCTCGTGAGCGCTCGAAGCGCTCCTTCATCAGGCGCTGGACCAGGCGGTGATCAAAGCAGAGCTCGTCGCCATGGTGGACGACGAACTCTTCCAGGGCCGCAGCGATCTCCTCGGGGGCGGACACCGGCGAAGGGTAGCAGGCTCCCTACTTGGGGGCCCCCTCTTCGATCCAGGTCTCGATCTTGGCCAACTCGGTACTGGTCATCGGTCCGCCCGATTTCGGCATCTGGGTGCCGGAGCTGATCGCCGTGGAGATGCGGAGCTTGTTGGGCAGGTAGCCGGCGTCCACGTCCCAGGGGGCGACCAGGGGGTGGGTTCCATTCTTGTTGTCGACGCCGGCGATGTTGCCCCAGGCGCTGCTCAGGCTCAGACCACCCGAGCTGCCGTGGCAGCCGGTGCAGTAGCTGTTCCAGATGCTCTGGATGTCGTTGTCGTGGGTGTAGGTGTAGCTGCAGGCTTCGTTGGTGTCCCCGGGGCTGCCCTTGTCCGAGGTGCCGCTCCAGCTGCTGCTGGAGTCGCAGAAGTGTCCGATCCAGTCGCTCAGATCGGGGTCGATGTAGTCCGTGCTCAGGTTGACGCTGACGCCCGCGTTGACGTCGTAGTCCGAGTAGTCGATCACATCGATGCGGATGTTCTGACTGCTGCTCTCGTAGAGACCTATCGAGTCCCCGGAGTTGTTCAGGGAGAGTCCGCTGTAGGTCGCGTCGGGCGTGACATCGCCGCTGCTGCTGTTGGCCAGAACCACCAGGTCGCCGTCTCCGAAGATCAGGGAACCGCTGATGCTCGCTGTGCCGCTGTCGTCGGCGATGTAGAGGCCGTCCAGGTCCACGCGGCCACCGCTGTTGTTGTAGATCTCGATCCACTCGCCCACGCTGTCGTTGACGTTCTTCGGGTCGGGCATGAACTCGGTGATGATGAGATCGCCCTCGCTCAGGTCGCTCACGCCGTAGGGAGCGTCCTCGCCGTCGCAGTCCTCGTCGTCGCCGTTCTGCGGCACATCGGTCGCCGAGGTGTTCCAGTCCTTGTTGGTGTCGTCACAGTCGAGCCCGCCCGTGCAGGAGCCCTCGCTGATCACGTCCTCACCATCGCCGTCCTGATCGCAGTCGTCGTCGGCGTCGCAGTCGTCGTTGAGCCCGTTGTAGTAGACCTCCGATTCGCCAGGATTCACGTCCTCGTTGGTGTCCAGGCAGTCGGTGTCGTCCGGGACGTAGCCATCCGGCTGGTCGCAGGCGAGCGTGGTGCTGTCCGCGTTGCCGAACTGGTCGTGATCGATGTCCTCGTACCAGATGGCTGCGGTGCTCTTGTCCAGGCTGTCGTCCTCGTCATCGGTCTTGCCGTCGCAGTCGTTGTCGACGTCGTCACAGACCTCGGTGGCGTCGGGGCTGATCTCCTTGTCCCCGTCGTTGCACTCCTCGCAGGCTGCGTAGCCGTCACCGTCGTTGTCCGCGTAGCCCACGCTGCCGTCGCAGTTGTAGTCGTTGGGGTCCGTGCAGTTGTCCTCGACGGCGCCGGGGTTGTAGGCCTCGTCCTCGTCGTCGCAATCGCCGCCCTGGTCCACGGTGCCGTCGGGCTGGTCGCAGCTGACCACCGCTGTTTCGTCGTCGCCGTAGGTGTCCCCGTCCTCGTCGGTGTACCAGGTCACCGCGTCGACCGCGTCGTCGTCGGCCTCGCCGGAACAGTCGTTGTCGATGTCGTCGCAGACCTCGGTGGCGCCGGGGTTCACATCCGGGTTGTCGTCGTCGCAGTCCTCGGTTCCGTCGTAGCCGTCACCGTCGAGGTCCCAGGGTCCGGTGTCCTCGGGCTGAGCGGTGTCTTCAGAGTCGTCGGGATTGGAGACATCCTTGTCGCCGCAACTGACGCCGAGGACTGCAAGGGCGGAGAGCAGTGAGAGTCGTGTGGTGCTGATCATGGCGGGCAGTATGGCTCAGCTAGTCCAGGGGCATCACGAAGATCCTCTTGAAACTTCGTTCCGGGTCCTTCTCACGGCCTTGGGCGGCGATGGCGAGGTAGAGCGTGCCGTCGGTTCCGAGGGAGATGTCCAGGTCGCCGTTGCCTACTGTGCCGGTCTGAACCCGCTTCGGGGTGCCGCCCACCGTGGAGCGGTAGACCGGGTCGAAGGCTTCGTCGTCGTCCACGACGAAGACCAGTTCGCCATCCGGTGTCCAGGTCGGGCCGGAGTGGTTCAGGACCACACCCTCTTGGATGCTCGTGGACTTGCCTCCTTCGACCGGGACCACGTACAGATCGAAGCGCTCCGACTTCAGGTGGTTGGTGTAGAAGGCCAGGTAGCGACCGTCTGGACTGAAGGACGGCCGGGTCTGGGTGTGACCGAGGGAGGCCACCTTGCGGGACTTCGGTGAGCTCAGGTCATCGACCACATAGATCGTGTCCCCGGTGGTTGTGTGGCCTACGTGTGCGAGCTTGGAGCTGTCGGGGGACCAGCTGATGTAGAGCTCGCTCGCCGTGCTGTCGCTGGTGAGCCGTCGAGGGACTTTCTGGAGGTCGTAGACGTCGAGGAGGTAGATGTCTCCCTGGCCCGTGCGTGCTGTGGTGAAGGCGATCCAGTGGCCATCCGGGCTCCACGCCGAGCCCCCGTCCGCCGCCGGTGACCGGGAGATCGCGGTGCCACCGGAGAGGTAGATCTCGTAGTCCCGATCAGCACCGCTGGCGGAGTAGACGAAGCTGTTCATGTAGGTTGGCGACCAGCTCAGCTCGTGCACGACCGACTGCTCGCCCACGCCGCTGAAGCCGCCGGTGATCCCGCTGGCACCCTTGGAGACCGGCTCTACCCGGGAGGGACTTGAGCCGGGCCGATAGATGTAGAGTTCGACGCGCTTCTCGTCGTGGAAGTTCACCTCGTACGACAGCTGCGTGCCATCGGGTGACCAGGTCGGGGACTGGCAGTTGCCTTCGTACTGAGGTGTGATCGGTACGGCTTTGGCGGCGAGAGTGAGTGCAATGAGGAACTGCATTGGGTGCTCAGAAGGCGTGGGAGAAGTTGGCGAGCATGCGGAAGCCGTTGGCGGTCCAGGTCAGGCCATCGGCCGTGTACTCGATAGTTGTTTCGGTACCGTGCACTTCGGCGCTTCCGGTCTCAGGCACGGTGCCACGGGCATGATCCACGGCCACACGAACCCCTACACCGGTCGCGGTCGTCCGCCCGGCTCGACGCCAGTCCATCGAAAGTTCGGCGTAGGGGACGTGGGCGCGCCCTACGGCGTAGACCAGGACATCGGGATCGGCCGAGCCGGAGTCCGGAGGGAGACAGCGGTAGCTGTCACCCGCCGAGCTGCACTCGAAGGGGATGCCGGGCACGTAGCCGAAGCGGTAGCCCAGGGACGGGCGCACCGCGAGGGGACCGGCGACCATGAGTTCCCGTCCGAAGCGCACACCGAGACCCATGGCGTTGTGCTGGGCGATGGGACCCCAGCCGTCGACCACGTAGCTGCGCACGCTGTAGTCGAAGGTGACGCCCAGAAGCCAGCCCTTCACAGGCTGTGAGATTCCGACCTGGGTCTCCCATGAGGGCATCAGGTTGGTTGTCCGGGGGCTGCTCAGTACGCCCACGCCGCTGCTGAACTCCACCCGACTCACCTGGAGCGCTGCGAAACCCTTGCTGCCCAGGGCGTTCAGCGGCAACTCCAGGACGGTCTCGCCGCCGGGTGTCACCACCACGGTCTCCCCTTGAACCTTGTACTCACCGGCAGGAAGCGCCACACGCAGTGGCAGGGGATGCGGGTGTGTCCACGCCAGGGCGACATGATCGACGAAGCGCGTGAGCTCCGGGTCCAGGATCATCGAGTTGCGTTCCAGCTGAAGCCGCGACTGCACGCCGGGGTAGGGGGCGTGCACCTCGAGCACGCCGAAGGTCTGTTCCAGCCAGTCCGCCAGGCGGGTCGCCTGGAGGGAATCGTCGGGATCCGCGGCAAGCTCGGCAGCTTCGCGGGCGTGCAGCAGGGCGCTCTCCGCGTCGAGCAACTCGTAGGACACCTGTGCGAGGAGCCAGTGCACTTCGTAGGACTGCGAGCCCTCCGGAAGCTCCAAAGCCTGCTCCAGCTCGCGCTGGGCGTCCTCGTACCAGCCCTTCTGAACGAAGAAACGGGCTTGAGCGACGTGGTCCTCGATCGAACTCTGGGCCAGGGCCGTGGCGATGAGGACCATCATGCGGCAGCCATTCCAGCGTTGCGGAGCAGCTTCGCGGTGTAGGGGTGGTGTTCGACACGACCCAGCTCGGGGATGGTGAAGCGATCGACGATTCGACCCTCCAACATCACCAGCACCCGGCTGCAGGCGTGGGCGACCAGCGGCAGGTCGTGAGAGACGAGAAGGATGCTGCGTTGCGGGGTCTGACCGGCGAGCAGCAGGTCGATGAGGTCCGCCTTGAGCGCGGCATCCAGGCCAGCGGTAGGTTCGTCCGCAACGATCAGCTGGGGGCTGGCGACGAGTACGCGCGCCAGACCGACTCTGCGCTTCTCTCCGCCGCTGAGGTGGCGAGGGTGGGCATCCAGGCGGTGAATCAGGCCAACCTGTCGGGCCACCTTGGCCACGACGTCGTCCGCCTGTAGCTGTGGACGGTGGAGCCGGGCAGATTCCCGGAGGTGCTCCCGCATCGTCAAGCCCGGGTTCAGCATGCTGTCCGGGTCCTGGAAGACGAGCTGTACGCGGCGACGCAGGAGGCGGAGCTGCTGGCGTGAGAGCGAATCCAGGGGCTCACCCAGTATGCGGACGTGGCCCTCGTCGAAGGGCACCAGGCCGAGCGCCGCTCGAACCAGGGTGGTCTTGCCGCTGCCGGACTCGCCGATGAGTCCGACCACCTCTCCCAGCTCGATGCACAGATCCACTCCAGCGACGGCTGTGACCGGCGCGCGCCCTTGGTAGCGCTTGACGAGCCCTGCGACTTCCAGTGCGTGGCTCAAAGCAGGCCTCCGCCGATGCGGCGGGTGGCCTCGAGGAGCTGGCGCGCCTCGGGTGCAGATACCTTCTGGAGGTCCCGTGCTGGCAGGTCCTCGACCAGTCTTCCTCCTGCCATCACCAGCAGCTGGTCGCCCAGGCGGGGTACCAGACGCAGGTCGTGGGTGATGAGCAGGATGCCGACTCCCTCGCGCTTCAGGCCCACCAACTCATCGAGAATACCCTCCTGCACGGTCGGGTCGAGACCCGTCGTGGGCTCGTCTGCCAGGAGGTACCGGCTACCCCGGGCCAGGGCCAGGGCGATGCATGCCCGCTGTGCCATCCCGCCGCTCAGCTCATGGGCGTAGAGGCGAGCCGCGCGGCCGGGGTCGGAAAAGCCGGCCCGTTGCAGCCATGGCACGGGATCGGGTGGCCTTCGGGCCAGCTTCAGGGACTCCTGCACCTGGCGCCCCACGGTCCAGAGTGGATCCAGGGCTCCGCGACTGTCCTGGGGCATCCAGCCGATGACTGCGCCCCTCAGCTGTTTGAAGCTCCCATCGTGGTAGGGGCGGCAGTGGCTGGTTCCGATCTGCACATCGAACTCGGCGCGGGTCACCCCGGGGCGGGCATCGACCAGGCCGAGGAGTGCACGGGCGGTGAGGCTCTTGCCGCTTCCGCTCGCCCCGACAAGGACGGTCAGACTGCCGGGGGTCAGGTCCAGGCCGACGCCGTCGACCAGCACCTGGTCGCCGGCCTCGATGCGCAGGTCCCTCAGTCGCAGCGAGTCAGGCATCGTGTTCCGCCAGTCCTTCGCCTACCAGGGAAGCGGCCAGGATGACAGTCCACAGCGCAATGCCCGGTGCCCAGCTCGCCCAGGGGTTCGAGATCGACTCCCTCCACTCGAAGGCAATCATGTTGCCCCAACTGGGCTGGGGCTGGGGGACACCGAAGCTCGATGCGTTCTCCAGCCCACCCAGGAAGGAGAGGGTGGTCTCGAGCAGGAGGAAGTAGGCGAAGAGTTGAACCGCGTGCCGCCCGATGAGGTGGCGACAGTTCACCCACAGCAGGTGCCAGCCCAGGGTGTGCAGCGGGTGCACACCGTGGGCGTCCGCGGCGAGCACGAACTCTGCCTTTCTGAAGGCCTGGATTCGAGTGTAGAGGTCCTCTCCCAGGGTGGGAGCGTAGGCGACACCAGCCACCAGCGCGATGATCCAGACGGAGTTTCCGTAGATGGCGCAGGCCAGGAGCACCAGGATGAAGCGGGGGATGGCGTCCACCACGCTGAAGACGTAGCGGACAGGTCGGGCGAGCAGCGCGCCACTCCAGCCCGCTGCTGCGCCGCCGGGTACACCCAGGGAAAGGGCCACGATGGCGGCCAGCAGTCCAGGGCCGCAGAAGGACTCGCTGGCGGTGATGAGTCTCCACATCACGTCCCGGCCCAGCTTGTCCGTTCCCAGCCAGTGTTCCCCGCCCGGCAGGGCTGCCGTAGCTTGCACATCAACGTCGGAGATGACGTCGTAGCCGCTCAGCAGGCTCACGACCCACATCAGCACCACCAGGGCCAGAACGGACGCCCCAACGCGCAACCTCATCGGAGCCCTCTCATGCGGAGAGCCGTGGATCGACGGACAGGCGCACGATGTCGCCCGCCAGGCGAGCGGCGGCGACGACCATCGCGGCGACGAGGGTGATGCCCATGGCCAGTGGCAGGTCCCGAAGGCGGCAGGCTTGCCAGAGCATGGCGCCCGCCCCGTTGATGGCGAGGACCTTCTCGACCACCACGAGTCCGCCCAGGAAGAAGGCGGTGCGGCTGGCGATGACGGTGGTCAGGGGCGGCACCAGGTTGTGGAGCACGTGGGGCCACAGTCGAGCTCCTCGAGCTCGCGCGGCTTCGACGAAGCCTGCGCCACGGACACGCCCCAGCTCCTCCGCGACGGCAGCATGGACCTCGGTCAGCGCGGAGGATCCCACTGCGAGGGTCAGGATGGCCAGCCCGGTCTTGAGCGGATGGTCTTGCAGTGGGAGCGCAAACCAGTCCGGGCGGTCGATACGACCGGCCTCCATCCACTGCCAGGCGCTCTCGTTCAGGAGTGTCACGGCGCCGGCCGCCAGGAGGAAAACGGGTGCCACGGACAGGAGCTGGACCCCGCGCCGGGTGAGGCCATGCTGGGAGTAGGCCAGAGCCACGCCGAAGGTCGTGACGGCCAGGACGGCGCCGATGAGCAGACCGGCCGAGTGACTGGCAGCTCCCAGCACCAGGCTGCTCACGGACTGGCCCGGCCTGTAGGTGAGTGAGGTTCCAAGGTCACCCCGCATGGCGTCTGCGAGGAACAGCCCCCAGCGTTGAAGCAGGGGCTCGTTCAAACCCCAGCGCTCCAGCAGGGCCTGGCGCATTTCCGGATCGTCGGTGACCAGGTCCACCGCGTCGCCAGGGGCCAGGGCGAGCAGCAGCTGTACCAGCAAGGCGGCCCCCGCGAGGGTCGCCAGGAAGCTGCCGACGCTTCGCGTCAGGGCCACCGCGAGGCCGAGGCCCCGTCGGGTTGCTACATCTTCCAGTCCGACACCCAAGTGAAGAAGTAGAAGGGGTGGATGACGACGTCCCTCACCTGCGTGCTGACAGCGCTGTAGCTGTCCAGCGTCCACAGCACGACCATGGGTGCGTCTTCGCGGGTGTGGGCGTGTACCTTGCGGAGTGCAGCCTTCTTGGTGTGCGGGTCTCGGGTGGTGCGCGCTTCGTCCAGCAGCCGGTCCACCTCGGGGCTGGAGTAGGCGCCGAAGTTCCGGGCTCCCTCCGTGTGCAGTTGCTCCCTTACGTCCTCGTTGCGGTCGAAGGACCACTGGCTGAGCACGACGTCGTAGTCGTGCTCGCGCCAGATGCGTGCCTTCCAGGCCGCCTCGTCGAGGAACTCCACCTCCACCTCGATCCCCGCGCCGCGAAGCTGAGACTGGAGGTTGATGACGACCTCCTGGGCGCTCTCCAGGGTCTGATGAGCGGTGACCCTGAACTTGAGGGGCTCACCCTCTGGGGTCATCCAGGTTCCCGCGTCCCAGGTGTAGCCAGAGGCTTCGAGCAAGGTGCCTGCGCGGTCCTCGTCGTAGGTCCACGGCGGTACATCGTGGTTGTAGAAGGGAGAACTCTTCACAAAGGGGCCGCTCAGGACCTCTCCGGTCCCGATAGGGGCCAGGAGCTCGTCCACGTTGATGCTCTGAGCGATGGCCTTGCGCACCATCGGGTCGTTGAAGGGGGCGCGCTCGAGGTTGAAGCCCAGGTACCACCAGCTGTTCGTCTGGTACGGGTAGAGCTCGACCTTGCGGTTGTTCTGCAGCACGGCCAGGTCCCGTGGGAGTACACGTACGAGACCCTCCAGGCTCTCGTAGATGAGCAGCTTGGCCTGGTAGCTCTTGTCGCTCACCTCGCGCATGATCAGCTCTTCGATGCCGACGATGGAGCGGTAGTCGTTGTTGGACTCGAAGGTGATGCTGTTGTCGTCGTTGTAGCGGACCAGCCGGAAGGGTCCCGTGCCGATGGGATCGGTGCGGAAGGGGTTTGTTCGGCTGACGCCGGAGCTGTCGAAACGATGCGCAGGCAGGATCTTGAAGAAGAGCTTGTCTTCGGGCCGCGGCTCGGGCTTCTCGAAGCGGAGTTCGACATTTCGCGGTCCGGTGCTCGTGGCGCTCTTGATCCAGAGCACGCGTCCGGCCTCGGGCGACAGGGTGTCCTGGCTCTTCATCGATTCGATCGTGAAGACGACGTCGTCGGCGCTGAGTTCCTTGCCGTCGTGCCACATGACGTCGTCTCGGAGCCGGATGGTCATACCCATCATGTCCAGGTCCACTTCGTAGACCGCGACGAGGTTCTCGACGGTTGCCAACTCCGGGTTGTCGGTGAACAGCCCGTCGAAGACCAACTCGCTCACCCGAGCCTCGGACATGGTCGTGGTGAAGAGGGGGTTGACGATTCCCGGTGCCTGGTCTTCAGCGTAGCGGAAGCTACCGCCGAAGGCTGGAAGGGCGAAAGCCACGACAAGGGTGGTGAGGACGCTGATTGGGATTCGCATCAGTTCTCCTTGGAGTCGCCCTGGCGGTCGAGGCCCTGGAGGATAGCGAGGTCGCTGACGATCTCGTCGACGCCCGCAGCCTCTGGGTAGGCCTTGGTTAGCACCTGGAGCGCATCCAGAGCCTCGCGGGTGTGACCCGTGAGCAGTCGGGCCTCCGCCAGGACCGCGAACATCGCGGGTGCATTGACCGGGGTGATCTCCCGTGGATTCGACTTGTCCAGGCCAGTCTCGATGTACGCGACGGCTTGGTGGGGATGGTTGTTCTTCAATGAGTCTCGGGCGAGCCCGAGCAGGATCTGTGCGCGCAGCTTATCGATCAGCTGCAGGTCCCGAAGCAGGGCTTGACCGTCGGCGTCGGCGGTCTGCAGGCGCTGGTTCTGCCAGGTGTCTAGGGCTTCGGTGATCGAGCGGGCCACCTGGCGTGCGTGGTCTGCGTCGTCGCTTTCGGACGGCTCGGCATCGACGCCCAAGGCCGCGGAGGCCTGAACTGCGCAGCGTACGCCGCGTGTACCGCGGTCGTCGGCCAGATCCGATGGGGTGAGGCAGTGTCCAAAGATGAGCGCGGCCAGACCCTCCTCCACCGGTTCTGCGGAGGCATAGGCCGCGGCCACGGTCCAGTGGAACTGCGGGTCGAAGAGCTCGCGGACGTAGTCGCCGACCTGCTCTCGTACGAGGGGGGAGGTGGGGACTCCCGCGGAGCCCTCGGAGCGGAGCTGCTGGTGGAGGTTGAAGCGCTCGACGAGGGGGTTCTCAGGCCCGTCGAGGGTGGCGTTCAGCGAGGGTGAGCTGAGCAGTGCGACGGCGGCCTGCTGAGCGTGGGGCGAGCCGGAGGTCGAGGCCAGCGTGAGCCAGCGCGCGCTGGCCTGAGCTTCCCCGATCTCCAGTGCGGCCACGCCAGCCAGCCACGTGAGGGCGCTGTCCTGGGGCAGTGCGGAGCGGTGCTCCCAGGCCTCGACCGTCGCCAACCAGGCCGTCGAGTCGAGTCGGCCCAGATCCTCGTGCAGGATGGACAGCTCCAGACGGGCGCGTTGTGCCGGAGGGCCAGTCAGCTGGCTCGCTGCCGTGAGATCGTTCTCGTGCAGACGCGCCCACGGGTCAACACCGTCCGCCATCAGGGCCTCGAAGGCCGGAGGCGTGTCGACGACCGTCGCCAGCCAGGACTCGTCCAGCGGACCCACAGCCGGGGCAGCGACATCCTGTGACCCATCGCAGGAAGCGAGCATCCAAAGCAGCAACGACTACTCTCCCTGGTAGCTGGCGCCTTCGGATTCGGTCGGCTGGGGCATCGAGGCGGGATCGATGTCTGCGTCGGAACCCACTACGCGGATGGTGTCCTCCTTCAGGACGATTGGCTCGAGGATCAACTCGCCGCGCTTGTATTCGACGCTCATCGACTCCACGTGGAAACCCGGTTTGAAGACCTCGACCTCGTACAAGGTCCTCTTCCCGAACTTGACGCGCTCGCCGCTCTCGTCGTCCCGGAGGTAGTCGATCTCGTAGTAGCCATTCTGGTCCGTGACGAGCTGCACGTTTCCGGGGTCCAACTTGATGATCACCCGGTCCAGCGGATCGCCGTTCCGATCGGTCACGGTGCCCATGACGGCGTGGTGTGTGTTGCAGGCCAACAGCAACAGGATCACTGGAGCCTCCTACGGGTGTCTTCGAGCTTGGCGATCTGCCGGTCGGCCTTCTGGGCGTTGCCGGCCTGTCCCTTGGTCATCACGTGGCGTTTGTACTTCTCCCAGCCCTCGATGGCCTCCTGGAGGAGTTCGAGGTCGTCCGGGTCCTGGTAGAAGAGGCCCTGGTAGCTGGAGGCCTGGACCTCGTAGATGTCGGCCTTGGTCGAGAACACCAGGTCTGGTGGGATGCGACCCCAATAGAGTTCGGCCTTTCTTGCCGTGTCCAGGGCCGTCTGGTAGCGGCCGGCGTTGACCGCATAGTTGGCCTGCTTGGCCAGGAAGACGGAGTTGTAGGTGTTCTCCGGCAGCTGGAAGAGCTCGTCCAGGTACTTGTTGGCCGCCCGCACGTCCTTGTTTGCCTCGGCGTTCATCAGCAACAGAGTCCGACTCCGGGTGTACGACTGGTCATCGAGTTCGACGAGCTCCAGGCGCAAGATGTCGCTGCTGCCCAGCGTGCCGGACTGCGCCCCTCGCAGGTACATCTCCACGTCGGTGGCCTCGGGCCGTTCGGCCGTGAGGTAGGACGGGTCGTCTTCGATCAGGTCCAGGTCGGGATCGAGCATGGCCGATGGGCTGGGATCGTAGCCTCCAGACCCGTAGCCGGAGCCGCTGCTCTCGTAGCCGCCGCCACTGCTGGTGGTGCTGGTGCTGGTGGTGCTGTAGCCCCCGCCGCCACCGCCACCACCGCTCGAGGTGCTCGTCGTGCTTCCGCTCGTGCTCCCGCTCCCGCTCGTGGAGCCGTAGCCGCCGCTGCTGGTGGTGCTGTAGCTGCTGGTCGTCGTACTGCCGCTCGTGCTTGGCTCTGGGGGTGGCTCGGCTTCGACGGGATCGTCCTCCGGTTCGTCGAGATCCGCGACGGCGGGTTCGTCGTCCGTGGGCTCGTCCTCTCCCGGTTCGTCCAGGAGATCGCGGATGGCCTCCTCCTCGGCTTCCCGTGTCGTAGGAGTGGCCAGAGCCAGGTCTTCGGTCTCGAGGGCGTCCACGGCTCCGAGGTCAGCGACCGGTTCCGTCCTGTCGGCGGAGACGTAGTACCCAACGCTCGCCAGGCCGGTGCAGCCGAGGAACAGGAGGGCGGCGAGGCCGATGTAGAGGATGGTCTGGGACTCTTCGGCTTCCTCGAAGTCCACATCCTGGGTGAGCGGTGGGCGTGAGATCGGTGCTGGTGCCGCCGGTACCGCAGGTGTCGGGCTGGCGGCCTGCGGGACATGGATCTCCGGGGTCGGTGCCGGAAGCTCGGGAGTGGCCGCCTGTACCGGGCTGGGCTCGCGGATTGGAGGCGCTTCCTCCTGCTCCAGGGCTGCGACGTCGGCGCCGACTGGTGCCGTTGTGGGTCGAAGGTCCGGGTCGGGAAGAGGGGGCTGCAGCGCAGGCGGAGGAGGCAGCGGTGCGGCCTCGGGCTCGGCTTCGGCTTCGGCTTCGGTAGGGCTTTGCCAGGCAGGGGTGCCGCTCGGCGGCGGCAGCTGGCGCTCCTCCTGCGGAAGCTCCTCGGGGGGGAGGAGTGTGGGGCCTGCCTTCTGGGCTGCCGGCTGCTCGGAACCGTCGTCGGTTTCTTCGGTCTGGGGCGGCCCGATGAGAGCGTTCGCTTCCCCGAAGAAGGCGTCTTCACCCGCGAGCCATCCCGCGGTGTCCACGGGAGGTGGCAGGGGGTTCGGATCCTCCGCCATGGGCTCGAGCTTGACTTCGGTCGGCTGCTCCTCGTCGAATGCCTCGGGTCCATCCGGTTCGACGATCTGCCTGGCGTCGGTCAGCTCGGTGTGGTCGAAATTGCCCTGGTTGAACAGCAGCATGTCGGGAGCGACGGGCGCGACATGATCCAGGGTGGTCTCCTCGCTCGGAGGCTCTTCCGCGATGGTGGCGATCGGCTCGACCGTGTTGTCCGCTGTGGGCTCCAGTGCGTCGGGGGCCTCTGCGCTGACCTCCTCGGCGCGGGCCGCGTCGATGTGGCCCTGGGTGGTCTCCACGATCTGCTGCGAGGGCAGCTCGGGGGGCAACTCGTTCAGCGACGTGGGGCGTACCGAGTCGTCGTCGAAGAGCGGGGTCAGGAAGGCCGTCGCGTCGTCGGTGATCGAGGCGAAGGAGTACCCGGCCATCAGTCCGCGCAGGTCTTCTCGCAACACGAAGGAACGCTGATAACGGTGACGCGGGTTCAGACTGAGCGCTCGAACCAGGACCTTGTCGAGGCCGGGCATGCGCTGCTTGACCTTGTGCAGCTGGGGCGCCACGTCAGCGCGACGCACACGGTGGATGGTCTGCAGGTTGCTGTCGGCGCGGAAGAGAGGCTCCAGGGTGAGGGCCTCGTAGAGAATGGCTCCCAGCGCGAAGACATCCGACGCGGGCTGGAGCTTCTGGTCCGGGTGGGTCTGCTCCGGGCTGAGGTACTCCATCCGTGTGGGTACGGGGCCGGCCATTCCTCCCTGAGGCAGGGCCGTGGGTGAACGGGTGAGGGCGTAGCCGCCCACGACCACCCGTGCGTCTCGGGTCACGAAGATGTGCGAGGGCATCAAGCCCAGGTGCAGGACGTTGTCGGCCCCGGAGCCCTGTCCGGGCCGCCCATGGAGAACCTCCAGCGCGCTGCACATCTGCGTCGCCAGGTTCAGGAAGACGTTGTGGGGTATCAGCCGGCCCTGCAGGCGACACCACGCGATGATGCGCTCCAGATCGACACCGTCTACCCACTCCTCGACGACGAAGCGCTCATCCTCGTGCTCGATCCAGTCCTCCACCTTGACGAGGAAGGGATGTCGGATGCCCTGAAGGTCCTCGACCCGTGTCTGCAGGGACGCCAGCCGGTTGGCATCGCGCCGGACGAAGGGAAGAATGCGTCGGACGGAGACTGAGCGTCCCTCTGAAGTCGTGCCCAGGTAGCGCTCGCTGACACCACCGGTGCCGAGCTTGCGCTGAAGGGTGAGCGGTCCGATGGTCTTCGGGAGCAGCATCATTTAGACGTCCCGCGTCTGTGGTGCCCATGTGGAGCGATGGAGAAAGCCAGCTAGGATGCTTATTGTCGTGCCCCATGGCCGTCAAACGGCGCTGGGCCTTGACGGAGCCCTCCGCGCGTGGCCAGACTACGATTGTCGGCTTCGATGGCAATCTGGGACAAGTTTCGTGACGCCAAGCGGCGTCTCTTCGACAGCATCGATGCGCTCGACGATCGGGCGCGCGAAGGCGATATCTCTGCGGATGCCCGCCGGCAGCAGCTCGAGAATCCCGGGCCGAAGGAGCTTACCGGAGGTGTCGAGGAGTTGGAAGCCCGGGAGGCACTCCTCTCGAAAGCCATCGCTGAGCGCTTGGCTCGGGGCGTCGGATCGCCCGACGAAGAAGAGACCGAGATCGACGAAGAGCCAGCGGGGTCGGTCGAGGCTGAGGATCCACTACGCCCGTCGGAAGGCCTCGCAGAGCTGTCCGAAGGTGTCAGCTTTCTGCAAGAGGACACCGAGATCCACGATGGAGGCTTCCTGCTTGCCGATGTCGCAGACGATCTGGACGAGCCCGACTCGGATGAGGAGGAAGAGGACGACGGCCAGCGCTTCTCCAACGCGCTGAACATCGCCGATGGCCTCGTGGAGGCCACGCTGCGCATGCAGCACTATCCGGGGGTCGATGCGCCGACGGCCCAACTGCACCTCCTGGCCCACGCGGAGCACGAGCTTCTGCTGAGCGCCGCATTTGTTGGATACGCGCTCAGGCAAGTGGTGACGGAGGTGATCGAGAACGACGAGCGGTGGTGCTCCGCGGTGCTCTTCTCGGGAATGCTGGTGGACCCCACTGTGCGCGACTCTCTGGAGAACTTCGACCAGGACAGCAGCGAGGGAGCAGCGCGGCGGCTGTGTTGGGCCAGCGAGCCCTTCCTCGAGGACGTGGTGGGTGCATCGCTGGCCTCCGAGGCCCATGACGGCGTGGGCCTGGTGCAGGCGGTGCGAAACCTCCAGCACTGGCTCATCCGCTGGCGTGACACCTCCATCGATCTGGAGCTGGACCTCGAACTCCCGCTGGAGTGCACCGGGCTGCACCGACTCCCAGGCTTCCGATGGTCCTGAGCCTGATGCTGGCCTGCGTGCACAGCGTGCACGGAGTCCTCGTTCCGGAGGAGGGTCGGCTACGGCTCTACCGGAATGAAGGACACCCGCTGACGGTGGTCACCGGGGAGAGCAGCCAGGAACTGCTGTATCTGTACGACTGCACCGTCCAGTTGGAGGGTCGCCAGCTGGGCCGGAGACTGACGGTCGAGGAATGGAGAGTGCTGGCGGCGGCGGATGGGTCGGCACCCTTCGTCGGCGTGCTGCGCTGGGATGGCCGCCGACTGCTCATGGACGATCGCTTTTCGGGGGCCACCTACGTTCTGGAAGGCCATGAGGGTCTCCGGACCTTCGAGGGCAAGCCGGTGATGGTCATCGGCTACGTGACGGGACCCCAGGTCATCCAGGTGATGGGGTGGCGCCTGCTCACCGAGGACTAGCCGCTTCGACGGTGACACCTCTGCCACGTCGGCGCTCGTCTTCGCCTCCAGGGGCTAGTGAGGAGTGGCAAGGAGGATCTCGTGCCCATTGCTCTTCTCTCGGTGTCGGACAAGGCAGGAATCGTCGAACTCGGTCAGGGGCTCGTGGAGCTCGGCTTCGACCTGGTGAGCAGCGGCGGAACGGCCAGAGTGCTGGCAGCGGCCGGTCTACCGGTCACACCGGTCAGCGACTACACCGGGGCGAACGAGGTCTTTGGAGGGAGGGTCAAGACCCTGCACCCCAGGATTCACGGGGGCATTCTGGGTCGCCGAGGCCAGGATGAGCAGGAGGCTGCCGACAACGGCATTCAATGGATCGACCTGGTCGCCTGCAACCTCTACCCCTTCGAGGAGACCGTCAGCGCTGGGGACATCGACATGCCGACGGCCGTCGAGAAGATCGATATCGGGGGCCCCTCGATGGTTCGCAGCGCTGCGAAGAACCACGCTCATGTGGCGGTGGTGACCGACCCCTCCGACTACGCCGGGGTGCTCGCTGCTCTTCGGGATGACACTCTCGACGGAGACTTTCGGGCCCGCCTGGCGCTCAAGGCCTTCCGCCACACCAGTTGCTACGACGCGGTCATCGCCACCTGGCTCGGGCGCAAGCTCGGGGCAGAGCCTCCCGAGGAGGGCGCTCTCCCCATTCGCAAGGTCAGGCATCTCCGCTATGGGGAGAACCCGCACCAGCGCGCGGTCTTCTATGCATCTCCAATCGATGCGGGGCGGAGCCTGGCACGGGCCGAGGTGCTCCAGGGCAAGGCCCTGTCCTTCAACAACCTCGGTGACCTGGACGCCACCCTGCGCACCGGTTTCGAGTTCGACGCGCCCGCCTGCGTCATCGTCAAGCACATGAACCCGTGCGGGGTCGGGCTCCATGCGGACGGTCCCTCCAAGGCCTTCGAGCTGGCGCTCAGCGGAGATCCCGTGAGCGCCTTTGGTGGCATCGTCGTCTTCAACCGCCCGATCACGGGTGAGGACGTTCGCACCGTCCGCATGGGCCGGACCTTCTTCGAGGTGCTGGCCGCCCCAGGCTTCACGGAGGAGGCCATGGAGAAGCTGGCGGGACGGAAGAACCTGCGTGTCTTGCGCCTGCCGACGGACTGGGCAGCAGGCCGCCCGGCTGGCTACGACTTCCGCCGCGTCCAGGGCGGCTTCCTGCTGCAGGACTGGGATCTGGGCGCGGAGATGAGCTGGGAAGTTCCCACTCGCCGGGCTCCCACCGACGATGAGGCGGAGGCCCTCCGCTTCTCGTGGAAGGTCTGCCGCAATCTCAAGTCCAACGCGATCTGTCTGGCCCGGGCCGAAGAGGGGGGCCTGGTGACCAACGGCGCGGGTGCCGGCCAGATGAGCCGGGTCGACAGCGTCAACCTGGCGGTGAGCAAGGCCACCCGCCCGGTCCCGGGCAGCGTGATGGCCAGCGATGCCTTCTTCCCCTTTCCGGATGGGGTGGAGGTCGCCGCCGAGGCGGGCGTCACGGCCATCATCCAGCCGGGTGGCAGCGTAAAGGACGAGGAGGTGGTGGCCGCAGCCGATGCTGCTGGGATCGCCATGGTCTTTACGGGCTGCCGCCACTTCAGACATTGATTCAAGAGTCGGTGTGAATCCAGGCTGTAGGCGGGTCCGTAGGGATTGCCACAGAGCGCGACAGGCTGCCACGGACGAGGGCCCGCGAAGGCCGAGAAGCGCGGCTACAGTGACCATCCGAGGCCACCACCATGCTTTTGTTCCTACTGGGTACGGCCTGTACCGAAAATGAGTTTCATTCCAAGGATGATGTGACATCCCCGGGTGAGACAGGCGCTGTCGAGTGCCCACCCCAGATTCCGGACTGCAACGACAGCGGCGATGACACCGGTGTCATCGACACGGAGATCTTGAACCCGGACGACTGCGAGGTGGAAGTCGCCCCCTCGAAGACGGTGGAGATGAACGACGAGTGTGCGGGTACCGGTAGCGGTGGGGGTGAGGTTCAGGACGCCTTCGACCTGTCCATCGAGTACCAGTACACCTCGAGCGGAAACGGGGCCATCGTCATGCCTGCCATCGGAAACCTCACCGACGACAACGGTGACGGGACGGTCGATGAAAAGGACGTTCCCGACATCGTCTTCACCACCTGGAGCGGAAACAGCCTCGTCGCCCTGAGCGGCGATGGCAGCGGCGTCATCTTCGAGAAGACCGGCTACGCCGGAACAGGTGGCGTGACCATCGCCGATGCCGACGCTGACGGGGACCCCGAGGTGGTGGTCATCACCACGCAGAACCAGATCGCCCTGGTCAGCGGTGCTGGTGTGGAGGAGTGGCGCAGCGCCACCTTCCCGATGATGGCCTACCCCCAGCCGACGGTGGCTGACCTGGACGGCGACGGCAAGCCCGAGGTCATTGGAGACGTCGGCATCGTGAACGGTGAGGATGGGACCACCGTCGGCACCATCTCGGGTGTCAGCAACAGCTGGCGCACCCCCATCGCCGCGGACATTGATCGGGACGGTACCCAGGAGGTCATTCTGGCCAACGTGGTGGCCGACCACAACGGCTCCACGGAGTGGACCAACAGCGGAAACGGTTGGGGCAACTTCGGCGCTGTGGCGAACATCGACAACGACGACAATGCCGAGGTCTTCTTCGTCAGCGGCTCCCAGCTCTTCATCCACGAGGATGACGGGACCCTCATCGGAACGGCGACCATCCCGGGCAGCAACCCTGGCCCGCCCAGCATCGCGGACTTCGACGGCGACGGCGAGATCGAGATCGCCATCCCCGCCAACACCCAGATCTCGGTCTTCGATGTCGACGGGACCCAGCTGTGAACCCGCACCATCAACGACACCTCCGGCCTCGCGGGCTGCAGCGGCTACGACATGAACGGTGACGGAGCCTACGAGGTGCTCTACGCCGATCAGGACGCCCTGAGAATCTACGATGGCGCCAGCGGCTCGATCCTCTACGAGAACTTCAGCCACAGCAGCGGGACGGTCTGGGAGTACCCGGTGGTCGCCGACATCGACCAGGACGACAGCGCCGAGATCTGCATCGCCAGCAACGGCAGCGGCTACCGTGGTGTGACCTGCTTTGGCCACAACGGTGACGGCTGGCCGCAGAGTGGTCCCACCTGGGCGACCCACGACTTCGCGGTGACCAACATCGAGCCGGACGGCGCGGTGCCCCAGAGCCCCGAGGAGAGCTGGTTGAAGTACAACGTCTTCCGCGCCCGCCCCTCGGTGGACGACCCCGCGACCTCGGACCTCAGCGGAAAGCTCACCGAGATCTGTGTGGCCGACTGCGATGACGGGCCGGTCAAGATCAGCTTCCAGGTCTGGAACGAGGGCGCTGAGAACATCGCTGCTGGAACCCCCTATGGCCTCTACCGCGTCGACCAGTCCGGAGAGACCCTGGTGCAGGAGGGGACACTCCCCGAGATTCCCGCGGGCTTCGCCCCCGGTGGGATCGTGCTCGAGATCAGCCCGGACCAGCTGGGCGAGTTCGGCTTCGTCATCGTGCTCGATCACAACAGTGACGTGAGCGAATGTGTCGAGGACAACAACCGAATCGAGTTCCTCGATTCCATCTGTCAGTAGGAAGCCGCGTTAGAGTCCTGGCCATGAGCCAGGATCTCGACGCCTTGGTCGATCTCATCGCGGAGCGCGTACAGCAGCGCCTGCAGCAGCAGGCGGTGCCCCCGCTTCCGGTGGTGAGGGGAACCTGGGTGGACACCACCGCGCTGAAGACCCTCACCCGCGAGGGGGTTGCCCGCATCGGGACCAACGGCGCCGTGGACGAGCAGGCGACCTCGGTCGCCAGCGCCATCGACCACACGCTCCTCAAGCCCACCGCCACCCGGGCGGACATCGTGCGGGTGTGCGAAGAGGCGCGACAGCATCGTTTCGCCAGCGTCTGCGTGAACACCACCTGGATCGCCCTGGTCGCCAAGCTCCTGGCCGGCAGCGGTGTGATGCCCATCTGCGTGGTCGGCTTTCCGCTGGGCGCGATGGTCAGCTCGGCCAAGGCCATGGAGACCCGCGAGGCCATCCGCATGGGTGCCGAAGAGATCGACATGGTGATCAACATCGGCGCCCTCAAGGGGGGAGACCACGACCTGGTCCTCAACGACATCCGCACCGTCGTCGAGGCTGCTCAGGGTCGACCGGTGAAGGTCATCCTCGAGTGCACCATGCTGGACCGGGAGCAGAAGATCGCGGGCTGTGCGCTGTCCAAGGCCGCCGGCGCCACCTTCGTGAAGACCTCCACCGGCTTCGGTGGTGGAGGGGCCACCATCGAGGACGTGCAGCTGATGCGCCACGTCGTCGGGCCGGACATGGGGGTCAAGGCCAGCGGCGGCGTACGCAGTCTGAGCGATGCCCGCGCCATGATCGCGGCCGGGGCGACTCGGCTGGGTGCGAGCGCCAGCGTGAAGATCGTCCAGGGCGGGGTCTCCACGGGGAGCTACTGATGGCCCGGGCCACCATCCTGGTCCTGGACAGCCTGGGCGTGGGCTGTCTGCCCGATGCGGCCGAGTGGGGCGATGAGGGCGCGAACACGCTGGGTCACATCCTGGACACGGTGGGCCTTCTGGACCTGCCCAACCTGAGGGCCATGGGGCTGGGCAACATCCTTCGGCTCGGAGGCCGGGTCAGGCCCGAACTCGAAGCGGTCTCGCAGCCCACCGCCACCTGGGGTCGGGCCATGACGGCCAGCCGGGGCAAGGACACCATCTCCGGGCACTGGGAGATCGCCGGCGTGCCGGTCGAGGAGCGCTTCCTGGAGTTGCCCTGCTTCCCTCGAGACATCATGGATCCCTTCGAGGCCTTTGTGGGGAGCGAGGCTCTGGGCAACAAACGAGCCAGCGGCACGGTGATCATCGAGGAGCTGGGAGCGGAGCACATGGCGACGGGTCGCCCCATCGTCTACACCTCGGCGGACAGCGTCTTCCAGGTGGCAGCCCACGAGGAGATCGTCGCGGTCGAGACGCTCTACGCCTGGTGCGAAGAGGCCTTTCGCATCGTGGCGCCTCGAGGCATCGCCAGGGTCATCGCGCGACCCTTCCTGGGCCGTCCTGGAGCCTTCGTGCGCACGGGCAACCGGCGTGACATCGCCTGTGAGCCTCCGCGCAAGACCGTCGTCGATACGCTCCACGAGGCGGGCGCCGACACGGTCAGCGTGGGCAAGATCAAGAGCATCTTCGGTGACCGTGGATTCAGTCATGCCATCAAGGCTCCGCACAACCCGGAGATCATGGATGCGACCTTGGCGGCGCTGGACGAGCACGACCACGGGCTGATCTTCGTGAACTTCGTGGACTTCGACATGCTCTTCGGTCATCGCCGCAACCCCCAGGGCTACGCTGCTGCGCTGATCGATCTGGACCGCAGGCTTCCCGAAGTTCTTGATCGGCTGGGCCCAGACGATCTGCTCGTGCTCACCGCAGACCACGGCTGTGATCCGACCTGGATGGGCAGCGATCACACGCGGGAGTACACCCCCATCCTGGCCTGGCGCCGGGATGGGAAGGGCCTGCCGCTGGGTACCCGCCCCACGATGGCGGACATCGGAGCCACCGTCGCCGCGCACCTGGGGGTCGCTCCGCCGCCCACCGGGACATCCTTCCTCGCTTCGGTGTGAGGCGCCCCCCGTGGTGAAATCCCGCTGATGGACATCCAGGGCTTCCTCCGGGACAAGAAGGCGGGCCGTGCCCACTCGGCCGAGGACATCCGCGCTTTCGTGCGGGGCCTGATCGATGGTGGAGTCACGCGCTCCCAGGCAGCGGCGTGGCTGGCCTTTGTGTGTCTTCGAGGCATGGATGCCGAGGAGACCGTCGCGCTGACCATGGCCATGACGGACTCGGGGGACCGTCTGCAGTGGGGTGGCCTGGAGGGCCCCTTCGTCGACAAGCACAGCACCGGTGGGGTGGGGGACAAGGTCAGCCTCACACTCGCGCCGCTCTGGGTCGCGATGGGCAAGCGGGTGCCGATGATCAGCGGCCGAGGGCTGGGCATCACCGGAGGCACCCTGGACAAGCTGGAGTCCATTCCCGGCTTCCGTGTAGACCTGTCGGAGGAGGAGCTTGGTCGCTGTCTCGCCGACGTCGGCTGCTTCATCTCCGGTCAGACTGGAGAGATCGCTCCGGCGGACCGGGTCCTCTACGCCCTGCGCGACGAGACGGCGACGGTGGCCAGCGTGCCGCTCATCACCGGCAGCATCCTGTCCAAGAAGCTGGCGGAGGGCATCGAGGCGCTGGTCATGGACGTGAAGTGCGGTACCGGCGCCTTCATGAAGACCCGTCAGGACGCCGAGGAGCTGGCAGCCTCCCTGGTCGCCGTGGGCAACGGCGCTGGGGTGCGAACCACCGCCCACATCACCGAGATGAACCAGCCTCTGGGCTGTGCCGTCGGCAACGCCCTGGAGGTGGAGGAGGCGGTCGCCGCGCTGCGCGGCGAGGGACCCGAGGACTACCTGGCCCTGGTCTGCCGACTGACCGGTGAGCCCGAGCGGGCCCGGGCGGTACTGGACTCCGGCGCTGCTCTGCCGGTCTGGGAGGCCATGGTCCAGGCCCAGGGAGGGGACCTCTCCGCGGCGCTGCACGGTGGGGGTTGCGAGCGGGAGGAGCTGCTCGCGGATCGGAGCGGGCGGGTGACGAGCTGCGATGCCCTCGCGGTGGGTGCGGCGGCCTTCGGGCTGGGAGCCGGACGGTCCCGATCGGACGAGGCCGTCCACCACGGCGTCGGCCTGCTCGTCCACGCCAAGTGTGGCGATGAGCTTCGGGTGGGGGAGCCCCTCTTCACCATCGTGCACGCTCATCGTGGCCTGGAAGCTGCCCGTGAGCACCTGGCCCGAGCGGTGCTCATTCAATGACCGGTCGCTTCGTCTCCCTGCTGGGCATCTTCGTGATGCTGGGCATCGCCTGGGTGCTGAGCACGGACCGGAGGAGCATTCGCTGGCGGCCTGTGATCTGGGGCGTCGGTCTTCAGCTCTTCTTCGGCGTGGTCATCTTCACCACGGGGATCAGCGAGTGGCTCTTCGCGGTCATCGATGCGAGCGTCACCACGATGCTCGGCTTCAGCGAGGAGGGCGCCAGCTTTGTCTTCCAGTCGGTCGAGCCTCACGAGATCCTGATGGATGGGGAGCCGGTGACCTTCGTCGGTCGCATCAGCCCGCCGGTGAAGACCTTCGCCTTCTGGATCCTGCCCACCATCATCTTCTTCAGCAGCTTGATGAGCGTGCTGTACCACCTGGGCCTCATGCAGGTGATCGTCCAGGCCATCGCCTGGGCGATGCAGCGCACCATGGGGACCTCGGGCAGCGAGTCCCTGGCCGCCGCCTCCAACATCTTCCTGGGTCAGACCGAGGCTCCCCTCGTCGTGAAGCCCTACGTCGAGACCATGACGCGCAGCGAGCTTCACGCGGTGATGACGGGGGGCTTTGCGACGGTCGCTGGCGGTGTGATGGCCGCCTATGTCGGCTTCCTGCAGTCCATCCCGGGCATCGCCGGACACCTGGTGGTGGCCAGCATCCTCTCCGCCCCGGCGGCTCTCGCGGTCTCGAAGGTGATGGTGCCGGAGACCGAGGAGAGTCCGACGATGGGGGTGATTCGAGCCCAGTTCGAGCGGACCTCGAGCAACCTGATGGAGGCCGCGGCCAACGGTGCGAGCGAGGGCATGAAGCTGGCGCTCAACGTGGCGGCCATGCTCATCGCCTTCGTGGCCCTGGTCGCGATGGCGGACTGGATGCTGGCGGCGCTGCCGGACTTCGCCGGGCAGCCGCTGTCGATGTCGCGGCTGCTGGGGTGGCTCTTCACCCCCATCGCGCTGGCCATGGGCGTGCCATGGGCCGAGGCGGGTGTGGTGGGTGGACTGCTGGGCGAGAAGATCGTGCTCACCGAGTTCCTCGCCTACATCCATCTGGGCACCATCATGCAGGCTGAAGATCCGGTGCTCTCGGAGCGGAGCGCCATCATCTGCAGCTACGGCCTCTGCGGCTTTGCGAACTTTGCGAGCATCGGAATCCAGCTGGGCGGCATCGGCGGCATCGCGCCCTCTCGAATGAGCGACTTGGCCCAGCTGGCCCTGAGGGCGATGATCGCCGGCAGCCTGGCGGCCTTCATGACCGGAACCATTGCAGGAGTACTGGTGGCATGAGCGAGACTGAAAGACCCACGGACGATGCCCGTTGGACCGAGCTCCACGCGGAGCTGGATCGGGCCATGGCGGAGCGGCTCACGCTGGCCTTCCTGGGCTCGGCCTCTTGCGGTAAGGACGCGGCCATCCGGGCGCTCTTCGGAGTGGACTTCGGCGAGGTGGACCCCATCCCCGGCAGCACCGACGAGCTGCGGGTGGTGGACATCGCCGGGGATGGTCGCTTCCTGGTCGTGAACGCGCCGGGCTTCGGAGACGTTCGAGAGGAGGTGGACAGCGTCGCCCGCAAGGTGCTGGAGAACCTGGATCTGGTCATCTACGTGGTCAACGCCGAGGGCGGGGCCAGCATTGACGAAAAGAGCGATCTGGATGCGATCCGGGCGAGAGGAGACGGCTCCTTCCCGACCCTGGTCTGCCTGAACAAGATCGATCTCATCCGCGAACATCAGCGAGACGAGTTCGTCCAGGCCACCCTGGGGCAGCTCGGCGTCGCCCCCGAGGATGCGGTGGTCTGCGCCTTTGATCCCCATCCGGCGCTTGCGGACAACCCCATCGGCCTGGAGCTGATCATCCAGTGGATCGACGAGTCTCTGAGGGAGCACGGCAAGGAGCTGCTCTTCGCGAAGCACCTGCGTGACAAGCGCCTGGCCTGCATGCCCATCATCCGGGCCGCTGCGCGCAAGGCGGCCCTCGCGGGCGCCGTCCCCGTCCCTGGGGCGGACATCACCGCGGTGACCTGGATCCAGGTTCGCCTGGTGGAGCAGCTCGCCGCCGTGCACGGTCAGCAACTGGATCGCGACGTCGTCCTGTGGATGGTGGGCGAGCTCCTCGCTGGCGGGACCAAGGGCTTCGTGCGCAAGGCCATCGAGGCCCTGAAGATCGCGGGCTGGGTACCCGGGGGAGCGACCATCGCCGCGACCGCGGTGGCCGCGGTGGCCGGAAGCATCGCCGCTGCGGCGACCTTCGGCGTGGGTGAGGCCGCCATCCACTACATGCAGAGCGATCAGCGCATGGACATCACGGAGCTCAAGGTGATCTTCGAGGGGGTGGCTCAGCGCGAGTCGAAGCTGGTGGGATCCTCCTAGAGATGAGCGAGCTCCGCGAGCTGCTGAACAAGTGCACGCGCGATGAGCTCCTGCCACTGGCCGAGCATCTCCTCCTTCCCGACTACAAGGTGGGCCTGAAGGACCTGGCCTGGGCGATCGACGACAAGCTGCGGCGCACCGGTGGCCACCTGGTCGGCAACCTGGCCCGGGCTGCCGGGCCTTCCTACGAAGAGCTCGCGAGGGACGTGGCCCGAGAGCTCGACCTCTCGTCGTCGGGGAGCGTCGAGGAGATCGAGGCGCGGGTGGTGCGCGCGTGGCTGGAGCGCTCCTGGGACGAGATGGACCAGGAGCACAGGACGCAGCTGTGGGTCCAGTTCGGTGACCCCACGGCGCTCCCTCCTCTCGGTCAGGAGTTCGCGCTGGAGGTTCAGAAGCAGCTGGGCGAGCCGGGCTTCACCTTCAAGAGCGCCGCGGCCATGGCCTTGAAGACGGCGGCCTCCGGCGTGGGGGCCATCCTGGCTCGTCCGCTGGTCCCCTTCGTCGTGCTGGGGGTGCTCGCGCACTTGACCGGGCCCCGGATGGACATCCTCATTCCCGCGGTGGTCCACGTCGCTTCGCTGCGCTTGAGGGTGAGGCACCGGATCACCGTGGGCTTCGTCGGTTCTCCTTCCTCCGGCAAGGACGCCGGCATCAAGGCCGTGTTCGGCCTGGACACGGGCAACGTCAGCCCCATCGCAGGGAGCACACGCCAGGTTCAGGTCATGGAGCTGGAGGACGCCACAGCCCTGTTCATCGTGAACACGCCGGGCATGGGGGATGTGGTCGAGACGGTGACCGAGGAAGCGCGCCAGATCCTGGCTCACATCGACATCTTCCTCTACGTCCTGAACGCCGAGGGTGGCGTTCAGCGGCGGGAGCTGATGGACTACGGCAACTGCCTCAAGACCGGCAAGCCCACCCTCGTCTGCCTCAACAAGATGGATCTCATCCGTCCGAAGGACCAGGACCGCTACGTCCAGGACGCCCGCAAGAAGCTGCACAGTCCGCGCTTCATGGTGGAGTGCGCCTTCGACCCCCATCCCCGGATCCTGCCCGGACCGATGGGTGTGGAGGATGTGCAGGCCTGGGTTCGGGAGATGTTGGAGGATCTGGGCAAGGACCCCTCGGACCTTCCCTGGGTCGAGGCTGAGCCGCAATAGAGCCCGGTCGTCTCCGTAGCGTCTGCGGGAGGCATGCTCTTGGAAAACCCGTTCGTCACCACTCACAAGCAAGTCAGCTGGGCCTACATCTTGTGGCTCGCCAGCTTTGCGGGCTTTGCGGGCCTGCACCGGCTGTACGTCGGTCGCATCGGCTCGGGGCTGCTGTGGTTCTTCACCGGTGGACTCTGCGGCATCGGCACACTGGTCGATGTCTTCATGATGCCGCAGCTCGTCGAGGAGGCGAACCGGGCTCGCTATCCGCAGTACTTCGTCACCTACGAAGAGGTCGTCACCTACGAAGAGGTGTACGTGCAGAGGCGTGACGGCTTCTAGAACCGCTCGGGTATGACGGCCGCAGGCGGTTAGTCAGCCGCTGTGATTCACGAGTTCAAGGACAAGGTCCCCGAGATCCACCCCACGGCCTGGGTCCACCCCGACGCAACGGTCATCGGGGAGGTCATCCTCCATGCTGGCGTGAGCATCTGGCCTGGGGCCGTGCTCCGTGGCGACATGGGGCTGATCGAGATCGGGGAAGACTCGAACGTTCAGGACAACTGTGTCGTGCACATGACCAGCGGTCAGTCGGTGACGCGTGTCGGTGCCCGCTGCACCATCGGTCATCGAGCGGTGCTGCACGGCTGCATCGTCGACGACGACTGTCTGATCGGCATGGGGTCGATCCTGCTCGACAACTGCCACATCGGATCGTGGAGCGTTGTTGGAGCAGGTGCTCTGGTGACCGGTCGAAAGTCCTTCGATCCGGGCCTACTGCTGATCGGCTCACCAGCACGTGTCGCGCGCCCCGTGAGCGAAGATGATCGTAGGTGGATCGAATACAGCTGGAGGCACTACAAGGGGGTCTTCTCTGAGTACCCCGCGCGTCTCCGATAAACTCGAACCACCCTCCCTCCTGCGGACATCCCCGTCCGCTCCGGTCCACCGCCGCCGATGCACATCCGTCGCCTCGAGCTCCATGGCTTCAAGTCCTTCGTGGACCGCCAGGTCTTCCATTTCGGGAGTGGCATTGCGGGTGTGGTGGGGCCCAACGGGTGCGGCAAGTCCAATGTGGTCGATGCCATCAAGTGGGTGATCGGCGAGCAGTCCGCCAAGAGCCTTCGTGGCACGCAGATGCAGGACATCATCTTCAACGGCTCGGCCGGCCGCCGGAAGGTGGGCATGGCCGAAGTGGTGGTGACCCTCGCGGCGGACGATGAGCCCTTTCCCGGAGACTACGCGCGCTTCTCCGAGATCCAGATCGGTCGCCGCCTCTACAGGGACGGGAACAGCGAGTACCTCCTCAACCAGGAGAAGGTCCGCCGCCGCGACGTCACGGATCTGCTCCTGGACACCGGGGTTTCGAACAAGCTCTACAGCTTCATCGAGCAGGGACAGATCGGGCGGGTCATCGAGGCACGGCCCGAGCAGCGCAGGACCCTCATCGAGGAAGCCGCGGGCATCTCCCGCTTCAAGGCCCGCAAGGAGGAAGCGGAGAGCAAGCTGGAGGAGAGCCTCCGGAACCTGGAGCGCGCCACAGACGTCGCGGAGGAGATGGGCCGTCGCCTGCGTGTCCTGGAGAAGCAGGTCGAGAAGGCCATCCGCTTCCGCCGAGCGCAGGCCCAGCAGCGCCAGGGCGAGCTCTACCTCGGACTGGTCAAGTTCAATGCGCTCAGCGGCGACCGGAAGGCGCTGAACCAGGACCTGCTCGTGGCGAAGCGCGACGCCTCGACCCTCGATCGCGACGAGCTCCGGCGCAGTGGCGAGATCGAGCAGCGCCGGAAGGAGATCGGCGTGATGACGGCCGCCGTCGCCAGGTTGCGGGAGGATCTCTCGGAGTTCGAAGCCCAGCGACGCGAGACCGAGAGCGCTCGTCATTACCAGGCCCGCGAGGCGAAGAGCCTGAACGAACGGATCGAGACCTCCACCCGCGATGCCACCCTGGCTCGAGGGCAGCGGGCCGAGGCACACGCGGACCTGACGCGCCTGGAGGGGGAACTGGAAGCGAGCCGGGCGGCGGCTGCCGACCGGACCCAGGTCCGCCTGGGTCACGAAGAGCGCGGCGAGAGCCTCCTCCAGGAGCTCGCGACCATCCGGCCGCAGGTGGAGGGCCTCAAGAAGGAACACATGAGCCTGATCACCGGGCTCGTGCGGAAGCGAACCAGGCTGCAGGCCAACGAGCAGAGGCAGGAGGAACAGGGCCGTCGGCTCGTCTCCTTCAAGCAGGATCGGGAGCAGGTGGACACCGATCTGGCCTCGCTCCAGGCCGAACTGGGCCTGGTGCAGGCAGGGCTGGAGCAGGAGCAATCCGGTCGAGCTCAACTCCTCGCTGAGCTCGAAGCCGCTCGGAAGTGCGAGGCCGGCGAGCGCGAAGCAGCGGGGAAGGCCCGATCCCAGATGGACGAGATCGAGAAGCGGATCACCCTTGCGGAGCGCGAACAGGTGCGTATCGAGGCCAGGTTCCAGAGCCTGGAAGAGCTCGAGCGCAGTCACGCGGGGGTCGAGGGCGGCGCCCGCAAGGCGCTGGAGGCCGTGCCCGAGGCCTCCCTGCTCGCCCAGCACCTGCACGTCTCCGCGGAGCTCGAGCCAGCGCTTCGCGGTGCCCTTGGGGAAGCTCTCGAGCACGTCATCGTTGCCGATACGGATCAGCTGCTGAAGGCAGCGCAGGCCGCTTCGCAAGGCGGGCGGACCGGGCTGCTGATTCCGGGCGAGTCCGCGGAGGGCCTCTTCGCCGAGCTCGCCACCTCCCCGGACGGCAAGGGTGCGCTGGGACGCATCCTGGGGCCGTGCGAGCAGGCCTCGGAGCTGTCGGAGGCGCTCCAGCTTCACGAGCAGACCGGCCACGCGGTGGCCTGCGCGGATGGCAGCTTCGTAGGCCGCGACGGCGTCGTGTTCGTGGGTGATGGTCGGCGAGGCGCAGGTCTGGCCATCCTGGAGCGGCGTCGGCAGATGGAGACCCTCGTCGAGGAGCTCGCTCACGCCAAGCGGCGACTCTCAGACCAGCAGGCCGCCCGAGAGGAAGCCCAGTCCCAGCTGGAGGGGACCAGGGAGCGTGCGGCGGCAGCCTTGAAGGAGGTCGAGGCACACCTCGCCTGCCTGGAGCAGGCGCGCAGTCGTGTGGGCGAGGTCGAGCTCGAGCTACGGGACAAGACTCGCCAGCTCGAGTCACGCGAAGAGCGGGTTCGCGCCCTGGCCACGGAGCACGGTCGCCTCGAGGGCAGGTTGCAGGCTCTGCGGGACGATGCCGAGCAGCTCCGAAAGGAGATCGCGCGGGACGAGGAGCGGCAGGTTGGCGCGGAGGAGAAGCTCAAGCACCTGCAGGCGGAGTTGGTTCGCCGGGAGACCGAGGCCAGTGAGGCCCGGGAAGCACTGAGCGCTGCGCGGACGGAAGGCGAGGCGGCCCTGGAACGGGTGAAGCTGCTGGAGCAGTCCGTGTTGGCAGCGCGTTCGCGTCGGACCGAGGCCCAGGCCCGGCTGGAGCGTGCGACCCAGGAGCGCAGCGCGTCCGAAAAGCGGGTCGAGCAGCTGCGCGAGGATGATGCGCGCCTGGCGACCGGCCTCCAGCGCCTGGGCGAACAGCAGGCGGAGAAGCGCGAGCAGCTGGGCAGGGACGCCGAGCTGTTGTCGAGGGGGGGAAGCAACCTGGAGATCGCCGAGACGGGCTTGCGCGATGCGCGGGAGAAGGCCCAACGGATCCGGGACCGCATCACGCGCCTGGAGATGAAGGTGCAGGAGGTGCGGCTCTCGCTGTCCGCTCTACGCGACAAGGTGGAGGGACGCTATGCGGTGAGCCTGCCGGGGATGCTCGACCGGCTGGACCGAGAGGCGGTCCTGCTCCTCGAAGGCGAGCAGGCTCCCATCCCGGTCCCCGGGCTGGACGTGGAGGAGGTCCCGCCCTTCCGGGTCGTTCCGAGCATGCTCGAGGAGAGCTCTCGCATCCAGGCCTGGGTCGCTCGCCTCGGAGACCTTCGCGAGCAGGTGGAGAGACTGGGTCAGGTGAACCTGGCGGCCCTCGAGGAGTACGAGGAGGTCGCCGAGCGCTACGACTGGTTGGACGACCAGCGCAACGACCTGGAGCAGTCCGTCGCGACCATCCGACGCACCATCGGCGACATCAACAAGACCTGTCGGATGCGCTTCCGTACGGCCTTCGACAGGGTGGACCGCAACTTCCGCAGCGTCTATCCAAGGCTGGTCGGCGGTGGGCAGGCACGCCTGAAGCTCACGGACAGCGAGGATCTGCTCTCCGCCGGGGTGGACATCTTCGTGCAGCCGCCGGGCAAACGTCTCCAGAACCTCTCTCTGCTGAGTGGTGGCGAACAGGCCATGTGTGCCATCGCTCTGCTCTTCTCGCTCTTCAAGGTGAAGCCCTCACCCTTCTGTCTGTTGGACGAGGTCGATGCACCTCTGGACGACAGCAACGGTGCCCGCTTCAACTCTGTGCTTCGTGAGATGAGCGAACTGACACAGTTCATCGTCATCACGCACAACAAGAAGACCATGGAGGTGATGGACACCCTCTACGGCATCACCATGCCCGACCCGGGCATCTCCAGGCTGGTGTCGGTCAAGGTCAGCTGATAGGCCGGCGGCGTGACTCCTCTCGAGATCGGTATCGCCGTCGCCGTTGGCGCCTGCATCCTGCTGGCTGTGACGGTGCTCGCCCTGCGTTCACGCTCCGCCGCCGGCCGCGTGGAGGAGGAGCCACTCTCGGTGGAAGACACGGCCATCCGGTCGTCCGAAGCCGAAACCGAGCTCCTGGACAGCTCTGAGGAGGCTCCGCCCTCCCAGGGGCCATCGGTGCTGGAGCGCTTCCGGGTCGGCCTGGCACGCACCCGCAAGGGCCTGGGTGGTCTCTTCGGTGGTACGCAGGTGGACGAGGCGCTGTACGAGAGCCTGGAGGACGCCCTCATCAGCTCGGATGTCGGCGTTCGCACCGCCACGGCGATGGTGGAGGAACTGCGCGGCTCCAACCTCACGGAGCCCGAAGCGCTTCGGGCCCAGCTTCTTGGCTCGCTCCGCAAGCGACTGACTCGGCTGGACCCCGCCCTGGTCGAGGCTCCGCAGAGCCCCCCGCACGTCATCCTGGTGGTCGGGGTCAACGGAAGCGGCAAGACCACGACGATCGGCAAGCTGGCCCACCGCTTCCGCAGTGAGGGCCGCAGTGTGTTGCTGGGTGCGGGCGACACCTTTCGCGCTGGCGCCATCGAACAACTGAGCATCTGGGCGGAGCGTTCCGGTGCCGAGTTCGTCGCCAAGGGGGAGGGGAGCGATCCCGCAGCGGTCTGCTTCGATGCGCTGGAGACGGCCCGGACCAAGGGGCACGACGTGGTGCTGCTGGACACCGCTGGACGCCTGCAGTCCGTGAAGCCGCTCATGGAGGAACTGGGCAAGGTCCACCGGGTGGTGGGGAAGGCGGTACCGGGGGCTCCGCACGAGGTGCTGCTGGTCCTGGACGGCACCATGGGGCAGAACGCGATCTCCCAGGCGCGCACCTTCAAGCAGGTCACCGGCGTCACCGGGGTGGTGCTCACGAAGCTGGACGGTACGGCCAAGGGAGGGGTGGTCGTCGCAGTCATGGAGGAGCTGGGTCTGCCCGTCAAGTTCATCGGCTTCGGGGAGCAGATCGACGACCTGCGCCCATTCGACGGGGAGGCCTTTGCACAGGCCCTGTTGTAGACAGGTCGGCTCCGTGGCAGCCCGTCGGTTAACCTGCTGAAATGCCTGTCCAGATCACCATCCGCGGCCGCCAATACACGGTGCGCTCGGACGAGGAAGAGGACATCGAGTCCGTCGCGGCCTACGTCGACGGCAAGATGTCCGAGATCGCGCGAAGCAGCTTCGACGAGTACACCGTCGCCATGCTCGCCGCGCTCAACATCGCCAGCGAGTTCCACCGCTTCAAGCGCCAGGTCGCCCAGCGCATCGACGGATTGGACCGGGAGGCGGCATCCGTCAGCGCCATCCTCGAAGCGGCGTTGCCCGAGGGCGACGACCTCGAGTGAAAGCCGCGCTTCGGGACCGCCTGATCTCCCTGGCCCTGGGCCTGCCCAGCTGGACGGTGCTGGGAATCGCCGTGTGGTTGGAGCCCGAGACCAAGGGCTTCGGTACTCACCAACAGTTGGGCCTTGGCGGTTGCACGATGCTCACGCTCACGGGCTATCCCTGCCCGATGTGCGGCATGACGACCACCTTCACGCACATGGCCCACCTGCAGCCCATCCAGGCGATGAGCACCCAGCCCTTCGGGGTGGTGCTCTTCCTGGGCACCCTGGCGACGGCCCTGCTGGCCCTCACCGAGCTGGTCCGTCCGCGGGGACGTTGGTCGGTCGTGTGGCGCTGGGTCGAGCGCTACGAGGCACGCATCGCCCTGGGGCTGCTTGGGGGCTTGGTGGCGGGGTGGATCTTCAAGATCCTCGTCATGACCTGAGCACAACTCCTCGGAAGCTGGAACGAAGCGCCGGAGGGGCGCATCGGCCGAGGCGGGGAGCTCGAGGCGCCCGCTTCAAAAAATGCTCTTGCCGCAGCGCGGGTGCTTGATTAGTTTCCGGTGGCTCGATGGCACCCATCCGAGGTGCCGCCGGTTCGGTCTTTGAAAATCAGGCAGCGGTTTCGTCGATTCCAAATAGAGATTGGAGTCCCGCCAGGGACTTTCGACTACTTCAGTAGTTTTTTAACTGGAGAGTTTGATCCTGGCTCAGAGCGAACGCTAGCGGCGGG